>FTIT01000187.1_pt1 | contig 10672 bp, 7 predicted proteins | sample 1658061 | NCBI WGS metagenome assembly FTIT01 (sample SAMEA3914795, study PRJEB12502) | metagenome | biome: forest; material: soil | place: Canada | collected 2011-07-05 | depth 0.3 m
CTGACATTGGCGCTGCCCCAGACGCCGATGCCCTCGGCGTCGTTCTGGGGATTGGCGTCCGTGCCGTGGACGTTGAGATGATCGAAGGAGATGTTCTTCGAGTTCTCCACCTGGAACCCCCACAGGGACCCCGCGCCGCCATTGGCCTGGAAGTCGAGATTGCTGAAATGCAGGCCCGAACTGTCGCCGACATGGAAGTTGGTGAGCACGGCTTCATGCAGCGGATCCGCGGAGGTGATCGTCACCCCACTCGCGAAATTCACGTGATTGAAGTCCAGCCCGGAATAGGTCCCCGCCTTCAGCGAGATAGTGTCCCCGTCATGCGCCGTCTTCAGGGCGGCGGTAAGACCTGCGGTGTTGCTTACAGTGATGGTCGACAAGATCTTTGATCCTTAGCTGGCGCCCTGTGCAACAACGAAGACTTCGTCGTCGGCCCCTTCGAGCAGCTACGCCAACCATAGGACCTTTTTCGTGTTAGGTTGTTCTTACTCCAAGTAGTTAATTTGAAAGCAACCACACTTCTCCGAGCTTGTGGTTACTTTGAGTTTACCCTATATGAAACTTAAATATCTTGGAAATATCGCGCCAGAACAGGCCGTGGCGGCGGGTGCGGTGGCGGCTCGCAATCCCAAGCCCCTTAAGGGTTTGGGTGGAACTCCGGCGCGCGCGCGCAAGCCGGTCATCCGGCGGCGGTAAGACTTCGCGAAGATCGGCCCGCTAGGGTCGCCACATCCGGGCTTCGCCCAAACTGCGACAAAATGGACCTGCTAGATGGGTTTGGAGATTTTCATCTCTGGGGCGACCGGGCGCCAGGCGGGAGGGCGGACGTGATTTCAGTCATCGTGCCGGCGCACAACGAGGCGGCCGTGATCCTGCGCGGCCTGGCCGCCATGACCACCGGCGCGTCCCCGGGCGAGATCGAGGTCATCGTGGTCTGCAACGGTTGTTCCGACGACACGGCCCAGGTGGCGCGGGGGTTCGGCAGCCCGGTCAAGGTCATCGAGACCGAGGTCCCTTCCAAGACCAACGCCATGAACCTGGGCGATGCGGCCGCGTCCGGCTTTCCCCGGATCTATGCGGATGCCGACGTGGTGCTGTCCCTGGCGTCCATCCGCGCCCTGGCCGCCAGCCTGGCGCCGGCGCCGGGTGGAACCCTGGCCGCCGCCCCGGCGGTGCGGACGATCTATCCCACCGGCACGACCTGGGCGGTCCGAGCCTATTACGATTTCTGGATGTCGCTGCCCTATATCCAGGAGGGCATGATGGCCGCGGGCGTCTATGCGGCGTCGCAGGACGGCCGGGCCCGGTTCGACCGGTTCCCCGACCTGATCTCCGACGACGGCTTTTTCCGGCTGCACTTCGGCCCCACCGAGCGGGTGGAGGTGGCCGGGGCGCTGAGCACGGTGTCGGCGCCCAGCAATCTGGGCGACCTGATCAAGATCAAGACCCGCAGCCGGCTGGGGGTGATCCAGCTCATGGCGCGCTATCCCGACCGCTATGACGCCGAGGCCAAGACCAAGCACTATGGCAAGGCCGTGGCCGCGATCCTGGCCCAACCCCGGCTCTATCTCGCCGCCCTGCCCTATCTGTGGGTCAATCTGGTTTCCCGCTACCGAGCGGGCCGCCAGGTGCGCCGGTCGGAGGCCTATGTCTGGGAGCGTGACAATTCTTCGCGCGTCGAGGCCGCCGTGGCGGACCATTAGATGGGCGATCGGCGAACCAAATCGCAATCCGGGCCGGGCCCGACTTGCCGGATGACGACTTACCAGGCGACGACGGTCCCCAACACCAGCGGATGATGAGACCATGTGCGGCATCGCAGGCTATATAGACTTCAATTCCGGGACGCCTTCCAAGGCCATCCTCGTGGCCATGGCCAATGCGCTGGGCCGCCGGGGTCCGGATTCCCAGGGCGTGCACATCGAGGGGCCCTGCGGCCTGGCGCACACCCGCCTCAGCATCATCGACGTGGAGGGCAGCCCCCAGCCCATGTCGCCGTCAGGCTCAGGCATGTCGATCGTCTATAATGGCGAGACCTATAACTACGCCCAGCTTCGTCGCGACCTGGAAGCCGCGACGGGGGAAACGTTCGACACCAATGGCGACACCGAGGTGGTGGCGCGCTGGCTGGCCCAGGAATGGGACGCGGCCATTCCGCGGTTCGACGCCATGTTCGCCTTCGGCGCCTGGGACCGGCAGAAGCAGCGCCTGCTGCTGGGCCGCGACCCCCTGGGCGAGAAGCCCCTGTTCTACGCCACGCCGTCGCCCGGCGTGCTGGTGTTCGGCAGTGAGGTGAAGGCGGTGCTCGAGCACCCGCTGGTGGACCGGGCCCTGAACATGGACGGCCTGCGCCAGGCCCTGCGCTATCGCGCGGTCTATGGGGAGGCGTCCCTGCACCGGGGCGTGACCCAGCTGGAGCCGGGGGCTTTCCTGGAATTCAGCCGCGCCGGCATCCGCACCGGCCGGCATTTCGACCTGGTCCAGGAAACCAAGGTCGCGTCCACCCGGATCGCCGGTCGCAGCGACGAGGAGCTGATCCGCATGGGTCGCGACCTCTTCCTGGAATCCGTGGAGGAGCGGCTGGTGGCTGACGTGCCCGTGGGCGCCTTCCTGTCGGGTGGCATGGATTCCAGCCTCATCGTCGCCGCCATGCGCCGGATCCGACCGCCGGGAGCCGAGCTGCGCACCTATTCCGTGGGTTTCGAAGGTGATCCCTTCAGCGAGCTGACCTTCGCCAAGGTGGTGGCCGACGCTTTTGACACTGATCACCATCCGATCACGGTGGGTCCGGAATCCTATGTGCGCCGCATGGCTGAGCTGTCGGCCTGCCGCGACGGCCCGGTGAGCCAACCGGCGGACGTGGCCATCGCCGAGATGAGCCGCGTGGCGCGCCAGGACGTGAAGGTGGTGCTCTCCGGCGAGGGCGCCGACGAGCTGTTCGGCGGCTATCCCAAATACGGGTTCGCCAACGCGCCTTGGGCCCTGCGCCAGGGCGCACGGGTGGTGGGGCCTGGCCGGGCGGCCTGGCTGGCCGGCAAGCTGGGCCTGGACCGGCGCCGCGCCCTGGTGGCCCTGCGCGCCATGTCCGGCGAGCGGGAGGTGGACCGCCTGGTGCAGTGGTTCAGCTATTTCGACCGTCGCGGCCTGCAGGCCCTGCTGCCGGGCCTGGGCTGGACCGCGGATGACTGGGAGCAGACCTATGCCAGCCAGGCCGAGGCCCTGGCGCGGATGGAGCCGGGCAATCCCCTGCGCCGCATGCAGATCACCGACTGCCTGACCTGGTTGCCCGGCAACATGCTGGAGCGCGGCGACCGGATGACCATGGCCGAAGGCCTGGAGGTGCGCCCGCCGTTCCTGGACAAGAACCTCGCCGCCTTCGCCCTGGCGCTGCCCGACCATCTGAAGGTGCGGCGCGGGGTGGGCAAGTGGATGGTGCGTCAGTGGGCGGCGGAGCTGTTGCCGGCCGAGATCGTCAACCGGATGAAGTGGGGCTTCAAGGTGCCGCTGGTGGACTGGTTCCGCGGGCCGCTGCGCGACATGCTGTTCGGCTATCTGACCAACCGCCACGGCCTGTGCGGGGAATATGGCGACGCCGACGCCGTGGCCCGGCTGCTGAAGAGCCACGATTCCGGCGAGATCGACGCCAGCGAGTCGCTCTGGACCCTGTTCTCCGCGGAGATCTGGTACCAGGACGTCTATCTGAACCGGATCGAGGATCGCCCGATGCGGGCGGTAGGCTGATCGCCAAAAACGCCTGGGGGCGCGACGGGGCCCGCCCGCCCCTTAGGCGGCGTCTTCCAGGCCCAGTCGCTGGGCGATGGCCACGGGATCGCCGGTGGGGTCCACCCGCTGCTTGCGGCCCCGGTACTTCACCCGGATGCGCAGGTTCAGCCAGCGGAGCTTGAGGCCGGACGGCTGGATCGGGCAGATCAGGTTCGGCACCGGCAGCACCTCGCGCCATTTGCGCTGCATGTAGCTGTAGGCGCTGAAATAGCCGCCGCTGAGGTCGACCACCGGCCGGCTGTGATGGATCACCGGGGCGTCCACCACATAGCTCTTCAAGCCCTTGGCCTTGGCCAGCTGGACGATGTCGGTGCCGTAGAGGTGGAAGCCGGGCAGGCCCTCGTCGAACCGGACGCCTGAAGCCCTTCGGACCACCAGCATCAGCTCATCGAGGGATTCGATCTGGGCGGGCCGGTCCACCACATCCCCGATCAGCCGCTTCAGCCCCGACGACCAGGTGCGGCCGTGCAGCACGCTATGGGCGTCGATGCCGATCGCGCCCACCACCGCCCAGTGCGGATCGATGGCGGCGAGGCGGGCGAGACTGGCGCAGAGGCGGTCCAGGAACCCCCGGGGCAGGTAGACGTCCTGGTGGACCAGCACCACCACGTCGGCTTCGGACTCGTCCAGCGCGCGGTTGAGCGCCGCGCCGGCGCTGGAGAACCCTTCATAGGTGCGCAGGCGGGCGCCGCCCTCCGCCAGATCGGGGGAGCGCTGCAGGCAATAGGCCAGCACGTCGTGCTCATTGACCGGGGCGGCGATGTCGATGGTCATCGCGGCCCGGGGCGTCTTCCGCGATTGTCCGCTCATCCCAAATCCCTTCCGGCCAAACCCTTTCCGGCCAAATCCCTCGCGGCCCAACGCCTGGCGGACCGGAGCGTACGTCCCCGACATGTCTCCAATGCGTCTCGCCATGCCGAACCGCCGGCGGGCGCTCAATCAGACTGTCGCCTGCCCGACCGCTGTGGAGAAGCCCTCGATCTTCGTGTTTCTCAGGGGCGGCGCGCCCGCGGCCGGCTCGGCATCAGGCCAGGCCCCGGCGGGGGACACCCACGCGCTGGAGCGCCTGGGCGCGGACCTCCCTTGGCAGGCCAAGCCAGCCGAGGATCAGGGTGACCATGCCGAGCACGGCGGGAATCGCCCAGCCGATCGGGGTGGTCAAGGGATAGGCCCCCGACAGCCAGGCGCCGAGCACCAGCAGGACGAAGTTCAGGGCCAAGATCCGGAAGCCATGGAACCGGCGGCCGGCGGCCCAGGTCAGCAGGGCATAGTCGACGACGCAACGACCGGCGAAGGCCATCGCGCTGCCCGCCAGGCCCAGATAGGTCATGCCCAGATAGAGCGCCAGGAAGTAGGGCGGGATCTCGATCAGCAGCACCTTGGTGACCAGGTCGGGCCGGCCGGAGGCCTGGAGTCGGGTGAAGGAGATCAGCGCGAAGGCGTTGGCCCAGAACGCCAGCAGCAGGATGCGGCCCACCGGCGCCGCCTTGGCGCCCACCTGAGGCCCGACCCAGAGATCGAGGAACGGGCCGAGCAGGAAGATCGCGCCCAGGACCGGCAGGCTCATCAGAGCGGCCAGGACCAGGGTGGCCTGATCGGCCATGGCCTGGCGCTCGTCGGGCGAAGCCGCCGACATCTTGGGAAACATGGCGTTGGTCAGCGAGGCGGGCAGGATGGCGATCCGCTGGGCGAGCTGGTACGGCACCGTATAGACCGTGACCGCCACCGCCCCAAGAATCGCGCCGATGGCGAAACGATCGACGATCACCAGCATCGGGCCGAAGATCGACGTCGCCGTGACCCAGCCGCCATATTTCATGAGGATCGAAATCTCGCCCGACGCCAGGGTGGGCGGGTGCCCCCGGGTGATCTCCACATGGCACCGATAGGCCAGCACCATCACCGCCAGGGCCCGGGCCGACAGGGCCGCGCAGAGCAGGACCACGAGGTTGGGACCGAAGCGCCAGGCCACGAACAACGGGAACAGCTGGAACAGGGTGGTGGAGATCACCGAGACGGAGTTGGTCTCCAGGAACTTCTCACGCCCCTGCATGGCGCCGGTGAGCACGCCGGTCAGGGTGGCGATGGGGACGGAGGCGGCGAGAAAGGGAACCCCGGTCAGGATTTCGGGACGAAGATGCTCGTCCACCTTGAACACATGGCCGAAGAAATAGGCCGCCGCCGCCCAGAGCATGGCGCCGCCCACCAGGCCCATGCCGAGATTGACGGACAGCGCCGCCCAGAAGGTGTCGGCGCGCGCCCTCGGGGGGGCGTCGCGCAGGGCCGCGATGCGGAAAGAGGTGGCGCGGCCGAGGCCAAGGTCGAACAGGCCGAAATAGCCCAGCAGGAGCCAGGCGATCGCCAGGACCCCGTAGCGGTCCGGACCCACCAGCTTCAGGTAGACGGGGACGGTCGCCAGCGACAGGGCGATCGGGATCGCCGAGCCGATGAGATTGTAGCTTGCGTGACGACTGATGCTCAACGAACCGTTCCAATCCTGACGCGCGACCGAGCCGCCGCCGCCCCGCGGCTCACGCCCGGGGAGAGCGCCCGACCTATCATTCCGGAATTGATAAACCCATACCTGCGGCGGCATGTTGACGGTCGACACACGGTCGGGGCCGCCGGGGGCGAGCCCGCCATGGCGCCCTACCGGCGGCGGCCGGTGATCGTGATCTGCGGCATGAAGAGGTGGCTGAACCGGTCGGCCGTCACCGTGTTGATCAGGCGCGCCTTCCAGGTCACCGGCACGAGGGGGCGGATCGCCTGCACCTCGATGCCGGCCTGCTCGAACAGGGCGCGATAGGTGCGCGGCGTGAACCACCGCAGGTGGGTGCGGTCCATCACGCCTGTCCCGGCATAGTCGAACCGGCCCAGGACCAGCTCGCGGATCACCTGCCAGTGCGCCACATTGGGCGAGCTGGCGAACACCGCCCCGCCCGGCCTCAGGCAGGCGGAGAGCTTCGACAGGGTGGTCCAGGGATCAGTGAGATGCTCCAGAACTTCGCTGATGATCAGGGCGTCGAAGGTCCCGGCATAGGGGCCCAGGTCCACCGCCTCGACGTCCCCCACCAGCACCTGGGTCAGATGCTGGGCGGCGATGGCCGCCGCGGCGTCATTGAGCTCGAGACCCACATAGCGCCCCGCCTTGCCGGCGGCGAGCACGGCGCGGCCGGTGCCGCCGGCGCCACAGCCGAGCTCCAGGACGGAGGCGTCCGGGCCCGTGGGGAGGGCGGCGACGATGTCGTGGCGTGCATTGGCGAAATAGCTGGCGGGCTTGTCATCATAGATGGCCGCCACGGTGGAACGGCCCTCGGTCTTCTGCATATCCGCCGTCCGGCCCATGGGTCCGCCTTGTGTTCACGCTGGTGGCCAAGTTTGCAGGTCGGCGCTCCAGGCGCGCTTGAAGCAATTCGCAGCCGGAAAGGCCATAGCTTTGAGAGGAAAAACCCTAGCGGACTGATAATGACGAGCTGTTGTTCGGCGCCGGGGGGCCACAGCGCCAAACTCCTGACATGCTAGGATCGTAACGAATTTTTCGGTTGCGCCGCGCTAACCCGAGGACAGGGGCCGGCGCGGTTGAGCGTTTCCAGGGGGCAGGCGGGATAAATGGCACTGACCGACAAGGTCCGGGATTTGCCCGGACGGATCCAGAAGGGCTGGGAGACCCAACGCGGACGCGTGAGGTCGCGGCCTGTGGTCCTGAAGCCCTATTCCGGTCACCCCATCCCGCTCGTCCGCCGGATCGCCGTTTGGTCGATCCTGCCGATCATCGTGTTTTTCTGCCTGCCCTACGGCTTCTTCTACGCCCTCTACACCCCCTACCTGATCGTCATGTTCGCCGCCCCGGTCGCCATCGTCATGGCGCTGACCATCTGGGCGCTTCCGGACATGAAGACCTACCCGGCTCGAAGTCTGGTGGTGCTCTACTTCGCCTATCTGGCCTCCCTGATCCTTTGGCCGAACTACCTGGCGATCGCGCTGCCGGGGCTGCCTTGGATCACCCTGCTGCGCCTGTTCGGCTTTCCCATGACCCTGGCGCTGCTGATTTGCATCTCCGTGTCGCCGGTCTTCCGAACGGAGATGATGGAGACCCTGAAGCCGACGCCGCTGATCTGGAAGGGCGTCGTGCTGTTTGTGCTCCTGCAGCTGATCTCGATCCCGTTTTCCCACAAGCCCGTGGACTCGGTGTCGAAGTTCCTGGTGGTCCAGGTGGACTGGATCGCGATCTTCTTCGTGAGCTGCTACGTGTTCCGCCGCCCCGGGAGGCCGGAGGCCTGGGCCTATATGGTCTGGGCCATGGCGATCGTCATCGGCGCCATCGGCCTGCGGGAATACAGCAATGAGCAGGTGCTCTGGGCCGGGCATATCCCGAGCTTTCTGAAGATCAACGACGAGACCGTGAACCGCATCCTGGAGGGCTCCCGGCGCGACGCCACGGGTCAGTACCGGATCGCCAGCACCGCCACGACCTCCCTGGGCCTGGCGGAGTACACGTCCCTGTGCCTGCCGTTCGTACTGCACTTCATCTCCTGGGGGCGCACCCGCCTGGTGCGGCTGGCCGCCCTGGCCTCCGTGCCGATGCTGCTCCTGGTCATCATCGAGACCGACGCCCGCCTGGGCATGGTCGGCTTCTTCATGTCCGTGCTGATCTACCTGCTCTTCTGGAGCCTGCGGCTGTGGCGGGAGCGGAAGGACAGTCTGGTGGGCGCCGCCATCGTGCTGGCCTATCCGGTCGTCTTCACGATGATGGTGGCGTCCACCTTCTTCGTGGGGCGCATCCGCAACAAGATCTGGGGCGGCGGCCAGTACAACGACAGCAACGCCGGGCGGATGGCCCAGGTCAACAGCGGCTTGCCGATGATCGCCACACACCCCCTCGGCCACGGGGTCGGCATGGGCGGCGAGGTGCTGGGCTATAAGAATCCGGCCGGGACCGGCACCATCGACAGCTACTATCTGCTGATCGGCCTGGAATATGGCCTGCTCGGCTTCCTGGTCTATTTCGGCGTCTTCCTCATCGCGATCTGGCTGAGCAGCCGCGTCGCCATCTTCGCCAAGCTGGCCCACCGCGACTATGCGATCCTGGTGCCCACCAGCGTCGCCCTGATCAATTTCTTCGTCATCAAGTCGATCTTCAGCAACGACGACAACCACCCCCTGGCCTTCATGATGCTGGGCCTGGTGGTCGCCGTGCTGGCGCGAATGAAGAAAGATCCGGCGGTCCAGGCGGCTGCCGCGCCCGCGGCTGTCCCGGCCCGGGCCGGCGTCCCTAGGCGGGTAGCCATCGCGGCGGGCCGCGCCGGTTGAGCACGCCGGCCAGCCAGCCTTCCAGGCCATAGCCCAGCTGGCGCCAGGCGCGCCGGCGGCCGAAGCGCAGGAACAACAGCAGGAACGAGGCCGCCGCCGCCACCGGCAGACGGCCCGGGAACCGGTCCCAGGTCACCAGCATCTTGTTCCGCTCGTCCAGATAGATCGGCGTGCGGGTGCGCTGGCGGATATCGGAGACCGACCCCGTTGTGGTGCCCTGCAGGTGCAGCACCCGGGCGCCGGGGGCATAGCCCAGGCGCATGCCCAGCGCCCGGCCGCGCAGCATCCACTCGATCTCCTCGCAATAGAGGAAATAGTCCTCGTGCATCGGCCCCACGGTCTCGAGGAACCGGCGGCTGATCAGCATGGAGGCGCCGCTGAAATAGGACAGGGTCAGCTCGAGCGCCGCGGCGTCCACCGGGGTGTCCAGCGCGTCGCCATAGCCGATGGACTCCGAACGCCCCAGCCAGGGCCGCCAACGCCCGCCATGGGACTCCACCCGGCCGTCGGGGAAATGGGTGGTGCCGCCGGCCACCTGGCAGTCGCCGACCTCAAGCCGCCGCACCAGCCGCCCCAGGCTGTCGGGATAGGGCTTGGTGTCCGGGTTGAGCACCCACCAGGCGTCGGCGCCGGGCGCCTCGGCCAGGCAGACATTGACCCCGCCCGCATAGCCCAGATTGCCGGGGGCGAGCACCACCTTCACCGGTTGGCCGCCCGCCAGGGCGGCGGGCAGGCGCGCGGTCAGGGCGGCATAGGCCTGCGGGCCACCGTTCTCGCAGATCACCACCTCGAAATCGGTGTGGTCCAGGCCTTCCAGAGCGGCCAGGCAATGGACAATGTCGTCGGGATTGCGAAAGCCCACGATCGAGACGGCGACATGCATGGTCTGGAGAACCTCTGCGCGCAGAGACGGCGCACCCACGCCCTAGCCCGGTGGGCTGTTGAATTCCATACCCGACCCGACGCGACAGGGTTGAGCGCCCCAATTCGGCGCCGGAAGCGTGGCAAACGCCCCGGCGGATGGCGACGTCCCATGCAACGGCTGATCAGTCGATCGGCGCCGGGCGATGTTGAACGAAGCGAGATTCATGACCCCGGCCTTTTTTCCGAGGTCATAAGAAAACTATTTACTCGGGGCTGTAACAACAGCCCGGCATATCGACTGCGTCCAACCCCGACCGGTGTTGGACGCCCCGGCGGATCGCGCGGGGGCGAGACTTGGGTGAAGGTGAGACGATGGGTGAACGACGGCGCGTGCTCGCCATCGCTTCGGGGGGCGGCCATTGGGTGCAGCTCCAGCGCCTGCGACCGGCGTTCGAGGATTGCGACGTGGCCTATGTGAGCGTCCATGCCGACTACGGCCAGGACGTGCCCGGCGCGCGCTTCTACCACGTGACCAACATCACCCGGATGAACCTGGCCAAGCTGTTGATCCTGGGCCCCCAACTTCTGGGAATCCTGCTGCGGGAACGGCCGCAGGTGGTGATCACCACCGGCTCCCTGCCCGGCCTCATCGCCATCGCGCTCGCCAAGCGCCTGTTCGGCATCCGCACCATCTGGATCGACAGCATCGCCAACT
>FTIT01002559.1_pt2 | contig 10655 bp, 8 predicted proteins | sample 1658061 | NCBI WGS metagenome assembly FTIT01 (sample SAMEA3914795, study PRJEB12502) | metagenome | biome: forest; material: soil | place: Canada | collected 2011-07-05 | depth 0.3 m
GCCTCGTCGAGCGACAGCGGCTCGATCAGCGGGGTGTAGCGCGCGAAGATCGCTCGGATCTGCCGCGAGACGTCGCGATAGACCTCGAAGCGGGGTTTCGCGAAGACGAGCTCCGGGCACAGCCGCCGCGCCCGCGATGAAGGCATGGCGGAGCGCACGCCGAACACGCGTGCCTCGTAGCTGGCGGCGGCGACCACGCCGCGCTCGCGCGATCCGCCCACCGCCACGGGCCGGCCGCGCAGCGCGGGATCGTCGCGCTGCTCCACCGACGCATAGAAGGCGTCCATGTCGACATGGATGATCCGCCGCAGCGGCGGTTCGGGTGTCGCGGTCTTCTCGGGCATCGCGGTCACAGGTGCAGTTCGCTCGGCCCTTCGAGGTGGAGATAGGTGGCGTCGAACTCGCCGATCGCCGCCAGCGCCTTCCAGTCCGGGATGATGATCGAGCGGCCGTTGATCTCGATCAGCCCCTGCGTGCGGAAGCGGGCGAGCACGCGGTTGGTGTGGATCGGCGTGACGCCCAGCGCGTCGGCAAGGTCGGTCTGGGTCAGCGGCAGATCGAACCTGTTGCCGTTGACGAGGCCTACGCGCTTAAGCCGCACGGCCAGCTCGCAGATCAGGTGCGCGGTGCGGCTCTTGGCGTCGCGCCGGCCGATGTTGAGCATCGCCTCGCGCTGGATCGAGGCGTCGAGCAGCGTGTCGAACCAGAAGGCGCGGCCGAGCGCGGGATACTCCTCCGCCGCTTTGAGGATCGCGTCGTGGGGCACCAGCACGATGGCGGCGCTGCGCACCGTCTCGATGCTGTGGTCGGCGACCTTGAACAGGATGGTGTGGAGATCGACCATGTCGCCCGGCACATGGAAGGACATGATCTGCCGCCGCCCGGTCGCGGCGATCTTGAAACGGTAAACGAGGCCTTCCAGCACCATGCAGGCGTGGGTGGGGCGCTCGCCCTCGCTGACGATCTGGCTGCGCGCGGCGGTGCGCAGCAGCTTCTGGGGCAGCGCCCGCAGCGCGGCCCGTTCGTCCTCGGTCAGCCGATCGCGAGTTTCGATCTTGTCGATGAAGGGATCGAGATAATGCTGGATCGCAATATGCATCGGGCAGCTCCGGCTTCCCTATTGCGCCGACCCGCCTGATCGGCGCAAGCCTGTTGGGCGGCCGGGAAGGGGAAAGATGATGTTGCGGACGCTGGCGACGTCGATGCTGGTGGGGGCGGTGCAGAAGCGCATCGGCGTGACGCCTACGGGGCCGGTCAGCACCGCGCTGCTGGCGACCGGTGCCTCGCTGATGCTGACGCGTGGGCGCCGGCCGATCGGTCTGGCGTTGGCGGCTGCGGGCGGGCTGCTGCTGTGGCGCGACGTCGAGCGCCAGCGGGGCGAGGCGCAGGCGGCGGAGGAAGCAGCGCCCCCCGCGGCGTCCTGACGGGAACCCACCTCGGGAATGCGGCGTTGCCGGTGGGTGTGTGGGGATTCCGTGACGTTCGAGGGGATGAGAGTGCGATCAGGGCAGATGGACCGACGGTGGCCCGGTGTCCTCGCTGTTCCTCCTCTGGGTGGGGCCGCTGCGGCGGTAGCGCTGCTGCTCGCCTGCCCGGTGCACGCGCAGCCGGCCACGCCGCCGCCCACCGATCAACCCGAACAGGCGGTCGATCCGGCGCATGATCCGGCGTTCGATGCGGCGCTTCCCCCGCTTGACAGCGTGGCGCCGCCGCCGGCTCCGGCAGCGTCCGAGCCCCCGCCCGTCGCCGATCCGGAGCTTGCCCAACCGCTGCCGCCGCTTGCCGGCTTCGATCCGACGCCGGACGCCAGCAAAGCCAAGGTGCCGTCCAGCGAGGAAAGCCGGATCCGCTATACCGTGAAGGTGGAAGGCCTCGCCAAGGTCGGGCTGGAGGACGAGTTCCGCAGTCTCTCCGAGCTGGAGACCGGCAAGCGCAAGGCCGCCAACAGTGCCCAGGTCGCAGCGCGCGCGCGCGACGATGTGGCGCTGGCCGAGCGGATCCTGCGCTCCGAGGGCTATTTCGACGGGATCGCTTCCTCGACGGTGGCGCCCGTGCCCGGCCGGCCCGGCGAGATCGTGGCGACGATCAGCGCCACGCCGGGCCCGCGCTATGCCTTCGGGTCCATCAGCATCATGGGCGCCCCGCCCGAGCCGACCGTGATCGCGCGCGCCGCGCTGCCGCTCCAGCCCAGCCAGCCCATCCGCGGCGTCGCGGTGGAAGGCGGCGAGGCGCAGATCTCGCTCCGGTTGCCGCAGCAGGGCTATCCCTTCGCCAAGGTCGGCCAGCGCGACATCCTGCTCGACGAGGGCGCGCACAGCGGCGACTATACGCTGCCGCTCGATGCCGGGCCGCGCTCCAGCTTCGGCGGCGTCCGCACAGCGGGGAAGGGCAAGGATCTCTTCTCGGTCGAGCATCTCGCCGTCTTTCCGCGTTTCAAGCAGGGCGACCTGTACGACAGCCGCCAGACCGACGACCTGCGGCAGGCGCTGGTCGCCACCGGCATCTTCTCGACGGTCGCTGTTCAGCCCGTCGACACCGGCACCAAAGCGGCGGACGGCACCGAGGTGGTCGACCTGCTCGTCACCCAGCGCAAGGGGCCGTGGCGGACACTGGCAGGGTCGGCCGGTTACGGCACCGGCGAAGGCATCAAGGGCGAGGTGAGCTGGACCCACCGCAACCTTTTCCCGCCTGAGGGCGCGCTCACCGTCAGCCTGATTGGCGGCACGCTGGAGCAGGGGGCGAATGTCGGCTTCGCCCGCGCCAACGCCGGCCAGCGCGACCGCACCTTCACGATCAACGGCGGCTTCGATCACTCGAACTATGACGCCTATAGCGCCAGGACGATCAACCTCGGCATTGGCTGGTCGCGCCAGAGTACGCCGATCTGGCAGAAGCGCTGGACCTGGAGCTATGGCGCGCAGCTGATCGGCACCAACGAGAAGGGCGCCGCGCTCGATCCAACCGGGGATCGCCCGCGCCGTACCTATCTGATCGCGGCGCTGCCGGGGCAGGTGCAGTACGACCGTTCGGACGACCTGTTGAACCCCACCAAGGGCTACCGCCTGCTCGCCCGCGTCAGCCCCGAGGCATCGGTACACAAGGGGTTCAAGGGCTATGCACGGATGACCGGGCAGGCCACCGGCTACTGGCCGGTGACGAAATCGGTGGTGATCGCGGGGCGGGCGCTGGTGAGCTCGATCGTCGGCGCCAATCTCGACGACATCGCGCCGTCGCGGCGCATCTATGTCGGCGGCGGCGGATCGGTGCGCGGCTTCGGCTACCAACAACTCGGCCCCAAGGACGCGCAGAACAACCCTACCGGCGGGCTGTCCTCCACCGAGTTCGCGATCGAGGCGCGTTATCGCTTCGGCAATTTCGGCATCGTGCCCTTCTTCGACGCCGGGCGACTGGGGCAGGGATCGACGCCGGGCGTCTCGCACCTGCGCGAGGGCGTCGGCATCGGTGGACGTTACTACACCAATTTCGGGCCATTGCGGGTCGACATCGCGGCCCCGGTCAATCGCCAGCGCGGTGAATCGAAGATCGCGCTCTACATTTCGATCGGGCAGGCGTTCTGATGGCGGAGGAAGCGATCCCCGAAGACATCAACCCGGCGGAGCGCCAGCCGCTCCGGGTGCGGATCGCGGGCTGGGCAGCGATTGGGCTTGCGGTGCTGCTGGGGCTGGTTGCCGTCCTGATCGTCGGGCTCAATACCGGGCCGGGCAAGCGCTTCATCGCCGGGCAGCTGGCGCGCTACACCACGCAATCGGGCATCAATGTTCGCGTGGCCCGGATCGAGGGATCGATCTACGGCCATATGGAGCTGAGGGGCCTTGAGGTGCGCGACCAGAATGGCGTGTTCCTCACCTCGCCGCGTGTGGCGATCGACTGGCATCCCTTCGCCTATCTCCGCTCGAAGATTGATCTCGACCGGGTGACGGCGGGAGAGGTGCGGTTGCTGCGCAATCCCGCGCTGAAACCCGTGCCGAGCGAGCCCAACGCGCCCACCATCCCCGACATCGACCTGCGGCTGGGGCATCTCCGGGTCGACCGCTTCATTCTCGAGCCGCCGGTGACGGGGCGTCTCCACATGGTGCAGATCGACGGCGGCGCGGTGATCGCGGACCGGCGCGCGCAGCTCGTCACCGATGCGGAGGCGCTGGTCGCGCCGGGGATCGCGGGCGGCGACAAGCTTCACCTCCGCCTCGACGCGGTGCCCGATCAGGACCGGTTGCTGGTGGAGGTGAGGCTCCAGGCCCCGGCGGGCGGCGTGGTCGACAGCTATTTCCGGCTGGGCAAGCCGCTGGCGCTGGCCGTCGGCGGGCGGGGCGACTGGCATCTCTGGCGGGGCCGCGCCCGGGCGGTGCTGGGCGGGCAGGGATTGATGGACATCGAGCTTACCGGCCGCGAAGGCCATTTCCGTGCGCTCGGCGACGTTCGCCCCGCGATCATGCTGACGGGCGCTGCGGCGCGCCTGACTGCGCCGGCCGTCCATGTCGAGGCTGCCGCCACGCTCGACCAGCGCCGGGCGGACACGCATGTGGTGCTCTCCTCCGCCGCCTTCGTGGCGCAGGCGCAAGGGGTGCTCGATTTCGCCAAGAGCCGGTTCGGACGCTTCCGCCTCAACGCCCGGCTGCTGAGCCCGGGGATGATCGCCCCGAATCTCTCCGGCCGCAACGTCGCGGTGTCGGCGGTGCTGGACGGTGCGTTCCAGAAGCCCGGCATTGCCTACAGAATCTCAGCCGATGCGCTGGCGTTCGGCACCACCGGCGTCGAGGGACTGGTCGCCGAGGGGCAGGCACGTTTCAGCACCAATCGCATGATCGTGCCCGTCCATGCCTCGGCGCGGCGGGTGACGGGGCTCGATGCGGCGGCGGGCGGACTGGTGACCGGGCTGCGCGCCGATGGCGACATTGCCTATGCCAACGGGCATATCTTCTCGGACAATCTGCGCCTGCGATCGAATCGGATCGACGCCACCGCGCTGCTCGTCGCGGATCTCAAGAGCGGCACCTATACCGGCGCGCTCAAGGGGCGGGTGAATGACTATCAGGTGAACGGCCTCGGCCGGTTGAGCCTCGTAACCGATGCACGACTGGTGACGACACCGGGCGGCGGCTTCGGCATCAAGGGCCATGTCCGGGTCGTCACGCGCCGGATCACCAATGCCGCGCTTGCCGGGCAGCTCGGGGGCAACGCGCTGATCACGGCCGACATCGGCTATGATCCGAAGGCAGGCGCAGGCCTCACCAACCTCCGGCTGACCGCGCCGGACTTTCGCATCACCGCGGGCGAGGGCGGCTACAATCTTTCCAACGGTGCGCTGCGCTTCCGCGCGGAGGCCTGGTCCCGGACCTATGGCCCGGCGCATGTCATCGCCACCGGCACGCTCGCTAAGCCGACCGTGGTGCTGAAGGCGCCGCGCCCTGGTGTCGGCATCGGGCTTGCCGATCTGGAGGCGGTGCTGACCGGATCGCCGGCGGGCTATCAGGTCAAGGCCAAGGGGGGCAGTGATTACGGCCCCTTCACCGCCGATCTGGTGGTCCGGTCGTCGAAGGGGCCGCTCGCGATCGACGTCCACCAGCTGTTGATCGCCGGAATCGGCGTGCATGGCAGCATCGACCAGACCGCCGCCGGGCCGTTCGCGGGGACGCTGAGCGTCGCGGGTTCGGGGCTGAACGGTCAGGTCCAGCTCGCGGCGGCGGGATCGGACCAGAAGGCAGACGTCAACCTCACCGCCAACGGCGCAAGGCTCCCCGGCACGCCGCCGATCAGCATCGGATCGGGCGTGGTGCGCGGATCTCTGGTGATACTGCCCCGTGGCCCCTCGGTCAGCGGATCGGTGGCGCTGGTGGACGTGCGGCAAGGCACGCTGTTGCTCCGCTCAGCGCGGGCGCGGCTGAGCTATGCCGGCGGCCACGGCCAGGTCGCACTCACCGCATCGGGATCGAGCGGCGTGCCCTTCGACATCGCCGCGCAGGCCGACCTTGCACCCGATCGCATCGTCGCCAATGCGAAGGGGTCGGCGAACGGCATCGCCTTCCGGCTCGCGGCACCGGCGGTGATCGCGAAGCAGGGGGCGGACTATGTGCTCGCGCCCACCTCGATCGTGCTGCCGCAGGGAAGCGTCGATGTCTCCGGCCGCTATGGCGCGACCAGCTCCGTGCATGCGACGCTCAACGGCGTCGACATCGGCATCGCGCAGGCTTTCGCGCCCTGGCTGGGGGTGAGCGGCAAGGCGACCGGCACCGTCGACCTCACCCTGCACGGATCGGGCATCCCGGACGCCCGCGCGCGCGTCGACATCGCAGGCTTCACGCGAACGGGGGCGCTGGTCGTTTCCGATCCGGTCGACATCGCGATGCTGGGGACGCTCCATGCCGGCGGCGGCGCGGTTAACGCGCTGATCCGACGCAGCGGGGCCACGATCGGCCGGGTGCAGGCCAAGATCGGGCCAGTCAGCAGCGCGGAGGGACTGGCGCAGGCGCCACTCTCCGGTGGCATCCGCTACAATGGTCCAGCCGAGGTGTTGTGGACGCTGACCGGCATCGGCGGGCAGACCGTCGGCGGCCCGGTGGCGATCGGCGCGGACTTCTCGGGCCGGGTCGGCGCGCCGCAGCTCACCGGCGTGATCCGCGCGAGCCAGCTCCGCTACGAGAACGAGACGACCGGCACGACGATCACCGGCATCGCAATGGACGGCCGCTTCACCAGTTCGGAGTTCCAGCTCAACAGCTTCTCCGGCAGGGCGGGATCGGGGACGATCAAGGCGTCGGGTTCGGTCGGTTTCGCGGAGGGTAGCGGCTTTCCGATTGCCATCACCGCCACGCTGGACCACGCCCAGCTCGCCCATTCGGACGCGGTGGGCGCCACCGTGTCGGGCAGCCTCGCCGTCACCAACTCCAAGGCCGATGGCGGGCTGATCAAGGGCGACCTCAACATCCAGGAGGCGCGCTACCGGATCGTCCGCACCGACGCCGCGCAGGTGAGCGACCTCTCCGGCGTCCGACGCAAGGGCGTGCCGCCGCCGGCCCCGGGCAGCACGAACGCGACCGGTGCCGGCCCGGCGCCGGGCAACTGGAAGCTCGATCTCCGCATCCACGCCGACAACCGCATCTTCGTCTCGGGCATGGGGCTCGAATCCGAATGGAGCACTCGGATGCGGATTGGCGGCACGGTCGGCGCGCCGACGGTGGTAGGGCGGTTGCAGGTGGTGCGGGGCACCTACAGCTTCGCCGGGCGACGCCTCGATCTGGAGAATAGCAGCACGGTGGAGTTCAACGGCCCGCTGCTCGATCCCGATCTGCACATCACCGCCGACACCGCGGTGGAGGGTGTCACCGCCACGATCGCGATCGGCGGGACCGCGACGCACCCGCAGATCAGCTTCACCTCGACACCTGTGCTGCCGCAGGATGAGGTGCTGTCGCGGCTGCTGTTCGGTAGTTCGGTGACGTCGCTGTCGCCGACCCAAGCACTCCAGCTCGCCGCGGCGCTCAACTCGCTGAGCGGAACGGGCGGCGGCGTGAACCCGCTGGGCAAGTTGCGCGGTGCCTCGGGGCTCGACCGGCTGCGCGTGCTGGGCGCGGATCAGACGACAGGGCGCGGCACGTCGTTGGCGGCCGGCAAATATATCTCCAATCGCATCTATGTGGAGGTGATAACCGACGCGAAGGGCTTCACCCAGACGCAGCTGACCATCGCGCTCTCCAAGGCGCTCAGCATCCTGAGCCAGGCGGGCGGTGAGACCGGGCCGGCAGTAACGCTGCGCTATTCGAAGCAATATTGAGGGGCCCGTTCCAGCGGGCTGGAACCGTGTCCAGAAGGCGCTCTTTCGCGCTTTCTCGAACGGCCGCTCAGCGCGGCTGGATCGTCGCCCAGATCGGCAGATGGTCCGACGCGCGCATCGCCAGCGGCGAATGGTGGGTGCCCGCATCCATCACGGCGAGGTCTGGCGTGGTCATGATCCGGTCGAGCCGGGCGATCGGCCGGCGGGCGTGGAAGCTGGGCGTCGTCGGCGCGAAGGTGAAGTGGTCCATGAAATCCTTGAGGCACCCGCTGGCGAGGCTCCATTCGTTGAGGTCGCCCATGAGCACGGCCGGCATATGGTCGTCGCAGGCCTCGATATGCTCGATCACCGCGCGGGCCTGCTTGCGCCGCCACAGGCCCGACAGGTCGAGGTGCATGCCCACGATCCGCAGCCGCTGGGCGCCAATCGCGATATCGGCCATCACTGCGCCGCGCGGCTCGAGCACGGGGAGCGCGAGCGGGCGATGGTCGAGGATCTCCGCCTCGCGCCTGATGAGGATGGCGTTGCCGTGCCAGCCCATGCCGCCCGGCCGGATCTCGTAGGGGACGGGGCGGTAAGGGGAGTGGTGGGCGATCAGTTCAAAGGGGATCGCGCTCTGCCGCGTGCCGGTGCGGTGATCCGCTTCCTGCAGGCAGACGATGTCGGCATCGAGTTCGGCGAGGACGGACAGGATGCGCTCGGGGCGGCGCAGCCTGTCCGTGCCGATGCATTTGCGGATGTTGTAGCTGGCGACCTTAATCGGCCGCCGCGCCACGCCGTCCACTTACTCGCCCTTGGACTTCTTGCGCCGGTTGAACACCAGCCAGCCGAGTGCCGCGCCCGCCGCACCCGCCGCGAGCAACACGAGACCGGTGTTGTCGCCCATCGTCCGCGTCACCGCGGCCGAGCCACGGCGATAATAATCGCGGCCGGTGTCGACGGCGTCGCGCGCGGCGGTGGGGGCGTCGTCGATCAGGTCGCGGACCTTGTCGCGGACCTTGCCATAGCCCTCCTGCACTGTGCCGACGGCATGGTTGATGCGGCCCTTCGCTTCCAGCTGATCATTGGCGGCGATCTCGCCGATCTTCGCCTGTGTCGTTCCGACGGCCTTCTTGGCGGTGCCTTCGATCTGATCCTCGTTCATGTGCGTTGCCTCCTGGGGGATAGAGTCTATTCGACAACCGAACGCCCGAATCGCGTCCGGGTTCGGATCGCGGGCCGTTCGTGTGAGAGGAGAGAGATGCCATGCGTGCCCTGATCGCCGGTCTGGCCGGCTTGATGCTCACGGCGCCAGCGCTGGCGGCGACGCCCTACTGGGCCAATCCTTTCAACCAGAAGCTCATGCAGCTGGGCCTTGCGGATCGCGAGGGCGCCCTGAGGCGGGCGATCACCAGCAACGAGCAGAGCTGCGGCCGGCTCTCCAAGAGCGTTTATCGCGGCCCCTACGGCAATCTCGGCCGCTGGGAGGCGCATTGCCAGCCGGGCGGCGACTTCGCGGTCTTTACCGGGCCGGACGGCAGCGTGCAGGTCCGCGCCTGCAAGGACTTGAAGGAGCTCAAGCTGCCGGAGTGCGGCAAGCTCAACTAAGGCGGCGGCCTCAGGCATCCGCCGCGGCACGGTCTGAGACCGCCGTGGTCCAGCCGAGTGTAGGCAGCGCGATGGCCCGGCCGCCGCGCAGATCGATCCGAACGACGATCGCACCCTGACTTTCGAGGAAGGAGAGCAGGCGCTTGGCACGCCCGGTCGAATGCGTGCCGTAGACGCGGGCGATCTCGGCGTCGGACGGGCAGGGCGCCCGCTCCAGCGCCGCACGCGCAATCAACAGGAACACGCCGCGCGAGTCTTCGGGCAGCAGTTCGGCCTCGCGCGCGGCGTCGGCCATCGGATCGTCCTCGCCGATGCCCGCATAGAGGCCGGCGCGGGCCAGCGACAGACGGGTGCGGAAGCCTGCGAGGTCCAGCCCCGAATCCGATACGCCGCGCATCCGGCAGCGCACGCCGAAATCCTGATAGAGCAGCGCCGCCGGACGGAAGCTCTCGCCCTCATCGGCGACGATCTCCGCAAGGCAGGCGGCCACCACGGCATTGCGCTCCTCGGGCGTCGGCTCGGGGCGGCCGCGATTCTCTTCGCTAGATGACATCGCCGGCGCCTCGATTGAGCGGAGCAGCTGCTCCATGCTCGGCCGCGGTGGCGGGGGTGCCGCCGGCATCGGGAGATCGAGCTCGGCCGGCGTTTCGAAGAGCGCGGCGCGGGCTTCGTCGTCGGGCGCGCTCGGCAGCGGCATCAGTTTCGGCGAGGCGCTGCGGGCGGAGGTCTCGACCGCACCGATCTTGATCGACAGCGGGCGGCGCGACACTGCGGGCCCGAGCGCGATGAAATGGCCGCGCGCCAGATCACGGAACTGCTCGGCCTGTCGCCGCTCCAGCCCCAGAAGATCGGCGGCGCGCGCCATGTCGATGTCGAGGAAGGTGCGGCCCATCAGGAAGTTGGAGGCTTCCGCCGCGACGTTCTTGGCGAGCTTGGCGAGGCGCTGCGTCGCGATCACGCCGGCCATGCCGCGCTTACGTCCACGGCACATGAGGTTAGTCATCGCGCCGAGCGACAGGCGGCGCACCTCGTCGGACACCTCGCCGGCGACGGCGGGGGCGAAGAGCTGCGCTTCGTCCACCACCACCAGCGCCGGGAACCAGTGCTCACGCGGCGCATCGAACAACGTGCCGATGAAGGTGGCGGCGGCGCGCATCTGGCCCTCGACGTCGAGGCTCTCCAACGACAGCACCACCGAGACGCGCTGCTCGCGGATGCGCAATGCCAATCGCTTCAGCTCCAGTTCGCTGTGCGCACCGCCATCGACCACGACATGGCC
>FTIT01002916.1_pt1 | contig 10543 bp, 12 predicted proteins | sample 1658061 | NCBI WGS metagenome assembly FTIT01 (sample SAMEA3914795, study PRJEB12502) | metagenome | biome: forest; material: soil | place: Canada | collected 2011-07-05 | depth 0.3 m
ATGATCCAGAGCCCGAATCCTGCCGGTAACGCCACCGAGAGAAACGTCTTGACCGGAGCCGCCCACGTCCACCCGCACGTGTTCATGCTCATGGTCTTAAGCGGGGTAGCTACAGCTGAGGGCATCAGATTGCCGCACGACTCGGGAATGTTCAGACTGTTGATGGTCGTCGTAATCGGACTGACGATGTGCCCGATTGCCCCAGCGTTGAATGCTGGAGCGATCTGGTTTTTCCAGTCAAAGCCCATCGCCGGGCGGAACATGCACTGAACGTAGAACGGGACCAGCTGGACCACCCAGCCGCCGAGGTCGGGGAAGATCGATGAGCCCCAGCCCTGTAGCAGCGGCGGGTTCGCGCAGACCTGATTCGGGTCCGTCGGGTCAGTTACCCCGCCCTTGACAAACGGGCAGTTAGGCGACACGGGATTGGTGGCCGAACCGCCGTTCGACTTGCAGATATCGACCGTGGGCGACCACGGAGCGTAGCCCTGACCCGTTCGGGCGTTGTCGGCGTACCAAATCCATGTCGTATACGCGATCGTTGGGCCGTTATAGATGCCTAGGCCAATAGCCAGATAGACCAAGAACGGGCAGTTACTGGCGTTGATGCTGCCCCAGAATGGCCCCACCGACGATTGCGTGCCATCCGCGTTGACCGTGCTATTAACAACCACGCCCTGCAACTGCTGCGGCTGCACGTCGAAGCCATCCGCGCCCTTGGCGTACTGCGTTGACTGGCACCGAATTTTGATCGGCGTCGAACCGTCCGCGAGCATGTTGGACTCGCGAATCTGTGACGACTGCGAACCCGACCGATTGTCTTTCATCCACTGCGTAAAAGCCTGAGCACCAATCCCCGTGCCGACCTTGTACGGCTCCCCGATGCAGAAGGCGAGCGGCTGATTAGGGTTCGCCGTCGCGCCTGATGTGCCCTGTGAAACACCAGAATGGCCATTGAGCCATCCGCCGTTCGTCGGACAGGCCGACTCTGGCCCAGACGGAATTTCGGACCATGGGACACCGAAACGCCACGCCCCGGTATTGTCAGGGGGTCCGCCCGGATCGGTATACGCGTTAGCCGCCCCACCCGTGAATAGGGCTAGAACTAGACCGAAAACTACGCCACCGGATGCCCCGGCGAGTACCCTACTACGTACGTTCATCGTTTCTCCCAATCCGATGGACCAAACAAACCAGAGAGCGCCCCCTGACCGCTAAAGCGGACAGGGGGCGCTCTTTATGGTGTGCGGTGCTCAGCGACGGACGCCGAACTTACCGAACACCTTCAGAGCGATGCCGATTGCCGCAAGGGCGACGAGGACCGGAACCGCAACGGGCAGGATGGCATTGATCGCAGTGAGCACGCCATCCGCGACGGGCTGGAACAGTGCGCCCACGTCCGGGGGCGTGGTGACTGCAAGCAGGGTTGCGTGAAGGAGATTCATTGTTCACCCCCTTTCCTCCCAATCAGTACGAGGATGACCACGAACGCCAAACCGACGCTGTAGCCAATCCCGAACATTTGCACGACGTCGCCCATCGCCTGCGAGAGACCCGCAGACATCAGACGCCGCCGAATCGCGCGAGGATGCGCCGCGCGACGATTACCGCGAGGAGCGCGCCATGAGCGGCCACCCACGTCGCGAGAAAGCCCCAGTCAACGACCACGGGCCACCCCCGCACGGATGAAAGCGAAGGTGAACATGCACACCCACGCGAGGAAGACAACGTACGCACCGCCCACGAACATCGTGCCCGCGAGGGACGCGATCTCAGCGGGTGCCATCAGTCCACCCCCGGTAAACGCTGGCGCAGGCCATCGCGGTAAGCCAAACGGTGCCGACACCCAGCGCGACCCAGGCAGCAACGATGATGACCGGCGAAAGTCCCGCGATCAGGGTGAGCACCGCCACATGGAGGGTACTCATCGTGCGATCCAGAACACGAGACCGGTGATCATGGCGGAGACCCAGCCGCCGACGAACGCGACGGTGCCGACTAGGGGCGCGTACGTTTCGAGAGCGCTCACGGTTTCCATGCGAGCACTCCCTCCGCCTCGATCACTATGCGGCGCTCGGCATGCCGACGGTAGAACCACGCGCCGAGGGTGACCGCAACGAGTGCACCCCACACCGACCAAAGCGTGCGCATCATGCGCCGACCTTCGGAGAATGGTATCCGGGGGTCGTGGCACTCTCGCGCGCGATCAGCCCTCGGGCGTGATTCAGGGAGCGGACGGGGCCGATGATTCGGGTATCTTCGTCCTCGACCTCAGCAAGGGTCATCACCCCGGCTGCATCGAGACGCGCCATGAAGATGCGTCCCGAAGTCGTGAAAGCCATCCACGTTCCATTGCGATGGCGGAACCAGCGGAGAAACACGGCCGCTACTTCTTGTCGCCGTCGAGGAACTCTTCGATGGTGAAATCGGGCTGCCCGTTGTAGGCACCCACGGAGGCCCGGAAAGCCACCTGCGACCCGATGGCGGGCATCTGATGATCGTCGGCTAGCCGGGCCTCCACAAGCGTGCCCTCACCAATGACAGTGATTGTCCGGAACGTGAACAGAACGCCCTTATTCGGGCCTTCCTTCCGCGAGACGATTTCTCTTGTCGAGGACAACGCAACGGTGCCTCGGATGATCACAGACGGCGTGAGTGCCATTGATTTTCTCCCAACCTACGGACCCCGGGGAACCACCCCCGGTTTCGATCCTCAGCAGCAGCTTAAAGGACGTCTCACCATCAATCCAATAGCCAAAGCCCGCATATTTTCCCGAGTCCGGTAGACGTATGGCTCTACCTACGAATTTCGCCCCCGTTCTGGGGGTGCCAGCGGCCACCGTGCGGGGGTTCACCGACCACCGTAAACCGGCGTTGAGGAGCTTCTTCCGCTGGTGATTGATGACCATACGCCGGAAGCGATAGAACTCCTCATCGGTGAGGTCGTACTCCTCCGGAGACTCAACGGGCCAGATGCCCCAGTGGCCCCAGAGTCGCCCTGTACGCGCCCAGCCCTCAGGGGCACCTGTCCGTTGGTAGTGAGCTACTCCGCGCGCGGAGTGCTTCGACACATATTCTAGCCAGCCCTCCACCCCGTGGATAGGAACGATGTGCTGACCACGCTCGGACACCGGCCACCCGGTGATCTGCATCAACTCGATCCAGTTCGCCAGAATCTCAAGCGGCAGCGTCGACGGACCCCAGACAGCCATGTGCAGATGCGGTCGGCTCTCCTCCGTCCACTCGATCACCCAATGCTGCCGGGTGGCACCCGCGCGCTTCATCCGCTCCATAAGACGCTTACGCGCCCAATGCCACTGGTCAGCCGTGTCAGGGCGACCCCCCATAGTGAGCGTGATCGCATAACCGCCGTCACCAAGCAGCGAGCCGTTCACCGACCACAGCCACGCCGTGCAGCGACGACCCGAGCCGGCAGACCAACCACGCACAACATCGCGAGTATTACCGCCGTCGTTTTTCGACCGTCCCGGACCAGCGAAGCCACCCGATGAACCGTTAGGAAGCAGCTTAATTACTGCCATATCGTCACCCCGCGCGACGATATGAAACTAATAATCAAGACAGTGCAGCCAGCAGCGAGGAGCGAACCTCGACCAGCGTGCCAGAGCCCTTCTGCCCTGCGGTGACCTTCACAAGCCACCAAATACCGCGTCTGCGGCCCTGTGGAGCCGCGAGAGCGACGACACGCCCCACGGTGCCCCCGGGCATCCTCACGACGCTACCGAGGCCGACAGCGGCCGTTTCCGGGTCTTCGAACAGTGCTTCCATGATGACTCCCGTACAGGTGGAGTTGTTGCCCGCGATCCGCGCGGGTGCGGTTTCACAACAGCTTTCGAGGGTGCAGCGATTTTGCGTGGTCTACCGGAGAAAGGCGTGCGGAGCCGTCCCACGCAGGGGCACGAAACGTCCTCCATCGGCGCGCCTTCTGCCCCTCGGTGCGCTCCGCTGGGGCACCCTGCTGGATGCGGCAAGTCACAGCCCCGGCCTCATGCGCCCACGGTCTACCGAGGATGACGGCCGCGCGGCCGCGCGCTACCGCACGCGACCATAGCGCTGCTGCGCGGCCTGCTTCGTCACGCCGAGCCGCTGGGCGATGGACTCCCACGTCCAGAAGCCGTACTTCCGCATCCACTGAACGCTGTCGCTGATCTGCCCCTCGATCGCTGCGCGCAGGTGCGCGAGCTCCTCGAGGCTCATCGCTTCCAGCGCGACATCGGCATTCTCGAGAAGAGCCCGACGACTCATCTGCTTCTTCGTTTCCTCGATCAGGACCGGAAGACACCCGCACTCCTCGTGCTCCTCGTGATGGAACCCGATACAGCGATCGTCTGTACAGCCGCAATCGTCCCCGTGCCAGTTCTCGTCCCCCTGATTCTCCAGAATGAATGCACGGATGGTGAGCCCGGAGGCCTTGATCGTTTCCCGCGCTGCGCGGGTAAGTGTGTTCGTCATATGTCAAGTCTAGTTGACGGCACACGGTAATGTCAAGCCATCTTGACGACATTTTTTACCTCAAGCAGAACCTCGTCGTCCTCGTACCATGGCAGGCCCATCGACTCATGCAGAGCAGGCGAGTGCTTCGGGACCTCCATCGACCCGCCGCAATCCACGCAGCGACCGCCGCGGTTGCGCCGCCCAAGGATCGGCGTGTCCGCGAGCGTGTCATACGCACCCCACGACACCAACCTGCGAGGCCGCACTATGCGCCGCCGCAGGATCGCCGTAGGAGTCTCGTCAGCTTTCCCGGTCGAGGTATCCATCAGACCAGCCATCACCAGATGCGGCTGAGGCCACGGTGTCGGTGACGGACGCCGCAGCCAGAACGGCGGGCGGAGCGGTTTCACGTTCACGACGCCCTGCGTGACCTCGCGTATCAGGGTGTCGCAACGCATCCACGAGGGAGCCGTCCACAGGACCGTCACCCCGTGGTGTCGGAGGACTTGCAGCAGCGTGACAATCACAGCCGGGAGCGTCGCCGTATTCCGCGACGAGAAGATCACCGACACGTCATCGAAAAACACCGTGCAATCGTGCAGCGTGAGCAGTTGCCGCAACGAGACGATGGGAATCGTCTTGCCCCACCTCGAGACGATGGGGACCGTCGAATACACCGGGCGCCCGGTCGAAAGATCAGCGATCACCGCCGCCGTGGCCATCAGCGTTTTCCCGGCACCGTTCACGCCCGTGAATCCGCAGATCGGAATCCCCCTGGCGATGTTGCCGGCCTGTAGCGCGTCGAGCTTCCGCCGTAGCCGGCGCAGCCTGACACGCACACGCCGGCCGGCGACGACAAGACGCAAAAAACCGTGCAAGATCCCGCGCAACTTCTTCATCGTCCAAGCGCCCAGAGGATCAGCCGACCCGCCGCCATCGCGAGCCAGAACGCGAGATAACCCAGATAGATCGTCATGCACGTTGACACGATGTTCCACGGGACGATGACCCCGAGAGGGGCGAGCCACCCCGCCATATACGTGCCGAAGCCCGAGACATAACCCAGAGCAGTTGAGAACGCGGCGGGTAGGGCTGGGATCAGGGTAAGCAACTGCGCGATCACCGTTGCGAACGTGTCCATGAGCAACTGGGTTATCACTTCGATTCCCCCTCGGACGCGACCGGGGAGGGCGTAGTGCGGGACATGACGCCGGTAATCAGGGCGATTATCGCCGTGATGATCCAGAGCCCGAATCCTGCCGGTAACGCCACCGAGAGAAACGTCTTGACCGGAGCCGCCCACGTCCACCCGCACGTGTTCATGCTCATGGTCTTAAGCGGGGTAGCTACAGCTGAGGGCATCAGATTGCCGCACGACTCGGGAATGTTCAGACTGTTGATGGTCGTCGTAATCGGACTGACGATGTGCCCGATTGCCCCAGCGTTGAATGCTGGAGCGATCTGGTTTTTCCAGTCAAAGCCCATCGCCGGGCGGAACATGCACTGAACGTAGAACGGGACCAGCTGGACCACCCAGCCGCCGAGGTCGGGGAAGATCGATGAGCCCCAGCCCTGTAGCAGCGGCGGGTTCGCGCAGACCTGATTCGGGTCCGTCGGGTCAGTTACCCCGCCCTTGACAAACGGGCAGTTAGGCGACACGGGATTGGTGGCCGAACCGCCGTTCGACTTGCAGATATCGACCGTGGGCGACCACGGAGCGTAGCCCTGACCCGTTCGGGCGTTGTCGGCGTACCAAATCCATGTCGTATACGCGATCGTTGGGCCGTTATAGATGCCTAGGCCAATAGCCAGATAGACCAAGAACGGGCAGTTACTGGCGTTGATGCTGCCCCAGAATGGCCCCACCGACGATTGCGTGCCATCCGCGTTGACCGTGCTATTAACAACCACGCCCTGCAACTGCTGCGGCTGCACGTCGAAGCCATCCGCGCCCTTGGCGTACTGCGTTGACTGGCACCGAATTTTGATCGGCGTCGAACCGTCCGCGAGCATGTTGGACTCGCGAATCTGTGACGACTGCGAACCCGACCGATTGTCTTTCATCCACTGCGTAAAAGCCTGAGCACCAATCCCCGTGCCGACCTTGTACGGCTCCCCGATGCAGAAGGCGAGCGGCTGATTAGGGTTCGCCGTCGCGCCTGATGTGCCCTGTGAAACACCAGAATGGCCATTGAGCCATCCGCCGTTCGTCGGACAGGCCGACTCTGGCCCAGACGGAATTTCGGACCATGGGACACCGAAACGCCACGCCCCGGTATTGTCAGGGGGTCCGCCCGGATCGGTATACGCGTTAGCCGCCCCACCCGTGAATAGGGCTAGAACTAGACCGAAAACTACGCCACCGGATGCCCCGGCGAGTACCCTACTACGTACGTTCATCGTTTCTCCCAATCCGATGGACCAAACAAACCAGAGAGCGCCCCCTGACCGCTAAAGCGGACAGGGGGCGCTCTTTATGGTGTGCGGTGCTCAGCGACGGACGCCGAACTTACCGAACACCTTCAGAGCGATGCCGATTGCCGCAAGGGCGACGAGGACCGGAACCGCAACGGGCAGGATGGCATTGATCGCAGTGAGCACGCCATCCGCGACGGGCTGGAACAGTGCGCCCACGTCCGGGGGCGTGGTGACTGCAAGCAGGGTTGCGTGAAGGAGATTCATTGTTCACCCCCTTTCCTCCCAATCAGTACGAGGATGACCACGAACGCCAAACCGACGCTGTAGCCAATCCCGAACATTTGCACGACGTCGCCCATCGCCTGCGAGAGACCCGCAGACATCAGACGCCGCCGAATCGCGCGAGGATGCGCCGCGCGACGATTACCGCGAGGAGCGCGCCATGAGCGGCCACCCACGTCGCGAGAAAGCCCCAGTCAACGACCACGGGCCACCCCCGCACGGATGAAAGCGAAGGTGAACATGCACACCCACGCGAGGAAGACAACGTACGCACCGCCCACGAACATCGTGCCCGCGAGGGACGCGATCTCAGCGGGTGCCATCAGTCCACCCCCGGTAAACGCTGGCGCAGGCCATCGCGGTAAGCCAAACGGTGCCGACACCCAGCGCGACCCAGGCAGCAACGATGATGACCGGCGAAAGTCCCGCGATCAGGGTGAGCACCGCCACATGGAGGGTACTCATCGTGCGATCCAGAACACGAGACCGGTGATCATGGCGGAGACCCAGCCGCCGACGAACGCGACGGTGCCGACTAGGGGCGCGTACGTTTCGAGAGCGCTCACGGTTTCCATGCGAGCACTCCCTCCGCCTCGATCACTATGCGGCGCTCGGCATGCCGACGGTAGAACCACGCGCCGAGGGTGACCGCAACGAGTGCACCCCACACCGACCAAAGCGTGCGCATCATGCGCCGACCTTCGGAGAATGGTATCCGGGGGTCGTGGCACTCTCGCGCGCGATCAGCCCTCGGGCGTGATTCAGGGAGCGGACGGGGCCGATGATTCGGGTATCTTCGTCCTCGACCTCAGCAAGGGTCATCACCCCGGCTGCATCGAGACGCGCCATGAAGATGCGTCCCGAAGTCGTGAAAGCCATCCACGTTCCATTGCGATGGCGGAACCAGCGGAGAAACACGGCCGCTACTTCTTGTCGCCGTCGAGGAACTCTTCGATGGTGAAATCGGGCTGCCCGTTGTAGGCACCCACGGAGGCCCGGAAAGCCACCTGCGACCCGATGGCGGGCATCTGATGATCGTCGGCTAGCCGGGCCTCCACAAGCGTGCCCTCACCAATGACAGTGATTGTCCGGAACGTGAACAGAACGCCCTTATTCGGGCCTTCCTTCCGCGAGACGATTTCTCTTGTCGAGGACAACGCAACGGTGCCTCGGATGATCACAGACGGCGTGAGTGCCATTGATTTTCTCCCAACCTACGGACCCCGGGGAACCACCCCCGGTTTCGATCCTCAGCAGCAGCTTAAAGGACGTCTCACCATCAATCCAATAGCCAAAGCCCGCATATTTTCCCGAGTCCGGTAGACGTATGGCTCTACCTACGAATTTCGCCCCCGTTCTGGGGGTGCCAGCGGCCACCGTGCGGGGGTTCACCGACCACCGTAAACCGGCGTTGAGGAGCTTCTTCCGCTGGTGATTGATGACCATACGCCGGAAGCGATAGAACTCCTCATCGGTGAGGTCGTACTCCTCCGGAGACTCAACGGGCCAGATGCCCCAGTGGCCCCAGAGTCGCCCTGTACGCGCCCAGCCCTCAGGGGCACCTGTCCGTTGGTAGTGAGCTACTCCGCGCGCGGAGTGCTTCGACACATATTCTAGCCAGCCCTCCACCCCGTGGATAGGAACGATGTGCTGACCACGCTCGGACACCGGCCACCCGGTGATCTGCATCAACTCGATCCAGTTCGCCAGAATCTCAAGCGGCAGCGTCGACGGACCCCAGACAGCCATGTGCAGATGCGGTCGGCTCTCCTCCGTCCACTCGATCACCCAATGCTGCCGGGTGGCACCCGCGCGCTTCATCCGCTCCATAAGACGCTTACGCGCCCAATGCCACTGGTCAGCCGTGTCAGGGCGACCCCCCATAGTGAGCGTGATCGCATAACCGCCGTCACCAAGCAGCGAGCCGTTCACCGACCACAGCCACGCCGTGCAGCGACGACCCGAGCCGGCAGACCAACCACGCACAACATCGCGAGTATTACCGCCGTCGTTTTTCGACCGTCCCGGACCAGCGAAGCCACCCGATGAACCGTTAGGAAGCAGCTTAATTACTGCCATATCGTCACCCCGCGCGACGATATGAAACTAATAATCAAGACAGTGCAGCCAGCAGCGAGGAGCGAACCTCGACCAGCGTGCCAGAGCCCTTCTGCCCTGCGGTGACCTTCACAAGCCACCAAATACCGCGTCTGCGGCCCTGTGGAGCCGCGAGAGCGACGACACGCCCCACGGTGCCCCCGGGCATCCTCACGACGCTACCGAGGCCGACAGCGGCCGTTTCCGGGTCTTCGAACAGTGCTTCCATGATGACTCCCGTACAGGTGGAGTTGTTGCCCGCGATCCGCGCGGGTGCGGTTTCACAACAGCTTTCGAGGGTGCAGCGATTTTGCGTGGTCTACCGGAGAAAGGCGTGCGGAGCCGTCCCACGCAGGGGCACGAAACGTCCTCCATCGGCGCGCCTTCTGCCCCTCGGTGCGCTCCGCTGGGGCACCCTGCTGGATGCGGCAAGTCACAGCCCCGGCCTCATGCGCCCACGGTCTACCGAGGATGACGGCCGCGCGGCCGCGCGCTACCGCACGCGACCATAGCGCTGCTGCGCGGCCTGCTTCGTCACGCCGAGCCGCTGGGCGATGGACTCCCACGTCCAGAAGCCGTACTTCCGCATCCACTGAACGCTGTCGCTGATCTGCCCCTCGATCGCTGCGCGCAGGTGCGCGAGCTCCTCGAGGCTCATCGCTTCCAGCGCGACATCGGCATTCTCGAGAAGAGCCCGACGACTCATCTGCTTCTTCGTTTCCTCGATCAGGACCGGAAGACACCCGCACTCCTCGTGCTCCTCGTGATGGAACCCGATACAGCGATCGTCTGTACAGCCGCAATCGTCCCCGTGCCAGTTCTCGTCCCCCTGATTCTCCAGAATGAATGCACGGATGGTGAGCCCGGAGGCCTTGATCGTTTCCCGCGCTGCGCGGGTAAGTGTGTTCGTCATATGTCAAGTCTAGTTGACGGCACACGGTAATGTCAAGCCATCTTGACGACATTTTTTACCTCAAGCAGAACCTCGTCGTCCTCGTACCATGGCAGGCCCATCGACTCATGCAGAGCAGGCGAGTGCTTCGGGACCTCCATCGACCCGCCGCAATCCACGCAGCGACCGCCGCGGTTGCGCCGCCCAAGGATCGGCGTGTCCGCGAGCGTGTCATACGCACCCCACGACACCAACCTGCGAGGCCGCACTATGCGCCGCCGCAGGATCGCCGTAGGAGTCTCGTCAGCTTTCCCGGTCGAGGTATCCATCAGACCAGCCATCACCAGATGCGGCTGAGGCCACGGTGTCGGTGACGGACGCCGCAGCCAGAACGGCGGG
>FTIT01000078.1_pt3 | contig 10539 bp, 6 predicted proteins | sample 1658061 | NCBI WGS metagenome assembly FTIT01 (sample SAMEA3914795, study PRJEB12502) | metagenome | biome: forest; material: soil | place: Canada | collected 2011-07-05 | depth 0.3 m
CGCCATGGTCATGGACAAGGGCGTTGCGGAACGCGCGCCACTCATTCGGGATGGCGGCGCGTGGACGATCAGCCATGGCCTTCGCGCAGAGCATCGCGAGGTGGTGCGCGTAGGCGGCGTAGATGGCCGCCGAGCGCGAGTCGCGTCCCTTGGGCATCTTGAAGCGCGCCGTGGCACCGCCAAGCCGAGACGGATCGAGGGAGCCGGAACCGAGGATGTCGCGGGGCGACCAGTCAAAGATCGCTCCAACCCGGTCGGCGATCACGCCCATGGACTCGCGATTAACGCCTATGTCTCGCGCGATGCGGCGCTTCAGGAAGCCCTCGTCAAGGCCGATGGCCGACAGCCGTTTCAGCACCGCCTGCGGGTCGCTGGGCTGCATCAGTTCCAGCCGCTTGCTCACCTGCAGGCCGATGGCGTCGGCGACGTCGACCATGCGGCTAAAGCTGGCGCCATCGTAGGCGGTCGCTTCGTAGCGCTGGATCTGCTGTTCCTTTAGCCCCATCCGATCGGCGAGCTGCCGCTGGGTGAGAGCCGCCGCGATGCGCGCCTGGATCAAGAGCCGCGGCAGATCGGCCAGTGAGTCGGTGTCGAAGCTGCGCACGTCACCATCGCGGAGGCGCTCGAACTCCTGGATGTCGGCCTCCAGAAGCGCGAGATCGGCCCGCACGGAATCGATCTGAGCGGTCTTCAGCCGAGGGTCCAGGTCGGTGGAGTCCAGACTGCCCGACTCGAGGGCGGACAAAGCGTTTCGGAAACGCTCCGCCTGCGCCTTGGCGTGGGTCAGTTGGCGGTCGGTTACGATCACGGCAACGTCCTCACATCCAACAAGACCACGCCCTTGGCGTGGCCATCGCGGTCCTTTTGAAAGTAGTCTTGGTAGATCATCCCGGTCGCCGTGCAGGCCACGTGGCCCCAGGGGAACACCTCGCCGAAATACTTGGCCTTCATGGCCTTCCGCCCGTCGTTGTGGCGGAGCAGCACGGGGTCCACGAGCGCGCCATTCATCCAATTGGGATCGAAGGCGACATCGAAGTCGCCGGGTAGATCCTTGGCGGTGACATAGCTGCCGTCGACGATTGCTGCGCGACACCCCGCCATCTTCAAATTGATCAGCGCGCGATAGAGGCCGCCAGCCAAGAAGGCGCGGCGCGAATTCCAGGCAAACGCCGCCAGGAAGTCCACCCAGGGCCAGGGGTGGATGCCCATCGGAAGATAGCCGGTGTCGGGGTCGAACTGCGCCGCCATGACACAACACTGACGTTGTCTCGATCTGGAGTCAATCACACAATGAATATGTTGTGTGGATGTCCGGTATCAACGTTCGACGAACTCTAGGTGGGGATCCCCATGGGCAGTTCAAGATCGCGTGCTTGCCGCTCCGACCGTTGGGGGTCGAGGTTTGGGGCCGCCCTTCAACATGACGTCCGACAACTTTTGCGTTTGGTGGCGTCAACCTGCACTGTGGGCGAGTTTCCGGGGGGTCGACTTTGCTAGAACTCGATGGTCTTGCGCTTTGGCTGCATCAGCGGAGCGCGGTAGATCGGACTGAAGAATTCTTCGCGGCCGGTGCCGATGTGCGCGCGGTGCTGATTCACCACCCAACAGGGGCGGGGAAGACCGGTATCATGGCGACGATTGGCCGGCGCAGGGCGGAGCAGCGCCCGGTGCTGATCGTATGTCCGTCCGCTGCGCTTGTGGCACAGCTAGAGCGGCAGTTCCGCGGAGATTTCTGGAACCGGATCGGCGCAGATCCGGAGTGGCGGTTCCGGCACACGGCGCGGCTGACGATTTCGCAGATCGATGCGGTCGTTGACCAGATTGCAAACGCGGCCCCCGAAGAATTCGCTGTCTTCGCCACGATCCAGGCTCTGCAGCAGATCCACGCTAACCCGAACGATTACGCGAAACTCGTGGGCGTCTTCGGGACCGTTTTCTTTGATGAAGGCCATCGCGAGCCCGCCCCCCAATGGGCGCGTGCGGCCCGAGGCCTCGATGCGCCCATTGTGCTCTTCAGCGCCACGCCCTACCGCAATGATTTGAAGATCTTCGACGTCAATCAGGACTTCACGAGCTTCCTTTCCTTCCAGGATGCTGCCCAGCAGGGACTCATCCGTCCCGTCGTGGTCACTGAGCTCGCACTGCCTCTTCAGGCAGCGGCATTCGCCGATGCGGTGATCGGGCTAAGGGACGAGTTGGTGGCTCAGGGGCGTGCGCGCCACGGCGACAAGATGATTGTGCGGGCGGACGAAGAATCCGAGGTTGACGCACTCTTCCAGGCCTTCCGAATGCGCCTGCTCCACCGACATGATGGCGTGTTGGCGATCCACAACACCTTCCGGCATGAGGGACAGGGCGGCGCTTGGAAATGGGGCGAGGTCCCACCGGATCTTTCTACCCGTGACGAACGCTTTCTAATCCACCAACACATGTTGACTGAGGGAATCGACGATCCTGCCTGCACCATGCTGGTGCTATTCACGGCCTTTCGGAACGAACGGCAGCTGGTTCAGCAGGTTGGGCGCCTCACCCGACATCCCGGTCCGACCGGGGTTGTGGCGCCGCCGGCGCTCGTCTTCGGCCGCACGGGGGACCGCGTCGGGGACATGTGGCGGCGGTTCCAGGATTATGACGAGGCGTGTGTCGCCAATAACGGTCGACCACCGCTGCGGGACAGAGCCTTCGTGGACCGAATCCTCGAGGCGTTGCCGGACCTAGACTACATCGAGGGACAATTCCGGCGTCGAGCTGATCTCGAGGATCCCGGCATCCTCACGGACATTCGGGTCCCACTGTCAGCCAGCATCTTCGAAACCAGGCCCGGGTTCGACTTGGTCGAGTTTGCAGCTGCGGTTTCCGCCGCGCTCGACGAGGAGGATCGGATCGAGATGGCGGCGGGCCCGACGGGCGTTCCAACCTGCCGCTTCCATCTCTCGGTGGCGCTTCGCCAGACGCCGCTGCTGGCCGAGTCGCTGTTTCAGACCGCGTCCCTTGAGGTCACGACGTACGCACATCGCGGCGACCGGCTCTTCTTCTACGACACTCGCGGCCTGTGGATCGACGAGTTCGAAGGCCTTGGCCCTCGCCTGGGGCCTCGGGTACTCGGCGCGTTACTTCCGGAGTCTGGAAGGGGCGTCACGGCTGTCACGCTGCGCAATACCGATCTCGGTCCCCTAACGCTTCGAGGTCGCTCGCTACAGGCGCCGTCTGTCGCACAGGCCGGGGTGTTCTTAGGAGAGCAGACCCATGTGGTCACGCGCGCGACGGGCCGGCCGCGAGACGGAGTTCGGCGCACATTGGGCTTCACCACGGCCCGCGTGCGGCAGAGTGAGGGGCCGTCCGTGACGCTCGACCAGTTCTCGACCTGGTGCGACGCCGTTGCGGCTGAACTTGACGCCGCGGCTGCTCCGGCCGACCTGTTTGGTCGTTTCGCCACAGCAATCGATCCGCCTGCTGATACGACGCCGCGCAATATCCTAGTGGACCTCGACGACTATCGCGGGGCGTTTTTGAACCAGCATAGTCAGCCAGCACAGTTCGATCTCGAGAGCGCCTGTGCAGACATCACCCTTCGGGGCGGAGGGCCGGCGGGCTTTCAATACGCCTTCAATCTGCGGATCGACGACGAGGACATCGTCGTGTGGATTCGCTGGGATGCCGCAAAACGGCGGTACTGGCTCGCCTCGCGAGAGCTCACTACCTTTCACGACCGCGACAATCCCAAAGCCACCTTGCTGCACCGCCTGAACCGCCGGCAGCCATTCCGCATCATCATCGATGCCTCGACGGTGTTCGCGTACGGGCGCTTCTACTCCGTCGACCTTCAGCTTGGTCGGCCCGAGGGGCCTGGGCGCCTGGTCTTGGGCCTGTTGACCGGGGTTGCCGGATTGGAGGCGATCACCTCCGAAAAGGGAGACCTCCACGCCGCCGCCCAAACATGGCCGGATTACTCCCTGTTCGGCGTGATCGATCGCGCGCTTGCCGTGAATGCAGCGGTCCGGCCGTTCGGGCCGGCCTTCGAGTCGCTGGTGTGCGATGACATCGGGGAGGAAGCAGCAGACTTCATCGGCGTAGACGAGGGCGTGACGCCTCGCGTGGTGTTCATTCCTGCGAAATGGAAGGCCGGCAATCCTGGCGCTGGCGCATCCGGCCTCTATGACGTGAGCGGACAGGCGCTCAAGAACCTGGCGTACCTCAAAGCGGACGGGCAGGCGCTGCCTGGCGCCGCAGCCCGCTTTGATCGCGACTGGACATTTGAAGGTGGCCGCGTGCCCCGTCGTCGTACCGGCCCCGGATCAGCTGCCTTTCGGCGACAGTTTCAGCGAGTCCGGTCCAACCCAGCGGCCAGCCGAGAGGTTTGGCTGGTGCTGGGCGGAGGCATTCTCTCCAAAGCCGCCGTCGAGGCGGCCTTCAATGCGCCCGCGCCGCCTGCACATGCCCTGCAGCTCTTCCATCTTCTCCTCTCGATTTACGCCGGGTGTCAGTCGATCGGTGTGGATGTGAAAATCTATTGCAGCCCTTAGGCATATGGGGGCCCAACGATCCATGTCCGGCTCGCCGCGCGGGCGCATGTGCTGCTGATCTACGTGGCAATTGACTGCAGGTAGGTCCGGCAGCTCTCTTCGACGCGTCGCTGGAGGTCGGCCACGCGCTCGACGAGCCAAGCCAGCTGGTCGGTCGTGATTTCGTACTGGTCGGAGAAGCGCGCCTCGACGTAGGCGCGGCGAAGGAGTTCCCAGCAACGCTTCTCGAACCGGTTGCCGCGCGGCCAGGCGGGGATCAGCTCGGGTGCCACCCGCTCGGCCTGGCCCCGCAGGAAGTTCAGGTTGTGGGACTTGGTCGAATAGAGAGTCTCGGTCAGCAGGACGCAGTGGTAGAAGCGCTCGGCGGCTTGATGGAGTTCGAACGCGCCCTTGTTGAACCAGGCTGGGCCTTTGCTCAGGTGGTCTGAGCCAGTTTCCAGATATTGACCGGCGCTCGGGAACCACTGGTCGAAGTTCGCCTGGGCCTCCTGAAAGGCCTCCTGCGGCGAGAGCTTGGCGGGACGGGCGAACGGCTGGTCGGGGGTCTCGTAGAGGACCACGCCTTCGCGGACGATCTCCGTGAAGAATGGCCGGCCGCGGGTGAGCTGCCGGTTCACGTCCGCCAGCGAATGCACGATGAAGTGCGCCGGCGCGGTCAGGGTGTGGGCGATGTCGAACGCCTGCTCCAGGTGCGCCTCGGCATCCATCCAGTAGTCGGTGACGTCAGCAAAATCGTCATGGTTCACCACGACGAGCAGGTCGTAGTCCGACTTGTAGCCGCCGACGGGATCATCGACCCAATCGTCGCGGGCGTAGCTGCCGAACAGGATCACCTTGAGGATTCGGCCCTGGCCGCGCTTCGAGGACTTGCGCTTGGTGGCGTCCTCGAACTCGCGGAACAGCACCTCGAGGATCTGGGTCAGCTCGAGCCGCTTTCCGTCCGGCAGGTGTTCAAGACTGGTCTTCATGGTTCGAAGGCGGATGCCGGCCGTGCGAGGGATGATTCGCGTAAGTCTAGTTGGCGGGGCCTTCCCAGGCGAGTGACGCGCCCGCCCGTGGGTTCGACGATTTGTCGGCGGTCTGCCCAGCGCCGGTACAACGGGGCGTCCCCCATGACCCGGAAAAGTGAGTGCCTCGTCCACGAAGCCGAGGCTGAATAGAAATCGGCGGGCTTCAATCGAAGCCCGCCGACATCGTCTCACGCTCGTCTCACGCTCGTCTCGGCGCCTTGTCGCGGTCAGCCGTAGAGGGAAAACCGCCGAAAGGCGCGACGAACATCATCGCCGTCGCCCCAGCAGCCGACCGCCACAAACAGAAGCCCGTCAGGCGCCTTGCTGAGCACCGCGGCTTCCTGGTCGACCGGTTCACCGTCCTTCATGTCGATCACGAAGGTATTGGTGATGAGGTCGGTCTCGCGCACGGACAGGAAGGCCTTGCGGAGCTTGTCCGAGTTCGCAGCCGCCAACACGATGAGCGGGTCGTCCGACATCAGGCCAACGAAGGCGCCGGCCGCATCCTTGAAGTCCCGCATGGATTGTTGCGGTTTGGGCGCGAGGTGGGACAGGCCGACGGCCACGTGGCCCAAAGCGTTCAGCTGGACGCCCATTGGCATTTCGCGGTTGAGGACGATTGAATACCTCATGCCCGGACCTCCACCTGCGCGGCAGCATTCAGGGCCGCCAGGTCGTCTTGGATGGTCGAAAGGATGGAAGGCTCGCCCTGCGGTCCGCGGACGAACAGGCCGCCGCTTTCCCGCTCGAACGCGGCGTAGTCGGGGTCTCGCATCATGGCGGCGTGGGCCTGGCGCATATTCCAGAAGGGGATCGCCGGGCGCTCGTGATGGACGCGATGCCAGCCCTCGCCATGGCAGCCGAAGAGGAACTGCTCGAGGGCCGGCCCCTTCCGGTTCCGGGTGATCTGGAAGGGGTCGCTCCGCGTCCAGATCAGCGGGAAGTGTTCGCTGGTCTCGATCACCCAATTGATGGCTTGGAAGGTCGTGAGGTACGGCAGGACCCAGACCAGGAAGAACGCCAGGAGCCAGCCCTTCGCCGCCAAGAAGGCGATGAGGAACGACCAGGCCGCGAGGAATCCGAAGATCTCCGTCCACTCGCCGGCGCTGAGCTTGGCGCCCGGTTTCGGCAGCAACCGGTCGCGCAGCAGGTAGGGAAGATTGACCAGCGTCTTGCCCCCCAGCAGCAGCATGATGAAGTTGGACAGGAACAGCGTGTTGGGCGAGGCGCGCAGCAGCCCTTGCCGGACATACTGGGCGGTGTCGGGGTCGAGTTCGGGATCGCCCAAGTGGGTGTGGTGATCTTGGACATGAGACCGGATGTAACGGCCTCGCACCTGAAGCACCCACCAGGCGGAACCAACGGTTCCGAGCAGACTGTTCAACCAGGTGAGCCGGCTCAGGCTGTTGTGGGCGGACTCATGCAGGAGCGTGGCGAGGGCCCGCATGCGGGCGCCGTTGACGACGAGGCCGAACAGGAAGGCGAAGGCGCCCCACCATCGGTCGAGGTTGGCGAAGCCGAGGAGGATGGCGCTCGAGCCCATGGCGATGAGCCCCCAATCTTCCAGCACGGCCAAGACGCCGCGGAGGCTGCTCGGAGTCGTCAGAGACTTCAGGTCCTGCTGGATTTCGGGCGAGAAGCGATGGGTTTGGTAGCGTTGACGTCGTGTCTCGATGGGCATCGAGGTCTCTCATGATGTGCCGCTGAACTCGCTCGACCCAGGATCGGCTTTGCAACCGACGACAGTTGCGCTAGGACCTCGTCACGAAGAACAAGGCCTTCACGAAGCTTGTTCAGCCGACTGGGAGGGGGGTCCGACCGCCGGCGCGACCTTTTCTTTAGGCTTCATTAAGCGGATGGCCGCAACCTTCTGCGTTATACGACGGGAAGGCCCACTCCTGCTCACAACCCTTCGGAATATGCTCCGAGGTCGCAGGATCTTTGGAATCTATACATCGACTATGCTGATGTCGGGGGAGTTCCTCGAAATGGTCGCGAATCGCGTGTAACTTGCGAATCTTGGATGCCTTGGCGGGTAGACCACCGCTGCTTCCGGCCCCTTCTGAGGGGTCGCAGAGCCTTCAGGCCCATCATCCGATTTCTCTAAAGAAGCCGGGAGGTTCTCGTTGTGTTCAGGTTTGGCTGAATCAGACTGGAAAGTTCTGGAACTTTTCGTTACCGTCAAAACCTTGCGGCGAGACCGGGGGGTCGCGGGTGGCGGATTCGAGTTTCGGTCTTACCGACGATCTGATCAAAGATATCGCCGACACGTTCCGCGGGTCAGCGAATATCTACAGGTATCTGGGGACCAACAATAAGGTTTGGGACGGCAAGATCCTGCAGAAGGTCGGCGTCAAGTTCGTGACCGCTCGGGATATCGCGGCTGCCTATATGATCGCCCTGAAGAATATTCGGCATAGTGTTATCAACGGCTCCGGAGCCGTCCTGGCAAAGGCCAGCTATTACTACGACAAGTATGAGGCCAACATCGCGAATGGATACGAGGTCTCAGACTTCGTGATCCGCCTGTCGGACGCTGCTCACCCCTCGGTCACCAACGTCACCCTCCTAAAGCCGCGCGAATAGCGCCGCTTGATCGACCTCACGCGGATCGGTGGTCGCCCGGCCGGCTTGTGCGTCCGGATCTTGGCCGGCTATTCGCCTCACCTCTTACGGCGAACAGGCAGATTGTCCGCAGCATCTTCAGGCCTTTGGAGCGGGTGGCGACTGAATCCGCTCGCAAGTAAGGTCCACGACGACGACCGTCAGGTCGCTGCGCCGGTGCTCCGGGATCGTGGCGATGAGGCCGGCCGCCAGCTCATCCGGCGTCGTGGGGCGGCGCTGGCCTTTCGGAGGGCCCTTGAGCTTGCGGCCCTTCGGCGCGTCCGGCCCGAACCAGAACACGAGGTAGATCCCGATACCGGCGGCGCGCCAATCGGTGGTGTAGAGCTTCTCCAGCTGCCCCATGGGCGCGGTCCAGAGCGCCTCGTTCCATTGCCCCTTGGCCTCGAGGGGCAGCTGCAGCTCATCGAGCTGGTAGGCAAGGTCCGCCCGCTTGGAGGCCGGCATGCGCCGCTCCGAAACCTGCTGGATGCCGTGGCGAAGCGCATCGCGCAGGAGCGCGCCCACCACGTCGCGGCACCGCTCCTCGTCGAGCGGCGTGGCGCCGTCGTAGAACCGCTCGATAATGTTGAACTCGTCCCCCCGCGCCCGCGCCTGCAGGACGTCGAGCGCGTCCAGCACCATTGCCCGGAGATCCTCCATGGTGCGCGGCCGGTCGCTAGCGACGACCGAGGCCAGCTCGGTGAGGGTCGCGGGCTTGAACGCCTCTTCCCGACGTGCGCGTGCCTGGGCTGACACGGCGTCGCGGATGTTCTCGGAATAGCTGTCGTTGACGTCGTCGCGGAGCCGGGTGAGGGCCGCGACGGCCGGATCAGAGAGGTCCGCGGCGATCGCGGCGACGGCGCCGTGCAGGAAGTCTGAGGCGTTCCAAGGGTTCTGGTCGCCGCTGGAGCTGCCCGAAGGCCGCTCGCGCGAGGGAAACACCTTTCGGAACGTCGACACCTGCCAGGCGGCCTTCGCCAGGGTTCCGCCATCCGCAGGGTCGCAGCGGTTCAGGCCCCCGCGGTTGCGCAGGTGCCAGAGCAGGTTGGGATGGGCGATGGCCGCGGCGTCGAGATCGGCGCGCGCGGCCGCGAACCCGGTCAGGAAGGCGACCGCCAGCCACAACAGCCGATGCTCGTCGTCACGGTAGCCGCGGACCTTGCGCTCCGCCGCCGCGGCCCTGATCGCATCCCACGCCTTGAAGCGCGCGAGGTGATCGATCAGTTCGATCTCGGCGATGCCGGGCATATCCGGGAACTTGGACAGCCATTCGGCGGCCAAGGGCGTCACGAGGGCGGCCGCCGCCTCGTTTCGGGTCAGCTGGTGGAGGCCACCGATGTGGATGGTGTCGCCGGGCTTCCGGAGCTGGGGCTCGATCAGCAGGCGGATGTAGGCCTCATGGCTGGCCGGGCGCGCCGTGAGCCAGGCGTCGAGGGCGTCGCGAACCGTCTGGTTCTCATCGCCGTCCCCGAGGGTCTCCCATTCCATGGCGAGACGGCCGGAGATGATCACGTCGTCTGGGACGCCCTCCAGGCCGCGCCCCGTCCGGACCCGTTCCAGCAGCGCGACGAGGATGGGGATCGTGAAGCCCCACCCACGCGACTGGGCGTAGCTTTCCGCAATCTTGGCGCTGCCGGGCAGGTCGTTGCGGTGAAGAACCGCCTCGAAGCCCTCCAGCGCGGCGGTGAGGAGGTCATCGCCGAGCCACTGGCGAATCCGCTCATGCGGGTCCTTGGCGTCATTCAGGTCGTAGAAGCGCCCGGCATATGCCAACGCCAACTGCTGCACGCCGTTGACGTGGCCCGACCGGATCTGGGCCTCGCGGGTTTCGTACTCTGCCCGGTGTTTGGCCCATTCCTTTTCCCGCCGGCGCGCCTCAGCACCCTGCCTCTTGCGCTGCTCTTCCGCCCAGGCCGGCGGCGATGGGTTCCGCAGCCGTTCGAGAAAGGCTTCTAGGTCGGCGTGGCCAGCCGCCTGGGCGCCCGCCTTCGCCGAGACGGGCTCCGGCAGGCCGTCGGCGTGCGCGGCCAGCTGCACGACATCGCGCCATTTCTTCCGGACGCCCGCCTGCGAGAGCGGTTTCAGGTGCGGGGAGTCGAGCAGGGCGGCCACGTCGCCGAAATCTGGGACCAGTGCGGCGTCGAGGCGATTGAGGCTCCAGGCGCGCGCCCAGACCTCGGCATCGTCCTTCTCGACGAACATCACATGTGTCTGGATCGCCCGGCGGACGTCATCGTGAGCCTTGATCCAGTCGCGGATCGCTTTGCGCTTCTCGCCGCTGGTTATGTGCAGCTCGGCGTGGATCCGCACCCACCGCAAGACGTCCAAAGGATCTGGCGCCGCCCCTTCCAGGCGGCGGGAGATGAGGGTGGCGATGAAGTCGTTGAGCGCATATTCGGCGT
>FTIT01000458.1_pt5 | contig 10428 bp, 12 predicted proteins | sample 1658061 | NCBI WGS metagenome assembly FTIT01 (sample SAMEA3914795, study PRJEB12502) | metagenome | biome: forest; material: soil | place: Canada | collected 2011-07-05 | depth 0.3 m
ATCATCGGCATCGTGCTGCTGATCGGCATCGTGAAGAAGAACGGCATCATGATGGTGGACTTCGCCATCGCCCGCGAAAAGGCCGGCGCCAGCCCGGTGGAGGCCGTGCGCGAAGCCTGCCTGACCCGTTTCCGCCCGATCCTGATGACGACGCTCTGCGCCATGCTCGGCGGCGTGCCGCTGATGCTGGGCACGGGCGCCGGGTCGGAGATCCGGCAGCCGCTCGGCTATGCGATCGTCGGCGGGCTCGCGGTGTCGCAGCTCCTGACGCTGTTCACGACGCCGGTGGTCTATCTCGCCATGGACCGGCTGCGCAGCCACTTCGTCCGCCCCGCAACACTCTCCCCGATCCCTGCCTGACACGAGGACCCATCATGCGCATCCCGCTGCTGATCGCTTCCGCCCTTCTCACCAACGCGGCCCACGCCGCGCCACTCGTCACCGACGCGCCGACACTCAGCGAGGCGGGTGCCGCCCGCGCGCTCCACGAGGCCGAGAGCCGTGCCCTTTCCGGTAACGCGCCGTCCGCCATAGCTATCGTCGATGGATCGGGGATGCTGCTTGCCTTCGTCCGCATGGACGGCGTGCGACCGGGCAGTATCGAGCTCGCGATCGGCAAGGCGCGTTCCGCGGCGCTGATGCGTCGCCCCACGTCCGAGCTGGAGGACAATGTCGCCAAGGGCCGCACCGCGCTTGCCACCGAGGGACTGACCGCGTTGCGCGGCGGCGCACCGATCATGATCCGCGGCGCCTGCGTGGGCGCGATCGGCGTTGCGGGGCTCAACAAGGATCAGGACGCCGCCATCGCCGCCCAGGTGGCGGATGCGCTGGAGCATGCATCATGATCTGGCGCCGCCTCACGCCGCTGCTGGCCGCCACCGCACTGGCCGGATGCGCGCTGGGCCCGCGCCCGGCCGCGCCCGTACCGCCTCGGCCCGCCGCCGCATGGAACGGCCAGGCAGACGTCGCCGCCTGGCCCGCGACCAACTGGTGGAGGGTTTTCGGTTCGCCCGAGCTCGACCAGCTCATCGCCGATGCCGAGGCGCACAACGACGATCTCGCCGTGGCCCAGGCGAGGCTCCGCGAGTCCGATGCGCAGGCGCGCATCGCCGGCGCGGCCCTGTTGCCGACGATCGGTGCCGCGCCCGTTGTCGAGGACACGCGTAAGATCAGCCCCAACGGTCAGATTCGCCGTTACGGCACGCTCAACGGCGCCTTCTCAGCCTCCTATGAGCTGGACGTATGGGGCAAAAACCACGACGCCCATCTCGCCGCCGACGAGAGCGCCCAGGCCGCCGGCTACGAGGTTGCGGTCACCCGCATCACGATCGTCACCAGCGTCGCCTCGACCTACCTCCATCTGCTCGCAACGCAGGAGGAGATCGCAGCTGCGCGTACGCAAGCTGCCAGCGCGCAGACTATTTTCGATGACCTAACCATTCAGCAGCAACATGGGCTGGTCACCGGATTGCAGGTGGCGCAGCAGCGCACGCTCGCCCAGCAGCTTGCCGCCGCACTACCGCCACTCGAGACACAGCGCACCCATCTAATCGACGCGCTGGCTCTGCTGACCGGGCGGATTCCGGAGGGCTTCACTGTCACCGGCGGCTTGCTGTCCAGTATCACGCTGCCGCCGGTTGCCGCCGGCATCCCCTCCGGCCTGCTCGTTCGCCGTCCCGATGTTCAGGCTGCCGAGCGCAATCTCGCGTCGGCCGGCGCTAATATCAGCGTGGCGCGCAAGAGCTTCCTGCCTTCCTTCGGCTTGACCGGCAGCGGCGGCGTCGGCAGCCTTGCCTTGAGTTCAGCCATGGCCGGGCCGGCCTCGATCTTCGACATCGGGCTCAACATCCTTCAGCCGATCTTCGATGGAGGCCGGCTGCGAGGCAATCTGGAGCAGGCCAATGGCCGCTATCAGGAACTCGCCGCGGATTATTTGAAGGCGATCCATCAGGCCTATGGCGATGTCGAGGATGCACTCGCAACCGAACAGGGTGCGCGTGAGGAGGTCGCCCGCCAGACGACGGCAACGGAGAGTGCGCAGCAGGCGATGACGATGGCCAAGGCGGGATATGCTGCCGGCACGACCGACACACTGCCGTTGCTCACCGCCGAGCAGACTCTGGCCGCTGCGCAAGCCCAACAAACGCACGCGAATCTGAATCGCGCACAGGGCCTCATTGATCTCTACAAGGCGCTGGGATGCGGATGGACCTTGCCAAGTTGATCCGCGACGCCCGAAAAGAGGCCATGCGTCTCAGCCGCTTCGATCTCAACCTTCTCGTCGTCTTCGAGGCGCTGATGGAGGAACGGAGCGTTACCCGCGCCGCGAGCAAGCTTGCGCTCAGCCAACCGGCGACCAGCAACGCCTTGGGTCGGCTGCGCGCGCTGCTGGACGATCCTCTGTTCGTCCGCACGCCGGCAGGCATGGAGCCTACCGCCCGCGCAATCCAGCTCGCTACGCCCATCCGGCGCGCGCTGGAGGATTTCGCGCAGGCGCTTGAGCCGGAGGACTTTTCTCCAGCCGTCGCCGACCGGGTGTTCCGCCTTGCGCTCAACAATCATGCGGCGCTGGTCTTGGCGGCGCCGATCTTGCGCGCTTGTGCCACTGAGGCACCAGGCATTCGGCTCGATATCCGGCCTAGCGGCACGCTGGCGGTGGACGATTTGCTCGATCGCGGCGACCTCGATTTCGTGATTACGGCCCAGCCGCTTGATCGCCAGCGCTTCGCGTCGAAGGTGCTGATGGAGGATGGCTATCAACTGGCGATGCGAACAGGACATCCGCTTGCCGGCGTGGCGCTGACGCTCGCGGATTTCGCCGCCCTCAGTCGGATCGACGTCTCGTCAAGCGGTGAAGACATGGCCTTTGTCCGTCAGGCCTTGTCCGAAGCCAGCTTGTCGGACGTTAGTGCGGGCTCCGTGCCCTATCTCGCCTTGCCGGCCCTGTTACGAGACACCGACCACGTTGCCGTCGTGAGGAAGCAGATCGCCCAAGCCCTTTCCCGTTCAGGAGAAATCACTACCAGTCCGCTCCCATTGCCGGACCGACGTGTGGCAACTGTGCTCAGCTGGCACCAACGCCACTCCGGCCACGGCGCTCATGTCTGGCTGGCGGAACTGATCACGCGAACCAGTATTCAGATCGTCAATGCCGAACCCTAGGTGTGGGTGGGTCGCACAAGCCTCTATACATCCAGCGGCGTCCGCAGGGCGACTACGCGGTCCGCCGCCCGAGTTCCGACCGGGCCAACGCCGTAAAGCCAACCCAGGCCCAAGCCATAGCCCGCGCGCGCGAAATCGACCCCCACGCGGCGATTTTGATCGAACGCGTTCGCAACACCGATGTGGGGCACCCCGACAAATGGCGGAAGCCGTGAGTGATAGTGCAGATCAATTTGGCCGGGCGCCAGGAGCCATACGAGCATAGCGGGAGGAAGAGCCGCTTTCAGGAAGTCAGTGAAGCACCCGGAATAGCTGGTATTGGGCGCGTTCTTGCCGGGCCGCCTTTTGACTTGACGGCCGATTCTGGAAGGACGCGTTTGGCGCGGCCAACGAGGAATGGCTGACATGCAGCGGGAGTGAGGACGCCGGCTAGGGTCCAACTCATGTGGGAAAGGCGGAGCTGATCATCTGGATGTTGTCGTCATGCGCGGCGGTGATGGCGTCCATCAACCGGTCCCACTCGCCCGCCTTCCGCCACCGCATAAGGTGGCTGTAACAGGTCGTGGGTGGGCCGTAGCGCTCGCGCACGATGCTGACACCATGACGCCCACTCGATAACCACCCTTCGCTCCGGTCCACGGACGGAAGTTGACCGCGAACACAACGACATCACCCTGCGCAAGCGGTACGACCTCGTCGCGCGACCGCAAGCTACCGCGGCGAAGGCGCAGATGGCTCAGATCCCGCAACCGATGGGCCGCGTATCGCCGAATATACCGCGTCGAACGCGCCAAGGGACGCGCGGTTCGGTGCCGGGATTTCGCGGATCGCTCCGCCAAGACTAAGCACTAGCGGCGCCTTCGTCGTGAGCACCGGCCAATCGGGCAGCCCTGATGCATTCGGGTTACCTGTCTTGGCGAAGTTCACCCAATATTGCGACATGGCAGAGGCGAGCCGGCGATCCGCGGGCGTCCATTGCCAGGGCTCCTGCCCTTGATGATCGAACACATACCAAAGCTCGGCATAATGGCTCGCCTGCCAGTTGGCGCGAACGGACTTGGCGGGAAATGGGGGGTGTTCGGTGAAATAGTAGGACCGCACGGGTCGAGAGCCGGTCGTTGCCTGAAGCCGGGCCCAAGTCCACATATCCCATCCAAAGCGCAGATCGCGCTCCAGATCCAGGCGCGCCTGCCGTGCTTGGGGATCGTCGCGGTAAGGGTAGGCGGCGATTATGCCGGCCGGAAGGTCGCCCCATTGATCGTGCAGCTTGCTCTGAAAGTTCGCGGCGGTGACGGACGAGACATCGACAAGCGAACGGCCCTCCTCCGCATTGTACCCGACGATCAGATCGACATCGTTCTGCCGCCCATCTTTGAAGACGTCATATGGCGGGCGCGGCAGAAGATAGGGCTCGATCACGGGATGCGCGATCGCTTGCCCCTCGTCGGTCAGCAGGTCGGCCGCGGGAAGCGCCCTGAGCTCAGCAAGCGTCGTGGCGTGAAGCGTCGCGGCATATTTCACTCCCTGCTGTTCCGCGATCGGCAACGTATATTGCGGCGCAATCTCGGTCGGCTCGAAAAGTCCGCCGCTTTCTCCGATCGCATGTTGGAACAGTCCTTTGGCGAGCGGCGATGCCATCAAGATGCTCACCGACATTGCCCCAGCCGACTGCCCGAACACCGTGACGTTGCCCCGATCACCTCCGAAAGCGGCTATGTTGCGTTGAACCCAACGCAGCGCCGCGACTTGATCGAGCAGGCCATAATTGCCCGACGATTCATGTGACGATTCTGCGGTCAGCGCCGGATGCGCGAGGAATCCGAGAGGTCCGACGCGGTAGCCAAACGTCACCACGGCGACGCCCTTCGCCGCAAGCTTGTCACCCCAGTACAACGGCATCGCGGCAGATCCGTTCTGCCATCCGCCGCCATAGATGAAGACCATGACCGGCAACTTCGTCCCTGCGGGATGCCTTGGGGTCCAGACGTTGAGGTAAAGACAGTCCTCGCTCATCGTTGGCGGCGTCTCGCCGGGCATCGATACGCCGGTCTGCATGCACGCGGGAGCCAGGGCGTCGGCATTTCGAATATGCGTCCAGGACGCTGCCGGCTGCGGTTCGCGCCATCGCAACGGACCGATGGGTGCGGCGGCGTAGGGAATGCCTTCGAACGCGGTGATCCGGCCAATGCTATGCCCACGCACGCGGCCAGTATCCGTGGCCGCGACCGCATCGGCCGCTTGGCCTTGTTCGGGCATTGCCAGCAGGAGAACGCCGAGCAGCAACATACTTTTCATCGGCATTATCCTATGCGAGGCACGTGTGTTGCTGATGCAATACACGTGCCTCGCATAGGGAATAATCGGGCGATGTCAAACCTCCCGCACACTACCTCGTCCTGGAGATGAGCGCCCGAAGCCTAGGCGTGACCGAACCGCACGGCGTCCCTCGCGATCAAGATTGTTGGTGGGTTCGTCGAGCAGCAGGAAATGGGGCCGGGCGAGGATCGTACCCGCCAGCGCTGCACGCGCCTGTTGGCAGCCGGACAGGCGGATCAACGGTGTGTCGAGCGGAGCATCCAATCCTAGCTGCGCGAGCACTTGCACCGCGCGGGCCTCGAGTGTCCAGTCCGCCGGCGAGCTCGTCGATGGTGGCGACACCCGCCTGGGCTCTGCCCACCAGCGCAACACCGGCCGTTATACCGAGCAGGTCGGCGACCGTCTCGTCGGATGCGACCTGAACGGCTTGCCGCAGCGTACCGATGGTGCACAGGCTGAGGACGGTCCCTGTGGCGGGGTCGAGCTCGCGGGTCACCAGCCGAAGCAGCGTTGACTTGCCAACGCCGTTGCGACCGACGAGGCCGGCGCGCTCCCTGCCGAAGTCGAGATTGAGATCGTTGAAGACTGCTTGGCCGTCAGGCGTGGACCAGGCGAGATGCGATACGGAGAGGAAGGTGGCGGACATGGACGGAGCTTTCCTGGCCGGCAAGGCGGATCGGCGTTGCGGTCAGGCCGAGATCCATGTTTGCTTACTCCTTCGAAGAGCCAAGTCTGGGTTGGTGCAGCCTCCCGAGGAGGCAGGCTGCGCCCACGGCATCAGGCCATGCCGGCAACCGCCAGCACCGCAGCGGCGAAGGCTGCAGGAGCCTCCTGGGGCAGGTTGTGACCGATGCCGCCAGTGATCACGCGGTGTTCGTAACGGCCCGTGAAGCGACCGCGATAGTCTTTGGCGTCCGGATGTGGCGCACCGTTGGCATCGCCCTCCATGGTGATGGTGGGCACCGTTATCGCGGGCGTAGCGGCGAGTTTCTGCTCATCGGCATCGTAGCGTGGTTCGCCCGGCGCGAGCCCCAGTCGCCACCGATAATTATGGATCACGATCGCGACGTGATCGGGATTGTCGAAGGCGCGGGCCGAGCGCTCGTAGATCGTGTCATCGAACCGCCAGCCCGGCGACGCGGTCTGCCAGATCAGTTTGTTGAAGTCGTGCCGGTTGCGCTCATAGCCGAGGCGCCCGCGCTCGGTCGCGAAGTAGAATTGATACCACCACGCGAGCTCGGCCTTGGGGGGCAGCGGTGCCTCGTTGGCGTGTCGACTGCCGATCAGATAACCGCTCACCGAGACGAGCCCTCCGCAGCGTTCCGGCCACAGCGCCGCGACAATATCGACAGTGCGCGCGCCCCAGTCGAAGCCACCCAGCACCGCTTTGCGGATTTTCAGGGCATCCATCAGCGCGATCAAGTCGAGCGCAAGCACCGCTTGCTGGCCGTTGCGGATCGTATCGGCCGAACGGAACACGGTGGTGCCGTAACCACGCAGATAGGGAATGATGACCCGGTGGCCAGCCTTGACCAGCAGCGGCGCCGCGTCGGCGAAGCTATAGATGTCGTAGGGCCAGCCATGCAGCAGAATTACCGGCGCGCCATTAGCCGGACCCATGTCGACATAGCCGATCGAGAGCGGTCCGGCATCGGCCTGGCGGAGCGGCGGAAAGGCGACAGGGGAACCGGCACCGATGGTCGATGCGCCGCGCGCCGCGGTAACGAGGATCGGCAATGGAGCTGCGGCGGCCGACAGGGCCGCCATCCCTAACACAGTGCGGCGGGGGAGGCTGAAGGCTTCGGCATCGATTGCGGTCATGGCGAATGCTCCTGTACGGCGATTCACATGTCGGTGTGCGGATGCGGTGCCGTCTCGGGCACGGTGAAGTACAGCGTCTTGCGGTCGAGCGGGCCGGGAAGCGGCGGATCGACGATGAGTCGTGCCAGCGGCTGCGGCGCAGAGGGCGGCACCACGCCGGGCGGCCCGAGGATCGCGGCGGCGGACTGGGCATAGGTGACCGTGCCGGGCAACATCATTGCCAGAACCGCGGCCAAACAAAGTTCAGCATGTTTCATTGGTTTGCTTCTAGCTGTGCCCGCCAAGTGCTGCTCGCCAAGTGCAGCGTGCCTCTTGATCGACGCCTCGAAATCCGCCGCCGCTGCATCATCGCCGCCACTCCATCTCATCTCATGATTGAAGTGTTGCGTCGATCCGTTGAACCCACCCCCAGACCCGGTCATGCCGACGGCCAATCGACGGTGAGGCCGGGCGATCACACGCCAACCGACGAATGTCGCCTTCGGCTTATGCGTGTCCCCGCAACCAAACGGAAAAACGCGCCAGGTCAATGGCTTGGTGCGCCTTCGATGAAGGCCTCGGCGCGGCCCGCCCAACCACCGTCGATATTGTATGTGGCGCCAGTTATGAAGCCGGCGTCGGCAGACGCTAGATAGGCCACGAGGCTCGCCATTTCGTCTGGTGTGCCGTGTCGACTTCTCGGCGATCGTCAATGAAGGCGATCATCTCTTGAACGGGCGAAGCCTGCCTACAAGGTTCCGACGATGCGTAGCCCGTTGGAAGGCAGGCAAAGGGGGGGCGAGCTCCGCCTGAGCAAAATATGCGGAAGCCTTGCGCAGGATCTCGTTAGCCTGCCGGAGTTCGCGGTTCTCCCGCTCCAACGCCTTTAGCTTTTCCGCGACATCCGTCGGGACGGCGGCTCGCTTGCCACTGTCGACCTCGGCCTTCTTCGCCCGCCCGCGCACAGGCCTCCTAGATCAACGACACCGAGACGGTGAGCACATCCGAATAGACCCCCGCGCGGTGGTTATCGACGTTACCGATGCTGAATCCGATCGGCAGCGTATCACGCCGCAGGCCCGTCTTCACATTGGCCGAATATTCGCCGTCCGACGACAGCGGAATGCCGTGACCGTCGATGATGAACTGGTAGGGCACTTCCCAATTCGTGCCGGCCAGCCGCAGATGCCCCGCATTCTGCGAATGGACCTGGAGACGGTAGCCGCGCGTGCTTTGCACGTAGAACTGGAGCGGGACTTCCGCCACGCCCTGCGCAAGTTCGCCGAGATCGACGTCGGCCTGACCGTTGACCCGGCGATAGGCCCCGGCGAGCCCGATCACGGCGGACGGCAGCACGTCGATGCCCATCGTGAGCTGGTGCTGCGCGACGACGTCGCCACTCTGGTCCTCGGCCTCGATCAGTAGGGACTGGGTGAACTCCCCGTCCGCCGGCAGCGCGTCGGTCTCGACCTTGAAGACGTAACGGACGAGTTGCTGGGAATGCGGCGCGATCACCACCGCCCGTTGCGTGGTCCGCCGCTGGGTCCGGCCGCCGATCGGCGTGGCGTCATAGTCACCATAGAGGTCGAGGAGCGAATAGAGCACACGGCGGCCGCTTGCGCCCGCAAGCCCAAGAGCTTCGCCCTGCGTTGCGAAGCGCGGGAAGAAGCGGCACTGGGCCTCACCGGTGTTAACGAACACGAGGTCGTATGACCCCGTCGACGTGCTGTTGGCGAAGGGATCATAGCCCTGGATAATCCAGTTGCCGACTGGGCTTTCGATTCGGACCTGGCAGGCCGCCTGAGTCGAGGCCGTGTCGGGCTGCGCGGCGTGCGCCGCCGAAGCCGCGATGCTCGCGAGGAGGATGGCGAAGGCTTTCTTCATGATGGTCCTCAGCTCTCGGGAGGCAGGGTTAGGACCTTCAGGTCGACGAGACCAGTCGTGTCCATCGGGACGGTGAATTCGAAGCTCTGCGCGGGGCTGAACAGCTCTACCCGATAGTGGACGCCGGGACGCAGGTCCTGCATGGCAAAGCGGCCCACCGAGTTGGTAAAGAACACACCTGGCGTCTTGTCCTTGCCGTCCAGCGCGATCACCTGGCCACCTGCCAGCGATATCGGCTTGCCGTCCTTCTGGAGCAGCGTCCCGGCCGCGCTCGCGAAGGCGTCACCGCCCACACGGATCTTGTAGCCGCTGCGATAGGCCGGTCGCACCCGCAAGATGCCCGAGCCGATGTCGTGGCCTGGCGGCGGATCCTTGACGTCATACTGGATCGACTGGGTGACGTAGGAAGTGAGGTAAGAGTTGAGCGCGCCGCCCAGCGGACCGCTCTCTCCCATATAGGCGTTTTGCGAGAGCGACTGACCGGCCACGACCGAATGGCCGCTCAGGTTTCGGTTGGGATAGAGCACGGCAAAGCTGTCGTTCACGCGCCGGCCGATGCCGAACGCGCCGTCGGCGAAAGCGAAGGTGGAGCCGACGCGCAACGTGGTGATCTGCTGATCCACGAAATGGTCGAGGCCGGTGCCGGATGCCGAGTGGCTCAGCGACGCATCGAAGCGGTTGCCTGTGTAATTGGCGAAGAGCTGCCCTTGGGTTGAGCCGGAGTCGCGCCCGACGATGCCGCCATAGCCGACGCTGCCGATGCGATCGTCCGATGAGTGTGTGTAGGAGAGAGTTTGCGTATCGGTGCTGCCGTCATAACGAGCCTCCGCGCGATCTCGATAATTGGGCTGGAAAACGAGCGATACGATGGCGCCGATGCCGTTGTGCAGGCTCGAGATCGACCCATAGTGCGTGTAGGTCACGCCACCGCGGATGCTCCACTTGGGCGTGAACCGATAGGAAGAAGAAAGTTGAAAGCGGTAGCTGTTTCCAAAATTGCCGCGATTTTTCAGGTAATTGCCGCTGAACAGCAGGGTCAGTTCGTGATTGAGCGCCCGCGCATATTCTGCGTCGACGCTGAGCGCGCTGCTGTTGTCCGGATCTTCGGTGCTGAGCCCGCCAAATCGACGCGACAGATAGGTGGTCTGCAGCGTGAACGAGTCGACGAGGCCATTCCGGTCGAAGATCTGCTCGTACCCAACGCCTGCCGAGAAGCCGGCACCGTTGTGGCGCGTGTTGCTCACGCCGCCGTCGAGCTGCACGCGC
>FTIT01444978.1_pt1 | contig 10391 bp, 6 predicted proteins | sample 1658061 | NCBI WGS metagenome assembly FTIT01 (sample SAMEA3914795, study PRJEB12502) | metagenome | biome: forest; material: soil | place: Canada | collected 2011-07-05 | depth 0.3 m
CGAGCCGACCCGCGGCATCGACGTCGGCGCAAAAGCCGAGATCTACCGAACTCTCGTGGCCCTCGCGGCCGAAGGGATGGCAGTACTCCTGATCAGCAGCGAGATGGAAGAGGTCATAGGCCTCAGCCACCGGATCGGCGTGATGGCACACGGCCGCCTCACTGGAATCATCGACCGCCGCGAGGCAGACCAGGGCCGCATCATTCGACTTGCGACAGGAGGTGGTGCCTGATGACTGACACACGACAGCGCCCCAATGCCGTGCGGCGCCTACTCGCTGCGTACCCTCTGATCCCCATCGGAGTGGTGCTGATCATCCTGTTCTCCTTGCTCCAGCCTCACTTTTTCACTGTCGCCAACATGGTCAACATCCTGACCCAGGCGAGCGTTCTGCTCATTGCCGCTACGGGGATGACGTACGTCATCCTGACGGCGGGGATCGACCTTTCCGTGGGCGCCATGATGTTCCTGGCCGCCGCCTTCGTGTCGGCGCTGGTCGCAGCCGGAGTCCCGCCGGTCGCCGCCGTGCTTCTCGCACCCGTGCTGAGCATCGGGCTCGGCGCGCTGAACGGCACCCTCATCGCCAAGGCGGGTGTCCCCGCGATGCTGGTCACACTCGCTACCCTTCAGGTGTTCCGCGGTATCGGAGGCCACCTCACCCAGCAGCAAAGCATCGTTTTGCCCCCCGGCGTGCGGTTCCTCGGCATGGGGGACGTCTTCGGGATTCCGCGCGCGGTAATCGTCGCAGCCATCGTCGTCGCGATCGGCAGCTATGTGCTGGGCCGCACGCGCTTCGGCCGTCACGTGCAGGCGCTCGGTTCGAACCCATCGGGCGCCTGGAACGCAGGACTCCCCGTGTCGTGGCTGCTGATCGCCGTGTACTCGTTGGCCGGTCTCTGCGCCGGCGTTGCCGCAATGGTCCAGATCGGTCGGCTCGGAGCAGTCCAGCCCACCCTCGACGTCGGCTTCGAGCTGACCGTGGTCACCGCGGTCGTACTGGGGGGAACGAGCTTGAGCGGGGGCCAGGGAACGGTCATCGGCACTGCGATCGGCGCGATCATCCTGACCGTCGTCGAGAACGGTCTGATCCTCTCCGGCGCGTCACCGTACCTCTTTGACATCGTCCGTGGGGCCGTGCTGCTTGCCGCAGTCGTCGGCTCCGGGATCCCCAGCCAGCTGGCCGCAGTCATTACGCGGAGAGGAGGTTCTCGCTCCGCGATCACATCTTGAGTACCCGGATCACAAGCTATTTTCACAGACCCAAATTCCCAGACCCCCTTACTTGGAGGATCATCAATGAAGCTGACCAAGGTCGCCGGCGTTGCCGCCGCGGCCGTAACCATTCTCATGCTGAGCGCGTGCGGAACAACGCAGACCGCAGCCGCCAACGGCTCAGCCAAAGACAAGCTCACGATTGGCGTGAGCTTCGATCTCGTCAACGACATCCGCAATGCGGAGCTCGCGAGCATCAAGGACGCCGCCAAGAAGAGCGGAGACACTGTCGAGTTCGTCTCGGCCGACCAGGATGCCCAGAAGCAGGCCTCGCAGATCCAGGACCTCGTTCAGACCAAGAAGGTCGACGCTCTGATCGTGATCGCCGCGAACAACGACCAGATCGCCTCGTCGATCGCTCTTGCGAACTCCGCGAAGATTCCATTCATTGCCATCGACCGCGCCGTCACAGGCGGAGACGTGACCTTCCAGGTCACGGGCGACCCCGTCGCTGACGGAAAGCTCGCCGCGAAGGAAGCTCTCGCCGTCGGCGGTGACCAGACGATCATTCAGCTGGTCGGCGCTCTGACGGATCAGAACGCGATCGGCCGACGGGACGGATTCACCGCTGGGATCAAGGCGGCAGGCAAGACAGTGTCCGCGCAGGTCCCCACCGACTGGGATCCGACCAAGGCTCTCGACGGAACTGCAAACGCCCTGCAGGCGAACCCGAAGGTCAACACGATCTTCATCCCGTCCGACTACCTCCTCCCCTCAGTGCAGTCCGCTCTGCAAGCTGCTGGCAGGCTCAAGCCGGTCGGTGACCCGGGACATGTGGCGCTGATCACAATCGACGGTGACCCGAACGGGTGCAAGGCGATCAACGCCAAGACGCTCGACGCGGACATCGTGACGCCAGTCGGAACGTTCGGTGAACAGGCTGTCGCAGCCGCGCACACCGCACATTCCGGCGCGAAGGTGAGCCCTGCCACGTCCCAGGTGGCCGGATTCGCGCTCAACCAGGGCAATTCCTCTACTACACAGAGCACGACCTGGGGCTGCAACACGAAGTAAGCACGACTGAGGTCTCCTTGCGGGCGAGCGTCTCGCCCGCAAGGAGACCCTTCACCATGAAGGCGAATGAGGATGCCAACCCTGAAACTCCCCCGCGTGCTCGCTTGGGCTCGTGAGCTCACGATGCTCCCCGTACTCGTGGTGCTCATCGTCGCACTCGCGACGTTCGAGCCAATGGTGCTCAACCCCGGAAACCTGCTCAATGTACTCAGCCAGTCCGCGGTCGTGGCCATTGCTGCGATCGGCGCCACCTTCGTCATACTGACCGGCGGCATCGACCTTTCCGTCGGAAGCACCATCGGCGCATCGGGCGTAACGGCCGCCGCGGTCATGCAGGCAACCAACAGCGTCCTGCTCGGCATAGTCGCTGGACTGGTCGTCGGTTCGGGGGCCGGACTGATCATGGGTATCCTGATCAACCGTCTCAACCTCGTACCGTTCGTGGTCACGCTTGCGGGCCTCTTCATCATTGCGGGAACGACTACATTGCTGTCCAATGGCGCAACGATCTCCCGGCTGCCTGCAGCATTCACCGGCATCACCGTCTCCACTTTCCTGGGCCTTCCCATCCCGGTCTTCATCGCTGTTGTTCTGTACATCGTCGCGCAGCTCGTACTCAGCACGACGGCCTGGGGACGTCGACTCGTTCTCTTAGGCGCGAGTCGGAAGACCTCGATTGTCAGCGGGTCCGCAACAGGGCGCGTCGAGACCTCCGCCTATCTCGTCGCGGGCCTGTTCGCATCGATCGCAGGGATCGTCCTCACCGCCAACCTTTTCGCAGCCGACGCGAGCATGGGCACAAACATGCTGCTGAACATCATCGGTGCTGTCGTGATCGGCGGAACCAGCCTGTTCGGCGGACGTGGAAGCGTCGCGCGCACCGCGATCGGTGTCCTCCTTCTTGGCTTCCTCGCGAACGGCATGAACCTCATAGGGCTGGCAAGCTACGACCAGGTCGCAGTCACCGGAACGGTCATCCTCGCAGCAGCCAGCCTCGACGTCGTGCTCCACCGAAAGCGGCGCTAGCGGTGTCTGTGAGCGCGAACGTGCAGGCGCCCGAAGACGGGCTGACCATTTCAACCCGCCCGATCGATCTCCGTGCGATCGCTCACGATGCCTCCCATTATCTTCTGACCCCGGAGGCGCTGGTCGTGCCTGCGACGACGGAGGCCGTTGCGCGCCTCTTCGAGTCGGCAATCGCGGACCGGCGCACGATCACCTTCCGCTCGGGCGGGACCAGCCTCTCCGGGCAGGCGGTCTCCAGCGGGTACATCGTCGACGTGCGCCGCCGTTTTCGTCGCATCGAAGTGTTCGACGACGGGGCGCGGGTGAGGGTGCAACCTGGGGCGACTTTGCGGCAGGTCAACGCGCGTCTTGCGCGATACGGACGCAAGCTCGGACCGGATCCGGCGAGCGAAATCGCTTGCACGGTCGGTGGTGTGATTGCCAACAACTCCAGTGGAATGGTGTGCGGCATCGAGCAGAACACCTATCGGACCATTGAGTCGATGACAGTCGTGCTGCCGAGCGGCACTGTCATCGATACGGCGGGTCCCGACGCCGACGAGGTTCTCCGCGAGATGGAGCCGGAGCTCCATGCCGGGCTGACGGAGTTGCGGGATCTGGTGCTGACGAATCCATCGCTCGTCTCTGAGGTCCGACGGCAGTACGCAATGAAGAACACGATGGGCTACGGTGTGAACTCGCTGCTCGACTTCGAGCGGCCGGTGGACATCCTCGCCCACCTCATGGTCGGGAGCGAGGGAACGCTCGGCTTCGTCGCGGAGGCCGTATTCCACACGGTCCCGCTGCACACCTCGGTCGCAACCGGGCTCCTCCTCTTTTCCCGGCTCGACACGGCCATCGAGGCCGTCCAGGCCCTCGCCGATGCCGGCTTCGTCGCTATCGAGCTTTTGGACGCGACCGCCCTCGCCGTCGCGCAAACACTCCCCGACCGCCCGGACGAGATCGCGGACCTTCACGTCGGCGAGCATGCCGCGCTTCTCGTAGAGCTGCAGGCCGCCGACGCCAAGCTCCTGACTGAACAGACCTCGATCGCCAACGCCGCGATCGCCCGCCTCACGCTCATACGTGAACCTGTGCTCTCGACCGACGGCGTCGCCCGTGATCGACTATGGCGGATGCGCAAAGGACTGTATCCGCTCATCTCCGGCTCCCGACCTTCCGGCACGACCGCTCTCCTTGAAGACATCGCGGTCCCGCTCGAGAACCTCGCGGCGACCTGTACTGGTCTGCAGGAGTTGTTCGAGCTGCACGGCTACAAGAATTCAGTCATCTTCGGGCACGCGCGAGCGGGGAACGTCCACTTCATGGTGATCGAAGACTTCAACGCAGGAGTCGACCGGTACCGACGGTTCACCGAAGACATGGTGCGTCTCGTGCTGGGCAACGGGGGGTCTCTCAAGGCGGAGCACGGCACGGGCCGCGTGATGGCACCGTTCGTGCGTCAGCAGTTCGGCGACAGCCTGTACGTCGTGATGCACCGAATCAAGCAGTTGTTCGATCCCGCCGGCATCCTCAACCCCGGCGTCCTATTGTCGGACGACAAGGAAAGCTACCTGCGCGATCTCAAGCGCCTCCCGACCGTCGACCCCGAGATCGATCGCTGCGTAGAGTGCGGCTACTGCGAGGCGAGTTGCCCCAGCCGCGATCTGACCCTCACCCCGAGGCAACGCATCGTGGTGCGACGCGAGGTGATTGCTGCACGCATGAGCGGCGACGACCGCCTTGCCGACGAATTGGAAGCCGACTACGAGTACGACGGGATCCAGACCTGCGCTGTGGACGGGATGTGCGCCATCGCGTGCCCTGTCGACATCGACACGGGCGACCTCGTCCGCCGGTTGCGCGCGGAATCACAGCACCGGATACCCAACACGATCGCTGATGCTGCTGCCAGGGCTTGGGGACCTGCGACTCGGTCGGCGGCGCTTGCCTTGACTGCGGCGCACAGTGCACCGGCGACATTAGCGGGAGTAGTCACGAAAGCCGGCCGTCGGCTCCTCGGGGATGACATCGTCCCTCTGTACGACGGTCGTCTCCCCCGTGGCGGCAGCCACCGACGGCCGGACCGGCCAATCGATCCCGTTGCGGTGTATTTTCCGAGCTGCGTGAACACGATGTTCGGCCCGGAGCGAGGCGCGCCCGGCGTGCGGACCGCGTTCGAACGGCTCTGCGAGCGTGCGGGTTTGACCGTCCGGGTGCCAGCCCACATCGATGGTATGTGTTGTGGCACGCCCTGGAAGAGCAAGGGTTACCTCGACGGTTATGACCGGATGTCCCGCATCGTGCTGCCGGCTTTGTTCGAGGAGTCCGACTCTGGGAGGCTGCCGATCCTTTGCGATGCGTCGTCGTGCACAGAAGGGCTAGAGACGATGCGTGATGCGGCGGCATCTCTCGGCTACCTCTCCCTGAAGTTCGTCGATGTCGTCGCGTTCACCCACGACCGCATCCTCGACCGTCTGCCGGTCGCGGAACCGGTGGACTCCCTTGTCCTTCACCACACGTGCTCTACGTCAGCCCTCGGCGTGAATGCGAAACTGACCGCCATCGCGCAACACGTCGCGCGCCGAGTCATTGTGCCGATCGACGAAGGGTGCTGTGGGTTCGCCGGCGACCGAGGAATGCTCCATCCCGAGCTCACGGCCTCCGCGACCGCGGCCGAGGCGGCCGAAGTGAATGAGAATCCCGCGGCGGTGTACGCCTCGGCCAATCGCACCTGCGAGATCGGGATGACTCGCGCAACCGGTCAGCCGTACGTTCACATCCTCGAAATCCTTGAGCAGGTGACTCAGGAGGGAACATGAAATGCACGAGGGCACACGCGCGCCAATGTCTGAACTCGGACCCATCGTCGCTGGGGATGTCGTGTCCGTCCAGACGACATGGCTCCTGAGCTTCCTCGCGGTGGCAGATCGAGGCGGTTTCGGTGCTGCCACAGTGCCTCTCCATCTGTCACAGTCTCGGGTCAGTGCGCATGTTGCAGCGTTGGAGCGCACGCTCGGCGTCGTCCTGTTCGACCGCAAGGCCAGACCCACGAGAATCACCCCTGCAGGTGAACAGTTCCGTACCCATGCGCTTGCGGCAATGCATGAACTCCGTCTTGGGGCCGACGCGGCGCGGAGCAGCCTCGACGAGCCCGTCGCCCACGCCAGAATCGGCAGCTACCCCAGCCTGAGCTCAACCTACCTGCCAACCGTTCTCCGAGAGCTTCAAGGGCGCCACCCCGGCATCGCGATTGAACTCTTCGAGGGCACCGCCGCAAGGCTTGAAGAAATGGTTGTCGACGGAACCGTGGACGTGGCCTTCCGGCCATACCTCCCACGAATGCAAGACTCGACGCTGCGCCATCGCACGATCTGGCGCGAGGACATCGTCGCGGTCGTGCAGGAAGGGGACGACCTCGCACGCGCAGAATCGGTGCGCCTTCCTGACCTTTGTGGGCGACCCCTGATCGGGAATCCGTCGGGAACGGAAATCAACGGCGGGGGCTTCGACCTTCGCAACTCGCTCGGTGGCTATGCCGAAAGTGCCGTGATCGCGTATCTGACCGATCAACCAACGACCCTTGTTGCGCTGGTGCGCTCCGGCTTCGGCGTGGGTGTTATCAACCGCCTGGCTTTGGAGACGACGAGTATGCAGGGGCTTGCGATCCGCGCAATCGACTCGCCGACGGCATATCGGGACGTCGCGGTGTTCTGGCAACACAGGCGTTCGGGCACGCCCGAAGTCAGGGCCCTTCTTGAGGCGCAGGCTGCGGCCACCATTCCCGCACGGGTTGAACTGCCCTCCTGACCACGGGCGACACTGCTCGCTAGCGAGTCGCCCACGCAAGAGGGGCGGCCGCCGTTTGTGCGACGACCGCCCCTTCGGCAAGCCCGGCCTACACGATGAGGTCGAACGACTCCCACGGACCGATAGCAGTCCGGTTTGCAATCAGGGCTGTCGCGCCAGCAGAGTCAGCGCAGACGTACATGCTGTTCGATCGTGCGCGGAAGCTGAAGCTTCCGTCCGCATTGAAGATCACATCGAACTTCTGCGCGGTACCGATCGTGCTGCTGTTAGCGGTGAGAGCGGTGGTGGAGTCGGGCGCACTGACGTACTGGTTGTTGGCATGCGAGCGCAGGCTCACGGTACCGTCCGCATTGTCGACCAGGTCGAACAGCTCCCACACGTCGGTATTCACCGTGTGTGCGATAAGCGGCTGGGCCCCGGCCCCTTCAGCGGTTACGACCGTCCCGTTCGCGTGCGCCCGGAGTGCAACTGCAGCCCCGGTGAGTCGCCACTTCTGGTTGGTGCCGTTGCCGCACGACCACAGCTGGACGTTTGTCACCGAACCCAGGTCAGCATCGAGACACAGGTTCGAGTCGACGCCGCGGATCGTTCCGTCGGAGAAGAACAACCACTTCTGGTTCGCACCACCGGTGCAGCTCTGGATGTCGACTTTGGTCCCGTTCGTCTTCCCCGAGCCGGTCCCATCGAGACACTTCGTCCCGCCGTACGTGGTGATCGTATTGTTCGCCTGTCTCGTCCACAGCTGGTTGCCCGCGTTGGTGGGCGCAGCAACCTGAACCTGGACTCCGTTCGTCTGAGAGGAGCCGGGAACATCGAGGTTCTTGTCGTAGTAGACACTCCGGAGCGCCGTCGTCTGGGTTCCGAGACCGCCCCACGCCCACTGGAGCCGGTCGACGGCGGTCGTGTTCGGGGTCCATAACGGTACGTTGTCCGTGGAACTGGTGAACGCGCTGAACAGACGAAGAAGGTCGAGCGTGTCGTGGTCCGGAGTAGACGTTCGCCCACCGATCACGTGACACCAGATGGAGCCCAGATGGTACTGACGGGCCACATCAGTGATCGCCCTCAGATACGCGACCTCTTTGTCGGACGTTGCCGTAGGTGCTGCGTCGAAGTCCACGTTCGTGTCTGCTGAGGCGCCGAACTCCTCGATCACGGTACGGCTTGAACAGTTGCCCATGTAGGTCGTTATGTCATTCACCCAGTCGGTATAGGTCCGAGATCCGTAAGGAAAGGCGTAGCGGTGCATCGCCAGGTAGACGCCACTGAAGCGGCTGTCGTTGCACAACGGCCTCAGGTCGGTTCCCCATCCCCCGCCATCCGCCTGGGCACCTTCGACAAAGAGCCGACTGCTCGGGATTCCATTCGAGTTCTCCCGTGCGATGAACGCGGCAGCAAAGTCCAACCACTGCGGGGTGGTGAACCCGATCGGCTCGTTGATGGGATCGAAGTAGACGAGCGGATTGCCCTGGTAGTGGAGTGAGACGGTGTCCCACATCTGGTTCCAAGCGGGCAGAAGGCTCGTCGGGACCATGTTGGTTCCGTCTTGCGCCCAGTAGGTCAGTACAACCCGGAAACCGTGTCCGAGCGCTGAGTCGATCACACCGTAGTAGGCGTCCCATTGCGCCGTCGCAGGGTTCATGGGCAGACGAACTGTGTTCGCGCCCAGATCGTTTTGGAACGCAGTGAAAACGCTGTCTGCCTTGCTGCGCATGGTGTTGTAGTCGTCGCCGGCGGACAGCCCTTGAAGAACTAGCCGATCGGGAGTGAAGTTGTCCCCGAGGCGCGACCAATGGACACCATGGAACTGACTCGGATTCAAGGGCGTATCCGCTGCCGCAGGAGATGCTGCGAGACCCGACAGTGCCACGAACGGAAGAGCAAGGACAAGCGAAAGGGTCGCCGCGAGCGCGGACCTCTTCAGACGGCTCCTACCTCCAGAAGGGCGTCCCGGGCTCGATCCGGAGGCGAGTTGACTGTGTTGACCGCGTGCACCAAGCATGAGTTCTCCCTTGAACGAAGCAGGTAGTGCAGAGATGCAATGACCTCTGCGAGCGAAGTCGCCCTTGGTCGTGAATGTATCTTCGCTACCTCGCCCGCACGACATCGACTTTCGTTCGAACCCCATCCGGCATTCGGATGGTCACTACGAGACTTCACCTCGCAGAGAGTCGCCGTTCGCGCCGAGGCGACCCTGCAGAGCGGCGACGCTCGGTGCCACGAGCGATTCTCGGCGCCGCGAACTACCCGAGGTGCCGCTCGGGCTCTCCGGTGTACTGCGAGAGGGGGCGGATCAGCGAGTTCGACGCGTACTGCTCCATGATGTGGGAGGTCCAGCCCGCGATCCGTGCGGCAGCGAACAGCGGCGTGAACGTCTCGGTGTCGAAGCCCATCAGGTTGTAGGCCGGCCCCGACGGGTAGTCGAGGTTCGGCTTGATGCCTTTGCGCGCATCCATCGCCGACTCGAGCGCCGTGTAGAGCTCGAGCATCTCGGGCCGGTCGTAGTGGTCGACCAGCACCTCGAGGGCCGCCCTCATGGTGGGCACGCGGGAGTCGCCGTGCTTGTAGACGCGGTGGCCGAAGCCCATGATCTTGCGCTTCGCAGCGAGCGACTCGTCGAGCCACGCCTCCGCTCGGTCCGCAGAACCGATCTCGTCGAAGGCGTGCATCACGGCCTCGTTGGCACCCCCGTGCAGCGGCCCCTTCAGCGCACCGATCGCGCCGGTAACCGCCGAGTAGATGTCGCTCAGCGTCGACGCGATCACCCGGGCGGTGAAGGTGGATGCGTTGAAGGAGTGCTCCGCGTACAGCACGAGTGAGACGCGGAACGCGTCGACGACCACCTCATCCGGAACCTCGCCGAACGTCATGTAGAGGAAGTTCTCCGAATAGTTCAGGTCGTCCTTCGGCTCGATCAGGTCGAGCCCGCGGCGCCGGCGCTGCTCGTAGGCGACGATCGTCGGCAACTGCGCGAGCAGGTAGACGGCGCGACTGTCGTTCAGTTCGGAGTTGAGGATTCCGCCCGGCTGCAGGAGGGTGGCATCGAAAGCGCCGAGCTGGCTGACTGCGGTGCGGACCGCGTCCATCGGATGCGCCGTGCGCGGGATATCGTCGATGACCTTCCGCGTGCGCTCGTCCAAGGCCCGCAGCGAACGCTCGAGCGCTTCGAACGCGACCAGTTCATCCGGGCTGGGAAGATCGCCGTGCAGCAACAGGTACGCGACCTCCTCGTAGGAGCAGCGCGCGGCGAGCTCCTGCACGGGGTAACCCCGGTAGAGCAGCGAGTTCGT
>FTIT01002088.1_pt6 | contig 10372 bp, 12 predicted proteins | sample 1658061 | NCBI WGS metagenome assembly FTIT01 (sample SAMEA3914795, study PRJEB12502) | metagenome | biome: forest; material: soil | place: Canada | collected 2011-07-05 | depth 0.3 m
AGCGGCGCTCGCGTTATCCGACAGCTCGTTCCGGACCGCGTCGGTCTGCACCGGAGCCTTCGTCCTCGGCGCGGCCGGACTCCTCGACGGAAAGAGGGCGACAACACACTGGAAGCACACGAGGGAGCTTGCTCTTCGCCACCCGACGACACGAGTGCAGCCGGACGCCATCTTCGTGAAGGACCATTCGACCTACTCGTCCGCAGGGGTTACGGCGGGGATCGACCTGGCGTTGGCTCTCCTGGAAGAAGACCACGGCGAAACGCTCACGCGAAGTGTTGCTCGCTCTCTTGTCGTCTATATGCAGAGAGCGGGAGGTCAGTCGCAATTCTCCGCCAACCTGGAAGGCCCAGGACCGCGCACGCAACAGCTGCGCAGAGTGGTTGACGCGGTGAAAGCCGATCCGGCCGCAGACTACTCTGTCGCTCACCTTTCGGACATTGCCAACGTGAGCGCGAGGCACCTGAGCCGGCTTTTCCAGCAGGAACTCGACACGACGCCCGGAAAATATGTCGAAGAAATTCGCTTCAACACCGCAAAGGCGCTGTTGGATGCCGGCTACAGCGTCACCGAAACAGCTCAGCGGGCGGGGTTCGGAACGCCGGAATCGCTCCGCCGTGTCTTCCTGTCGCGTTTGGCGATCCCGCCGTCCCGCTACAAGGGCCGCTTCTCTTCAATGACCGCTGCCCAGCTCGAAAGCTGAGGAACCGTACTCCGGCTGGTACAGCGCGAGGATGTTGCCGTCGGGGTCCTTGAACCATGCGGACTTGCCGACACCGGCCGTTGTCGCGATGTGGTCGACAGTCTTGAGTTTGGGAAAGTCGTACTCTTCGAATACGACGCCCCGGCCTGCCAGTTCCTGCACGTCTCCGTCGATGTCTTTCGACCAGAACCGCACCTGGGTGTGGTCGGCCTTGTTGCCGCCGGGTCGTCCGTAGACGAGCAAAGTCGAGCCATCAGCCGACTCGAACAGCAGATGGTTCGGAATCGTCTCCGGCGAAAGCGTGAGCCCGACTCGCTGCTCGTAGAATTCCTGGCTTCGAACCAAGTCGATGCTGGACAGCACCGCCGAAATCCTGCCTGTGCCCAGCATTGCAACCTCCCTGTTGCCCCCGGTTGTCAGGCTACGCCTTAGGCCGCGCCGTCAGCCGAAAGAGGTGAACATTACTCATACTGACCACTTGTCAGTCGTCCTCGACGACGACGTCCTCGCCCTGGTCGTCCCGTAGCTCCCAGGGAAGCTCGTCCGGATCGAGTTCCACCGACTCGGCAGCCTGCCCGCGGAACGGCTCGGGGTCGGCAGGTCTACCGGTCAACTCGATCTGACCCACATTGCGGAGCGCGTCAGAGAAATTTGACGGATCCGCGCTGCCGAATACAACGCGTCGGATGCGCTGCATGAACGTGGTCATATCGGATCGTAGCGTTGGATCACAGTCATTGTGCGGAAGTCAAGCGAAACCCCCGGGTTTCCGGGCCGCGGACTGGTGCTTAGTTCTCGACGTTCGGGCCACCTGTGGACGGGTATATCCCGTCATGACCGGTTGCAGTTCACAGAGCCAGTCGATGGGCGCGATCGTCATCTGCTGGGGATCGTCGTCGCCCTGTCTGACCCGAGCGGGTAGAACGCCGACTGACCTGGCGATGTCCCTGTATGGCTAGGGAACTTGCGTAACCCCAAGCGACCAACGCACATCACCGGGACTGTCCACCCTCACGATGAACGAGTCGACGAGGTGCACGTCGAGGCGGTTCCTGACGCTCGACCCTCGGCCGCTGCATTGATTCGGGAACTCTCCGACACCGACGACCGTGACGGTAGCAGTCCCGACGCCGAGACAATTGAAGTCGACTGCGATCCCGTTGCTCGCCCGTTTGTAGGGGCCGTACACAACCCCGCCATGCTGGTCGTCGTGCCTGAGGACCACGGTCCCCGACAGGGTCCCTAGCGGCGCCAGTTGAGGGGGTGGGGTCGGCGAGGGAATTGAACCCAGCACGTCGGTGCGGACGACCTCAGCCTGCGGAACTGTGCATCCTGTGATCCCGAGTGCGATTGTCGTGGCAATTCCGGCCAGTGTCGCAGCGTTCACTATCCGACCCATCTGTTCCCTTTCGACGTGCTGTCACCGCATCTGACCAGTGCCACCGTCGAACCTGCGGGATGTCGTCGGTAGCCGAAAACCTATATGCCGGTGCCGTGATGCGCAATCGTTACGCCATGTGGTTCCGCGGAAGCCCTAGATTCTGGTTACTGCATAAAGGGGAACACGATGAGCTGGTTTCGGGTCGGATCGGTCGCTGTCGGGCTGATCGCAGTCGTCAGCCTTGGTGGATGCGCGGTGGCGTCGGCCGTCGCTACGAAGACGTTCCCACCACCCACGGCGAGCTCGCAACCCACTCCCGCTCCAGCTCCGATTGTCGCCCCGAGCTCGCGGATCCCGCTCGACTGCACCGCACTCGTCGACCCGGCGGCGATCACCGCCGTCGAATCGACGTTGAGCTTGTCGCCGTCTCAGCCGGTCTCGCCGCCGTACACACGCGAGGTCATGCGGGAGCAGGCCGGCAACCTCAACTGCGACTGGATGACGCCGGACCAACGCACAGACTCGGCGTCGATCACCGTTTCAGCCGACGGCGCCACCGGATACAAGAAGACCGTGTTCGACGGTAAGCCATCGCTTGGGGTCGGAGAGGATTCGTGGGGGTACTGCGAAACCAACGGGAACTTCTGCCACGCGTCCGTTCTCGACGGTGACTACTGGTTTACCATCGAGATCGGTCAGATCACGAACGCTCAGGAGACCCCGACTGACGTCCTTCGCGGGCTCGCAACGTCTGTCGCTTCACGACTTGCCGCGGCGGGAGCGCCGTCGCCGGCATGGCAGGCGCCGGTCACCGCGTGGTCGCCGGTCGTTTCCTGTACGGACCTCGGGACAGCCGTCCCGATGGCCGACGTGATGGCGCCTGGACCAGCGACCTCCACCAACGAATGGAACTCTCCAGGTGACGAGAACGACATCAACCGGTGGGCGACAAGGGAATCCGTCTTCTACAACTGCGCGTGGCAATGGAAGGCGGCACCCGTCAACCAGGACATGCTGATCGTCCAGATCGTCCCCGGTGGCGAATGGGTGTGGCCGCAGCTCGAGGCGTCGCCCGGGGTGACGTCCACGCCGCTCGACGTACCGGTCGCGACGGCCGCCGCGTACCGATGCGACAACAGCTCCAGATGTTGGGCGGACGCGATCATCGACCACGGCTGGGTGCAGATCACCGGCACCAGCAACAACATCCCCGACGTTCAGAACAAGCTTGCGAAAGCGCTGACAGCGTTGGCGGGATACGCTGCCTCGAAATAATCAGTTCGTGTCGAAGATGTGGACGAACTCGACCGTCGGCTGCGCCGGGTCACCGGAGCCGACGCACGCTTCGTCCATGTAGTCCGGCCAGTACACCAGGATGACGACAGCGTTCGCGTCGCCGTGGCCATGGTCGCCAAGCAGCGGCCCTTCACTCTTCGGCTGGACGGATTTCGGCAACCCTGCGACGATCACGGACAACCCGACCAACACTGCGATGCTCGTCGGGATTCGCGTTCCACCTGTACGACGAGCATGCCGGTAATCGCATCCACCCGACCTTCATCGAATGTGGTGCTCGCATCGCTTGGCCCAAAGCCTCTCCCGGCGGCGACGGTGGAGACCAATACGCTCAACCCGGGAGGCAACAGATGATCGAAGAAGTCGACCGCGCCAGTGACGCAACGCCCTCCATAACGATTCGCTAACCTCCAACCCCCTGATGTTCCATCGGCTCTACGCTCTCTCCATCAGCGTCGATGCTCGGTGAGGGGCGGCCATGGAGGCGACACGGCTGCGGCCTCGTGTTCTGGTAGCGATCGGTGTCGCGGCCGTTGCTCTGCTCGTCGTGGTGATTGTCATCGTCGTCGCAACTGCGCCGGCACTCAATCCGGTCCGGCATGGGGCATCTTACGTCGACCCGCAAACCGCGGCAGCTACCGGTCGATGAACGCGAAGACCAGCGACACAGCGGGGAGGGCGATCGCGGCGACGGCGGCATAGATGCTGTATAGGCAGAGGATCCGACCACCGAGCAACTTCGACGCGGCCAGCCCGCGCACGCTGAACACGATGCCGCCGACCGCCAGGGTCACGATGATCGGCAGCAGGCCGAGAGCAGCCGTACTGGCGAAGTGTGCAGCAGAGCCTCCGAGACGGAAAAGCAATGTCGTCAACAACCACAGCAGCAGGGCCACCCGGGCGAAGATCGTCCCGAGGCGAGCGTTCTTGTTCAGACCGGCACGCATCGACCTGGCGAACGCCGGACCATATAGCGACCGGGGTGCGCGGGCGGTGATCGTCGCCCACTTGGAACCCGTCCACCACCGATCGCGCTTCGGGTCACCCGGGTCGGTGTACCAGCCGGGAGGAGTAGCCGCCGCATCGGCTGCGGGGAAAGCGGTGGGCGCGGCGTCGAACCGCTCAGTGTCCGTCACGTGCGAATCCTTCCAGATCGGCGGACAAGCACCCCAGTCCCCATGAGGGTGTCGAACGGATGCACGAACCGTGGGATCAATCACCGCCCTCACGCGAAAACCCCCGGAAAACCGGGGGTCTCATCAGCTCGAAAGCTGGGGTACCTGGACTCGAACCAAGAACAACTGAACCAGAATCAGCCGTGTTGCCAATTACACCATACCCCACTGGCCCACACCGAAGTCCGGGCCGAGTGTCAACTTTAGCCTACTGGGAGGGCGCAGCCAAAACCGACGCCGCCTCACCAACGGACTGCCCGATCAGGTCACGATTCACGGTCGCCGCGACGACCGCTCCGGCCCCTGCGGCGACGATCAGTTGCTGCGGTCCGGGGGGCGTCGAGTCCCCTGCCGCGTACACGCCGGACACGGATGTTCGCCCCTGCGCATCCACCACGATGAGACCCTCGGCGTCGCGTTCGAGGCCCAGGCCGTCCGCATAGTCGAGCGCCGGAGTCCAGAACGGCCGGACGAATCCGGCGATGCGCTCGACGATGGTTCCGTCCTTCAGGCGGATGCCCGTCATGACGCCGCGCTCCCCTTCGACGTCGTCGATCGGGCGACGCTCCACCGCGACCCCACGTGAAGCCAGCCGGCCCTCATCCTCTGGGGTCACCGTCCCCACCCCGTTGGTGAAGACGATGAGATCAGTCGACCACTGGCTGAGCAGGAGGGCGCGCTCCGCGAGGTCGTCGGTCTCGCCGATGAGGGCCAGCGCAGCATCCGATTTCTCGTAGCCGTCGCATTCGACGCAGCTGTGAAGCTGAGTGCCGTAGTAGGCCCGGAGGCTCGGGATCGCGGGCAACGTCTCGGAGAGTCCGCTCGCGATCACGACGGCCTTGGCGACCACGTCGATGTCGGCGGCGCCGCGAACACCACGGGCTGTGACTCCGAAGCCGTCGCCCTCGAGGTCGCGAACGCGGTCCACGAGCGCGAACGCGACGTCACCTTCGTCGTAGCGTTCTACCTCTTCGCGGCCGAGCTTGCGGAGCTCGAGCGGCGAGATTCCGTCGCGACTGAGGAATCCCCGCGCCAGCAGGGTCGCAGCGTTGCGCGGCCGATTGCTGTCGATGACGAGCGTTCGGCGTCGGGCCCGAACCAGGTTCAGCGCAGCGGACAGGCCGGCGGGTCCGCCGCCGATGACGACGACATCCGCCGTCTCCTTCGTCATCACGACCTCCGCTCAGCCGGCCAGCGCCGCGCTGAGACGATCGAGGCGTGCGAGGGTCTCGCCCTTGCCGAGGATCTGCATGGATTCGAAGAGCGGGGGCGAGACCCGGCGTCCGGAGATCGCGACGCGAAGGGGCCCGAATGCCACGCGCGGCTTGAGCCCGAGCCCTTCGATGAGGGCGTCCCGCAGCGCGGATTCGATCGTCTCGTGGGTCCATTCGGCTTCGCGCACGAGTTCGAGCGCACCGAGGGATGCAGCGAGGATCTCGCCGGCGTTCGCGGGGAGGGATGCTCGCGCGTCGTCCTCGACGACCAGCAATGCCGCATCGGTGAACAGGAATCCGAGCATCCCCGGTGTCTCACCCAACAGCTGCACACGTTCCTGGACGAGCGGGGCCGCTTCGGAGAGGATCGCGGCGTCGTGTTCGCTGACCGGTTCGGCGAGCACGCCGGCGGCGACCAGGTAGGGCACGGTGCGGGCGGCGAAGTCGTCGACATCGAGCAGGCGGATGTGGTCGCCGTTGATCGACTCGGCTTTCTTCACGTCGAACCGCGCAGGGTTGGGGTTCACGTTCACCACGTCGAACGCGGCGACCATCTCGTCGATGGAGAAGACGTCGCGATCGTGGGTGAGCGACCAGCCCAGCAGGGCGAGGTAGTTGACGAGGCCTTCGGGGATGAAGCCGCGGTCACGGTGGTGGAAGAGGTTCGACTCGGGGTCGCGCTTGGAGAGCTTCTTGTTGCCCTCCCCCATCACATAGGGAAGGTGGCCGAATCGCGGAACGAAGGTCGTGAGGCCGATGTCGATGAGCGCGTGATAGAGCGCGATCTGGCGCGGCGTCGAGGACAGCAGGTCTTCTCCCCGAAGCACGTGGGTCACGCCCATCAGCGCGTCGTCGACGGGGTTGACGAACGGATAGAGCGGATGCCCGTTGGGGCGGACCACGACGAAGTCGCTGAACGAACCGGCCGGGAATGTGATCTCACCGCGGACGAGGTCGTGGAGGCTGAGATCCGCGTCGGGTACACGAAGGCGCAGCGCCGGTTCGCGGCCCTCGGCGCGGTAGGCCGCACGCTGGTCGTCGGTGAGGTCGCGCTCGAAGTTGTCGTAGCCGAGCTTCGGGTCGCGCCCGAGGGAGACGTTGCGCGCTTCGATCTCCTCGCCGGTGGCGAAGCTCTCGTAGATGTGGCCGGATGCCTTGAGCTTCTCGACCACGTCGCGATAGATGTCGTAGCGCTGCGACTGGCGGTACGGGCCGTCTGGGCCGCCGACGTCGACGCCCTCATCCCAGTTCAGGTTGAGCCACGTGAGCGCGTCGATGATCTGCGCGTAGCTCTCCTCGCTGTCGCGGGCCGCATCCGTGTCTTCGATGCGGAAGATCAGTTTGCCGCCGGTGTGCCGGGCGTACGCCCAGTTGAACAGGGCGGTTCGGATCAGGCCGACGTGCGGCGTGCCGGTCGGCGACGGGCAGAAGCGGACGCGGACGTCGGCGCCGGTCGCCGTTGAGAAGGGATGCGCAGTGGAGTCAGACATACGCTGCTGATTCTACCGGGCGGCTACTGCGCCCGGGCCCGCACAGGGTTGCTCAGTGAGCCGATGCCCGAGATCTCGATCTCGACCGTGTCGCCGTCGACGATGGGCCCGACTCCCGCGGGCGTTCCGGTGAGGATGACGTCGCCGGGCAGGAGGGTCCATACGCTCGATGCGTACTCGACGATCTCGGCGATGCTGTGCACCATGTCGGTGAGCACGCCATCCTGTTTCAGCTCGCCGTTGACGCGCGTCCGCAACGTCGCCTGCGACGGATCGAACTCGGTCTCGATGACCGGGCCGAGCGGGCAGAACGTGTCGAACCCTTTCGCCCGCGCCCACTGTCCGTCTGCTTTCTGGAGGTCGCGCGCCGTCACGTCGTTGGCCACGGTGTAGCCGAACACGTAGTCGGCGAAGTTCCCGGCCGATACGTTCTTCGCGATGCGCCCGATGACGACGGCGAGTTCGCCCTCGAAATCGACCTGCTGCGACTGGGGCGGAAGCACGATCGTGTCGCCCGGACCGATCACCGCCGTGTTGGGCTTGAGGAACAGCAGGGGCGCCTCTGGAGCCTGGCCGCCCATCTCGGCGGCGTGCTCGCGGTAGTTCTTGCCGACGGCGACGACCTTCGACCGCGGGATCACCGGCGCGAGGAGTGAGCTGACCTTGCCGAGGGGAACGCGTTCGCCCGTCGTGTCGAACCCGGCGAACATCGGGTCGCCGGTCAGCACCACCAGCTCGTTCTCGTCGACGATTCCGTAGGACAGGGTGCCTTCATGGCTGAAACGTGCGATCTTCACCCCTCGAGCCTAGCGACCGGCGGGGGTCAGCATCCATTCGCTCGCGTCGAGGCTGAGCAGCACGTCAGCGGCGGCGGCGATGGCGGGCACCTGGTCCGCTCCGACCGAGCCGACCAGGTTCACCGTTCGCCGGTCCCGGTTGGAGGTGGGGCGGACGACGACACCGGGATGCAGCCCAGCGGATGCGACCGCGAGCGACGGCAGGAGCGCGACGCCCACGCGTTCGGCCACCATGCTCAGCACGGCGATGAAGTTGTCCGTCTCGTAGGCGATGCGGGGGCTGAAGTCGCAGTGGTCGGTCAGTTCGAGCAGATGGCCACGACAGCGCGGGCATCCGGCGATCCAGGACTCGTCGGCCAGCGACGCGAGGTCCACCGTGGGCTCGTCGGCCAGCGGGTGGTCCGCGGGCAGCGCGATCACCATCTCGTCGAACCAGACGGGCACGACGGCGAGTCCTCGAGCGCTCTCCTTGTGGGGGTCGACACGGTCGCCCGGATAGCTGAACGTGATCGCGAGGTCCGCAGCCTGCGAGCGCACGGACTGCACGGCGTCGGGAGGCTCCGCCTCGGTGTAGGTGATCCGCACTCCGGGATGCGCCCCCGCCATGGTGCGCAGCAGCCGGGGAATGATCGTCGACGACGCCGACGGGAAGGCCGCGAGGCGCACCCGGCCCGAACGAAGCCCGGAGAGATCGGCGAGTTCTCCTGCGGCGGCATCGAGTGCCGTCGTCACGGTCGATGCGTGGCGCGCCAGGACACGCCCCGCCTCGGTGAGTGCGACCCCCCGACCGACCCGCGCGACCACCGGCATGCCGATGCGGGCTTCGAGTCTTTTGAGGTGCTGGCTGATCGCCGGCTGGCTGTATCCGAGAGAGCGCGCGGCCCCGGTGATGGTGCCGTGGTCGGCGACCGCCCGCACCACCCGGAGCGCGTGCGAATCGAGGTCGAGGTGGATGGCATCCGATTCGAGTGTCATGCGAGGAATCATAACGCGGAGCAATGGATTCGATCACACACTGGCTCTGGTCGAATGAATGTGTATGCCCCACGCTGGGTTCATGCTCACCAGGACTGTCGACCGCATCACCATCGACGAGGCGCGCGCGCACTTCAGCGCCGGACCGCGCTACCTCGCGGCGTGCACCCAGGGCCTCCCCCTGCGCGAGACGGTTGCGGCGACGCGCGCCGACCTCGACACTTGGGAACGCGGAGACACCCAGGCCGCCTCCTACGACGTCCCCGTCGCTTCGGCCCGGGCGTCGTTCGCCGAGCTCGTCCACGTCGAACCGGGCAGGGTTGCCATCGGATCGCAGGTGTCCGTCCTGGCCAGCGTCGCCGCCGCCGCCGCGCCCGACGGTGCGGAGATCGTGTGCGTCGACGGCGACTTCAGCTCGATCGTCTTCCCGTTCCTCGTCCAGGCGCACCGCAAAGTGACTGTGCGGCACGTTCCGCTCACCCAACTCGCGGATGCGATCGGACCGCGCACGTGGCTCGTCGCCTTCTCACTGGTCCAGTCCGCGACAGGCGCGATCGCCGACGCCGACGCGGTTGTTCGGGCAGCACGCACCCACGGCGCCTTCACCCTCTGCGACGTCACGCAGGCCGCAGGGTGGCTGCCCGTCCACGCAGGGCAATTCGACGTCACCGTCTGCAGCGCATACAAGTGGCTGTGCTCGCCACGCGGCTCCGCCTTCATGGTAGTGGGCGAGACCATCGACCCGTCGCTGCATCCCATCCAGGCCGGCTGGTACGCCGGCGTCGACCCGTGGGCGTCGTGCTACGGTCCGTCCATGCCGCTGGCGACGGATGCACGCCGCTTCGACGTCTCCCCCGCCTGGCCGGTCTGGCCCGGCACTGCTGCAGCCCTCGACATATTCCGCCGGCTGGACATGGAAGCCGTCCACGCGCACGCATCCGGTCTCGGCGACAGCGTCAGCGAGCGGCTCGGCCTGACGCCGAACGGACAGGCGATCGTCACATGGCCGGACGAGGACGGCAGCGACCTCGCGGCCCTCACCACTGCGGGCATCCGCGCTTCCGGTCGCGCTGGCCGCGCCCGGATCGCCTTCCACCTCTGGAACACCGACGAAGACGTCGACGCCGTCGTCACAGCCCTCGGTCGCTGAACCAGCCGGCGAGCGGCGAGCGGCAGGCGGCGCCGGGCGAGGGTCAGGCGTCCAGTCGGGTCATCCAGCCATGGCGGTCCGGGCGGCGTCCGTACTGGATGCCGGTCAGCTCGTCGCGCAGCGACATCGTGAGCTCACCAGCGGGTGCAGTGATGTCGCCGAGCGTGAAGCCCTCGGCCTTCAGCTCGCCG
>FTIT01511555.1_pt1 | contig 10370 bp, 6 predicted proteins | sample 1658061 | NCBI WGS metagenome assembly FTIT01 (sample SAMEA3914795, study PRJEB12502) | metagenome | biome: forest; material: soil | place: Canada | collected 2011-07-05 | depth 0.3 m
GCGTTGTCGGCGATGAACTTCGGCGGCACGACGCCAATGGCGGCATGGGCCCGGATCAGGCCGGTCTGCTCGTCGATCTGCCGCGCAAAGGCCGCCACGCGGGCAAGATAGGCTTCCGCATCCGCCTTGTTCTCGATCTTGTGCTGCGAGACGAGGAATTCGGGGACATTGGTCACCGCGCCGTTCTGCTGGCTCACGACGTAGGGGGTGGTCCCGCCTGCGAAGCCCGACGCGGCGCCACCGCCATAGTGGAACGCTGTTCCGTCCAGCCCTCGCTCGGTCGCATAGCGGATGGTATCGAGTTGGAGCCGGTTCGTCGGGCTCAGCGACGCCCGGTCGACCTTGACCAGCCGGGCGTGCATCGAGCGAATGAGCGCATCGGTCTTGTCGATGCCTGCCTGCGAGGCGTCGGACAGCTGCCCCTTGAGGGATGCGCGCGAACCGGTGTCGAGGCCCAGCGACGTGGCGCTGTCAGGTGACAGCAGCAGATATTCATCGGCGAGTTCGGCGAGCAGGACGGCAAACGGATTGCCAGCTGCGACGGCTGCCCTTGCCGCCGCCGGCAGCAGAGCGAAGGCGCCTCCCGCGGCCGTCGCATGGAGCAACTGGCGGCGGCCAAGGCGTGCGGAATCGAACATCGGATTACTCTCCCTATGAGGTCTGTCAGGCCAGCGTAGCGACCCAGCGGTCGCCGATCTGCTGGAGGATCTCGAGCGGCACGCGACCGTGCGCCAGGACGGCATCGTGGAACGCCTTGATGTCGAAGCGGGCGCCCAGCTTGGCCTTGGCCTTTTCGCGAATGCCGGTGAAGGTCGAGTGGCCGATCTTGTAGCTCGCCGCCTGGCCCGGCGTCGCGCAGTAGCGTTCGACCTCGCGGGTCGCGAAGCCGGGCGCCTCACCCTCCTGCTCGACGAAATAGCCGATCGCCTGCTCGCGGCTCCAGCGCAGATGGTGAATGCCGGTATCCACCACGCAGCGATTGGCGCGGAACAGCTGGAACTTGAGATAACCGAGCCGCCCCAGCGGATCGTCGTCATACATGCCGATCTCGTCCGCGAGCTGTTCGGCATAGAGCGCCCAACCCTCGCCATAGCCCGAGAAGCCCCCAGTCTTGCGGATCAGCGGCAATGCCGTGTTGGAGAGAGCGAGCCCTCCTTCCATCTGATGCCCAGGCAGACCTTCATGATAGACGGTCGTGGCGAGGCAGAATTTCGGCCACTCCGCACTGTCGTGCAGGTTGAAATAGACCAGCCCCGGGCGGGATCCGTCGATCGCCGGCGATTGCGAGAAAGCCGAAGCCGCCCCGGCCTCGGTCTGCGCCGGCACGCGACGCACCTCGAATTGATAGGAAGGCAAGCGAGCGAACACGCCAGGCAGCTTGGCGCGGATCGCGTCCAGCCGCGCGTTGCAATAGGCGATCGCCTGCACCTTACCGTCGTCGGTGTTCGGATAGAGCTGGCGCGGATCCTTGTAGAGCGCGGCCATGCGCTCCCCGATTGTGCCCTTCGTGTACCCCTGTGCCTTGAGCAGGCCGTCCAGCCGGGCGGAGATGGCCTTCGCCTGATCGAGCCCGAACCGATGGACTTCGTCGGCCGAAAGCGCCGCGGTCGTGGTGGTCCTCAGCGCCGTCGCATAATAGGCCTCGCCGTCCTTGAAGCGCCACACGCCGGCATCGTGCGAGGCTCGCGCACGCAGTTCGCGAACGATCGCGATCTGTCGGTCCAGCGCCGGACCGATCTTCTGGTCGTAAAGGGCCGCGGCGCGCTGGCCATAACTGTCACCCAGCCCCTTGCTCGCCGCGCGCCGGGCGATCGACGTGACGACCAGAGCCTCCGTGGCCGGCACCCGCGTCTTGGTCATCTGCACGAGCGTGGTGTCGAGCAGGAAGTCGGGTGCCACCACGCCCAGCGCCGCGTCATGTTGTACCCGGGCGCTGTTGGCGTCGAGTTGGGCCGCGTAGGCATCGAGCCGCGCGAGATAGGCTTCGGCGTCGTCCTTCGTCTCGATCCGGTGCTTGGTATCGAGGAAATCGGGAACCGACTGATAGGCACCCGTCAGCTGGCTGATCGCATAAGGGGAGGGGCCGAAGGCGGATCCACCGAAATCGAACGCCTGTACGGCAGCGGCCGAACGACGCGTGTAGAGCACCGTGTCATAGTCGATCTGATCGGCCTCGGAGAGGGAAGCCCGGTCGATCTTGGCAAGCGCAGCAAGATCGGCCTGTGTCGCAGCCCGATTGGCGGCGCGTCCAGCATCACCCTCGTCGGACAGCTGTGCCTTGAGGCCGGCATTCGCCCCCTTGTCGAATCCCAGCTGCGTCGCGTTTTCAGGGTGGAGTCGCAGCCCCTCCTGGAACATCCGGTCGAACAGCGCACGTAGCACCGGGGAAAGGGAAGCGTGCGATGCGGCCGCTTGTCGCGCCCAGCCCGGCACACTCGCCGACGCTCCAACAGCCGCGGCGGACAGCAAAAGTGTACGACGATCAAGCATATGTGTGGTCCCCTTTTGCCCCCTAACCCGAAGGCTAGGATGGCAACGGTCCTCCCGGCAAGCATTTGCTTGGAAGATCGATCGGGTCTGGCGGTAGGTGCAGAGGGGCGGTCGCCCTCCCGCGGGCTTGGGGGAGCGGGAGGGCGACCAGTAGGCCGGCGAGGCGGGGAGGAGCGGTGCCGGCCATAATGTTCAGTGACTGATTCTGCCGTCAGAATATTGAATATTTCTGCCACGCACCGCGTAATTTCGCGCCGCCTACATCAGAGGTATGGCAATACCCATTTAGGCAGGAAGAATTCCTCATCGGCCTATTTCGAAGATCATTTGACACTTTATGGAGGTGGGCTTGAACGCCACCCTACAGTGCGTTGAAATTATTTTGGTTTCACTGAATGGTGCTCGCTTGTCCAGCTCCTCGGCCCGGACATCGATTCGAATGCGCCGTGGTCCATTCCGACACGAGGATGCCCGAGTTCGCTCGATAGGCAGCAACGGACATTCACCGTCGCCACGGTGCATCGGGCAGATCTACGACGCCGACCGCTCGCATCTGTTCTGGAGGGTGCTGCAGGCGAAGCCTCGCCAGCGCTGTAAGCCAGCGATGGGACGCCGATCGCGCATGTCCGGAAATAGCTGAGAAGTGGTCGGGGAGACAGGATTTGAACCTGCGACCCTCTGCTCCCAAAGCAGATGCGCTACCAGGCTGCGCTACTCCCCGACGGCGCCGCCTTATCCTGCCACAGGGGCAGAAAGCAATGCGGCACATGCCGCCAACGGCATGCCACGGCACAAAAATTACGGGCGCCCCCATGAGAGGGCGCCCGTCGATCACGCTCGGCGTGATTCAGTGCGCGGCGTTGTCGATGGCAGCGGCCTTGTTATCGGCTGATGCCTTCACGGATTCGGCCGCGTTATGCGCGGCGTCCGACGCGTTTTCGAGCGTGTTGGCGGCCGTAGCGGTGGCCGCGTTGTCGGCCGCGTTCGCGAGCATATCACCTTGATTTTCAAGGGCCGCGGCCGCGTTGTCGCCTGCATTTTCGACTGCCGCAGCCTGATCGGTCTTGTGGCATGCGGCCACGCTCATCAGGCCAGCGGCCGCGAGGACAAAGACAAGCTTCTTCATTCGGGCAACTCCCTAGAATATTTCTCAATCTTATCCTTCACGGGCCCGATCACGACCAAGCCCTGGAAAGAAGGGATAACGCCCGCACAATGCCGGTCAATGATAAATCGTTCCCGATGCCATCTCACGAGAAGAATTTCGCGGACGCACAATGCGTTACGCAACTTTGCGGCGATTGGTGCATTGAAACTGGTACCGAATATGTTCCGCGCGTGGCGCGCGATGCGCTATCCTGCGGTATACCATGTAATTTGCAGGGATTGTTGCCATGAGCGCAGCGGATGGATCGCGGCTTCGTAGGATCGCCTTGATCGGCAACAGTCCACCTCGTTTATGCGGCATCGCAACATTCACGGCGGATATGCACGCCGGGTTGCTTGCCGCTTTTCCGGACCTTATTGTCGACATCTACGCCATGAATGATCGGGGTGCCCGTTACGACTATCCGGCAGAGGTGGTCTGCTCGATCGAGCAGGACGATCTTGTGGACTATGCCCGTGCGGCGCATCGGATCAACGCCAGCGGCGCCGACATCGTCTGTGTCCAGCATGAATATGGCATCTTCGGTGGGGCGGCCGGTGCTTATCTGCTCAAATTGCTGGATCGCGTAACCGCGCCCGTCGTCGTGACGCTACACACGGTCCTCGAACGACCGACGCCCGAGCAGCGAAGCGTGATCGACGCCCTGGTCCGGCGCGCCGCCAAGCTTGTGGTCATGGCGGAGAAGGGCCGCCAGATCCTCAGGGACGTACACGGCGTCTCGGACGATCGGATGATCGTCGTCCCGCATGGCGTGCCTGACCGCGCGCTGAGCGATGGAGAGGAGGAGAAGGCCAAGTTCGGCCTTTCCGGCCGTCGCGTGCTGCTGACGTTTGGCCTGCTTTCGCCGAACAAAGGGATCGAGACCGTCATCCGGGCGATGCCCGCGATTGCGGCACGCCATCCCGATGCGTTCTACGTCGTGCTGGGCGCAACCCACCCGCATCTCGTCGCTCGGGAGGGTGAAGCGTATCGCGAAAGCCTAATCGCGTTGGCCGACGAGCTGGGAGTGAGCGCGCACCTTCGGTTCGTCGATGGGTTCGTCAAGCAAGACGAACTGCTCGACTATCTCGCGGCGGCCGACATCTACGTCACGCCGTACCTCAACGAGGCGCAGATCGTTTCGGGCACGCTCAGCTACGCGATCGCCTTGGGTCGCCCCGTGGTGTCGACGCCCTATTGGAGCGCCGTTGAGCTTTTAGCCGAGGGTCTGGGTACCCTCGTGGCGTTTGGCGACAGCGCAGGTTTCGGGGAGCGCATCGTCGATCTACTGGATCACCCCGATCAACGCCGCGAAATGTCCCGACGCGCCTGGCTTAAGGGCCGCTCGATGATCTGGCCGGAATTTGCGCGTGCCTATGTCGAGATTTTCCAGGAGGCGCTGCGAACGCAGCCCGCACGCCTCTTTCGCGGGGCCGAACGACCGATCGATCTCATTCCACCCCGCCTCGACGCCGTCGCGCGACTGAGCGATGCCTGTGGTATCGCCCAGCATTCGATCTTCTCGGTTCCTGATCGCTCCCACGGCTACTGCGTGGACGACAATTGCCGCGCGCTCATGCTCATGCACCGGTTCGTCGGCAGCGACGCGGCCCGCGCTGACGAACTGGCAGCCATTTACGCAGCGTTCGTCCAGCATGCATGGAATGGTGGGCGGGGACGCTTCCGCAATTTCATGGCCTTCGATCGAAACTGGTTGGAAGAGGAGGGGTCGGAAGACAGCTTCGGGCGGACACTCTGGTCGCTCGGAGTCACGGCCTCGACGGCGCGCGGGCATGATCTGCGGCGTTGGGCGTTGCACCTGTTCGACCAGGTAGCTCCTTATGCCCGCTCGCTGATCAGTCCTCGGACATGGGCGTTCTCGATGCTGGCAGCCGATGCGGTGCTCGATGCGCATCCCGGCCACGATTTGGCGCGAGCCCTGCTGCATGGTGGAGCGACGCGCCTGCTGGCCCTGTTGAGCACTTATCGGCGAGCAGGATGGGGCTGGTTCGAGCCGACATTGGCTTACGACAATGCTCGACTGCCGGAGGCCCTGATGCGTGCGGGACGTCGGCTCGACGATCCTGCCATGCGGGCCGAAGGTCTCGCAACGATGGCGTGGCTGGACGGCATTCAAACGAATGAGGACCAGCAATTCCGAGCGGTCGGGACCGACAGCTTCGGCCGCGCCTATGCCGCGCCGCTGCCTTTCGATCAGCAACCGCTCGAAGCCTGGGCGACGATCGACGCCGCGCGCGTCGCGGCGGAACTCTCAGGCGACGATCGGTGGATCGCCACAGCGCACCGGGCCTATGGGTGGTATCACGGCGTGAACGATCTGGGGTTGCCGCTTGGGTCCACCAGCGACGGCGGTTGTTTCGACGGATTGATGAGCGATCGCGTCAATCTAAATCAGGGCGCGGAATCCGTTCTGGCTTTCCAATTTGCCTGTTGCGCGATGCGTGAAATGACGGAAAAGGCGGAACGGAACGGGTCTACGATTAAGGCCGGTGGGATCGCCTCCTGAGCAGGAGGATTTCGCCGGGACTGGGGGACGGTTTGCTCGATCTCGTCATGCACTGGCCCCTGCGCCTTCAGGCAGATGCGTCTCGGGTAGTCGTTCGGCCTTTCCACATTCCCATCGATTCGAAGCGCGGTCAGATCAGCCGGCCTCGCCGCATCGTGGAATGCGTGCTGGAGATGGACGAATCCACTGCCGAGCGCGAACTCACCAACGTACTCAAGGACTTCGAGGCACGTCACTGGCAGACGCGCGCCGTGTTCCTGACGCGCTATGCCCAGATATCGTCCGCCCTGAAGCTGGACGACGCCGCAATCCCCTACATCAAGCGCCAGTTGATCGGAGCCTTCTTTTGCCACGAATATAGCTATGCGGCGGCGGCAATCATGAACCCGTCGATCGTCCGCCACCCCGATCAAAGCGGCCTGTCCAAGGGCTCATCGCGGATCGTCATGTCGATGCGAACAGTGGGTGAGGGGCACATCAGTTCGATCGCGTTTCGGGAAGGTATCCTCTCTCCCGGCACGCGCTTCGAGCTGGCCCCCGAGCCTCCCTTCGCCACTGCAGCCGACAGCGCGTTAGAGCTCAAAAACGGCGCGATCGAGGTCCACCGGCACAAGGATTCGACGCTGAGCGGCACCGTGATCTTCCCGATGACGGCGGCACAATCGAAGGGGCTCGAGGATTTGCGCCTCGTCGAGTTCACCCACGACGACGGTTCCACCGAATGGCTTGGCACCTACACCGCCTATAATGGCGAGGCGATCCGCTCCGAACTCATCCGCACCCGCGATTTCCGAACTTTCGCTCTCTGCCCGATGGGCGGGCCGGCCGCACGCAACAAGGGCATGGCCTTGTTCCCCCGCAAGGTCGGGGGGTGCTACACGATGGTCGGCCGGCAAGATGGCGAGAATTTGTATCTCATCCGGTCGCATTCACTCACGCATTGGGGCGAGGGCGAACTCCTAATGCAGCCCAAATTCCCTTGGGAAATGGTCCAGATCGGCAATTGCGGATCGCCGATCGAGTTGGAGGAGGGCTGGCTTCTGCTCACGCACGGTGTCGGCGCGATGCGGAAATATTCGGTCGGAGCAGCCTTGCTCGACAAGGAGAATCCTGACCGAATCCTCGCCCGCACGCCGGTGCCGATGATCTCAGCGGCAGCGGAAGACCGCGAGGGCTATGTTCCCAACGTGGTCTACACGTGCGGCGCCATCAAGCATGGCGAGCTGTTGTTCATGCCCTATGGCGTGGCGGACAGTTCGGTCGGCTTCGCGTTCGTGCCCATTAAGGATCTACTCCAGGCGATGGTCTGAGCCGGGCCGCGATCTCGGGATCACACCGTCCGGGGCGAACGGCATCGGGCGAGCGCCCATCCGCCTTTGCAATCCGCGTCCGCATCGCTAGATAAGCCCCGAAAATCCGGACATCACCGAACCGAGAAGCGGAGCGAGCATCCTCATGGCCGTCCAGTACAGCTTCGTCATGAAGAACCTGACGAAGACCTTCCCCGGCGCCCCCAAGCCGGTGCTGAACAACATCAGCCTGCAGTTTCTGCCGGGCACCAAGATCGCGATCATCGGCGTCAACGGCACCGGCAAGTCTACGCTGATGAAGATCATGGGCGGCATCGACAAGGAGTTCTCCGGCGAAGCCTGGGCCGCCGAGGGCGTCACCGTCGGCTACCTGCCGCAGGAGCCGCATCTCGATCAGACCAAGACGGTCATGGAGAACGTCAAGGACGGCGTCCGCCCCGTCGCGGACATGATCGACCGTTTCAATGCCATCTCGGCCGAGATGGGTGATCCCAAGGAGGACACCGATTTCGACAAGCTGATGGAGGAGATGGGGCACCTCCAGGAGAAGATTGACGCGGTCGACGGCTGGACCCTCGACAACCAGCTCGAAATCGCCATGGAGGCGCTTCGCTGCCCGCCGGGCGACTGGCCGATCGACAGCCTGTCGGGCGGTGAGCGCCGCCGCGTCGCGCTGACCCGCCTGCTGCTGGAGAAGCCGGACATCCTGCTGCTCGACGAGCCCACCAACCACCTCGACGCAGAGTCGGTGGCGTGGCTGGAGCAGCACCTGATTGACTATGCCGGCAACGTCATCCTCGTCACCCACGATCGCTACTTCCTCGACAATGTCGTGACCTGGGTGCTCGAGCTCGATCGCGGCCGCTACTACACCTACAACACCAACTACTCCGGCTTCCTGGAAGCCAAGGCCAAGCGCATGGGCCAGGAGGAGCGCGAGGAAGAGGGGCGGCAGAAGGCTATCCGGGAAGAGCTGGATTGGATCCGGCAGAGCCCCAAGGCCCGCCAGACCAAGTCCAAGGCCCGTATCCGCGCGTTCGACGAGCTGGTCGAGAAGCAGGCCGAGCGCGGCCCCGGCAAGGCGCAGATCCTCATCCAGGTGCCCGAGCGCCTCGGCGGCAACGTCATCGAGGTAAAGAACCTGAAGAAGGGCTTCGACGACAAGCTGCTGTTCGACGATCTGAGCTTCACGCTTCCGCCGGGCGGAATCGTCGGCGTGATCGGCCCGAACGGCGCCGGCAAGTCGACGCTGTTCAAGCTCATCACGGGCCAGGAAACGCCGGACGAGGGCTCGATCAAGATCGGTGAGACGGTCCGGCTGGGCTATGTCGACCAGTCACGCGATGCGCTCGATCCCAACAAGAATGTCTGGGAAGAGGTGTCGGGCGGCAACGAGCGCTTCGTTTTCGGCAAGCATGAAGTGCCTTCCCGCGCCTATGTCGGTGCGTTCAACTTCAAGGGCGTCGACCAGCAGAAGAAGGTCGGCCAGCTGTCCGGCGGTGAGCGCAACCGCGTCCATATGGCGAAGATGCTCGCCAAGGGTGGTAACGTGCTGCTGCTCGACGAGCCGACCAACGATCTCGACGTCGAGACGCTGCGCGCGCTCGAGGATGCGCTGGAGAGCTTTGCAGGCTGCGCCGTGGTGATCAGCCACGATCGCTTCTTCCTCGATCGTCTCGCCACCCACATCCTCGCCTTCGAGGGCGACGGCCATGTCGAGTGGTTCGAGGGTAACTTCGAAAGCTATGAGGAAGACAAGCGCCGGCGTCTCGGCGACGCAGCGGATCGTCCGGGTTCGGGCGCTTACAAGAAGCTCACCCGCTAAACGGCATCGCGCGGCCCCCGCTTTTCTTCACTCCACTGCGGAAAGGGAAGCCGGGGCCGCGCCTTGCAATCAATAATAGTTCGCCGGATCGGGTGCAGGAGCGTCGCAAGCCCTCTGATGGCCTCGACGGCAGGCCGCGTCCTGCATGCGCCAGGCTTCCATCGCTTCCGCATAGGCCCGTTGCTGCTGGGCATAATGCGCGTCCTGCCGCGCGATCGCACGGCCACGAGCCCGCATGGCAGCGTCATAGGCGGTCAGATCAGATTCATATTGCGCCTGGTTGGCGGCGTTCACGATCTTCGTGGAGCGGATCGAGCTGCCCACGCCGTTATTGAGGGAACTCGTCCCGGGATCTTGCCCGGGCGCCACCTGTCCGGGAGGAACGGTCTGTGACGCGGCCGCCGAGCCGTTATTGACCGGCTGATTGGGGTCGGTTTGGGCAAGAGCGGGCGCTATCAGCGACGCGGCCGCAGCAAGCAGGGCGCCGCCTGAGAGCAGCGCGAACGGAACGCGGGTCATCCATCATCTCCCGTTACGGGGCCTTCGGGCCTCTCGATAGAGATACGAACGCAATGTGCTGCGCGGCGTTCCGCCGTCAAATGCCGAAGCGCGATACAGACCACGGACGTTGCCAACAATGATGAAGCGCGGTCGGTGGCGCTAGCTTTACATTATCCGGCCGAAGCCATGCGGGCAGGCTTGAAAGTCCTGCAAAATACGTATCCTTGCCATAATTCGCATAGCTCTGATCCCAAGCCTGCGAGACATCGCAGAGAGGTGGTGGGGATGGCTTAAAAACGAGAGCCCGCCAAACTTCGCGCGCCGGCGTCAATGCTCCGATCGCCAGACAAACGATGATGATGCTGCGTCCGATATTATCACGGCCAGACGTGATGAGATCCGTCATCAGCACGGAGAGGATTGCCAGTGCGGGGATGGATGCCCGCATCATAAAGTCCACATTGTGGCCGATTTTTATGAAGGGAAAGAAAAGCAGACAGGCGGCAACAATCGCTATCGTCCCTTTCCCAAACCGGCCACCGTGGATGAGAAAAGCGGCAGCCGCTAGGA
>FTIT01000078.1_pt2 | contig 10338 bp, 12 predicted proteins | sample 1658061 | NCBI WGS metagenome assembly FTIT01 (sample SAMEA3914795, study PRJEB12502) | metagenome | biome: forest; material: soil | place: Canada | collected 2011-07-05 | depth 0.3 m
GCCGTTCACCAGCACCAGGGTCGCCCCGTTGCCCAGGCCCCGCAGGTTGACGCCGGTGCCGAACGAGGTGTTGCGGCCGACCGTATCGGCGCCGGTGAGGGAATTGCCTTCCGCCGCCCCGCCCCCGAAATTCTGCGGCAGGGTGCGCAAGGCCTCGGCGACCGTCGCGTAGCCGGTCCGCTCCAGGCTCTCCCGATCCAGCGTCACCAGCGGTGACGCCGGCGCCGCGCCGCGGATGTTGGAGCCGGTCACCGTCAGTTCGGCGAGGGTGGTGGGCGCCGGGCGGGTCTCGGCGGGCGGGGCGCCGGCCCCGGTCTCAGCCAAGGCATCCGGCTCGCCCTCAGGGACGAAAGGGCGGTCGGCGCCCGAGGTCGCCACGGGCCGGCGCAGGGACCCGGCGGCTTGCAGCACCAGCACGTTCGGACCGGTCCGTTTCACGACGATGCCAGTGCCGTCGAGCAGCAGGCGCAGCGCCTCTTCGGGCGTGTAGGCGCCGCGGACGGCCGGCGCCTTGCGGCCCGCGACGAGATCGGCGGTGTAGAGCACCTGCTGATGGGTCTGGCCCGCCAGGGCCGCCAGGGCGCCGTCGAGCGAGCCCGCCGGCAGATCGACCGGGACGGCGGTCGCAACGGCCGTCGGACCCGCCAGGGCGGGCGCCCCCAAGGCGGCGGCGAACATCCAGATGGTACTGGCCAGCAGACGGCCCTTCAGGACGGCGGGCGCACGGGTGGTACGATACATTTCACTCCCCCGACGCCATGTTCGGCTCGCCGGGGTGGCGAGACTGGTCTTGTTGCTGGCGTCTCGGGGTTGACGTGCCAGCCCGCCAAGACGCGAACCTGGTTCGGACAAAATTCGTCTAGGCGCCACCCGGCGCCCGACGTGCCCGCAGTGTGGTCCCTTCCGGTCCGGGCACGGCCTCCAGGTCGAAGAGCTCGCAGACGGCCGAGATGAAGGCCTGAGAATCGCCCGTGTCGAACATGCCGCTTACCCGGACGGGTCCGAGATGATTGGCCTCCAGGATGATCTTGTTGCGGCTGTAACGGTTCACATCCTCGACCGCGGCGGCGAGCGGCGTCTCGCGGAACCGCAGGCGACCGGTCGTCCAGCTCGTGGCGTCCGTCGCATCGGTCGCGCGCGGCCCGCTAGCGGCGCCGTCGAGCGTGATCTGCTGGTCCGGCTTGAGGGTCCAGGTTTCAGATCGGCTCGGCCGGGCAACTTGGACGTGGCCCTCAAGCAGTGTGACATGTGTGGCTGCGCCCGCGCGACGCACATCGAACTTGGTGCCCAGCGCCGTGACCTGCGCCGGCCCCGCCTCGACCACGAACGGACGTGCGGCGTCGTGCGCGACCTCGAAGAACCCCTCGCCGCGCAGCAGGACCAGGCGACGTTCATGGCGTGAATAGCGGACCGTGGCCTTGCTGTCGGTGTTCAGCCGCAGCACCGAGCCGTCCTCCAGGCGGACGATCTGCTGCGCGCCGACCGCCGTCTCGTAGGTGGGCGGGCGAAACGGGCCGACGACGATGATCGCTGCGGCGACGAGGACGGCGGTCGCCGCGAAGCCCAGCGGCAGGATCGGGCTTCGGAGGCGGCGTCGAAGCCGCGGCCAGAACGCCTCGCGCCGAAGGGCCATCTCGGTCAGGTGGACCAGTTCCGGATCGTTGCGCACGTTGTCCGCCTGGCGCCAGCGGGCCTCCACCTCGGCGTAGGCCGCACCGTTCGCCGGCGTCCGGCGCCACGCGAAGAAGTCCTCAATCGAGGCTTCGCTGACGGAGTCCTGCTTCAGCCGCGTGAACCACGCGGTCGCCTCCTCGAGGCTGCGACGGTCGTTTGGTTGGCGCTTGGCCATGGCCAGGGTCGAAGCCTCAATCCCGAAGTTTCGCCACGAAGAGCGTAATCGCCTTCTGCAACCGCTTGTCGATGGCTCGGACCGACAAACCGTAGCGTTGCGCGATCTCGCGGTTCGTCAAGCCCCCGATCTTGCTCAGCAGCAGAACGTCGCGGAGTTTGGGCGGCAGCGACAGGATCGCCTGTCGGATCTCCAGGTCGTCCTCTTCCGTGCGGTGGCCGGCTCCGCCCGGGAGGAACGCCTCTGGCGTCCGCGCGGCGTGGTCGGCGCGCACGCGGTCGCGCCGGAAGGTGTCTCGCGCCAGGTTCGTGGCGACGGTCATCAGGAGGCCGCGGGGGTTCTGGATCGGTTCGCCGGAGGGTCGCTCGGCGACGCGGAGGTAGGCCTCCTGCGCGAGATCGTCGGCGAGGTCCGCGCCGAAGCGCCGGCGCATCGCCTCGCGCAGCCATATGAGATGGGTGCGCCACGACGTATCGGGCGACACATCGGTCGTGGAAGCGTCGCCAGCGGGCAGGCCTTCGTCGGCCGCGCCAACGCGCAGCGAGACGCCGAGAATGGGGCGGGACATCCTGTCCCCTCACAGAGGACCGCGCGTCGTGGCGACCAGGCGTCTCAAGCGCAGGGGATCTGAGATCCCTGCGCCCCGCGCTTTCCCGCAGCCGGATGGTGCGGTCTTGTATGGCGCGGGCGCCCGGCGGCGGCAGATCGACCGTCGCGGCGGCGCCGACCATTCGGCCGACGCTGGCGTCAGGGTGTCACAACCTGGGCAGGCCGCCTAGAGCCGGTAGGTCGTCCACCGAATCCGGCGCGTTGTATGGGCAGCTGACGCGAAGAGCTCATGGCGTACGAGCTCCGAACGCGCGCCGAGAATCAGCTGCTGGCGCCCGGATCGTCCGCTCTTGTGCGGGGCAGTAGGCTAGGGCTGAATCGATGCGGACGTCGCCAGCCGGTCTAGCTCCGCAATTGATGGGATGCGTCCGAGATCGACCATCTTGCGCAACACATTGACGAGCAACTCGCCCGCAAATTCATATGCGAAAGATAGCCTCTTGGGATCCATCCCCGCGCCATGGACAACCTTGGAGCGGAGGGCATAGGCCCTCCTGACGGCTAGGAAGAGCGCCGCCTTTTCCTCAGGCGTGCCGTCCAGCAGGATGGCCGCATGGAGAGCGATCCGCCGGCTGATCTCCGCATCCACGCCCAGCAGCCCTTCGATACCAGCCCAAAGCAGCATGATCTTGGCGTCGTCATCGAACAGATAGTGGGCGTTGTTGTAGTACCGTTGGGCTGCCTGGAACTGCGGGTTGTCCAGCAGAGAGTTGAACCGGTCGAGGCTCGCGGCAGCCCACGCCAGGGGTTCCGGCGCCGCCGCGTGGATCCTGGAAAGGCGCTGGATAACCAGATTCCGATTGGCGATCGCGAACCCTCGTCCCTTGGAATGGCTGTAGAGCGGGATCACTGGCGATCGGAAGGCTAGGCTCAGGAGGCTGAACAGCCAGAGCGCATTCCAAGCCCTCGCCGCGAGAGCCTCGCCACCCTCGGGGTGTTCGACGCGCAGGGAGAAGTCGGCGAGCCCCTCCATCGTCAAGATGGCGGCATGGGTCTGCAGTTGGCTCGTCGACGAGGCAAACGAACTGGTCTGCATCGCCGTCGCCGGGGACAAGGTAATACCGGGGGCCAGGGCAAACTCCTCGGTCACCGTGAGACCATGCCCTACAATATGGATTTCGTTGCCCAGCCCGACCGCGATTGAGACCATGGAGGAATCCTGCTTGCCTCGGTGCCGACCCCATCAAGAGGCGGTGCCAGTGAGATGCATCTTCTGCAAGGCGGAGTCCTCAGACTCCCGCAGCGTCGAACACATCCTTCCGGAGTCGCTCGGCAACACCAAGCATGTGCTGCCGAAGGGGGTGGTTTGCGACAAGTGCAACAACTACTTCGCCAAGGCGGTCGAGAAGCCGTTTCTCGAAGCCGGCTCGGTGCGGCAGCTTCGCTTCGACCAGGGCGTGACGAGCAAGAAAGGCCGTGTGCCGACGATCTTCGGCCTGGTCGACCCCGACATACCGATCCAACTGCATCGCGACGCGAGGGATGGCACGATTTCCGGAGCGGTGCTTCCAGAGCTGTTCGGACGCCTTTCGCGCAACGAGACCAACAGGATTCTGCTGCCGATCGGCCGCTCGCCAGCCCAAGCCGTCACGTCGCGGTTCTTCGCCAAGGTCGCCATCGAGTCGATCGCCGCCCGGCTCATCGACAATCCACCTTACATGGATCAGTTCGTCGACGATCTCAAAGTCGAGCCCCTGCGCAACCATGCCCGGCGTGGCCAGCCCGCCAGATGGGATGTCCATGTGCGCCAGATCTACCCGGCCAATGCTCGGACGGTGGAGGCCGGCGCGTGGCGACAGGTCATCCACGAGTCGGATTTCCTGATGACCCCCGATGAGGAGCTGTTCTTCGTGCAGGCGATCTTCGGCATGGAGTTTACGATCAATGTCGGCGCGCCACAGATCGACGGTTACCTCGCGTGGCTCGACAGCCACGACCAGGCCAGCCCGCTCTACTGTCCGAAGAACCTCGGCGTCTACCCGATGCCGACCGACGCCGACGTCGATGGCTAGGCGATCCTCCGCGCGTCGGCTTCCCATCCGAAGATGCTGCGCCCGCCATAACGTCCCGATCGGACGCGTTCCTCGGTCACCACTTTCTCGAAGCTGATCGCTGCCGCCACACTCTCCAGCCGACGCGACTCCGCGTCCAGGCGCTGCAGGGCGTGCAGCTGGTCGTCCTGGCCGAGCTTCGCGTTGCTTACCGCGGCCTTCAGTACCGAGATCGTCTGGTCGTAGACATGGATCGGGACGGGGAAGGGATGGCGGTCCTTGCCGCCGTGCGCGAAGGCGAACCGCGCCGGATCGCTGAAGCGGCAGGGCGCGCCGTGCATTATCTCGGCGACCAGCGCCAGCGCTCGGACGGTCCTTGCTCCCACGCCAGGCACTTGCAGGAGCTCCGTAAAGTCCACGGGGCCTCGCTCGGCCGCGGCGGCGAGATTGCCCTGCAGGCGAGTCATCACCACGTCGGTCGGCCGGACCTCATGATGGGCCGGAAGGCATAGATGCGGCAGCATCATCTGCGGCTCCGGCTTTGGCGCGGGCGCGTCCGCCCGCTCGATCGCCGCGACCTCCCGGGCCACGCCCTCCGGGCCGAGGGCGTTGAGCAACTCGATCTGGGCGCTGCGCGACGCGCCAGCTCGTCGATCAGTCAGATTCAGGATGTCGCCCTGGGTCTCGCCGTCGATCCCGACATGGGGCGCGTCGACAAAGCTCTCCAAACCCTCCGACAGCCAGTGGTAGCGACGCGCCTGGCCGGCGTCGCCTTTCATCCCCTGCTGGACCACCACCCACCTGGCATCATCACTGACGATGAAACCGTGCAGGTAGAGGTCGAAGCCGTCCTGCACGGCGGCGCTGTCCACCTTTGCCACCAGGCGGCTGGTGGCCGCTAAGGCCGCCCCGTCGAATCCAAGTCTGTCGCCGAGGGCGACCAGTTCCGCTGGGGTCTGGCGAGAATGCTTACCCCGCCCGCCACAGACGTGCAGCCCGAGTTCCTTCGCTCGCGGCGCCAGGCCTCGCTTCAAGGCGCCTAAGACGCTGGTGGTGATGCCGGACGAATGCCAGTCCATGCCCATCACTGAGCCGAAGGCCTGGAACCAGAAGGGGTGGGCCAGGCGCCGGAGCAATTCGTCGCGCCCGTAATGGTGGATGATGGCCTCGCACATGACCACGCCGAGCGCCGTCATTCGGTCGGACAGCCAAGCCGGCACGCGGCCACCGTGTAGCGGCAGATCGGCGCTCCCGGTGCGTTGGCTCAAGATTCAATGTCCTTTGTTCTTGTCTTGTTCTACCACAAACGTGGGCCGCTGACAGCCGTTGCCTTAGCGCGTCGCAAGGAAGGCCAGGACCTGGTCGCGAAGCTCGGCGACCGGTCGGTCCCCTGGCAGGATTAGGTCCGCGGCGCCGTGCAAGCCTTCGTAGAGGTCGAGCTCGGCTGGGTGCTGCTCGTCCTCGACGATCTTGGCCATGCTGATGCCCCGCGAGGCGACGCGGGCGTGGCGGGCGTCGAGCGGCGTGTCGAGGTAGATGAGCACGGTCGGGTCGCTGAGCTCCGCAGCGCGGGCCTGCAGGGCGGTGAGGATTTTCAAGTGCCGCAGCCCGTCCAGAACGAGTTCGTCCGTAGGTTGATGGCCGGCCCAAGCGAGCGTGCCGTCAAGGAAGGCGCGGGCGTTGGCTTCCACCAATTGATGCCCCAGGTCTTGCAGGACCGTGCGTTGGGTGACGTCAAGACCGCGGGCACCGGCGAGATGACGGACATAGTCCCCGAAGCCGGCCCGCCGGGCATTGCGGGCGGATGCCAATTCGGCGGCCAGGGTGCTCTTGCCGCTGCCGATGGCGCCGGCGAGCATGATGATCATCGGAAGGCCAACTGGAGTTCCCGCTCTGGTCGCCGGTCGATGATCACCCAGCCCTGGCGGTCGCGCTTCGGGAATGGAAATGGCGTGACTTCCACTGGGTCGTGGAGCTCGATCAAGGTGGCATACTGCTTGTCGGCACGGCTTTCCCAGAACTCATCGTCTAGGGCAAACAGCTGGCCGGCGAACTGTTCGCGGATGTCAGACAGCACGGACGGCGAGAGCTGGTGGAACGTGGCTGCTCCGGCCTGCGCAACGCCCACGACGGGGCCACCGCTGCGCTTGATCAGGATGATGTCGTTCGGCTCGACGCAGCGGTAAGGCGGCCGTCGATGCACGCCGAAGCGGGATTCGACCGTCTTGCGGCCGTCGAGGACCGCGGACAGGAAGGGCTCCACGAAAATGGCCAGGTGGACGCCGACGCTGATCTCGCGTTGCGCCAGCAGCCCACTTAGCCGGCGGCCCCAGCCAGAGTTCGCCGGAACGTGGCCGCGGAGCCGTTCAAGAATCGCGCGTCGTTCGCAGCCCGGTTCCAAGACGACCCTCCAACCAGCGCCGCCGTGTGCGCAAGGTCGCGCGCAGCGATTCGGGCAAGCTCGGCGAGCAGGTGAATCGGGTCAACCGACGTAGAATCCCCAGACTTGATTCCTGTCGGATCGAGTCCTTTTGGCCACAGGTCTTGCTTGGCCGCGATCGCCTGCATTGCAGTCAGGGTGGCGGCCGGCGGGCAGATGAACGCGCGGTTCCCGCTGGTCCATAAGTTCGCGCCGCCGCGACCCGGCGTCCGGGTGCTGACGCTCGGAAAGACCTCGCCATTCACCAGGGGTACGATGCGATCCGGCCCAGCGACAGGGCGAGCGAGCAGCCGCAGCCGAACGCCCTGAAGCGTCAGCTCGAAGGCGGGCGGCGCCGGGGGTAACATCGGACGTTCGCGCACTTCATCACGCCGAAACACGAGAAGGTCGCCGCGTCGCCAGGTCGGCAGCCACAGGTGAAGGCTGGCCGCCTGCATGGCGGCGGCCTCAAAGGCGGGCGTGCGATATGTCAGCTCTTCTGGACCCGTAGTCAGGTGCTCCAGTCCGAGACGGGCGGCGGTGGCGCGCAGTTCCTCGCGCTCGGCCTCCGAAGTCGGGCGTACGCCCAGGGGCGGGGTCCCGATGAAGACCACGCCGCCTAGGCGGCAGGCCGCCGTGGCGAGCCCGAGGAGCCCCGCGAACACCGGCGGATACCATGGCGGATCAACAATCGCGCCGGCGCAATCTGCAGCCTCGCGGTCCCGGAATCGAGGATCGGCGGCGATCCGCGCCGCTAGGCCGGCCCCGATGACATTGTCTTCGCAGGCCACGCAGAACCGCCGGTCGGCCGGGCTCTCGACCGCAGCCAGGATTACTGTCGGGACGCCCAGCAAATAGATCTTGTCGCCCGGCCGTGTGGTGTCCACGGCGCGCGTCACTAGCTCGCGTGCTGTCTCGGCGCTGAACCGCCACTCGGCGTCCAAGGGGTGCGGCAGGGCCAAGCCTTCACCCTGCGGCAGGGCCGGCGGTCGGACGGGGATTGCCGCCGCCTCCAGGGCCAGGCGCTGGGCGTCTGGGCTGGAGTCGCCGCGCAGGTCCGCCAGCAGTTCGATGGGGTGACGCCCCTTCGCGGTCGCCACGAGCTCCGGGAAGGACGCCGGCCACGGCGCCGGAAGGCCGGGGGCTGCACTCATGACCGCCTCCTCAGTGGGACGTCCACGATGGCGCGGGCACGCAGGTCGGCCGGATAGCGGCGCTCCAGCTCGGTGTTCCACAGGGCGATCGCTGCCTCCTGCACGGGCGCGGCGGCGGCGAAGCGGCCTTGGCCGCCCCGCGCCTCACGCTCCTGCGTCGGAGAAAAGTTGCCGATGCTGAGCGGCACGACCCGCAGCGGGAGGTTGGGGTCCAGCGTCTGCAGCCGATCCAGCAGGGAGGGCACGCCCCGGGTCGTCGCCGCGACATCGGCGCCCGTCAGGGTCACATAGCCGTAGAGATCGAGGCCGAGGTCGAGGTAGCGACCGAACCGCTGAAACTGGGCGTCATAGTCCTCCGGCCGAGCCGTGGTGTTAAAGGCGAATGAGTCGGCGTCGAAGCCCTTGAAACAGCACACCCGAGCATAGTTGTGGTAGGCGACCATGCGCTCGCGCTGGGCGCCGGTAAGCTTGGTGAAGACATAGTCGGTGCTGAGGTTGTCGTCGGACCACAGGTAGGTGGTGTCGGCCAGGCCAGCGGATTCCAGCGCGTCCATCATCCAGACCACCCACTCCGGCGTGAGGTCGGGGGAGCCGCCTGAAAGGTCGATGACGTCCGGGCGCTCAGCCTCGGAGGCGTAGAGCGCCACCAAGTGTTCGGCGGTCACCCATTCGCTGCGGCTCTGATTGCCCGTGAGCATGTCGAACGGCACGAAGCAGTACCAGCAGCGCCATCCGCAGGCCGCGTTCTGGAAGACCTGAGCGCGGACCATCTCCGCGCCCACCTGGCCGAGCGCACGGGCGGCGGGATCGATGGGCAACGGATTGGGCGGCCATCCTGGTGAGGTCGCGCGGTGAAAGTGGCGGACGCGGCCCAGGCCATCGCAGTTCGGCGGCACGGTGAGGTCCGCTTCCTGATCGGAGCCCTCCAGGCGGCTGATCAAGATTTCCCGAGTGTCCGCCCGCACGATCTTGTCGCGCATCAACGCAGTGAACACCGGCGTGTCGATCGGCTTCTTGGCCATCAGGCGGCGGGGCCCGGTTGATCAGTCGCGCCGTCGGCCTGCGGCTTCGGCGTGAACAGATCGCCGTCCCTCGCCGCCCCAGGCGGTGCGGCCATCAGATCGACCATGCGCTGATCGAGATAGGCGAGCACCAGGCCGGTGCAATAATCGAGCTCGACCGAGGTGAGCTCATGGCCGGCTGGGATTCCGTGCCAGTATGCGACGCACTTCCGGCAACAGGTCGCGGTCGCATGCTGCCCGAAGTGGATCGCGCTGCTGTGCTTGGGCGTCTGCGTGCCGTCCCGATAGATGTTCGCCCGGCCGATCTTCTTCTCGAGGTAAGGCCGGACCTTGGCGCGCAGGCCGTCTCGCCCAAGTTTCGCCGCCTGTGCCCTGGACTTCTCATCGAAGTCAGCGTGGAAGAACACGTGGCGGATCAGCTCGTGCTGCAGCTCGCGAAATACGCCTTCCACGTCGCGAAGGTCGCGCGCCTTCGTGCGGTCCCAATCGACCAGTTTAACGCCGCAGTCGCGGCACTGACCCTCATAGGTCTTGGCCCAGCTCTTCTTGGTCTTGTCTGGGCTGAAGGCATGCCGGCCCGTCGAGCAGTCGCTATCATTGCACTTAACGCTCAGCGGCGCGAAGGCCTGCTGGTTGAACTCTGGATCGTCAGCCATCGGCGGCCTCGTCGTGGAGAGCCAGGGTGAGGAGTTCCAGCTCGGTGTCGCCGAGGCCCTCGAAGGCGAACCGCTGGAAGAAGACATCCCGCGCGAAGACCAGCGGGTCGTAGGAGGTGTCCTGCAGATTGGCCGCGACGCCCCACCAGTTGATCTTCTGGAGGGAAAGCCGGTGAGCGGCATAGTTGGCCAGCGCCGAGACGTCGGCGCCGGACTGGGACGCAACGGCGGTCACCGCGGTCTTTAGGCGGCGCATGTCGCCGCCGGCCTGCTCGATCGCCGCCGCTACGAGACTCTCGGCCTCGCCGTCAAGTGTGACCTGCCCGGCGAACCAGCTGCACACCAGCTCATCGTGTGAGGTCCGGCGTTCGTCGGACGTCTCTTCGCCTTCGACTACCTCAAACTCGGACACCTCGGGATGGTCGGCGGCATGCCGCAGCTCATGGATCAGGTCGAATAGCCAACGCGCGGGGTAGCGGTGGTTTTGCTTCAACACCACCACATTGACGTGGTCGATCCGCCAGCAGGCGCCGTGGAAGGCGCCCGGGTCGTTGAGCGGTAGCACCACGACGCCGAGGTCCCACGCCATGTTGAGGCAGGCCCTGAAATCAACGCCGCCATGGTCATGGACAAGGGCG
>FTIT01003035.1_pt1 | contig 10171 bp, 19 predicted proteins | sample 1658061 | NCBI WGS metagenome assembly FTIT01 (sample SAMEA3914795, study PRJEB12502) | metagenome | biome: forest; material: soil | place: Canada | collected 2011-07-05 | depth 0.3 m
TGGATAACCGCAGCAGTATTCATGCTGAAGATATCCTTCTTCGCTTCCAGCATCTTGATGATGGGGTCTGGCAGGGTAAGCATCGCCAATCGCTTGGAGACCGAGCTTTGCTTAGTAGCGAACATATGAGCAAGGTCCGACTGGGTCTTTGCGTATCCCTTGTCTTTGGCTCGCTTGTATAACCGCGCTTTCGCATAGTCGCTTAGCTCTTGACGGCCTTCGTTATGTACCATCACCGACTTTTCGGCTTCTATGTCGTCTTTGCGAACGACGAGCGCCCTGATTTGCTCCCAGCCCAGTGAGCGCGCAGCGCGAATCCGGCGGTGGCCAGCAATTAACTCGAATCGCCCCCCAGTCCAGCGGACAATAATCGGCTCCTGCTGCCCGGCATTGGCCATCGTATGCGCGAGCTCGTCTATTCCTTCGGGATCGTATCTGTCGCGGAAGTCCTCTTCCGTTTGAAACGGACTATCGTCGACTAGGGCAACAGCGATAGGAACTACCTGCTCATCTACGAGCTCCCAGTTTGCCGAAACAATCGGCTCCGTGAGTGTCAAGGCTTGCGCAGCCGTTTGTGAAGCGGCGATTTGTTCCAAATTGCTGGGAAATTGGCGTTCGCTCTCGGGGTCCGAATTTCGGGTGATAGTGCCAGCACCTACCAGTCCAGAAAATTTAACTTGTTTCCTCGCACTCATATCATGCGACTCCCACAGTTGGAGCCGCACTCAATTTCACGTTGTAGAGCTTAATAAGTGCTTTGGTAACGTCGATGATGTCGCGTGCGCCCACGCTGTTCGGTTCCTTTTCCAGAACTGGTGCCGATTTGCTGTAGTCGTCCATATCCGTCTCTCGGAGGAACCCAGCGAAATCACGGATGATCGTATCGTTCAAATATGTGGCATAGTCGTTCGAGAGCTTTTCAAGAGCATCGGTGTGCGTCTTGTATGTTTGACGAAAGCGATTAGCGATAATATGCAGCCCGAGTTTTGGGCCGGTACGGCGCACCGTGCTGTTGATCTCCTCAATGTTGGATTCCAGCACTTGAAGGGCGAGCACCGATTGAGCCTCGGGTACTACAACGGCGGTGATAATGCTGCTGCCAGCCATGAGCACGGTGGTAAGTAGGGAGGTTCCGGGCGCCGAGTCAATAATGACCACTTCATACTGTTTAAAGAAGGCTGCTTCCTTTTCCATCAAGCGCTGGAACAGTCCTTCACGGCCCATGGCATTGATCATCCATGAATCGTCGGCGAGCGTAACGTCGGCTGGGATTAAGTCCAACATGCCGCCCGAATACACGGGTACGATTGCGTTGCGGATATCGGTCGCTTGGCCTTTGTGCAGCCTCTGCAGTAAGGTTCCAATGTGTGTCAGGGGTTGGTTGATATCGTAGCCAAGTTGTTTGCTCAGAGAGCCTTGAGGGTCGGCATCTAGGATTAGCGTCTTAAACCCAAACTGGGCGAAGCACGTAGCGATATTGGCGCTGGCCGTAGTTTTGCCTGTTCCGCCTTTGGACATGCGAAAATTGATCACGCCAGGCAGTTCGCGCATAGATTCCGCTATCAAGCCGGGCAGCAAGCGTTGCCGAATTCGGCGGATCTCCAGAGAATGGTAGGTCTTATGCGCCGAGGTAGGCGTCAACGGGAAAAGATCACCGGCGGCTTCCTTGGCTAACTCGCGGAATTTCTTGTCCGGGCCAGTGAATCCTATGAACTCTTTGGCAAGTTTTAAGCGTACGCCATGAAACGGGCGCAAGACGGATTCTTGGGGCATGGTTTCTTCCTAACATTGTCGTGCTCTGCATATTATTAGGTGCGCTGCCTAATTGCAATCGAAATCACGTAAAAATAGGAAAACCCAACACTATCGGGCCTTAGAGGGGGTATTAGGCCCCCTCCCAAAAAACCGTCCGCGATCATTCTTCTGGGTTAGTCTGCCTTTCATTTCCGGCTTTGGTGGGGTGGCACAGGTCAGGGTCACCATATCGCCGACAGCCGTCCTCGTTGATCATCCGAGCGCACGCGCGGCAGTAGTACGCGCGGGAGCCCATGTTCCACCAGTCCGCGCCTGGCGCGAGACAGGCCGTACGGTTGCAAGCCCCATTTAGCTTGCCCTTGTCGAGCGGTAAGGGGGAGGGCGGCGACGTGCGGCGTATCTGGCACGTCCACATGTCGTGGAACATGTCGCGTCCGGAAATCACGTGCCAGCCCGGCTTGGCACACGCCGGACACGTGTGCAAACGCGCCAAGAGCGCTTCCACGAGCGATCTGCCGCGGCTCATGTGGGCTCGTCACGCTCGGCATCGACGTCGCGCTGCAGGCGATCCACGGCCTCCCGCAAGCTTGGATGCCATTTGCCTGTACCAACGATTCGGAAAGCGGGTTTGCCTGACGCTTGGCCCTTGAAAAAGCCCCCGGCGCGCTCGAGCTCATTAAGCCGTCCCACGTCGACACCATCGGCGCCGGCCTGATCGAGCAGGGCTCGCGCAAACGCCAACAGGCCGCGCTTGGAGAAGCGGAAGACCGCTCCTTCGTCGATGGCCACATGAAGGTTGGCCAGGTTGTGGATATCGACGTTGCTGGGCGAAGCGCCCGCCGCCGCTGTCATTTGACCGCTTTCAGCGAGCCCAGCACGGTATCGATGGCCTCGAGCCAGGTCGTGCCAGGCGGGAAGAACCGCATGCTCTTGTTGCCGCCGCCTCGGCCGATTTTCAACCATGGTCGGCGGCCCGCTTTGCCGTCGTGCCACACGAGGGGAATGAGAAGGGCGAGGCGCGCGGCATTGCGCGCCTGCGCAGAGATCGTGGCCGCCATAAGGTCGAGCACGGACAACGGGTTGAACTCTTCGCCCATGCGCAGGCCGGCGACCGAAGCGATACGATTGCAGAGTCTTTCAAAATTGTGCTCGACGGTCGTTTTGCCGACCTCGGCGAGCCCGCCACGGATCGCGTCGACGCACGCGTTAGCTTGCGCCTTGTTGATTCCATCGTCGGAGACAAGCGCCTCGACGATGATGCCGGCGGCGCGGTCGAGCAGGATCTGTTGAGCCGCGATGCGGGCTTGGAGGGCGGCGACGGACTGGTGGATCGTATCGTTCATAGTGTGCAAGGATGATGGTGAAGGAGATAGTCGTCGATGGTGGAAAGCAGGGCCTGCCGGTAGTTGCCGAGCGAGGCGGCCGTCAGCGCGTAGGCGTCGCTCGCGACGAGCGCGCGCAGCCCGGATAGGGCGTGCGCGGCGTGGCGTTCAGGGGTGCTGCGCGCCCGACCTATGGCGGCCTGATAGGCCTCGATAGTGGGGAGCAGGTCGCGTCGGTAGCCGTCCAGTGTTAGCGCGGTCAATGCGTAGGCCAGACTGCCGACGATGGCGTGCAGCTCGCGCAGCGCTTGCGCCGCGCCGACGCGAACCGGCGGCGCTACGGCCACCAGTTCCACAGGAGGGTGCCGGCGAGGACAACGAGGGAATAGACGCCGGCCCATGCCGTCTGGCGCTCGACCTCGGCGCCTGTCCGGATTGCGGGGTCGACCATTGCTTAGACCGCGTTGTTATCGGGCGTATCGGTACCGGGCGCTACAGCGGCAGGCGAAGCTGCGGCAGACTCAGCAGTGGCAGACGCCGCGTTATCAATCTGTGGGCCGCTCACGTCGAGTGCAAGGTAGGCGGCGCGAAATGGCGGCGGCACGGTGAGGTCCGCGCTCGGGACCAGATCGAGCATCAAGGCCGCCTTGGTAACTTCGCCCTGTTTTTCGAGCTCGACATAGAATGCTTGCAAGGCGACGATGTTGTGCTTCTTGGCGATCCGTTTGATCTCGGCCACCAGTGGTGCGATCTGCTTGGTAAAGGCTTGCTCGGCGGTGAGCGTTCGCTTGTGCTTGGTCATTGCATCGCTTTCTTAGAAGTGAAGTTCGGTGCTGCAGGCGAGCGGCGCGGGACTGCTGTGCCACATGTTCAAGCCGACGACGACGACGCCGACGACGAGAAGCAGCTGGATATAAAGGCGTTTCATTGCGGGTTCCATCGGTTGCGCGCACGGCAGAAACAGGCCGTAACGAAGGGTGCCGGTCGTTTTCATGCGCCGTCGTCCTAGCTCGTGCGCACGCGCTTTGCCGCGTGCTTCATCAGGTTGCCGCCCGCCAGGCCGAACGCCCCGCCGGCTACCAGGCATGCGACCAGCTGGGCGACGTAGGTGCCGAATGTGAGGACGACACTCATTGGGCGGTGCTCGACATAGGGGCGAGAAGGGCGTAAAAGATTTTCATAGGGCTCCACGTGGTTGAACGACGGCCCTCGAGTAGGCCGTGCTGGCGACCTCGACTCGCAACAAGTCAGGGCTACTACCGTGCCCCCCGGCACTCGAAAAGGCGCTGGACGACGTCCAGGCCCACACGCGGCAGCAACCCTGACGTGTTGCGCCTCGAAAGAGGGCGCCGCGTCAGGATCCATATTTAAACATAAAATTGAATTTGATCGGCAGAAAATCAATTAATTGTTGGCTTATGGTGCGTTGAGGTGCGCCACGGCACTAGTTCGCGACCAGAAAGGCGCGAAAGGCGCCATGCGTGCTAGGCATGAATGTTGCTCAATGATAAAATTAACGTTGCGCGCAACGAAATTCCGGAGACACGCATGGCCGCTCAGATTCCTGTTTACCGCCACCCCACGATGACAGTGCTGATCGACGATGACCGAACCTCCCTCGTCACGCTGCAGTACCAAATCGATACCTCACTGGCGACGACGACGTTCAATCGGGCGCGCAATGCCCTGGCATGGATCGTCGAATGCTTCAACAAGGTGGTGCAGTTAGGCGATGCGAGCGCATCGCGCGTCGACGCGCAAAGCGAGGCCATTGTTGCGGTGGGCGGCGCCGATGAAGCGCTCGAGCAGATCTACCACTATGTCGGCAAGCCCGAACGATTCCTCCTGCCGACGGTCGTCGTGATCGATTACTCGATGCCCGATATGGACGGCCTGGAATTCTGCGTCGCGGCACACGACCTGCCTTGCAAAAAAATCCTGTTTACGGCGCAGGCCGACGACAAAACCGCCATCGACGGGTTCAACCGAGGATTGATCAACAAGTTCATTCGCAAGCAGGATCCCGACGCGCTCGACCGACTCGAAGCGGCGATTGACGTCCTGCAGGCAGACTATTTTCTTGAGCGCTCGCGCGCGGTGGCCGCGCGGCTTGACGTGCGTGACTTCGGGTTTCTCAGCGATGCAGTCGTCGCAAACCTAGTTCGCAAGCTCCGCGACACCTACGGCTTTGTGGAGCACTACCTGTTCGCCTATCCGACCGGGCTGCTGTTTTTCGACGCGGGCGGCCACGCGACGCTGCTCGTGATTCAGACGCAGGACAGTCTGGACGCGCACGTGAAGGCGGCCTTGGCCCATGGCGCCACGACCGAGGACGTTGCCCCTTTGACCGACGGCCGCGCGGTGCCATTCTTCCACTCGACCGACGGCATGTGGAACGCCCAGCTGCCGGGCCAGCTCGGCGAGTACATCAAGGCGGCGCAGCGCTGTCTGGGCGATGAGGACTACCTGTGGGCGTTGTTCGAACTCCCCCTGCACTACCAGAAGAGCATGCCATATTCCCATGCGCAGTTCCTGCGCGAGCACATTGCGGCCCGCGCCTAGGATCAGCCCGGCGAAAGAAGCAATCCCATGCGCCGCGCTTTTGCAAGCGCCTCGAGCGTCGTCTTGACGTGCAACGCCTCCTTGATCGTCTTGATACGCCGGTCGATTGAGGGGATGCTCATGCCGGTCAGGCTCGAAATCTGCGCGCGCTGCTTGCCGTTCGCCAGGTGCAGCAAGATCGTCCGTTGCGCCTCTTCCAGTCCCGCGCCCGCGTCATGCTCGAAGCAGGCGTTCGAGCTTAATTGGTCCGTCAGCAGCGCATGGGCGAAGCGCCCAAGGGCAAGAAGATTAGGTTCCACAAGGGCCAGTTCTTCGCTCGACACGGGTTCGCTACGGCGCGAGACGACGAAGGTGGCCAGGTCGTCGCTCGACGGCATGAGCCAGCCGTGCTCGATCCCCTGATCGATGGCGTTCACCCAGAACAGCGGGTCTTCCTCGATCCATGTTGCCGCGCTCCATGTCGTCGCAGATCCGCGCACGAGCAAGCGCTGATCGCGCTCGGCCAGCTGCATGGATTTGTAGGTTTCCGCCCAGGCTGGCCGATGGTTTTCGGCAAGCAGCGTTCGGGTCGGATCGCTGGCACAGCGCGCATGGATCAAGGTCTGGTCGAAGCCGAACTTGTTGCGCAACATGCGCGCGAGCTGTCCAAACTGTTCGGACACGGGCAGGGCGCGAAGCTCGCCAATCGCTTTGACGGCCCACGCATCGGTACCATCGCGATGCTCGGGCCTGGCCGCGATCGCCGCAGGATGAATTGCCGTGCGCATGGCGCGCATGCGAGGCGAGCCGTGATGCCTGATCGGCCCACTGGCGTCGCGTGGCAACGGTTGCCAATCAAGGAGGCGTCGCAGGCGGCGCAGCATCATTCGGTACAACGTCGCACCCGAGAGGGGGAGCCCGGTCTCGGCGCAGACAAGCGCGATATTGCTCGTCATACCATGAGCCGGAATGACGAATTGACGGCGCACCTCGTCGAAATACCAGTGAAAACGCACCCGCAGGCGAGGGCCGCGCGCCCGCGTGCCGCCCCATTCGCTCACGCCGGCCATGCTTGCAGGAACAATGCGCGAGATCTCGCGCAGCATCATCACATCGACGTGGACGGAAGTGGCGTCGCGCGTTATCTGACGAAATTCTGCTGCGGTCATCCTCACACCGGGGGCTAGGGTGTTTACGTCCATATCGACTGACATTACCAAATTGCAATGCGGCAGTCTAGCGTAGATGCACGTGTATTGCCATGGGGAATCGACACATTAATGATGGGAAACTATCTAATGGGTAATGTACAGCTGACAAATTTGATAGTTTACTTCGGTTGCCATCCGTTCAAGGTTCTGGCAAAGTAGTGCCGTCGTTACCAATCAACAACATTATTGTGTTTAGGGCTACATCGCTATGGGCAGCATCGGAACAGGTGGGAAAACGGCGCGTCGCACGGCGCGCAGTGGGTCAAGCGTCGAAACATTGAGCACCGACCAGGCACGCAATGCTCTCAATCTGGCGTTCGACGGCGCATCGCCCGCGTCCCAGCGGTTCATGGTCAAGATGGCCATCGCCTTGGCGGAAGACGACGCCGCCGCGCAGGCGCCCCAGGTATCGGGGCGTCACCTGCGCTTAGTCGGCGCCGGCATCGCGCTTTAACGGCAGCGCGCTCGCGGGCAGCTTTTCGACCGTCTTGCCCAGCATACGCATCTGGCGCTTTCCGGTCTCCGTTGATTCACGGTAATCCGTGACCAGTTCCGCTTCGGCGGGATCGACGTAGACGAGGAAGTATTCGGGTTCGGGCAGGGGAGGGCGACCGGGCGTGCCGAACTTGAGCCATTCAGGCGTCACGTTCAGGTAGTCGGCGACAAGGGTAAGCGCGGCGTCGCGCGGGAACTGCTCCCCCGAGAACCATTTGGCGGCGGCCTGGGGGGTCACGCCCGCATGTCGGGCCAGCGCGGAAACCGCGCCATGCAACTTGCCGCCGTTCTTTTCCTTCATCGCGTTGGTCAAGCGGTCGCGGAATCCATCAGACGACTCTATTTCCATAGTTTTCATTTTGGCAGTACACATCGGGGCTACATCGACCCATCTACAATAAATTATTGTAAATGGAGTGCTTTAACTGTAATATTTTGGTGAAACTTTCTTTAACGAATGGTAACGATGTCTGAAACTGGTATTGCCATGGCGATTCGCCTCGCCTCAAGCCAAACGGCGCTTGCACTGCTGCTCGGCTGCACGCCCCAGTGCGTCCAGCGCTGGTTCGCCCAGGGCCGCCCGTCGGCGAAGGCCTGCCCGAAAATCGAGCGGGTACTGAACCGGCGCGTGACCTGCGCGCAACTCTACCCCGCGCTCTTCGGCGCCTAGCGGCAACGCCGCTGGCGCATTCTTTTCGACCTCACCACTTACCGCACGTTCAACCGAATCATGACCAACTTCGCTTCCGACGACGACACGCCAGACACCGGCGCCGAGTTCAGCACGCAAAACATTTTCTTCCACGACACATTATCGCCCGAAACCATCGTGCTCATTCGCAAGAATGAGGCAGTTTTCTTGCAAAAGTATGAAGAAATCGGCGGCCGCGCGCTGGCCGAACGCCTCGGCGTGCATGAAACGGCCATGTCGCGCTACAAAACCAAGGGGGCGCTTGCCTTCGCCGTGCGCGTGCTTGCCGCGCTGGGCCTGAAAATCGTGCCCGCCAATGCCATCGTATTCATCCGGCCGGACGAATACAACTGAGATCCGCCCCAGGCCGACGGACGAAAAAAAAGGCCCGGTAGCAGCCGGGCCTTCCTACAACTTTTCCTACAACTTCTATGACGACTTCGACTTTACCACAGCAGGATGACACTTGCCGCGATCTCACGCTTGCCGTGATCATCGCCTGCGCCCACACCATCACCATGCGCCAGATTATTGACCTTGTACGCGTGCAGGGCAAGTTCGGCCCCGCGAAAATCCGCGCCGTCGTTGAAGACCTCATCGACGACGAGCTCGTCGACTTCGAGCAGCTCGCCGGCATTCTTTCGCGTGCCTACTACCACGCGCGCCGGCCCCCACGCATGCGCGCGACGATCATCCCGGCCGCGTCCGTGCCCCTCATGGGTATGGCGCCACGCACGTGGTTCGCCCAGCTGGGAGGGGCGGCATGAGCGCGTTCGCCCAGATGATCGCCCAGCACAACGCGGCGATGAGCGACGGCGCCCACGGCGCCAGCTTCGCGGCGGGGAAGACGAACAACAAGAATGCCGCGCGCCCGCACACCAAGACCGAGAAAGCGGTCGTCGAGCACATCAGGGCCAACCGCGATGTGGACGTTCGCACGATCTCGGCGGCCGTTGGCGTGCCGGCCGACGAGCTCTATGTCGTCATGCAGCGCTTGCGGCGGCACGGCTTCGTGCGCGCCGTCTCCCGCGTCGGCAACAGCAATCTCTGGCGGGCAGCATGAGCTGGGCCACGGGAAACCCGTCCAGCATTGAGCGTTTTCGCGACGCGACGCACGCGAGCGGGCCTGCGCCCGTCCTCATTCCGAAGCGATGCGCGTGCGGCAAGGTCGCGTTCGCCAAGCAGCTGACCCAGTACGGCAAATGCGTCGCGTGCGTGCGCGCCGCTGCGGCGCAAGCGGCCCAGGTGAACGCATGACGGTCATCGACAAGCCCGTGTTGCGCTACCACGGCGGCAAATTTCGCCTCGCCGCGTGGATCATGTCCTTCTTCCCCACTCACACCTGCTACGTCGAGCCATTCGGCGGCGCGGCAGGCGTGCTGATCCAGAAGGAGCGCGTCTACGCCGAGGTCTACAACGACCTCGACACCGAAGTGGCGAACTTTTTCAAGGTGCTGCGCGATCCCGCGCTGCGCGCCCAGCTGATCAACGCTGTCGTGCTCACGCCTTACGCGCGCACTGAGTTCGAACTGTCATGGCTACCGCTGGCAGACGAAGGCGACATCATCGAGTCGGCGCGCCGGCTCTGCATTCGCGCCCAGATGGGCTTCGGGTCGGCAGGCGCCACGAAGGGCACGACGGGCTTTCGGATCGACACGAAGCGCGACTATGGCACGGCCCAGCACTTATGGACCCAGTACCCGGCCGCCATCGCCGCCGCTGGCGAGCGCCTCGCGGGCGTGCTGATCGAGAACCGGCCCGCCATCGAGGTCATGGCCCAGCACGATGCGCCCGACACGCTGCACTTCGTCGACCCGCCGTATGTGCACAGCACGCGCACGCATGGCGGCAGGAAGGGCTATCGCCATGAGATGACTGACGACGACCACGCCGCCCTGCTCGATGCGCTGTGCGCGCTCAAAGGCATGGTCGTCGTCTCGGGCTATCCGACCGACCTCTATAACGACCGCCTGGCGAGCTGGGAGCGTTATACGACGAGCTCGCGGATCGCCGGCGGGCGTGGGTCCGTCCTGCGCGAAGAAGTTGTGTGGATCACCCCCGCCTGCAGTGCGGCCTTGGAGTTCGAAGCATCGCAACAGCGCCTGTTCGCATGATGGACCCGCGCATGACAGACCAGACAACAGCTTCACGAAGCG
>FTIT01001189.1_pt2 | contig 10164 bp, 7 predicted proteins | sample 1658061 | NCBI WGS metagenome assembly FTIT01 (sample SAMEA3914795, study PRJEB12502) | metagenome | biome: forest; material: soil | place: Canada | collected 2011-07-05 | depth 0.3 m
GGCCATCGCGCTGGGCGCCAAGCCCCTGACCCCGGAGACCTCCACCAACTACAGCGCCGGCGTCACCCTGACCCCGACGCCGCGCCTCAACGTCACTATCGATGCCTATCAGATCGAGGTGGACGGCCGGATCGCCATCACCAGCACGCTCACCGGCACGGCGGTGAGCAACATCCTGATCGCCCAGGGCCTGCCGGGTTCGCTGAGCGCCCAGTACTATACCAACGCCATCGACACCCGCACCAAGGGGGTCGATCTGGTGGCCACCTGGCGCCAGGACCTGGACGCCTTCGGGACCCTGCGGGTCAGCGCCGGCTACAACTATAACCAGACCGACATCACCCACATCATCCCCAACCCGTCCCAGCTCAGCGCCCTCGGCGCGAGCTTCGTGCTCTTCGACCGGCTGAGCCAGGGCTACCTGACCAAGGCCTTCCCCAAGGACAAGATCTCGCTCGGGGCCAACTGGACCTGGAACGACCTGAACGTGAATCTGCGGGAGACCCGCTACGGCGAGTACACCATCCTGCAGAACGTCCCGGCCAACGACCGGACCTTCGACGCCGCCTGGATCACCGACCTGGAGGTCGCCTACCGCGTCAACCATCAGGTCACCGTGGCCGTGGGCGCCAACAACCTGTTCAACACCTATCCCGCCGCCAACGGCATCTTCAACGCCACCATCGGCTCGGGCCAATATCCCGGCACCTCGCCGATCGGCTTCACCGGCGGCTCCTACTATGCCCGCCTGCAATGGGACTTCTAGGATCCTGCGGCGAGGCAGGGTGAGGAACACGGCATGATACGGAAACGGACTTTCCTGGGAGCGTCCCTGTTCCTGGCGTTGGGCGGCCCCGGCCTGGCGGCGGCGGCCAAGCCGAAGGCGCCCGGCCCCAAGTCGTCGTCAATGGCCGGCCGCGGCGAGATCCTGTGGGACAGCTACGGCGTCCCTCACGTCTACGGCAAGGACGAGGCCGCGGTGTTCTACGGTTTCGGCTGGGCCCAGGCCCAGGCCCACGGGGACATCGTCGTCCATCTCTATGGCGAAAGCCGCGGCCGGGCGGCGGAGTACTGGGGCGAGAGCTTCGCCGAGTCCGACCGCTGGCTGATCGCCAACGACGTGCCGGCCCGGGCTCTGGCCTGGTACAAGGCCTCCACCCCGCAGTTCCGCAGGAACCTCGACGCCTTCGCCCAGGGGATCAACGACTACGCCAAGGCCAATCCGGGCGAGATCGATGCGAAGATCGCCGTCGTCTTGCCGGTCTCCGGGGTCGACGTCATGGCCCACTCCCACCGGCTGATGAACTATATCTACATCGCCCCCATGGAGCGGACCGTGGGCGGTCCAAGGGACAGCGGCAACAACGGCTCCAACGCCTGGGCCGTGGCCCCGTCCCGCTCCGCCAGCGGGAACACCATGCTGCTGGCCAACCCCCACCTGCCCTGGCCCACCAGCTTCTTCACCTATTTCGAGGCCGACCTGAACGGGCCCGGCTTCCAGATGTATGGCGCCACCCAGGTGGGTCTGCCGGTGCTGCGGTTCTGTTTCAACGACCGCATGGGCTTCACCAACACGGTCAATACCCTGCTGGGCTCCACCAACTATGAGCTGAAGCTCTCCGGCGACGGCTACCTGTTCGACGGCAAGGTGCTGCCGTTCAAGACCCGCGCCACCAGCCTCAAGATCCGGCAGGCCGACGGCTCGCTGAAGACCGAGCCCCTCGCCCTGCGTGAGTCCGTCCACGGTCCGGTCTTCACCCGCGCCGACGGCAAGACGCTGGCGCTCAGGGTCGCGGGTCTCGATCGCCCCGGCGGCCTCGCCCAGTACTGGGACATGGGCAAGTCCAAGAGCTTCGCCGAGTTCGAGACCATCCTGAAGCGCCTGCAGGTGGCCAAGTTCAACATCGTCTATGCGGACAAGGAGGGCCACATCCAGTTCCTGGACAACGGCATCCTGCCCAGGCACGACCATGGCGACGTGGCCTATTGGAGCGGCAATGTCCCAGGCGACACCTCGGCGACGTTGTGGACCGACATCCATTCCTATGACGATCTGCCCAAGGTCACCGACCCGGCCACCGGCTGGGTGCAGAACACCAACGACCCGCCCTGGGTGGCCACCTATCCGCAGGCGATCCACTACGAAAACTACCCGCCCTATATGGCGCCTCCGGGCCCGGAATCCCTGCGCTCCCAGCAGTCCGCTCACCTCCTGGCCGACTACAAGAAGCTGAGCTTCGACGACTTCGTCGCCCACAAGCTCTCCACCCACACCCTGATGGCCGACCGGGTGCTGGACGATCTTGTGGCCGCCGCCCAGGGCGACCCCGATCCGGAGGTCCAGGCCGCCGTGGCCCTGCTCAAGGCCTGGGACCGGGAGACCGTGGGCGACAGCCGCGCGGCGCTCTTGTTCGAGACCTGGGCCAACCGCTTCGCCCCCAATAACTTCACCAGCCTGGCCAATTACAAGGTCAAATGGCAGGCCGCCGACCCCATCGGCACGCCGAAGGGTCTCGCCGATCCGGCTGCGGCCGTGGGGATGCTGAAGGCGGCCATCGCCGAGACCAAGGCGAAATACGGCGCCATCGACCGGCCGTTCGGCGAGGTCTCCCGCTTCGCCATCGACAAGGTCGACCTCCCCGGCAATGGCGGCTTCGGCAATACCGGCATCTTCCGCACCATCACCTGGGGCCCGCTGAAGGACGGCAAGCGCATCCCCGTGCACGGGGAGACCTGGGTGTCGCTGGTGGAGTTCTCCACCCCGATCAAGGCGGTGGGCCTGATGAGCTACGGCAATGCCAGCCAGCCCGGCTCACCGCACCGCTCCGACCAGCTCAAGCATCTCTCGGACAAGACCCTGCGCACGCTCTGGACCACCCGCGCCGAGGTCGAACGCCATCTCGAAGGCCGGACCGCGTTCTGACGCCCCGACCGACCCTTCCCCATTTTCTCTTCGAGGAGACCAAGATGATCCGACGCACCGTGACCCTGGGCCTCGCCGCCGCCGTGCTGGCGCTGAGCGCCGCCTCCGCCCTGGCCGCCAGCCCCCACGACGGCGCCTGGGAGGCCGACGAATCCAAGTCCATGTGGAGCGACGGCCAGTTGCCCAAGGGCTTCAAACTGGTGATCACCCTGAAGTTCGGCCCCAACAAGCTGGACTATCGCGGGGTGAACACCACCGGTGCGGGCAAGCCCTACGTCACCGAACATGTCACCACCCTGGATGGCACGGTGGCGCCCTTCGAGAACCAGACCCGCTTCAACCAGGTCTCGGTGACCCAGACGGGCCCAGACGACATGCAGATCCTGAAGATGAAGGACGGCGACGTCATCGCCGGCGAGTTCTGGACCTTCAGCAAGGACGGCAAGACCGCCATCCGCCGCGGCGTCGGCAAGTCCCCGGAGGGCAAGTCCAAGGCCTATCAGGAAACCTTCGTGAAGCAGTGATCCGAGGGCCGGGTTGGGGGCCGGCCTTCCCGGCCCCCCGCAGCACTTATCAAGGGGCGCGCGGCGTCAGGTGGCCCGGCCTCGGCGGCGCGTCCAGGCGTAGTAGGCGAGGCCCACCGCCAACCAGCCCGCCAGCAGGCCATAGGGCCTGACGTCGGTGGTCAGGCCCAGGGCGGCGATGACAATGGCCGCGACTACGCCCAGGCCTGCGAGAAGCTTCACCAGACCTGGGCTGAACTTCATCCGCGCCTTGGCCTGAACCTCGGGATGGTGCGTCGCCACGTTCCAGGCGGCCAGGCAGGTGCCCATGTATTTCATCATGGTGGGCACGTTCACCGCCAGCAGCAGGAAGAGCAGGCTGGAGGGCAGGAGGAGGCCGGCGACCGAGGCCGCGAAGGCGATGACGGTGGCGATGTGCGGCGTGCCGAACCGCGGATGGATGCGCCCCAGGATCGCGGGCAGGGTCCCCGACCGGCCCATGGCGAACAGGAACCGCGCATAGACCAGGAAGACGGCGTTCATCGACTTCAGCAGCGCCAGGGTCGCGCCGGTGACGATCAGCGGCGTGGCCCAGGGGCCCAGGGCCACCTTGGCGGCGTCGAGCAGGGGCGCCTGGCTGGCGCCGAGCGCCTGGGGACCGATCAGGCTGAGCGCGGCGAAGGTGACGGCCAGATAGACCACTACCGTGAGCGCCAGGCCGCCGGCGACCCCAAGCGGCACGACACGCTGGGCGTCCTCCACCTCGCCGCCCACCTCGGTGGCGGTCTCGATGCCGAGGAACAGCTGGATCATCAGGGGCAGGGCCGAGACGATGGGCAGCCAGCCATGGCCCAGGGCTTCGGCGAACAGCTGCGGGCGCAGGGAGGGGCCGGACGCGGCCACGAACAGGGCCAGCACCGCCAGCAGCAGGCCCATCAGGAGGGTCTGGGCCCGCGCCGCGACGGCGACGCCCACATAGTTCAGGGCGAAGATGGCGGCGAACATGGCCAGCATTGCCGGCTTCACCGGAAACGCAACCACCATGGACAGGTAGTTGGCGAGGGTACGGGCCAGCACGATCATCACCACGGCGTTGGACAGCACCCGCATCCAGACGATGGCGAAGGCCAGCGCCGGGTGGGTGAACAGCCGCTGCCATTCATAGGAGGCCGCCGTCCGGGGCACGGCGGAGGCCATATAGGCGTAGACCAGGGCGAAGAGCGCCATGGGCAGGGCCGCGAGCCCGGCCGCGATCAGAATGCCCGAACCGCCGACCTTGGCCGCGGGACCCAGCACCGTGAAGATCGCCGCCCCGATCGCGGTGCCGGCGCCCAGCATCACCAGGTCGATGAGCCGCACGCTGCGGCGAAGCTGCTCGGTCATTCGCCCTCGCCTAGAAGCGACAGGCGCTGTCCGGCGCCTTCGGATTGCGGACCCAGCGATAACCCGAGACGGGCGCGCCGCGGGCCGTGAAGGTCACCGTCTGCTGCGTCCCATCGCGGCGCAAGGTGAGGATCAGGGGCAGGGCTTCGTCCGCCCGGACCTTGTTCACATCGCTGACCTCGACGATCGCATCGCCGTTGCGGACGCCCGCTTTCTCGGCGGCTGAGCCGGGAACCAGGTCGCGGACGATGCGGTCGTCATTGAGCGAACGCCGGGCGAAGCCGAGCTCGAAGGGCCGCACCGGATGCTTCGCCACCTCCAGGCAAGGTGCGAAGGCGGCGGCGGGGGGAACCAGCAGATCGCCGGCCGCCATGTGGTCATAGCCGGCCTTGGCCGGGCCGGGCCCGATCTCCGCCCCCACCAGCTCCAGCCATTCGGGCACGCCATAGGGCTTGCCCGCCACCTGCCGCCGGCGAAGGTCCTTCACCACGTCGTCCAGGCTGCGCCGGCCCTTGGAGGCCTGGCGGATCTCGGCGTCTGTCTGGACCAGATAGAGCCAGCCGCGGCCATAGGGGATCGTCTGGGCCACGGGATCGGTCCAGAATCGCTTGGCGCCCTCCGAATTTGAGAGGCCGCGATAGGGGTTGGAATAATAGGCGTCGGCCCGCTCGTTCAGGGTGGTGATCACCTTCTCCAGCGGGATGGCGCCGGCGCGCCAGGACAGGGCCAGGGCGTAGTACTCGGCCGTGCCTTCGCTGTACCAGGCGGTGTCCCCGTGCTCTCCCTGCAGGGTGGGCCAGGTGTGGGCCATCTCGTGGGCCACCAGCAGCTGCAGGCCGGCCGCCGTGGGCTTGGACGGCGCGTTGTAGCCGAACATGAAGGCGTGGGAGAGGGCGGTCCCCCCGGTCCCTAGATAGGGATTGCTGCGGGCGAAGACCCGATAGCTCGAGCCCTTGTCGTCGAAGAAGGCGGCCATGCTGTCATAGAGCGCACGCACCCGCTGGCCGAGGTCGGCGGCGTCGAACGGCGGGTCGCTGGCCCAGTAGAAGCTGAAATGGCCGTCGGCCGTGGCGGGATAGCGCTTCAGCGGCCCCGCGCCGTAATAGCTGAACGCCAGCACATCCGAGGGCGCCGCCGTATCGACGGTCCCGTCGCCCAGGGACCAGGCGCCCACCGACCCGGGCGGAGCGGCCGAGAGGTCCCAGGCCAGATGCACCCGCCAGGGGCCCGGCCGCACCGGGGTCGCCATGAAACCCACCCCCGCGCCCAGGAAGGCGCCGGCCTCCTCGCGCAGGTCGAACAGCGGGCCGTTATTGGTGGCGGCGGTGACTTGGCGCGGCGGCGCGCGGAACGCGATCACCACGTCACCGGCGGTGGCGCGGGTCACGCTCCAGCGACGATAGACGCCCTGGGGCGTGGGCGGCTCCTCGGCCTGGATCAGCGCGATCGGGCCCTGGTCGTCATGAGCGCTCAGGGCGTCGCCGTCGTAGCGGGCCGTCGGGATCCCCACCAGGATCAGGGGCAGGTGCGCCAAGCCCTCGCCGGCCTTGAGGTCCGGCTTTTCCAGCACCATGCGCACGCCCAGATAGCTGTCAGGGCCGCCCATGGCGTGCGGGCTGAGGGTGAGGGTCAGCCGCGGCGGCGGCCCCTCGGCCGCGGCGGGTCCGGCCAGGGCGGTGGCGGTGGCCAGGGCGAGGCAGAGCCGCCGGATCACGGCTGCGGCTCCAACACGGGGGGCGGACCTGAGAAGGGCTGGATGTCGAGGTATCTGTAGATCTCCGCCGGGTAGTAGGCGACGCCGCCCTTCATGGTCATGCGGATGTTGCGGATCTTGCTGATGTCCCCCGTGGGATCGCCGTCCACCAGGATGAAGTCGGCCAGCTTGCCGCGGGTGATCGAGCCTAGCTGCTGGTCATGGCCGAAGTATTTCTCGTCGTCGAGGGTGGCGAGCCGCAGGGTCTTGGCGGCGGGGATGCCGGCCTGCACATAGAGTTCCAGCTCGCGCAGCAGGGTGAAGCCCGTGCCGTCATCGGTGCTGGGCATCAGCTCGACCCCGTGGTCGTCGAGCATCTTCATGACCTCCAGCACCTTCTGGAAGCCCTGCCGGTAGGCCGTGTCGTCCTCCCCCGGCTTGTCCAGGGTCACGAAGGCGCGTTTGCGGTAGCGCTGGTAGCCGATGGGCATGTGCGAGAGGTAAGGCGCGTCGCCGGCATTGACCTCGCCGGACCGGCTGAGCATCAGCCGCTCGAGGATCACCGTGGTGGTGTCGAGCTTGGCGTTCTTCGCCTTCATCAGGGCGACGGTGGCCTGGACCCGCGGCGAGGCGAGATCGAGATGGGCGCCCCGGGTCATGCCGGTGAGCCGCAGCGGCGTGCGGGTGTCTTCGCCCGGATCGAGGATCCAGCCCAGCATCAGCTGGTTGATGTGGGCGATATCGTCATAGCCCTCGTTCAGCACCCGGTCCGGGGTGGTGAAGGCCGGCACATGGCCGGTGACCCCCATGCCCAGGCGATGGGCCTCGGCCGCGGCGGGCGCGACCCAGTCCGGCGGGAAGGAGTTGTAGAACTTGACCTGCCAGTAGCCGTGGTCCGCATACCACCGGATATCGGCCAGGGCCTCGTCCAGGCTGTCGGCCAGCATGCCATTGCCGCGGATCGAATAGGGGCTGCGGCCCTCCAGCAGGCCGTTGCGGACGATGCGTGGGCCGGCCAGCCTGCCCTCGTCGATCAGCTTGTTCCAGACCAGCATGGTCGGGTTGTCATTGCCCATGTCGCGGATGCCGGTGACGCCCGCGGCCAGATCGTAGAGGGCCGAGCGCAGCGACAGGTGCTGATGCATGTCGTGCAGGCCGGGGACCAGGGTCCCGCCCTGGCCGTCGATCATGGTGGCGCCCTTGGGGGCCGGGCCGGAGGCGAGCGGCAGGACCGCGACGATCTTCTCCCCATAGACCTCGACCTGGCTTGGCGCGCTCAGGGCGCCGCTGGCGGGATCGAAGACCCGGACGTCGCGGATCAGGACGGGCCCCGCAAAGCGGTGGGCGAGCTTGGCCTGAGCCGCTTCAGCCCGTTCGAGCGCCGCGTCGCGGCCGACCCGGGACAGGGTCTTCAGTTCGCCCTCATAGCCGGCGCGGACCAGACCTTCCTCCGGCAGGGCGAAGAGCTGGCCCTTGTCGTCCAGGGCGATCGTGGACGGATTGAGCTCCAGGCCGCCAAGCTCGTAGAGCGTGACCTTCACGGCCTTCGCCCTCTCGCCAAGGGTGAGCGTCCCGATCTCCTCCAGGCGCATGGCGCCGGAGGGCAGCACGGGCAGGGTGTGGCCCGGCGCCTTGAGCAGCGCGCGGGCGTACTGGCCCTGGATCCAGGGGCTGGCGTCGGCGGCGGCATAGAACAATGGCTGGGGAGCCTTGACCCTGCCCTTGTCCGGCTGGCTGGCCCAGCTGGCGGTCCCGGCCTTCCAGTCGAAGGTCTCATGGATGGCGGCGCCGAATAGGGACGATCCATCGATGGTCCAGGCCAGTGGAACGCCGTCGGCGTTGAGCGCAATCTGCTCCCGGGCCTTGGCGCCGCGGCCATTGTTGACGACGCCGTAATCGATGCTCACGGCCGAAGGCTGCACGTCGGCGTCGAGGTGGCCCACCGGTTCGCCATTGGCGACGACGACGAACTTCTGGGTCTCCGCCTGGGCCTCCGCCGCGAGCGCCAAGGCCAGTCCCAGGCCCAGGGCCAGGCTGCGGCTGACTCTCATGACGTACCCCTCGTGCAGATAGGTTTATCCTACCCGCCAGCCCCGGTATTTCTATTCGAACTCCCGAAGCGACCGGCAAATCCCGGCAAATTCAATGCGCCCGCGGATAATGGGTCGCATAGCCTATGCGGCGTCCTGCGACCGCCGGGTAGATGGCCCGCCTAACGGCTGCATCGGCTGTCGGGAACGCCGGCCACCCGCGCCCACTGCCAGGCGTCCACCGCCTCGCCACGGGGCAGGTAGGTGATGGGGAAGGTCTTGCCGTCCCGGGTGACCTTCAAGGTGAGCCGGCGGGTCGGGGCGCCCTGCACGGCGTCCATGGCTACGGAATAGGTCACCACGTCGCCGTCCCGCAAGCCGGCCCTGGACGCCTCGGACTCCGGCGTCAGGCCGCGGATGGTCTTGACGTCCCCCACCAGGGACCTGGGTTCGAAGCCCAGGTCGAACCGGCGGAACCTGGCGGTGGTGCGGGTGAAGCAGGGGCCGAAGTCGCCGCTCTGTGGCAGCATCAGCTTGCCGGCCAGCATGTCGGCGTGGAGCCGGCGTCCTTCCGCACCCAGCTCTCTGGCCACCAGGCCCAGCCAGGCCGCGTCGTTGGTGGGCGCGCCCGTGCGGCGTCGGCGGACCATCTCGATGATCAGGTCGTCGAGGGACCGGCGCCCGGCCGAAGCCCGGCGGATGCGCCCGTCGAGGACGGCGAAATACATGGCGCCGCGGTCATAGGGCAGGGTGCGGATGCGGGTGTCTTCCCAGAACCGCGCAGCGATCTCCCGGTCCGGCGTGTCGTTGAGCGCATTGGTGTAGTAGCGGCGCGCCGTGTCGTTGAGATCCTCCAGGAAGTCGGAGGGGGTGATCATGCCGGCGCGCAGGGGCAGCAGCGCCTGGTAGTGCACCGCGATGCCCTCGCCGTACCACTGGCCGCCGAGGCTGGACGTGGTCCAGGTGTGGATCATCTCGTGGGCCAGGGTGCCCTTCAGCCCCTCAGGGTCTTTGGCAGTCTCGCCCCAGGTGAGCAGGAAGGAGTTGGTCAGGGCCGCGCCGCCGCCAGCGTTGATCGGATTGTAGCGCAGGATCACCCGATAGGGCGGCTCGCTGGGATCTTTAAAGAAGCCGCTCATCCAGCCGTGCAGCTTGCCGGCCCAGACCATCAGGGGCCGGGGGTCGAAGGGCGGCTCGCCCAGCCAGGCCGCGGAGAAGCCGTTGGGCGTCACCTGGGCCGGCTCGCGATGCATCGGCCCGGCCATGAAGAGGGCGGAGGACAGGCGCTCGACCGGGCCTGCGGGCAGGCGGACATCGCCGTCGCCGTAGCTCGACATGGCCGTGGCGCCCTCGCCCAGCGCCTTCAGGTCCCAGCGCAGGGTTATGGCGTAGGGCTTCGCGCCCTCGGGCAGCAGGATGAAAGTGTTGCCGACCCCGGAGACGCCGCCGCCCTCGGTGCGCAGGCTGTAGGGTGGGCCGGATCCGCGGGGCGGCGGGGTGTCGTCCACCGGCGCGCGATAGCGCACGACCAGGGCGCCCTTCACCGCCCGCCCGGCGATCCAGTGGCGGGAATAGGCGATGGCGACCGGGTCGTCCCGCGGGGTCAGGGGCACCAGGCCCAGGGCGTCGCGG
>FTIT01000880.1_pt3 | contig 10151 bp, 10 predicted proteins | sample 1658061 | NCBI WGS metagenome assembly FTIT01 (sample SAMEA3914795, study PRJEB12502) | metagenome | biome: forest; material: soil | place: Canada | collected 2011-07-05 | depth 0.3 m
CCGCGCAGCAGCATCACCAGCGCCAGCACGATATACATCACGCCGATCTTCTTATGGTCGACCGATGTGATCCAGTCCCTCCAGAGAGGGCCCCAGAGGCGGAACTTGGTGAGCAGGGCGAGCACCGCCATGCCTCCCAAAGCGACCACCGCGCCGGTGCCCATGATGATGGGCTCGTGCCATGGGATCGCGTCGAGCGTCAGTTTTCCGAGCATGATGTTCACTCCGAGGCCCCCGCGTCAGCGCGCATGGCCATGGCCTTCATCGGCGCGGCCGAAGGGGCCGAACCGGACATGTATTGGTTGACGATGCCGTCGAAGAGACCGGGCGAGACGCGCGCATAGACGCGCTGCGGGTCCTTCTCACTGGGCTTGGCGAGCACCGCGTAGTTCGCCTTGTCGAGCATCAGCGGCGAGGCCTTGGCCTGTTTCACCCACGCATCGAAGCCGCGATCGTCGGTGGCGATCGTATCGAAATGCATGTCCGAGAAGCCGGGGCCGCTGAACGAGGAGGACAGTCCGCGATAGGTGCCGGGCCGGTCGGCGACGAGATGGAGCTGCGTCTGCATCCCCGCCATCGCGTAGATCTGGCTGCCGAGTTCGGGAATGAAGAAGGAGTTCATCATTGACTGCGAGGTCAGCTTAAAATCGATCGGGCGCCCCGCCGGAATTTCCAGCCGATTGACCGTGGCGACGCCGTAATCCGGGTAGATGAACAGCCACTTCCAATCGAGCGCGACCACCTCGACCTTCACCGGCGCGGCCTTGGATTCCAGCGACTTGTAGGGATCGAGCGCGTGCGTCGTACTCCAGATCAGCACTGCCAGGAACACCACGATCAGGCAGGGGATGGTCCACACCACCCACTCGATCGCGGTCGAGTGATGCCATTTCGGCTGATAGTTAGCCTTGGGGTTGGTCGCGCGATAGCGCCAGGCGAAGAACAGGGTCAGCGCGATCACCGGGATCACGACCAGCAGCATCAGGCCGAGCGCGATCAGGATCAGGTTCTTTTCCTGATGCCCGATCGAGCCCTGCGGGTTGAGCAGTTCGATATTGCAGCCGCCGAGCGACAGGAGGCCCAGCCCCCCCACCGATCGGGCAAGAAACGCGGGCGCCCGCCCAATTGAACGCACCCCCGGAAGGGCCCGAAACGCCGCGCTCGTTCGACGAGCCCCGGCCATGACCTGCATTGTCACCACGGCAATCCTTTGGATGCACCCGCCCCGCCAGCGCGGCATCCCTCCGGGACGCCCCATGTCAACTGGACGGGGACAAAGCAATTCATTTTGTATGGCCTATATCCATACAGCCATACATTTGCAATGCATCCAAGCCTCTGCCCGATATGCCTGCTTTGCTGACGAGTGGCCGATGATTTCGCCATGCTGGTGCGGAGTGGGGATCGCCGCGGAGAGGGCGTACGGACGAATCAACGGCACATACAATGACGAGAGCCTGACAATCAGCGGACCAGTTGTCACGCCAGGCGCACGAGCGTCCATCGCCGGCGTGTCACATGCGCTCGCCTGCCGGATCGGAATCAGTCCAAGACGTTCGCGCCTCAGCGCGTGAAGCCGCTCATCGAATGGGGGCGGCCGGCGGTCTTGGTCGCCCATGCCTTGTTGGGCGTGACGGACATCACGGAGCGCAGCTCGCGACCGGCCTCGATCTGGGCGTGGGTGATGAAACCCTTCTCCAGCGGCTGCCTGTTCAGCAGCATCTTGCCGACATAAGGGTGCGCATCGCCCAGACCCTCGGTGATGATGCGGGATTGCTTGCCGTTGGGCAGGTTGAGCGTCGCATGCTCCACGAAGGGACGGCCGATCACATATTCAAGGCGGCCCGGCGCCACCGGATAGAAGCCGAGCCCCGTGAACATGAGCCACGCGGACATCTGCCCGAGATCGTCATTGCCGGCGAGGCCTTGGGGCGTGGGTTTGTACTGGCTGTCGACCATCTGCTTCAGCCGCCCCTGCGTCCGCCACGGGGCGCCCGAAAAGCTGTCCACGAGGACCTGCTCTGGCGGAACATCCCCCCGATCATCCCTCCGAAGGCGAACCGCCGCTCAGGCTCAGGACTTCGCCCAGGCGCTGAAGGATAGTGGGTCGAAGGAGGCCCCCCGACGCTTCGCGACGGACCGACGACGCCGGAAAAGGGCACGAGGCTTTGAACCTCCTCCCAAGCGTCGGCCACTGATCAGCCAGCACGACCCAATCGGGCTGCGACTCTGGTCGCGCTCCGTTGGGGCGCGCTATCGAACCGGCCGGGGCTAGATTCACTCCCGGCCTCCCGCAGGAGACGGGACGGGGCGCGTCACTGGACGACGGCTGCGCTTCCCGTTCCATCGATGGACGACAGAGTGCGCACGCAGTCGCGGCGCCGTTATCCGGAGTATGCGTATGAGGACCCGCTATTCGCCACTGAACCAGGCCATGCACTGGATCACCGCCCTATGCATGTTTGCCATTCTGCCTTTGGCGTGGGTGATGATCAACGCCAAAGAGGGCTCCTTTGTCCAGCACGCGAGCTATAATTGGCACAAGACGCTCGGGCTCATCGTCCTGCTCGTGACAATCTTCCGCATCACCTGGCGCTTTTTCGATCGTCCTCCGGCCTATCCTACAAAGGTGGCGGCGTGGGACCGCAACCTCGCGCATCTTGCATACTGGCTATTCTTCGCGGTGATGATCTGGATGCCGGTTACCGGTTTCATCGATAGCGCCTACGACGGCTATCCGATCAAGCTCTTCAACGCCATCTCTACTCCAGAGATATTTCCGAAGAATCAGGCCAGGGCAGATCTGTTCGCGTGGCTACACGATCTCGGCCAGTGGCCGCTATATGCGCTGATCATCCTTCATCTGACGGCGGTTGTCTTCCACCTCATATGGAGACGGGATGACGTGCTGGATCGGATGTTGCCGGAACAGACCACGGGATTCACTCGCAGCTGACGCCGACGACGCTCCACCATCCGCGCACCCGCACGTCCGCCCAGCACTGCCGAGCCGAGGGCAGCCCAGCCCGCGATGGCTGCCGTGCGACTTTTCCAGGACAGACGATGAAGCCGATTCATTACTCCGCCGCGATCAGCCTTGCCACGCTGCCGTTCGCGGTGTTCGCCCAGCAGGTCGCGGGATCGGGGAGCGACACATCGAAACCTGAGCAAAATGCCACGTTGCCGACTCCGCCGCCGCGGGATCAGCCGGCGCCCCTGAGCGTGATCTCGGGTCCATTCCAGGCAATCTACCGATCCGGTGTTCTGCTGAGTTCCGACTTCTACGACGATTTCCAGGGCAATCCGGTCGGCGGCCTCCAGCATGGCACCGCCAATGCCGGAGCGGGCACGATTGGCGCGGATGCGGACCTCGGGACCCTCGCCGGCGTGAAGGGCGGGCGCTTCCACCTGTTGTTTACCTATGAGTATGGCGACACGCTGCAGAAGGACATCGGCAACTTCATTAAGTCGCAGGACTGGTATCTGCCCTTCCAGAAGTTTCAGCTGGCGCAGCTCGCCTACGAACAGAGCCTCTTCGACGGCAAACTCAACGTTTACGGCGGACGGGTCAGTGCCGCGGCCCTGTTCGCCCGACCGACTTTCGGTTGCAACTTTGTCAGTGGCTCCCAATGCCCTTATTACCTGCCAGTGTTCACAGGCGGATTCTCGGGCTTCCCCTACGCGACGTGGGGCGGCCGGGTCCGCGTCAATCCGACTGAGCGGACTTACATCCAGGCCGGCGGCTTCGCGGTGGATCCCAATCGCAAGAATCTGGGTGGCTTCGACCTTGGGCTGAACACGACCACCGGCGTCGCAGTGCCGGTGGAGATTGGCTACGAGACCAGCTTCTCCAATGATCCCTATCCGCGCCACTATCGGCTGGGTGGTTGGTGGAATCATGCCCCTTCGGTGGATCCCTCGCTCAACGTGAGCCTTCAGTCCCGCGCGCTGTTCGGAGGCGCGCCGCTTATGCATACCGCGCCACGCGGTGGCATCTACGGCCTGGCCGATCAGGTCATCTATCGGCCGGATAGTTCGCGGCGAAACGTGGCGATCTTCGGCTCCTTTGCGGCCCCATTCGACCAGCACGAAATCTTCTCCGCCCAGAATACGCTCGGCATTTACGCGACGGGGCCGTTCGCGTGCCGCCCCGCGGATACCGCAGGCTTCATGATCACGCAGGCGCTCTTCACCCGATCGGAGACACGTTTCATGAACCAGCTGCTCCGGAAGAACGGCAGCACCAGTTTCGTGAAACGCGACCAGTTCAATTTCGAAACCAATTATGGCTTCCGCCTGGCGCCAGGCGCGACGGTGACGCCCAACGTTGAATATATTGTCCATCCCGATACGACGCAGCGACCAGATGCGCGGTTCGCGCCGAAGAACGCCCTCGTGCTCGGCGTGCGTCTAACGCTCAAATTGGACGATGCCCTCGGCATTCCAAACACGCTGCCGCGACTCTAATGCCCTTGCGACGCGGGAGCCATCCACAGAAGTCACTCGCCTTGGATTGATCGGTAGGAATCAGGGCACCAAACCAGAGGTCTTGACGGATGCGAACGACTTGTGATCGCTTTTGCCCCTGCCCGACCTTCCCTCGATCTGTAGCTGTTCTTGATGGCGGGGGAGCGCCTCGGGCATCTCGATGGAGATCATTTCGGTTGCCGAAGACATCGTTTAGCTTGCAGGCCTCCCGGCCATCGTCGCCGCCGTCGATCCCGCGCGAGTAGTCTGAAAGAGGATCGCCGTCGTGGCGCGACCAAGCTGTCCCTAAAGCTTGAGTTGCGAAGCATCGGACGCGAGGCGGGATTCAGTCGCGATCGGGCGCGCCGAGCGGGAACAGCGAGCGGTAAGGCCGTGCCTCGTCAACGCAGCGCTTGATGCTCGGCCGCGTTAGCAGCCGCGCGCGGTAAGCGGCGAGCGCCGGGAAGTCGTCGCCGATCGGGTGCACCCAGTCCGCGTAGAACAGCGACGGTCCGGCGGCACAATCGGCGAGCGAGAAGGCGCCGCCCGCCACCCAATCGCGCGACTGCATGTGGCGATCGCACCAAGCGTAGGCAGTGTCGAGCATCGCCCTTGCTCGGTCGACGCCATAGGCGTCGCGCTGATCGGCCGGACGCAACGCATCACCGACGATCGCTTGCGTCGGCGTCATCACGTAATTGTCGAACAAGCGATCGAGCATCCGGACCTCGACGGCCGCGAGTTGATCATCAGGCACAAAACGCACGGCACCGGGATGGACGGCGTCGAGATACTCGATGATCGCGGTCGCCTCTGCGATGGCGCGGTCGCCATCGGCCAGCACCGGGAACTTGCCCATCGGCGACAGCGCCGCGAACGCCGCGATGTTTTCCGAATAGTCAGGGCCGAGCGGGCAGAAAGTGAACGGCGTGTCGTTCTCATAGAGCGGGATCAGCGCCTTCCAGGTGTAGGACGAGAACGGATGGCCGAAGAGCCCGAGCGCCATCGTCAGCCCTCCACCTTCATGCGCTGCTGCCGCGCCTTCTCACGCTCGCTCGGCTCGATCGTCAGGAAGCTGCCGGTGCGGACCGCGCCGCCCGACTCGTAATGCGCGATGACTGTCCCCTTGGGCGAGACGGTGTGCCGGACGAGCTTGAGCAAGCGTGCCGGCGTGCCGGCACCGAACAACCGCTTGCCGCTGCCCAGCACCAACGGATAGGTCAGTGTCGTCAGCCGGTCGAGCAGGCCGACCTCGAGCAGCGCGGGATAGAGCGTGCTGCTGCCCTGGATGATGAGGTCGGGGCCGTCGCTGCGCTTGAGCTCGGCGACTGCGTCGATGCCGGCGAGCCGGTGGCTGTTCTCCCAGTCGAGCGGGTCGTGTCCGCGCGTCAGCACATATTTGTCGACGCGGTTGAAGGCGTCGGCGATCGGCGACTCGTCGCTGGAGACATAGGGCCAATAAGCGGCGAAGATCTCGTAGGTCTTGCGCCCGAGCAGCAGGTCGTAGGCGCCGCCGAACAGCTCGCCGATCCACTCGCCGGTCGCATCGTCGTCGAGCGGCCACAGCCACCCGCCGAACCCGAAGCCGCCGGTCCAATCCTCCGAAGGCCCCCCCGGCGCCTGCATCACGCCGTCGAGCGACTGGAACACGCTGCCGATAATCCTACGCATTCGCCGTCTCGCCGCGGCGCGCTGCCTCGATCGCGGCGATGTCGATCTTGCGCATGCTCATCATCGCCTCCATCGCCCGCGTGGCGGCGGCGCGATCGGGGTCGGTGGTCGCTTCGAGCAGCACGCGCGGGGTGATCTGCCAGGAAAAGCCCCAGCGGTCCTTGCACCAGCCGCACGCGCTCTCCGTGCCGCCATGGTCGACGATCGCGTTCCAATAGCGGTCGGTTTCTTCCTGATCCTCGGTCAGCACCATGAAGCTGACCGCCTCGTTGGGCTTGAAATTCGGCCCGCCGTTGAGCCCCACGAACGGACGGCCGAGCAAGGTGAACTCGACCGTCAACTCCATGCCCTGCTCGCCGCCGGGAAAGTCGGTGGCGGCGGCATGCGCGGGGCCGACATGGCTGTCGGGAAACACACGCGCGTAGAATTCGGCCGCTTGGCGCGCCTCGCCATGATCGAACCACAAGCAAGTGATCATCCTATTCATCATGCCCCTCCTTACTTACCGGAGCCGACGGCACCGAACATCACGCCGTGCGGATCGCTGGCGACGATGACGCGATCGCCACCGGGCACTTCCATCGGGCCGCGATGGACGGTGCCGGTCCTTGGCCGTCACCTAGCCGGTCGCCTCGACCGAAGCATCGACGCCGATGTAGACCATCCAGCCCGCCCGGGCACCACCGACCTCTTCCTCGCCCATCGGCTCGGCGCCGATCACCATGTGTAGAACGCCTTGAGCGCGTCGGGATCCTCAGTCTGTAGTTCTCGAGATGGGAGTGTGCGGCAGTAAGCGGCCGGTGGCGGCGCAACGGTCACTCATGACTTGCAACGCTCAAGCCATACGCATGGCTTGAGCGTTGCCGATGTCACTTTGTAAACCTTGGGCAGGGCACTAGACAGGTGTCATGGCCATGACACCGCTCCTGGCATTCTCCGGCCTCCGCAAGGCTGTGCCGAGCGGTAGATTGCTGTTCGACCACGTGTCGCTCAACCTAGAACTGGGCGAACTCGTGGCGATTATGGGAGAGTCGGGGGTTGGCAAATCGACCCTGCTCAACATCGTCGCCGGACTCGACACGCCGGATAACGGTGCGGTGGCCCTCGTCGGGATGGATCTCGCCTTGCTCGACGAAGATGGTCGCGCCGCCCTTCGCCGCCGTCATGTCGGCTTCATCTTTCAGGCCTTTCATATCCTGCCGCATCTGACGCTAGGCCAGAACGTCGCTTTGCCCCTGGCATTGCTGCATGCGGCTCCAGTGGAGGCAGCGACACGATCTCGCGACCTCCTCGCCGCGGTCGGCCTCGCCGGGCGCGCCGGCGACTATCCGAGTCAGCTTTCGGGCGGAGAGTTGCAACGCGTCGCGATTGGCCGTGCGATCGCGCACCGACCGTCGCTGATCCTCGCCGACGAGCCGACAGGCAATCTCGATCCCGAGACAGCTGCGCGCGTGCTCGCCCTGTTGGTGGAACAACTTCGAGACGCCGGTGCCGGGGCGCTGCTCGTCACCCATTCCGAGGTCGCCGCCGCGAGCGCCGATCGCGTGCTGCGCCTGACCCCTGCCGGGCTGGTGCCGGCGTGAACATCATGGCCAGCTGGCGGGCGGCGATCGTGCCACGCTGGATGATCTTGGGCGAATGGCGAGCGCATCCGGTGCGCATCCTGACGGCGATTGTGGCCATCGCGATCGGCGTGGCGTTGGGTTTTGCGGTGCATCTCGTCAACGCCTCCGCGCTCGATCGCTTCGCGCGCGGCCTTGCTACCGTGAATGGTGGCGCGGATCTCCGGATCGAGGCGGCAGGCCCACGCGGCTTCGACGAGGGCCTCTACCCGCGTATCGCTCACCTGCCCGGAATCGTTGCAGCAAGCCCCGTAATCAAGATGCATGCCCGGATCGACAGGGACACGATCAACCTTCTCGGGCTCGACGTGCTCCGCGCCGCCGTGCCGACACCGACATTGCTGCCTCGCCCGGGGCGAGATGGCGCGGCGCTGGCATTGTTCGATCCACATTCTCTGTTCCTCTCGTCTGCCGCGCTGGCAGGGCACCATGTTGGGGACAGCACATGGCTGGTCGTCGATGGCCACGCGGAGCGCTTCGTGATCGCCGGGACGCTGCCGGCGGTGGCCGGACAGGCACTCGGCTCGATCGACATTGCCGCCGCACAGGATCGCTTCGGCCGGCTCGGCAGGATCGATCGGATTGATCTCAAGCTTGCCGACGGCGCCGATCGAGCACAGGTTCGGGCTACTATCGCCGCGATCCTTCCGGGCGACGCGGTGCTGGCAAGTGCAGCCGACGATGCCAGCCGTACCGACACATTATCGCGCGCCTATCGGGTCAATCTCGACATGCTGGCGCTGGTCGCTCTGCTGACCGGCGCCTTCCTCGTCTATTCTGCACAGACACTGTCGATCGCGCGGCGACGGCCGCACTTTGCGCTTCTGCGCGTGCTGGGAGCCTCCCGACGGCTGTTGCTGACGCAGCTGCTGGCCGAGGGACTCGTCCTCGGCGTGATCGGAAGCGTGATCGGCATCCTGTTCGGCCTCGCCCTCGCCGCGGCGGTGCTGCGGCTGGTCGGTGGCGACCTCGGTAGCGGCTACTTCTCGGGCGAAAGCGCGCCTCGGCTGCTGTTCGTGCCCGGCGCGGCGATAGGCTTCGCGGCGCTTGGCATCGCGGCCGCGCTGATCGGTGGCCTGCTGCCGGCATATGAAGCAGCGCGGATGGCGCCCCTGCTGGCGCTCAAGAATCTCGGCGACGCGATCGATCCGCGTCGCCGGCCAAGCATCGCGCCGGCGCTGCTGCTGGCCTTCATCGGGATAGGCTTCGCGTTGATGCCGGCCGTGGGAGGCATAGCATTGTTCGGCTATAGCGCGATCGGGCTGCTGCTGGCGGCAGGAATCGCGGCGATGCCGTGGCTGGCGCGGACACTGCTTGCGCCGCTCGCCCGCCATTCCTTCGCCTCGCCCGTGACGGGGCTGGCTGTCGGCCGACTGTGGGGAGCACCGAGCCAGGCGGCCGTGGCGCTGTCGGGCATAGTCGCCAGCATAGGCCTAATGATCTCGATGGCGGTGATGGTGGCGAGCTTCCGCGGATCGGTCGACCAATGGTTGAACCAGATCCTGTCGGCGGATCTCTATCTGAGCGCGAACGGCGGCACGCCTTTCGATCCGGCGACACAGGCCCGCCTCGCCGTACCGGGCGTCCAGAGGATCATGTTCGGCGCCCAGCATGCGATCGCGCTGGCGCCCGACCGGCCGACGGTGATGCTCATCGTCCGCGACGGCGGCGCCGATGCTGCGCCGGCGATCGGGCGCGCGGTGGCGGTGCCGGCGGGCGCGCTGGGGGTGCGCGTTTCCGAGCCGGCGGCGCGGCTCTACCGGCTATCGGCCGGATCCCTGATGATGCTGCCGCTCGGCACTCACCGCCTGCCCGCCATCGTCACCGCCGTTTATCGCGACTATGCGCGACAGGAGGGTGCGATCACGATCGACGGCCGCAGCTATGTCCGGCTGACCGGCGACACCGCGCGGGGCGAAGCCGCCATCGATCTGGTGCCCGGCGCCGATCCCGGCGCGACCATGAAAGCGTTGCGCGATGCCCTCCCGCCCACGGTGGCCGACAGCGTGCAGATCGTCCCGACGCGCGCGCTTAAAGAACGCGCTCTCGCCATCTTCGATCGAAGCTTTGCAATCACCTATGGGCTGGAGCTGGTCGCGATTCTCGTCGGGCTCGCCGGCGTGGCCGCCACCGCCTCGGCGCAGACGATCGCCCGCACCCGTGAATTCGGAATGCTGCGTCACATCGGGGTGACCCGACGGCAAATTATCGCCATGCTGGGAATGGAGGGAGCATTTCTCGGACTGGTCGGCGCGATTGCGGGCGTCGCGCTGGGGTGCGGCCTTGCGCAGGTGTTGATCCGCGTCGTCAACCCGCAGTCGTTCAACTGGACGATGGAGACGCGCTTGCCTGTCGGTCTTCTCTCAAGCGTGGCGCTGGCGCTCGTCTTGG
>FTIT01490962.1_pt1 | contig 10128 bp, 7 predicted proteins | sample 1658061 | NCBI WGS metagenome assembly FTIT01 (sample SAMEA3914795, study PRJEB12502) | metagenome | biome: forest; material: soil | place: Canada | collected 2011-07-05 | depth 0.3 m
AGATCCTCGGGCTCGCCGACCCGCTTCATGGGATGGTGGCTTGCGGCCTTCTCCATCGCTGCCACACCCATGCCGCCAGTGATCATGTCGGTGTTGGTCATGCCCGGCTGCACCGTGTTGACCGTAATACGGCGCGGCGCGAGTTCGGCAGCCCAGATGCGCGAGAATGCCTCTACCGCTGCCTTGGAGCCGCCATAGGCGGAAAGCCCGCCGACACGACACGCCGTGGTGGTGCTGGAGAAATTGATGATGCGACCGTCGTCGCGGATCAGCGGCAATAGCGCCTGGGTGGTAAAAAAGAGACCGCGTGTGTTGAGCGCGTACGTCCCATCATAGTCTGCGACACTCATGTCGGCGAGATTACTCGGCTTGCCGGACGTGCCATGCCCGGCATTGTTGACCAGAATGTCGAGATGGCCCGCGCGGTCCCGGACATCGACAGCCAGTCGCTGGATATCGGCAAGGTCCGATATGTCGGCCTGCACGGTGAAGGCATCGCCGCCCGCAGCCAGGATCGCGTCGACGATCGCGGCCGCCTTCTCGGCGCTGTGCGCATAGTTGACGATCACGCGCGCGCCATCGCGAGCCAGGCGTTTGGCGATCGCAGCACCGATCCCGCGCCCGGCGCCGGTCACCAGCGCGATCTTGCCCTGCAGTGCGCCCAAGGTCGCTCTCCCCACTTGTCTTTCAAGTGGACCTACCGACAAAAAGCTACCGGTTTCAAGTGCGCGTCCGTGACATGCGCCCGGTCAACGCGCTATTTCCATGTGAAAGGAGAGGGGCCGGTGACACAGCCGACATCGATCATCGTGGAGAGCGAGGGCGGCGTCACCATGATCCGGCTCAATCGGCCGCAGGTGATGAACGCGATTCACACGCCGATGCACCATGAGTTGCAGGCGGCGCTCGATGCCTTCGCAGCCGATCCGGCCCAGCGCGTCTGCGTGCTGACCGGGGCAGGCGAGAGGGCCTTCTGTGCGGGTTCCGATCTCAAGTACGCAACCAAGATGATGCAGGCCGGCCGCCGTGACGAGATGACCTATCCCGCCAACGGCTATGCCGGCCTGATCGAGCGGTTCGACCTCGACAAGCCCGTGATCGCGGCGGTGAACGGGGTCGCGCTTGGCGGCGGCTTCGAGATCGCATTGGCCTGCGATCTGATCGTGGCGAGCGACAATGCCCGGTTCGGCTTGCCCGAGCCTCTGGTCGGCGCGATGGCCCTCGGCGGCGGCGTTCACCGCCTCGCACGGCAAGTGGGCCTCAAGCAGGCAATGGGGATGATCCTCACCGGCCGCATCATCAACGCGCGGGAAGCAAAGGAGCTTGGCCTCGTCAACGAGGTGGTTGCTCCCGATGGACTGGATATCGCGGTACGGCGCTGGGTGGAGGCGATCCTGAAATGCTCGCCGGCCGCGCTCGCCGCTTCCAAGCAGAGCGTGATGCGCGGGCTCGACGAACCATCGCTCGCTGCGGCGATGGCGCGGCAGGACGACTATCCGGCCTTTGCGCGCTTGCGCGCTTCCCCGGACAGCAGGGAAGGGCCACGCGCCTTCGCGGAGAAACGGGCGCCACGATGGGCAGACGCGTGAACGACACTCTGCTGATCCGCAACGTCGAGGTCGCTGGACGACAATGCGATGTCCGGATCGAGAATGGGCGCATCGCGGAGATGGGGGGCCGTCTTCCCCCGCGCGGGGAGGAGATCGATGGACGGGGCGGGGCGCTGATCCCCGGCCTGATCGATCATCACATCCATCTCCTCGCGACAGCGGCAGCTCGTTCATCGGTGTCCCTGGTGGATGTGCGCGGGCCGGACGAACTCGCCCGGCGGCTGCAACTACCCGGTACGGGCTGGCTGCGCGCGGTCGGCTTTCATGAGCATCATGGCGGCACGCTCGACCGCGCTGCACTCGATCACATCGTGCCGGGGCGACCGGTGCGGGTGCAGCACCAGACCGGCTCGGTCTGGTTTCTCAACAGCGCGGCGCTGGCGCAACTGGACCTCGTCGACGCCCCTCCCGGCGTCGATCCGGCGAGTGGCCGGATCGAGCGTGCCGATGATTGGCTGCGCGGGCAGATCGGTCAGACGCCGCCGGACCTTACCGCCCTGGGACAGGAACTCGCCTCCGCCGGCGTCACCGGGGTCAGCGATGCGAGCATCACCAACGACGCGTCCACCGCCGCCTTGTTCGCCTCTGCGCGGACGAGCGGTGCGCTGCCGCAACAGGTGATGCTGATGAGCGGCGGTGCCCTCGATCCGCCGTCCGACCTCGTCATGATCGGGCCGGTCAAGATTCTGCTCGACGATCATGATCTTCCCCCCCTCGATACGGTGACGGACCGGATCGCCGGCGCACGCCGATGGGGACGTCGGGTTGCGGTGCATTGCGTCACCGCCGGCGAACTTGCACTGGCGCTCGCGGCGCTCGCCGAGTCCGGGACGCTGCCTGGTGACCGGATCGAACATGGCGGTGTGATCCCCGCCGAATCGATCCCCGTACTCGCGGAACTCGACCTCACGGTCGTGACCCAATCCGCCTTTCCATGGCAACGCGGCGACCGCTATCTCGCCGAGGTCGAGGTTGGCGAGCAGGCCGACCTGTATCGCTGCGACAGCCTGAAGCGCGGTGGCGTCGCGGTCGCCGGGAGTTCGGACGGGCCCTATGCCACGATCGATCCCTGGCAGGCGATGCGGGCCGCGGTGCAGCGGCGCACCGTATCGGGCCAGCCGATCGGTCCGCATGAGGCCGTCGCGCCACGCGAGGCGCTCGATCTCTATCTCGGAAGCTTCGCTGATCCAGGTGGTCCTCGCCGCAGCGTCACGGTGGGTGCGTCCGCGGATCTCTGCCTGTTGCACGCGCCCATGGAGGCGGCATTGGCGACGCTTTCGGCCGATCTGGTGGCAGCGACCGTCGTCGCTGGCCGCATTGTTCACGGCGATGTTTGATAACCTCCCTCCTCAATATCTTCCAAGGCTGGCCAAGGTGCGAGAGTTCTGCGAATGAACATATATAACTAGGTCGGAGAGGGTCGGGATGGCTGAGAAGGATGCGCTAGCGGGTCTGAAAGTCGTGGATTTCTCGAACTTCCGCACTGGCGCTCAGACGAGCCAAGTTCTCGCCGATTTCGGAGCGGACGTGATCCATGTCGAACTGCCGGGCGGCAGCCCGCTGCGCGAGGAGGCGGCGTGGCCGCTCTGGGGCCGTGGCAAGCGTTCGATCCAGCTCGATCTCAAGAAGGCGGACGATCTCGCTGTCGCCAGAGGGCTTTGCGTGCAGGCCGACATCGTGGTGGAGAGCTTCCGCCCCGGCGTCGCCGATCGGCTGGGCATCGGTTACGACGCGCTGTCGGCGAACAATCCCGGACTGATCTACGCCTCGATCACTGGCTTCGGGAGCAAGGGGCCCTTGGCCGGTCTGCAAGGCTATGAAGCGATCGTGATGGCAAAGTTCGGCGCCTCCTGGGCACTGTCCGACATGTCGCGGGAAGGCGGACGTCCAGCCTTCGCGACTGCCGCCTATGCCTGCTATCCGGCAAGCCAGCTCGCTTTGCAGGGCATCCTTGCGGCGCTGTACGAGCGCGAAACGTCCGGCATCGGCCAGCATATCGAGACCAGCCTCGCCCAGGCGTTGACCGTCTATGATACCTTCAACTGGTTCTCGCGCGTGATGGCGAGCAAGTTCGAGGGCGGCTTCAGGCAGACACCGCGGATCGTCGATGGGGTGCCGACCGGCGGGTTGTCCTTCCGCCTGCTGATCGCCCTCACCAAGGACGGTCGCTGGCTGCAATTCTCCCAGACAGTGGATCGCCTGTTCCGTGCGATGATGAAGATGTTCGAGCTGGACTGGATGTTCGACGATCCCAAATGGGCCGGTCTCCCCGATCTCGACAGCCACGAGCTCCGCAAGGAATTCTGGGAGATGCTGCTCACCAAGGTGCAATCGAAGACGGCAGCCGAATGGTCGGCCGAGTTTGATCGCGACCCGAATGTCTGGGCGGAGATGTTCCGCCACGGCAACGAGCTGCTCGACCATCCGCAAATGCAATATAACAAGATGGTCGCGGAAATCGACGATCCCCAGCGTGGCCATATTCGGATGCCGGGGCCGCTGGTTCGCATGTCGGAGACCCCAGCCGACCTGAGTCGTCTTGCGCCAAGGCTTGGCGAATATGACGAGGCGGTGCGCGCCGAGGCCTCTGCGACCGAAGCCACTCCCGCGAGATCTGAATCGGTCGTCGGTCGCTCGGGCAAGCCGCCGCTCGATGGAGTCACCATCGTCGAGCTTGGAACCTATTATGCCGGGCCTTATGGCACGACCCTGCTGTCCGAGCTTGGTGCCCGGGTGATCAAGCTCGAGCAACTGGACGGCGACCCGCATCGCTACATGCTGCCCTTTCCCGAGCTTGCCGGCCTCAAGGTGCTTCAGGGCAAGGAATGCGTGGCCGTCGACCTCGCCAGCGAAAGGGGCCAGCAGATCGCCTATGAGGTGATCCGCACGGCGGACATCGTGCTGCAGTCCTTCCGAGCGGGCGCCGCCGAGCGGCTCAAGCTCGATGCCGACACGCTACTCAAGCTCAATCCCAACCTCATCTATCTGAGCGCTCCGGGCTATGGCGAAGGTGGCCCGTGCGGTCATCGCCCGGCGTTCGCGCCAACCATCGGGGCTGCCGCCGGTGTCGCCTCGCGCAACGCGCAGAGCGCGATCCCCGAAGGTGCCGGGCTGACGCTCGATCAGATCAAGCCCGCCGCGATCCAGCTTTCGGCGGCTGTCATGGGCGTTGGCAACCCGGATGGTCTTTCAGGCGCCACGGCTGCGACAGCGATGCTGCTCGGGCTGATCGCGCGCCAGCGTGGCAAGTCCTCAGGACAGAAGCTGCTCACCTCCATGCTGTCGAGCACGGCGCACGCCATCTCCGAAGTGATGGTGGATTATGCGGACCACCCGGCGGCACAGGTTGCGGATGCCGGCCTGCACGGCTTCAGTGCGCTCTACAGGCTCTATCAGGCCAGCGGCGACTGGGTGTTCCTTGCGGCGCCGAGCGATCGCGAGTGGAACAGGCTGACGAAGGCGCTGGGCGATGTGGGAGCCCGCCTCTCGACCGATGCCCGCTTCGAGACCGCCGAGGCGCGCAAGACCAACGACAACGCGCTGGTCGGAGAATTCGAGGCGCTCTTGAAAGGCAGGACCGCGTCCGAGTGGGAAACCATGCTGCGCGCCGCCGACATTGCCTGCGTCGCATGCGCGCCCGCTCCGGTCGAGAGCAATTACATGGACGAGGGCAGCCCGGGCCGCTTGAGCGGATATGTCACGCATGGCCATCACCCGATCCTGGAAGATGTGCCGAGGTTGAGCGCGCTCGTCTCCTTCTCACGCTCGGAGACACTGGCGGGCGATGCCAGCCTGGTCGGGCAGGACACCGACAAGGTGCTGCGTGAATATGGATATGACGCAGCGCAAATCGACCAGCTTTCGGAGGAGGGCATCATCCTCGTCGCCTAGGCATGCGATGCCTCGATCACAAACTTGACGGTCTTTCATTTTCGTTCGCCCGGGGCTAGCCTCGGTTCGAAAACAAGAATGAGGAGAGGTTGATGACCCAAGTAATGAAGGGCATCCGCATGCTTGAGGTCGCGCAATTCACCTTCGTGCCAGCTGCTGGAGGTGTGCTGACCGACTGGGGCGCTGAGGTGATCAAGATCGAGCACCCGGTGCGCGGAGACGCACAACGCGGCATCAAGATGTTGCAGCGCCTTGCGGTCAATCCTCAACGCTCGAGCCTGATGCAGCATCCCAATCGCGGCAAGAAGAGCGTCGGTATCGACATCTCGACCGAGGAAGGTCGCGAGTTGCTCTATGAGATCGCCAAGACGTGCGACATATTCCTCACTAATTATCTGCCGGGCGCACGCCGCAAGCTCGGCATCGACGTCGAGCATCTGCGGGCTGCCAATCCCGACATCATCTATGTTCGCGGCTCTGCGCTTGGAGACAAGGGGCCGGAGCGCGAGAATGGCGGCTTCGATTCAACCGCCTTCTGGGCACGCGGCGGCTCCGCTGTGATGGTGACGCCCGAAGAACTCGGCCTGCCGCTCACCCAGCCGGGACCGGCTTATGGCGACACGATTGGCGGCATGAACATCGCAGGGGGTATCGCGGCCGCGCTGTTTCACCGCGAGAAGACCGGCGAAGCACTGGAGGTCGACGTCTCGCTTCTCTCATCCGGTATCTGGGCGACCGCGTGCAGCGTCGATGTCTGCATGGAGCTCAACACCATGCCGTTCCGCAACGCGATGCCGACCGGCGGCGTGGCGAAGGGCGGCACCAATCCGTTCATGGGCGTGTTCCGCACGGCCGACGGCCAAGCGATCAACCTCACCATATTGTCGCCCGGCCCCTACATGCAGGACACGTTCGAGCATCTGAACCTCGCCCATCTGATGGAAGACGAGCGTTTCAGTTCCGTCGAGAAGCTGATGGAAAATGCGGAAGCCTGCGGCCCCTACATCGTCGAGGAGTTTGCAAAACACCCGTTCAGCTACTGGATGGAGCGGCTGAAGACGATGAAGGGGCAATGGGCGCCCTACCAATCGCCGCTCGATGTCGCGTCCGATCCGCAGGTGCTCGCAAACGATCTGATCTACGAGGTCGAGTCGGCCGATGGCGGGCCACCGATCCGGCTCGTCGCAAATCCCGTCCAGTTCAATCATCAACCCGTCAAGAATGAGCGCGCGCCCGAGGCGTCGGAGCATACCGAACTCTTCCTGATGGACATGGGGATCGACTGGGATCGGATCGAGGCACTCAAGACCAAAGGAGCCATAGCCTGACATGCCTCTTATATAACTAACTAGCCTATGTCGGGATTCCGTGTCATGACAGGGGCAGGATAGGAGCCTGTAATGGAATTGAAGCCTGGTTCGCGGTGGAAGAGTTCTGTGTGCGGCGCCGAGTTCGTGGTGGTGCGCCCGGCTAAGCAGGCCGGCGAGTTGAAATGCGGCGGACACCCGGTGGTGGCCGTCGGCACAACCGCGCCGGAGGGGCTCTCACCCGATGCAGACCTTTCCGACGGCATCCACATGGGCAAGCGCTATTTCGACGAGCAGAGCGGACTGGAATTGCTCGCCAGCAAGGCGGGTCTAGGTTCGTTGACGGTTGATGGTCGCAAGATGCTGCTCAAGGACGCCAAGGCGCTTCCGTCCTCCGACTGACCCGACTCATCGGAACACCAAGATGCAGACATCGTTGCTTCTCGACATGGCAGCCGACGCCTTTCCAGATCGCGCCGCGGTCGGCGGTGGAGGGAAACTCGTCGCGCTCCGCGACCTGGCAGCCCGCGCGAAGGGTGGTGCCGCGTTTCTCGACGCTCAGGGCGGGGAGACGGTGGTCTTCCTCGGACTGAACGGAGAGGCGCTGCCCGTCGCCCTGTTCGCCAGTGCCGTGATCGGCAAACCTTTCGCGCCGCTCAACTACCGCCTCGCGGACGGCGACCTGTGCAAGCTCGTGGCGCGGACCGCACCGTCGGTGATGATCGTCGACGACGAGATGCTCGATCGGGTGAAGCAGGTCGAGGGCGTCACCTTCATCACCCGCAGCACCTTCGAGGCGGCGTGCAGAGATGTGTCGATGCAGCAGGCCGACCTGCCTTTCTGCGATCCGGACATCGCCGTGCTGCTGTTCACCAGCGGCACGACCGGCGATCCCAAGGCCGCCGTTCTGCGCCACCGCCATCTCGCCAGCTATGTCATCTCGACCGTCGAATTCATGGCAGCCGGAGACGAGGAAGCTGCTCTGGTTTCCGTGCCGCCCTACCATATAGCCGGCATTTCGGCGGTGCTGACCGGCGTCTATGGCGGGAGGCGGATCGTCTACCTGCCGGTCTTCACGCCAGAAGCGTGGGTGGACGCGGCGGTGAAGGAGAAGATCACTCACGCAATGGTGGTGCCGACGATGCTCGGCCGTATCCTCGATGTGATCCAGCAGCGCGACCTGTCGCTACCCGACCTGCGTGCGCTGTCCTATGGTGGCGGGCGCATGCCGCAGCCGGTCATCGAACGCGCGATGACGCTTATGCCGCACGTCGACTTCGTCAACGCCTACGGCTTGACCGAGACCAGCTCGACCGTCGCGGTGCTCGGGCCCGACGATCACCGGCTGGCGATGCTTTCCGACGATCCCGATGTGCGCCGGCGGCTGGGCTCGGTCGGCCGCCCCCTGCCGACACTCGAACTCGAGATCCGCGATCCCGACGGGCATGTGCTCCCCGCGGGCATGAGCGGCGAAGTCTATGTCCGCGGCGAGCAGATCGCAGGCGAATATCTCCACAAGAAAGTGATCTCGGACGACGGCTGGTTCGCCACCAATGACGCGGGCTGGCTCGACGCCGAAGGCTTTCTGTTTGTCGAAGGCCGCCTCGACGACGTGATCGTGCGCGGCGGCGAGAATATCTCGCCCGGCGAGATCGAGGACGTGTTGCGCACTCACCCGGCGGTCGCCGATCTCGCCGTCTTCGGATTGCCTGATGACCAATGGGGCGAGCGCGTCGCGGCAGTGATCGTCCCGCGCGAGACGGCGCCTTCGGTGGATGAACTCGCGGCCTGGGTGAAGGCGCGACTGCGTTCGACCAAAACGCCTGAAACTTGGGATTTCCGCGCAGAGCTGCCCTATAATGACATGGGCAAACTGCTCCGCCGAGTGCTCAAGCAGGATCTGATCGAGCGGGCACGACGCTTCGAGGCGGCCTGAGAGCGCCCCCTGCCAGCCCTGTCCTGCAAAACCGGGCAGTGGCGATGATTTCCCTGCATCTGTCGGCGCGCTAGGGTGCCGTCCATGGGCGGGATGATCGATCTGCTTCTTGATGCCGAGGCGATCGGCCTGCGGGTGGTGTGCGCCTGCGAACGCGGCTGGGGCGACGCGGTCAAATCTGGGCCCGGCATCATATGGCTCGGCGTTCATACCCAAGGCCCGATCCCCATCGACGGGCTCGACGATTTCGACATGCTGCTGACGGTGCAAGCCGGCGCCCCCGCGCCATGGGTGAGCCTTACGGACATCGAGGCCGGGATTGCGCATCTGCGCGACGTGATCGCGCAGCAGCCGCTCGCCGCGACGGTTCTTGCGCAGGTTCTGCGAATCACGCCGATGCTCGAATTCGATTTCGCAATTCTGCTTGAATCCTTTGCCTATTCGACCCTGCTCGCAAGCGGCGGCTTTCGCCGGTGGCTAGGCGCCCTGCCGCCACAACGTACACGCTCAGACAACCACCCCCGCGTGCGGATGCAACGAACCGGGGAAGGGCTTGAGATCATATTCGACCGCCCGCGCGGTCGGAATGCGATCGACGCAGCGATGCGCGACGCGCTGGTCGAGGCGCTGCAATTCGCCAGCTTCGATCCCGATCGCGCGCCGGTCGTGCTGCGCGCGGAAGGGGCCGTGTTCAGCATCGGCGGAGATCTCGCGGATTTCGGGCGGGCCGACGATCCGGCGATCGCGCACGCGATCCGGACGCTACGCTCAGCGGCAAGCGCGCTGCATTCGATCGCCGACCGCGCAACGACGCGACTGCATGGCCCCTGCGTCGGCGCGGGCATCGAGATCCCGGCGGCCGCTGCACGCGTCGTCGCGCGGCCGGGCACGTCCTTCCGCTTGCCCGAGGTGACGATGGGAGTGATCCCCGGAGCCGGTGGCACCGTGACGATCCCACGTCGAATCGGCCGCCAGCGCTCCTGTTGGATGGCGATGAGCGGCGAAACCATCGATCTCGAAACGGCGTGCCGCTGGGGCCTCGTCGACGCGGTGGATGAATGAGGGCGGTCGGACGCGCCGTCGAACGATGGGCCAGCGCCATTGCGACGGCCAGCGCCGTGGTCGGACGAAAGGTGAGCATCGATCCCCGGTCGGTATTTGATCGAGCAGCCGATCTCCCGCTCGGCCCGCCTGGACGATGGTCGCCCAATCGCAGCTGCCGCCTGGTTCGCGCCGCCGACGGCTGGATCGCGATCAATCTGCCGCGCGAAGATGATCTCGCCATGGTCCCGGCTTGGCTCGGACAGGAGTTCAGGGGCGATCCCTGGTGTGCAATCGTCCGTGTCGCCCGGACGCGGATCTGCGCCGATCTGCTTGGCCAGGC
>FTIT01000085.1_pt1 | contig 10124 bp, 6 predicted proteins | sample 1658061 | NCBI WGS metagenome assembly FTIT01 (sample SAMEA3914795, study PRJEB12502) | metagenome | biome: forest; material: soil | place: Canada | collected 2011-07-05 | depth 0.3 m
GGCGGAACTCGACGTTCTCGGGGTCGGGCGCGCCTATGCCGAGCAGGCCGCCGCGCTTCGTCCGGCGTCAACCCGGATTGTGGACAAGCTGCCGCTGAATCTGCTCATCGCCCCAGCCATCCTAAGGGCGCTGCCGCGCGCCAGCATCATCTGCCTGCTGCGCGATCGGCCCGACGTGGTGGTCGGCAACTACCGGCAGATGTTCGAGTACGAGTCCGGCGCCTACGACTACAATCTCTCCGTGGAAGGCACGGCGGAACAAGCCGATCACGCCGAGACCCTGGCCAGCATCCTGGCGAGCCGCCATCCCGACAGGGTGCTGGTGGTCCGATACGAAGACCTCGTCCGCAACGCGCCCGACGCGGGCGAGCGCATCTTCAACTTCGTGGATCTCCCGTGGTCTGCGGACTTCGCCGCCATCGAGCGCAACCGGCGGCCGGTCGGCTCGGCGAGCGCCGTGCAGGTTCGCTCCGCCCTGCACGGAGGCAGAATCGGCAGCTCGGCGGCTTGGCGTCCCTTCTTGTCCAACTTATCATAATCATCGCTGCCCCCGTGGATGGGGCCCATCTTGGCATTATATTGTTGTAAAATAAGAGATTTTTACTCCGCTTGCCGACCATTGTGCAATCCTATATGTAGGAGTATAAGATGGGGATGAAAAGCCGGAGCGCCATAGAGGTCGCGACCGGGCCCCGGGGGGAGGACTACGATGCAGGAATCCAGGATCGGACTGGCGGCGCGAGCTGGCGGCCAGGAGAAGGTTGTGGTGGGGCGTGCGGGCCGCCGGTGGACGTCGGGCTGTTCGCTTATCGCGCTGGCGATGGCGGAGGTGCTCGCCGCGACCGGTGCTCATGCCCAGAGTGCGGGCGTCGCCGCCACGCCGGCCGCAGCCGCCACAAAGCCAGCGGCGCCTGCCGACCCCGCCAAGACCTCGAAGGCGAACGTCTCCGAAGTGCAGGAGATCATCGTCACGGGGATTCGTGGCGCGATCATCCAGGGGCTTGAAAGCAAGCGCGACGCCGAGATCATCGTCGAGTCGATCAAGTCGGAGGAGATCGGCAAGTTCCCCGACAAGAACCTCGCGGAGGCGCTGCAGCGCATCCCCGGGGTTTCGATCGACCGCGACGGCGGCGAGGGCCGCTATGTCACGATCCGCGGCCTGGGGCCGCAATTCAACACGGTGCTGTTGAACGGGCGCCGCATCGCCACGGACAACTACAACCGGTCCTTTAGCTTCGACACCATCTCGTCCGACCTGGTCGCCGGCATCAACGTCTACAAGACCCAGCAGAGCTATATCCGCGAGGGCGGCATCGGCGGCACCGTCGATGTGCGGACCACGCGGCCGCTGGATCATCCGGGCCTTCACGGCGCCGCGCGGGTCGAGGGGCTCTACGAGGAGAACAGCAAGCAGACGACGCCCAACGGATCCGCGCTCATCTCGGACACCTTCCTGGATGACACCCTCGGGTTCCAGGTGTCGGTCTCGCGGCAAGAGCGGAACAATCGCACCTACACCCTGAATACCGACGCCGGGTCGGGCATTCGCTCGCAGGACGCCTTCACGGCTTATGACCCGGTCGATTATCCCGCGATCTTCGCCTACAGCAATTTCGGGGTGAACCCGGTCTACCGCCAGCAGCAGCTGAACCGCGATGTGATCGACGAACACCGCGTCCGCACCGGCCTCACCGCCGCAGGGCAATGGAAGCCGTCGGATCGGCTCGAGGTCAACGTCGACTACCTCTATTCCAACTTCAAGACCGACACGACGATCAACCAGGTCAGCAACTGGATCTGGACGGCCACCCCGCCCAAGTCGGCCGCCCCCGCCGTGCTGGCCTATGGGCAGGCCAACGACCCCGCCAACATCGCCCAGTGGACGGCGTTCGCCAATTACATCGCCGCCAACAGCAAGACCCAGCTCGACAAGAACGGCGTCGCCACCACCATCGACATCAATCCCAACTCGGGCCTGATCGGGTTCAACACCGAAGTTCACCACCGGCCGACGGTCACCCAGATGGCCGGCCTCAACCTGGCCTACAAGGTCTCGGACGACATCGACTTCACGCTGGATGGCGCCTGGTCAAAGGCGCGCGACAACGACCCAGGCCTCGACATGCGGCGGAGCATGGAGATCAAGGACACCGGCAAATACCTGGTCGATGCCACCGGGAGCGTCCCGGAGATCCTCAACCTCGACCCGCGGATGGCCGCGACCTACGCCAACGCCACCAACCTGAACGTCCGGCGCCAGTACAATACGGGCGACGTCATCGACGCGCAGAACTACGAAATCAGCGGCGAGTTCAAGTGGCGGATCAGCGACAAACTCAAGGTCCGGTTCGGCGGCCTTCGTGAAGTCGATAAGAAATCCCTGCTGGATTACGCGACGGACAACCAGCTCCAGCAGGAAATGTACCAGAACTCGGGCTACAAGTTCGCCAGCGTGGCCGAGCTTCAAAGCGTGGTCTACGGCATCCTGGCCACTGATCCCTCGAAATTCGGCCAGAACAAGGACGCCTACACCACCACCTTCGCGATCAACATCCCGGCCTTCGACGCCTATATGGCGAACCCGGCCAACCTGGCGCGCCTTCGCCAAATCGCGCTCGCCAACAACGATACGGCCCGCCTGGCCTCGATCGACGCCTTCATCAAGAACGGGTCCAGTTTCGCCGCCACGCTGACCGGCAATTCCGCCAATGTGCGGGAAGCCGTCACGTCGGCCTATGCCGACTTCGACGCCGACTTCCAGATCCTCGACCGCCCAGCCCACCTCACGGGGGGGCTCCGGTACACGCGCACCGAAACCGATGCGGGCGGTTATGCGCAGGTCCTGACCAACCTCACCCCGCTCCCGACGGCGCCAGGCAACAATCCCAACACGCTCATCCCCACCTTCGCGACGGCCAATGGGCCGGGCGGGCTGACCTCGACCCTCGTCAGCACCCACTATGACGACTGGCTGCCGTCGGTGAACTTCAAGATGGACATCACCCACGACGTCATCCTGCGCCTGGCGGCCTCCAAGTCCTTGACCCGGCCGGAACTCGACGACCTCACGCCGAAGTTCTCCTATGGCTCGTTCAGCAAGAGCGGCAGCACGGTGACCACGAACAATCCCAAGCTGCAGCCGACGCGGTCGAACAATTACGACGCCTCGCTGGAATGGTATCCGGCGCAGGCGACCAGCTTGGGGATCGATGTCTTCCAGAAGGACATCCAGGGGTTCATCGTCCAGCAGACGATCTCGGGCCAGAAGGTGGCGAGCCTGCCGACCACGTCGAGCGGCGACTACCAGACGTCCTACAACAACTTCACCTTCATCGAGCCGGCCAATGCGGGTGACGTGCGGGTGCGGGGTGTCACCGTGGCCTGGACCCAGTCCTTCGAGTTCGGCGGCGGCTTCCAGATGAACTACACCTGGGTCGACACCAATCGCCCGTTCGATCCCTCGAACTACGACCCCACCAAGGTGACCCTGCCCGGTCTCAGCAACACGCTCAACGTGGTCGGGTTCTTCGAGCGGGGACCGTTCCAGGCCCGGGTCGCCTACAACCGGCGCAGCTCGTTCCTGGTCAATCCGAACTACTGCGGCGGCGAGTATTGCAGTGCGCCGGAGCCGCTGATCGCCAATCCCTATGACCAGGTCGACGCACGCCTCGGCTATACCTTCTGGAAGACGGCGCAGGTCTATGTCGAAGGCATCAACCTGACGAAATCGGTGCTGACGGAGCATGGTCGCTTCGAGAATCTGTTCATCAGCCGGGAAAATTTCGGCAGGCGCTTCACCCTCGGCGTGTCGGCGCGCTTCTGATGAGGATGGCCGGGTGGGGGGAGGCGTCGTGAAACGCAAGGTGATGGCCGCCCTGCTGGCAGCCGCCGGACTGGTGGCGGGCGGCCTGCCCGCAAGCGCCGGGCAATCCGTCCTGGTCCGGGACTGGCGCTTCTCGCCCGACGGATCGGAGGGCCCGCAATATGCCGACTATGATGACCGCCGGTGGCAGGTCGTCTCGGTCCCGCACGACTTCTCGATCAGCAGTGCGGACGGCCGCGCCCGGTCCGATCCCAAGACACCGAGCGGCGCCTATTCGGGCTACATCCCGGGCGGCGCGGGCTGGTATCGACGTCATTTCAGCCTCGATGCCGACCAGGCCCATGGCGTGGTTCGCCTCAAGTTCGAGGCGGCCTATATGGACGCCGGCATCTGGGTGAACGGGGCCTATGTCGGGGCGCATCACTATGGCTACAGCGCCTTCGCCGTCGACCTGACCGGGAAGGTACATGCTGGCGACAATGTGGTTTCGGTCCGCATCCAGCATGACGACCCCTCGTCGCGCTGGTACGCCGGCTCCGGCCTCATTCGACCCGTGACGCTCGAAACCCTTGCCCGGATCCACGCGGATCCGGACGGGGCGACCATCCGCACCCCCGTCGCCCTGCCGGACCATGGCGAGGTTCATATCTCGACGACCGTTCAGAACGGTGACGACAAACCCGCGGACGTCTCGGTCTCGCTGCAGATCCTCGATGCCCGCGGAAAGGTCGTGGCGGCCGCCGAGAACCAGGCCAGGATCGAGGCCGGCCAAAGCCTTCCCGTGGCGCGGGATTTCACGATCGCACATCCGGCGCTCTGGTCGACGGAGGCCCCCAATCTCTACCGGCTGGAGCAGGTCGTCTCGGCGGAGGGGCGGGTGGTCGATCGGCGCACCACGACCTTCGGCATCCGCACGATCACGGTGGACGCCCAGCATGGGCTCCGGATCAACGGCGAGCGCGTGCTGCTGCGCGGCGGGAATATCCACCACGACAACTACATGCTCGGGGCCGCTGGCGTGCCGCGCGCGGACGAGCGCAAGCTCGAGCTGATGAAGGCGGCGGGCTACAACGCCGTGCGCAACGCGCACAATCCCGCCAGCCAGGCCACGCTCGACGCGGCCGACCGGCTGGGCATGCTGGTCATCGACGAGGCGTTCGACTCCTGGGTGATCCCCAAGATGCCGCGGGACTATTCGCGGTTCTTTCCCAACGACTGGCAGTCCGACCTCGACAGCCTGATCGCGACTGGGCGGAACCATCCGAGCGTGGTCATGTGGAGCATCGGCAACGAAATCCCCGAGCAGGCCACGCCCGAAGGCGCCGCAAGGGCCAGGCTGCTGGCGCAATATGTCCGCCAGCGCGATCCCACGCGGCCGATCACAGCGGCGGTCAACAGCGAGGGCGAGAAGGTCGCGGGCTTCTTCGCCGCGCTCGACGTCAGCGGCTACAACTACCGGCCGGAATATTACGGGCCCGATCATCTCACCTACCCGGATCGGGTGATGTTCGGGACGGAATCCTATCCGGACCAGGCCTTCGACTACTGGCGTCCAACCGACACCATGCCGTGGGTGATCGGCGATTTCGTCTGGACGGCGTTCGACTATCTGGGCGAGGCCTCGATCGGCTGGACCGGCTACAGCTCGGCCTGGCGCGCCCTGGGCCCCTACCCCTGGCAGCTGGCCTATTGCGGCGAGATCGATGCGACCGGGCGACGCCGCCCCGCGTCCTACTATCGCGAAATCCTGTGGGACGCGGGGCCGACCAAGCTGGCCGCCTTCGTCCGCTTCCCCGAGGCCGGCGGCGCGCTGCCCGACGGCGACTACTTTGGGCCGAAGGCCAATCGCCAATGGGTCCTGCCGGACGTCCACGAAAGCTGGACCTGGCCGGGATACGAGGGCCGTCCCCTCGACGTGGTCGTCTATTCCCGCGCGCCCGAGGTCGAGCTGCTGCTCAACGGCAAGAGCCTGGGGCGCAAGGCCGTGAACGCCCAGACGCGCTATGAGGCGCATTTCCAGGCGCCCTATGCGCCCGGGGTCCTGCGGGCGGTGGGCTATAAGGATGGCCGCAAGATCGCCGAGTGGACTTTGGAGACCGCCGGAAAGCCCGCCCAGGTCCGGCTCTCGGTGGACCACGGCGCCATATCGGCGGACGGCCTGGACGTCGCCTATGTCGTCGCGGAGCTGGTCGATGCGAAGGGCCGAAAGACCTACATCCGTGCGGACGATCGCCAGCTGCGGTTCGAGATCTCGGGGGCGGGAACGCTGACCGGCGTCGGCAATGGCGATCCCGTGAGCACCGAAAGCCTCTCGTCGGACCTGCGCACGACGTTCCACGGCCGCGCCGTCGCCGTGGTGCGCGGGCGCGGCGCCAACGGGCTGATCACCGTCAAGGTCTCCGCGGATGGACTGCCGGCGGCCACGCTCTCCCTTCAGGCGGGCTCGTGACCTCGGCAATCTCCCGGCTCCGTCCGGGGACTTGATATCGCCGTCGGCGTCGAGGCGACCTCGACGGCCGGGAGGGGAATCCGATCGATGGCGAACAGGATCCGCATTCCTGAGCTTCTGTTCGCCGCCGTGCTGATCTCGCTCGGCCCTCAGGTCGCATCTGCCGGCGACTATTTCGTCGACTGCACGGCCCGGGATGCGGGATCCGGTTCGCGGAGCGCCCCTTGGGGTTCGCTGGCGGCGGTGAACCGTTGGCGGGCCTTTGCCCCCGGCGACCACCTCCGCCTTCGGGCCGGGACCAGGTGCGCCGGGCCGCTCGCGCCCCAGGGCCAGGGCGCCAGGGGGCGGCCCATCGTCCTGACCTCCTACGGTAAGGGCGCGCGGCCGATCATCGCCGCCGGGAAGGCGCCGGCGGCGCTGACCCTGACGGATCAGTCCTGGTGGACGCTTAGCGGGTTGCACCTTGTCGGGGGCGCGCGGTGGGGGGTTCATATCACCGCGGTCTCCGGATTGGTCCGCGGCATCACCTTGCGAAACCTGGTGGTCGAGCGCGTGACCGGCGGCGCGCTGGACAGCAAGGACACCGGCCTGGTCGTCATCGCGCCGGAGCCGCGCGACGCGCGGAATTCAGCCGGCGCACGCTTCGACCAGGTGTTGGTGGACGGCGTGCTGGCGCGGTCGACCACGATGTGGGCGGGCATCCTCGTCGGCACCGGCTCGCCGCGCAGCAACTGGTTCCTGGACGAGGCGAAACGCAGCACCCGCGTCACGGTCCGGAATTCCGTGGTCCACCATGTCTATGGCGACGGCATCATCCTCTTCGTCGTCAATGACGGCCTGCTCGACCACAACGTCGCCCATCATTCCGGCATCCAGCCCACGAAGACGATAGGGACGCCCAACGCCATTTGGACGTGGGCCTGCGACCGGTGCGTCGTCCAGTACAACGAAGCCTACGAGAACGCTTCGCCGGGTATCGATGGCGGCGCCTTCGACATCGACTTCCACAGCAAAGACAGCGTCGTTCAGTACAACTACGGCCATGACAACGCCGCCTACTGCGTGGCGGTCTTCGCGGCCGAGGAGAAGGTGACGATCAATTCGACGATCAGATACAATATCTGTTCGAACAACGGCACGAAGGCCGTGAAGCAGAGAACCGAGATCGAGATTTCGGCGATCGAAGGGTCCTCGATCGACGGCCTGCAGATCTACGGCAACAGCTTCTACACCCGCAACAAGCTCATCCATGTTTCCGACGGGGCGCTCAAGGGCGCCCGCCCCAGGACGTTCCAGAACAACATCGTCTACTCGACCTCGGACTTGGAGCAGGATGGCCTGGAGGACTTCGAGAGCGGGCACAATGTCTGGTACCTGCCGAGGGGAAAGGTCTCGCATCGCGAAGCCGGCAGCCTCTATGCCGATCCCCTGTTCGTCGGCGAGGCGCGCGGGGCGATGCGAAGCGCCGGCGACTTTCGGCTGAGGGACCGGTCGCCGGCGATCGGCGCGGGCGCCGGCATTCCCGATTCCGGAGGACGAGACCATTTCGGTGGGCGCGTTCCCAGGTGCGGCCGCCTCGATATCGGCGCGGTCGAATCCGCCCGGCGCCGCGCGATCCGAGCTCGTGAATCGCCCGGCGCCACCACGGATGTCCTCCATTAGTCCGACTAAAATACACCGTCACCGCCGGTGCGACGAACACCTCCCCGCCTGGGGCTCGCCGCGTGAGGCGAGCCCCCTTTTTTCATCGACCCCCGGATTTCGAATCTCGCCTCGGTTGCGTCTGACGCATTCCACTCCGACAATAGGGGTGTTAGGTGGATACCCGGAAAGCCGATAGGTGGAACAAATGGAAGGGGATGGTCGGATCGATCCCATCGACGACCGACGCGAGTCGCGAGGCACGGGGCGGCGCTTTCATGGCGCGATCGCTCACCGGCTCGGGACGGCCATCTTGTCGGGTGAGTTCAAGCCTGGGGATACGCTGTCCGGCGAAATCGCCTTTTCGGAAGCTCTGAACGTCTCGCGGGGCGCCTATCGCGAGGCGGTGCAAGCGCTGGCGGCCAAGGGCCTGGTGGAAAGCCGGACAAAGACCGGAACGCGGGTCCTGCCGCGCAACCGCTGGAACCTCCTCGATCCCGATGTGCTCGCCTGGGCGTTTTCGGGCGAACCGGACATGCAGCTGATCCGGAGCCTGTTCGAGCTTCGACACATGATTGAGCCCGGCGCAGCCCGTCTTGCCGCCGAAAGGCGCGACAAGGAGGACCTCCGGCGCATGAAGGACGCGTTGGCGGGGATGCGGCGCCATACCCTGGCCACCGAGCAGGGGCGGATGGCGGACCGCGATTTCCACGATGCCCTTCTCCAGGCGACGCGAAATGACGCGCTTGTGGTGCTGAGCGCCAGCATCGGCGCCGCCGTCACCTGGACCACCCAATTCAAGCAGCGCGCCCGCGCGCTGCCGCGCAATCCGATTCCCGATCACGCACGGGTTTATGAGGCGATCGCGGCGGGCGATCCGGACGCCGCAGCGGATGCGATGACCAAGTTGGTCGAGCTGGCGCTCGAGGACACCCGTCAGTCCCTGCTCTGAGCCGCGTCGCCTATAAGGAGGCCATGGCCGAGGCCGCGCCCGAGGCGAATACGCTCGCGCCAAGCTCTTGCGCGGCCCCAGTCGCCGCTGGACGAGACCGGATGTTCTGCTATTAATTTGTCGGAGTAATTGGCAATTTCTAGGCGGAGCGGACATGGGCGGCAGGCTGATTCAATTTCGCCAGGCGGACGGCGAGCGCGGCGTGGCGTTGCTGAGTGAAAGCGGCGGCGCAAGACGTCTGGAGGGGGTGAGCAGCGTCTACGGCCTGGCCCAACGCGCGCTGCAGGAAGGCGCCTCGCTTGCGGATCTTGCGGAACAGCTCGCAGGCCGATCCGTGGATCTCGGCGACGTCGTGCTGCTGGCGCCGATCGACCATCCTGATCCCGCCCATCTGTATCTGACCGGCACAGGCCTGACCCATCTCGGCTCGGCCGAGGGCCGGGACAAGATGCATCGCACGCTCGCAGCGGACGCGCAGCCGACGGACTCGATGAAGATGTTCCTCATGGGGGTGGAGGGCGGCAAACCTGAGGCCGGCGCCGTGGGCGCACAGCCAGAATGGTTCTACAAGGGCAACGGCTCGACGCTGGTCGGCCCGGGCGATCCGCTGCGGTCGCCTTCGTTCGCCGGCGATGCGGGCGAGGAGCCCGAGCTGGCCGGCGTCTACATCATCGACGGCCAGGGCGCTCCTGTCCGCCTGGGTTTCGCGCTCGCGAACGAGTTCTCCGATCACGTGACCGAGCGGGGAAACTATCTGTGGCTGGCCCACTCGAAGCTGCGGCAGGCGGCCTTGGGTCCCGAGCTCCTGATGGGCGACATGCCCGAGCAGGTTCACGGGAGCAGCCGGATCATCCGGAACGGCGAGGTGTTGTGGGAGAAGCCGTTCGTGTCCGGCGAGGCGAACATGTCCCACAGCCTGGCGAACCTGGAGCATCACCATTTCAAGTACGGGCTGTTCCGCCAACCGGGCGACCTCCACGTCCATTTCTTCGGAACGGCGACCCTGTCCTTCAATGACGGCATCAGCCCCATGGCCGGAGACATCTTCGAGATCGAAGCCGCCCCCTTTACCTTGCCGGTCCGCAACCCTCTGGAGTTCGAGGCGTCCGAAGGGCCGCAGGTTCGCGCCCTCTGAGCGAATCCGCGATACGGATCACAGGTCTGCTGGTCGGGCGTGCCGGGCGCCGGCCTAGTGGACGAGCGCCTTCGGCCGTGGCGCGCCGCCCCAGGCGCGGCGGAGGGCGTCGGCCATGATCTGG
>FTIT01000565.1_pt6 | contig 10030 bp, 10 predicted proteins | sample 1658061 | NCBI WGS metagenome assembly FTIT01 (sample SAMEA3914795, study PRJEB12502) | metagenome | biome: forest; material: soil | place: Canada | collected 2011-07-05 | depth 0.3 m
GACATCCACACGCACTATGACGGGCAGGCGACATGGGAGAACAGGCTCGCGCCCTCGTCCAATCATGGCGTGACCACGGTGGTGATGGGCAATTGCGGCGTCGGTTTCGCGCCGTGTCGCCCGGCCGAACGCGCGATGCTCGTCGCGGTGATGGAGGGCGTCGAAGACGTGCCCGAAGTGGTGATGGTCGAGGGCCTTCCGTGGAACTGGGAAACCTTCCCCGACTATCTCGACGCGCTGGAGAAGCGCGAGCTTGACGTCGACGTGGCCGCCCAACTGCCGCATTCGGCGTTGCGGGTCTATGTGATGGGCGAGCGCGCTGCTTCTCACGAACCGCCCAACGCTCACGATCTCGCCGAGATGCGCCGGCTTACCACCGAGGCGATCAGGGCCGGCGCGATCGGGGTCACCACCTCGCGCAACCTCATGCACCGCACCAAGGCGGGCGCACTGGCGCCCAGCCTTTTCTCCGAGGAGGATGAGTTGGTGGCACTCGCGCGCGGCCTGCGCGACGCGGGCACCGGCGTGTTCCAGATGATACCGCGCGTGATGGGGCCGGCGGCGGACGAATTTTCCCTGATGCGGCGCGTCGCCGAGGAAGCTCGGCGTCCGCTCTCCTACTCGCTGTTGCAGATGCCGGCGGGTGACCCGACCGAATGGCGCACCCATCTCGACGCGCTCACCGCCGCCAACGCAGACGGCCTGCCGATGCGCGCACAGGTGGCGCCGCGTCCCGTCGGGATGCTCTATGGGCTCGACCTGAGCTTCCATCCCTTCGTTTTTCACCCGAGCTTCCGCCCCCTCGCCGATCTGCCGCTGGCGCAGAAGGTGCAGGCGATGCGTGATCCCGCAATGCGCGCCAGGCTGCTCTCCGAACGACCCGTGGATTCAAATCCCGTCTCGGTGAAGACCGTCGAGGCCTTCAGGTTCGCTTATCCCATGGGCCGCGAACCCAATTACGAACCCGATCCCGCCGATCGCATCGACAATAGGGCGAAGGCACTCGGTATCACGCCAGAGGAATATGCCTATGACCTGATGCTGGAGGACGAGGGGCGCGCGATCCTCTACCAGCCGGGTGCCAATTATCGCGACGGCAATCTCGATGCTGTACGGACCATGCTCGGCCATCCCGACACCGTCGTCGGGCTTGCGGACGGAGGGGCGCATTACGGCATGATCTGCGATGCGAGCTTCCCGACCTTCTACCTCGAACGCTGGGCGCGCGACGCCGAGGGAGCCGACCGCATCCCGCTGCCCCACGCCATTGCCGCACTGACCAGCAGGCCCGCCGAGACGGTAGGCCTCGCCGACCGCGGGCGGATCATGGTGGGTGCCAAGGCCGACCTCAACGTGATCGATCTCGCGCGTCTGCACCTCCACCGCCCGAGCGTGATCCGCGACCTGCCGGCCGGAGGCAAACGGTTGCGACAGGGCGCCGACGGTTATGTCGTGACGATTGTATCGGGCGCGATCACCTATCGGGAGGGCGAGCCGTCCGGCGCGCTGCCCGGGCGCCTCGTGCGCGGCGCGCGAAAGACTGCCTTCCGGCGGGCCTGAACTCAGGAGACATTATGGCGGATTATGAGGATATCGCGGTCGGCGTCGCCGATCGTATCGGTACGCTGACGATCAACCGGCCCGAAAAGGGCAACACCGTCCGTCCGCAGACGCTCGCGGAGATCTGTCGCGCACTCGACGCGCTGACAGCGGACGAAGAAGTCGCCGCCATCGTGCTGCGGGCGGAGGGCAAGAACTTCTCCGCCGGCGCCGACTTCGCCTTCCTCGACGAAATGAAGGCGATGAGTGCCACCCAGATCAAGGCTCAGGTTTACGCGCATTTTCAAGGTGCTGCCAAGCGTCTTTACCATTGTCAGAAGCCAACGCTGGCGTTGGTGCAAGGGGCTGCAGTGACGGTCGGCTGCGAGCTGGCGCTAGCCTGCGACTTCCGCCTGCTTGCCGACGATGCCTTCCTTCAGGAAAGCTGGATCAAGCTTGGCATCATGCCCCCGCTGGGTGGGCTGTTCCTCCTGCCGCGTATGATCGGTCTCGGTCGCGCCGCGCAAATGGTGCTGCGGGGATTGCCCGTGAAGGCGGAGGAGGCCGAGCGCATCGGTCTTGCATCCGAGGTCGTGCCGCTCGATGAACTCGCAGCGCGTGGTGCGGCGCTCGCTACCGAACTCGCGGCCGTCGCGCCGCTCGCCTACGCTTCCGTCAAGCAGGCAATGCACCGTGGATTGGAGACTTCGATGGAGGCCGAATGGTCAGCCAACGTGCTCAACCAGTCGATCCTCCTGAAAAGTGAGGATTTCGAGGAGGGGCTCGCGGCAGTCAAGGCACGCCGGGCCCCCGTTTATCAGGGGCGGTGAGCCAGATTATAATCTCTTCTTGAATGCGCCCGCTCACCCGGATACGGTCTTGTATCCGGGGGGACGCGTATGGCGCGACTAAGTCGAAAGGAAAGCCAGGAGGCGACGCGGGATCGCCTGCGTGACGCCGCGGCGCGCGAGTTCGCCCGACGTGGCGTTTCGGCTGCTTCGATTGACACCATCGCCGAAACCGCAGGCTTCTCGCGCGGCGCCTTTTATTCAAACTATAGCTGCAAGCACGACCTGCTGCTGGAGCTGCTCGAACGCGAGCAGAAGCGCGAGCTGGTCGCGTGGCGCGAATTGATCGAGCATGCCGCCACGCTCGATGCCGCGCTCCCCGCATTGGCCGAGCGCTTCGACGCTTTCCTCACCGCCGGCCAGGCGAGCCTGCTGGCAATCGAGCTTCGGCTGGAAGCGCTCCGGAACTCGGATTTCGGCAAGGCTTATGCGGCGAGCAGCGAGGAGGTCTTCGACATGAGCGTCGAGCTCGTCCGCGTGCTGGTCGCGAAGGCTGGCCGAACCGAAGCGGAGGTAATGCCGATCACGCTGGCGCTGCGTGCGATAGCGGCCGGTCTCGGGCTCGATTCCGGACCACCGCCGGCAGATGTGCCGTCGGGCGGCACGATCATGGCGCTGTTCCTCAGGCGGATGCTGGCGGCCTAGAGATTGCCCTCTTTGTCAGGGAGAGGGGTGACCTCATGCTACGCTCTTCTTGTGGCCCACCCAGTAACGCTCGCGGATCAGCCGCTTGTACAGCTTGCCGGTCTCGTGGCGGGGCAGCTGTTTCTCGAAATCCACCGATCGCGGGCATTTGATCGGCGAAAGGTGAGCCCGGCAGAAGGCGATCAATTCCTCGGAGAATTCGGGGGTCGCATCGGCCCAATCGAGCGGTTGGACAACGGCCTTGACCTCCTCGCCCATCTCGGTGCTGGGCACGCCGATCACCGCAGCATCGGCAATCCTGGGGTGAGTTACAAGAAGGTTTTCAGCCTCTTGCGGGTAAATATTGACACCGCCTGATATGATCATGAAGCTCTTGCGATCGGTGAGGAACAGGTAGTCGTCCTCGTCGAGATATCCGATGTCGCCGATCGTCGACCAATCGGGATGGGTCGGATGGCGGGAATCGCGCGTCTTTTCCAGATCATTGAGATACTGGAAATCCCACCCGCCCTCGAAATAGATGGCACCAGCCTCGCCGGCGGGAAGTGGCTTTCCATCCTCGTCGCAGATGTGGATCACTCCCCAGGCGGCCCGGCCGACCGAGCCCGGCTTCTCGAGCCATTCCTGTGGCGTGATGAAGGTTGAGCCCGCGCCTTCGGACCCTCCATAATATTCGTAGATGATCGGCCCCAGCCAATCGATCATCCGCCGCTTGATCTCGACCGGGCAGGGGGCGGCGGCATGGACAACCGTCTTCAGAGAGGAGAGATCGTAGCGCGCGCGCACCTCATCCGGCAGGCGCAGCAGCCGGATGAACATGGTGGGCACCATTTGGGTGAAGCTCACCTTGTAGCGATTGATCGCAGCCAGCGCGGCCTCGGGATCGAACTTGCGCAGAATAACGACCGTAGCGCCCAGCCGCTGCGCCATCGTCGAATAGGCGAGCGGAGCGGTGTGGTAGAGCGGAGCAGGTGAGAGAAGCACGCTGGTCGGCCCCAGATGATATTGTTCTTCTAACCGGTCGGCGAGCTGATGCGGCTCGGTCGCGAGACCGCCGGTCAGCGCGATATGCACGCCCTTGGGACGGCCGGTGGTGCCGGAGGAATAGACCATATGATAGCCGGCCTGTTCGTCGGCGATCGGCATTGGGGACTCGCACTCGACCGCGTCTTCCCAACGCTCCACGCCCAGGATCGTCGGGCCCAGGGTTAGCACCTTGCTCACCCCCGTTGGCAGGTCTCCACCCAACAGTTCTGAAATTGCGCCAATATCGTCGTTGGTGACGAGCAACTTGCTGCCGGAGTCGTTCAGGATGTAGGCCGCCTCCTCGGCGGTAAGTGCGGTGGAGATCGGCACGATGAACAGGCCGGCGCGCTGGGCCGCCCAATAGACCTCGAAATATCCGGGCATGTTCGGTAGCCAGATCGCCACCGCTTCGCCATTGCGCACCCCCAGCCGGCGCAGGAGGTGCGCGCCCCGGTTGGCGCGCGTCTCAAGCTCGGCATAGCTCCAGGTCTCGCCGGTCTCGGCCATGATGACGGCGGCGCATTCGGGCGCGCGTTTGGCGTGGACGCGGGGGTGCATTAATCTCTCCTCATCGTTCCGGAAGGACGTCACATCGCCGAGATGCCGCGGTCCAGCTTGAGTTCGGCGCCCGTCATCATCCGGCTCTCGTCTGACGCGAGATACAGCACGGCATGGGCGATATTGTCGGGGCTCGCGATAAGCCCCGCGAACGACGAGATGTTGACGATCGATCCCGGCTGGCTCTCGCGCATGGTGCCAAGCGCCGCGCGCGTGCCGAGGAGCGTGCCGTCGACGTTGATCGTCATCGTCCGATGCCAGCTGTCGAGGTTGAGATCCTCGACGGTGCCGATCGGCGCCACACCGGCATTGTTGACGAGCACCGAAAGCCCGCCCATCGCCCTTGCAGCCGCGTCGATTGTGGATGTCCAGCTGGCTGCGTTGGTCACATCGAGACGATAGGCGTGGGCGATGCCCGCGCCGCATTCCGAGTTGATATCGGCGGCTATAATTTCCCCGCCTTCGAGATTGAGGTCCGCGATCGCGACCCTTGCCCCATGGCGCGCCAGCATCCGCGCCATTGCCACACCGAGCCCCTGCGCGCCGCCGGTGACGAACGCCTTTTTTCCCGCGGCGCGGCCCGGCACCCCCATCTCAGCGCGTCTCGTACTGCTTGGCCTTGCCCATGATCTCCCAGCGATCGACCTGCGCCGTGCCCACCGGGTTGCCAAGCTGGCAATATTTGAGCGCCGTCTGCAATGCGATGCCACGCGGGATATCGAGCGATTCCCAGATCGCGCGGACCGATCCCTGCGTGGCAGCCGGTGGTTTTGCCGCGATCTTCTGCGCAAGCTCGTCGGCACGATCCCACAGCGCCTCCGGCGTGGTGATCTCGGTGACGAGGCCGAGGCGTAGCGCGGTCTCCGCACCGATCCGCTCGTCATTGCCGAGCAATGTCATGCGCAGTACGTCGCCCAAAGGCATCCGATAGCGCGCGAGGATCGGCTCGAGTGCTGCGGTCATCCCATAGGTGACATGGGGATCGAAGAAGGTGGCATCGTCCGAGCAGATGATAATGTCGCATTCGGCGATCCAGTACATCGCGCCGCCCGCTGCCATGCCGTGCACCGCGCAAACCACGGGCTTCCAGCATTTCATCGCCTTGGGGCCGAGCTTCTCGCCGGGATCGGCATCGACCCACAGATTGCCGTGGAAGATCGAGCCCACGGGCGTGGCGGAGGCCTTCACGTCTGCGCCGGTCGAGAAGGCGCGGCCCTTCGCGGCACGGAGCACCACGCAGTGAACGTCATCATCCTCGGCAAGGTCTCGCCAGAGGTGTGCGAACTCGTCTAGCATGCGCTTGGTGAATGTATTCATGGCATCGGGGCGATTAATTGTTACGGTGGCAACCCGCCCGTGTTTTGCCACGAGGATAGTTTGGTATTCCACTGCGCCCTTCCCCTAGATATATGCCTTGGTAATATAAGTCACAGCGGGTCGACGCAACTGCTGCGGCGACACGGGACCGGAGAATGATAAAACTGTGAGCGATAAGTCCAGCCTGTCCCGCGAAACTGCGGCCATCCTGCCACCTGACGAGGAAGTGACGCGCCTTGTGAGGGTCCCGAAAACCGCGGAGATCGTTGCGGATCATATCCGCGGCCGGATCATTCGGGGCGAGCTCAAGGAAGGGGATTTCCTTCCCCCCGAGGGCCAGCTCATGGCCACGCTTGGTATCTCGCGGCCGACGCTGCGTGAAGCGTTCCGGGTGCTCGAGACCGAGCGGCTGATCTCGATCGTACGCGGTTCCCGCAGCGGCGCACAGGTGCATCGGCCCCGCGTGTCCGGCGTGTCGCGCTATGCAGGCTTCGTCCTGCAATCGCAGGGGACGACGATCGCGGACATCTATGACGCGCGGCTGGCGATCGAACCCTTCCTGGCGCGTCGCCTCGCCGAGCAACGCCCCGAAGGCGCCACCGACCGACTGCGCGCGGAAGCGGACCGGCTGACCGAAATGGCGGAGGGTGGTCGTTACGTCGAATTCATGATCGCTCTCGCCGGCTTCCATCGCCTGATGGTCGAAGTCAGCGGCAACCGCACTTTGCTGTTCCTTACGCAGATGCTGCAAGACGTGCTCGCCCGTCACCAGGTCGATTTCTTCAAGACGCGGCTGATGCCCGACGAAGAACAGCGCAAGCGCTCGCTCTGGGGCATCCGTTCCTTCCGCAAGCTCATCGAACTGATCGAGGCGGGCGATGCGCCGGGGGCCGAGGCGCATTGGCGCCTCCATATCGTCAATGCCAATGCCTCCTGGGTGCCCGATGGGTATCAAGACCGAGTGATCGATGTTCTGAAATAGGCGGTAGCCGGGAAACTCGCGCGTCCGCGTCCGCGTCCGCGTGCTGGGCGAGCGCAGTCAGCTCCTTTTCCTCGTCGCCTCCGCCGCGAGATAGGATGGACAGTATAGCGGCCTCGGCGTGCATGGCCGGATCATCGTGCGCGCCGCCGCGCCTCGTACCCTCTTGCGCCGCGCGAAGGTTGTGGTCATGGCTATTGCAATTGATCGCTAACCAGGTTGACCAAGCCGGTGGTGATCGGTTTCGCTCGATCTTTGAGCGGATAGACAGCCGAGAGGAGCAGGAATGCAGATCACCAAGGACGCCGCCGCAATCGTCACTGGAGGCGCTTCGGGCCTCGGGCATGCTTCGGCGCGTGCGCTTGCCGCTGCCGGCGTGAAGGTCGCGATCTTCGATCTCAACGAGGAGGCGGGTGGCAGGATTGCGCGGGAGATCGGTGGTCTATTTTGCAAGGTCAACATCACCAGCGAGGACGATGTCACCGCGGGCTTCGAAAAAGCACGCGCGGCGCATGGGCAGGAGCGCATTCTCGTCCACTGCGCGCAGACCTCCCGAGGAGGCAAGACGGTGGGGCGCGACAAGGAGACCGGCGGCTTCAAGAGGCTGTCGACCGCCGATTATGAATATTCGATCTTGGGCATCCTGGTGGCGAGCTACAGGCTGGCCTCTCTCTCCGCGCTCGGCATGGCGTCCTTGGAACCGCTGGAGGATAGCGAGCGTGGCGTGATCACGCTCACCGCTTCTGCCGCCGCGCAGGACGCACAGGTTGGCCAGGTCGCCTATGGCTCTGGCAAGGCTGGCGTCAACGGACTCGTGCTGCCGATGGCCCGCGACTTGATGGACCTCGGCATCCGGGTGAATTCCATCATGCCAGGGATCTTCGCGACCCCGCCGATGCTCGGCGTGCCGCCCAAGGTGCTGGAGGTGCTGTCCGCCTCGGTGCCCTTCCCCAAGCGACTGGGCAAGCCCGAGGAGTTCGGCAGCCTGGTCCTGGAACTGGTCCGTAACAGCTATTTCAACGGCCAGAATATCCGCCTCGACGGCGGCATCCGCATGCCGCCTCGCTGACACGAAAAACCGTCGCGTGACCCCGCGATGGCGCGTCACCCGCCAGGTTCGGGGGCGCGCCATCGCTCAAGGAAAGGATGAGCATGAGCGTGCCGAGCCATCATCGCGTCGTCGAGGCACCCGCGTTCGACACACCACCATTGCCGCCCGGCATGCTCAAGGGTCAGGTCGCGCTCGTCACCGGTGGTGGCTCCGGCATGGGGCTTGGCATGGCGACGGCGCTCGCGCAGGCTGGCGCGGCCATCGCCATTCTCGGTCGCACCGCCGAGACGGCCGATAAGGGGGCCGCCTCGATCCGGGCCCTGGGAGGCACAGTCGAGCCCTTCGTCGGCGATGTGCGCAAGCCGGAGGACGTCGCTGCCGCCTTCGACGCTGCCGAGAGAGCGCTCGGGCCGATCACGGTCCTCGCCAATAACGCCGGCGCGAACTATCCCGTGCTCGCCGAGCAGATGTCGCCGGGACAGTGGCGCTCGGTGACGCGGATCGCGATCGACGGGACTTTCCTGTGTTCGACCGAGTTCGCCCGCCGCCGGATCGCGGCCGGCGCGGCCGGACGGGATGGGCGCGGCGTCATCGTCAACAACAGCGCACAATATATCTGGTCCGGTTTTCCGGGCGACGCGCACTCCGCCGCCGCCAAGGCCGCGATCGCGACGATGACGACGGCCCATGCCGCCGACTGGAAGGCGCACGGTATCCGCGTCAACTGCGTGGCGGCCGGCTTCTTTCCGCACGAGCGGTCCAGCACCAGTGAGGAGCTCAAGGACCGCACGGGCCTGATGTTTCCGATCGGCCGCGTCGGACGGACCCGTGAATTCGGCTGGATCTCCGCCTTCCTGTGCTCGCCGCTTGCCGGCGGGATCACTGGCGAGACGTTGATGATCGATGGGGGCGACTCCTTGCGACGTCAGCTCATGAACCCGGCCTTTGTGCCGCCGCGCGATCGAGAGTCGATCTGGGGAGTCGTGCCATGACCGGCGCGACGGCGCACTGGCTTGCCGGACGGCGCGGCTTCGTGGTGGGAGAGGGGGAGGCGTCCAGCACCGTCGCCGCGGCGCTCGCGGATGCCGGCGCGCTTGTCGAGCGTTTGCCCCAACCTCCCGTCGAGGCGCCGGACATCGCCCAAGTCTTCGCGGCCGCTGCAGAGCGACTCGGCGGCCCCGTCGATCTGCTGGTTCATAGTGGGGTCGCCATGCCGGTGTCCTCCGCCGAGGCGATCGACCTTGCCCTGTGGCGCGCCACCCTGTCGGCCGATCTTGATGGACGTTTCCTCTTCGCCGCGGAATTCACCCGTCGGCTGCTGGCGGATAGTCAGGGCGGGGCGATCCTGTTCCTGATGCCGTCGTCCGCTGCCACGGCCGGACGTTCGGCCTCGGCGACGGCCGACGGCGCGCTTGCCAACCTCGTCAAGTCGCTCGCGGTAGAATGGGGGCGTGACGGCATCCGCATCAATGCGATCCGCTCGCGCGCCTGCGAACCGGGTGGGCTGACAGACGAGTCGGTCAGGTCGTCGCTCGGTCACCTCGCCGCCTACCTCATGAGCGATTACGGTGCCTATATTACCGGCTGCCTGATGGGGATCGACGAGATCTAAACGACGCCGCACAAAAGCGGAAGGGGGAGGCATGGATTTCGAGCAGTCGGCAAAAAGCCGGGAGCTTGCCGAAAAGCTCACCGGCTTCATGGACGAGCGGATATGGCCGGCCAATCGCCGCTTTCTGGAGGAGAGCCAGGGTGACGGTTACCCGCTCGCCCTGATGGAGGAACTGAAGGACGCGGCGAAGGCCGAGGGGTTGTGGAACATGTTTCTGCCCTCGCTGCGCGACGATCAGCCCGGCACCCGACTTTCCAACCTCGACTACGCCCCGCTGGCGGAGATCATGGGGCGGGTGCCCTGGTCGTCGGAGGTGTTCAACTCGAACCCGCCCGACACGGGCAACATGGAGCTGTTGCAGCTCTTCGCGACCGAAGAACAGCGCGAGCGTTGGCTGAACCCGCTGCTCGCTGGCGATATCCGCTCCTTCTTCTCGATGACCGAGCCGGCGGTCG
>FTIT01000244.1_pt1 | contig 9999 bp, 8 predicted proteins | sample 1658061 | NCBI WGS metagenome assembly FTIT01 (sample SAMEA3914795, study PRJEB12502) | metagenome | biome: forest; material: soil | place: Canada | collected 2011-07-05 | depth 0.3 m
ACAGCACAGCACAGCACAGCAAGGCGCGGCGGTCGTGACCCGCGCGAGCCTGGCGGCCGGTGACACCCATCCCGGCGGGGTGCGGGGTGCGGGGTGCGTCGCTGTGAGCGCCATCCTGCTCAATCGCCAGACCGGCGGCGACGGCCCCACCGGGGCTGGGGGCCTCGCGCCGAACATCTGTCGTGCGACGGCGCCAGCGTCTGAGCCAGACTATGCATCGGGTCGGTCCGCGGGCCGACCCCGCTTGCTCGGACTCCGCTTGGGCCGTCAGGCCCGTCGCCGCCGCACCGATCTGGTCTGTTAGGCCGAGACCCTCACCACGGACTTTCCGAAGCTGCGACCATCGAGCATCCGCGTGAAGGCGCGCACCGTCTCGTCGAAGCCATCTGTGATGTCCTCGCGCTGCCGGATGGAGCCATCCTTCAATCCGGCCACGACCTCCCGTTCAAAGTCGGGCCGCAGTTCGGGATAATTCGTGACGAGCAGGCCACGGATGGTGAGGTTCTTGGAGAGGACCTGGCGCATGGCGCCCGGCAGCCGGTCTGGGCCAGGAGGCGCCGCTTGACCGAATTGCCCGACGAGGCCGCAGACGGGGATCCGCGCGGAACGGTTCAGCAGCGGCCAGACGGCCGAGAAGACGGCGCCGCCGACGTTCTCGAAATAGACGTCCACGCCGTTCGGGCAGGCCGCGGCGAGCCGCGCTTCGAAATCGGGCGCGCGATGGTCGATCGCCTCGTCGAAGCCGAACGCGTCCTTGATGTAGCTGCACTTCTCCGGGCCACTGACGATGCCGACGGTACGCGCGCCAGCCCGACGCGCGAGCTGCCCGACGAGCGAACCGACGCCGCCGCTCGCCGCGGCCACGACCAACGTTTCTCCGGGCGCCGGCCGTCCGATCTCGCGCAGCCCCACATAGGCCGCGATGCCCGCGATGCCCAAAATCCCGAGCCACGAGGTGACAGGGACCAGCTCAGGGTCCAGCTTTCGCAAGTTGTCGCCGTTCGCCACGGCGTGGGTGCGCCATCCCGTCGAGGCCAGGACGACATCGCCCACCTGGAATTGCGGATGGCGCGACGCGAGCACCTGGGCCACGCCTTCTCCGATCATCACGTCGCCGACTTCGAGATGAGGGGCGTACGACTTCACCGGCTCCATCCGCGCCCGCATATAGGGGTCGAGCGACAGATACCTCGTTTCAAGCAGGAGCTCGTTCTCGCCCGGCTCGGGCATCGAGAACGTCTCGAATCGGAAGTCGCTTTCCTTGACGGGCCCCACCGGGTGGGCCGCCATCACTATGCTCCGGGCAATCCGCTGTTCCACGATCTTCTCCTAGGCCTGCCAGGCGCGCGCGGGCACCATGGGCGGCGCCAGGTCACGGCCTTCTCGACGACTCTCATGCGCGGCCTCGTCGCCGCGCCTCTTGAACCCTGCGGCCAATCTGGAACTCTTCGACCGACATCCTCGCGTGGGCGAAGCGTGTCCTGGAGGCTGAAGGGAACAAGGCCGGTCAGGCTTCGACGGCCGCCCCTGAGGGGGCGGCCGCGAGGCGGGCGGACAATCCGCCGAGGCGGGCCTTCGATCAAGAAAGCCCGGGCGTGCTTTCGATCGGGATCTCCGATTGATGACCTGGCAGGATGGCCGATCGGCCTCCCGCGACGCAGCGGAAGACGCGCGCCCACGGCACCGGAACGGCGATGTAGAATCTTGCTCGGCAGGCCTTGCAGCCGCTCCAAGGCCGCCCACTTGTCGGACGTCTCCCATGGATATTGATCAATCGGCTAACCCGATTGAATGTAGGCCTGCGCCGCCTTGATAGGGGTTACAGCCCGGATGATCGTGCGTCTGGTCGCTGCAAAGAAAACAGCCGGCGACCGGAGCGGGAGGAACACCAGATGCACTTCGGCTTTTTGCGGCGCCCGCCTGTTCGCTAGACGGGCAGGTCGCGGGACCTGCTCCAGGCGCCGCGGCGCGAGTTGAGAGCCAATCATCACTCGAACTGGCTCGATCCCGTCGTTTGCGGTGTTCGAGTTCTGTGATCCCGGCCTGACGTCTCCATGGCCCCTTCAGCCGCGGTCCGCGCGACCGCTGCAGGGATTGCCGCGGCGCCGCGACGGACGGGGTTCGCAGAGCCTGAGCCCGCGCCGCACGCCGACGCCGAGGCCGAACGGGGCGCCACGCGCAAAGGCGGCTGCAGGCCGCCTGACTTCAAAAAAATAAAGAGGAGGAAACCATGGTGGTACGGTCTATGCGCGCACTCGCCCTTGGAGGTGTCTGCCTTTGCAGCCTGACGGCGGCGGCCGCCGCTCACGGCGAGGCGGCCGCGACGCCCAGTGCTTCGGCCGCAAGCGCGGTCGCTCCCGCTTCGGACGCAACGTCGCTCGACGAGGTCGTCGTCACCGCGCAGCGCAAGACCGAGCGCCTGCAGGACGTCGGCATCGCGGTCAGCAGCTACAGCGGGGCGACCCTGAAGGCCCAGGGCGTGGCTACCAGTCTCGACATCGCGAAGTTCACGCCCGGCCTCAGCGTCTCCGGGACGGAGGGAGGCCAGGGCGAGCAGTTCTCGATCCGCGGCGTCACCCAGGCCGACTACAACGACGCCATCGAGGCGCCCGTCGCCGTCTACGTCGATGACGCCTACATCTCCTCACAGCAAGGCCAAGGTCTGGCGATGTACGACATCGCCCGTGTCGAAGCGCTCAAGGGGCCGCAAGGCACGCTGTTCGGCCGCAACGCGACTGGCGGCCTGGTCAACTTCCTCGTCAACAAGGCCGTGCTGAACCAGACTAGCGGTTATCTGGACGCGACCTATGGGACCTTCAACCAGACCACGCTCGAAGGCGCGATCAACCTGCCGCTGGGCGACAAGCTCGCGGTCCGCCTGTCCGGCATCTGGGACCGCCACGACGAGGTCTGGAAGAACGTCTACCCGAAGGGCATGGCGCCAGGGGCGCCGATCTTCTTTGGCCCTCCCGTCACGCAGCCTGGGCAAGGCGAGGGTGGCGCAGACCAGCTCGCCGGCCGGCTCCAGCTTCTGTGGGCGCCGACCGATTCCCTGCAGGTCCGTCTGGTCGGATCGGCCTATCGCGAGAACCTGTCCACCTCGCCCTGGGCAAGCTCGCCGGTTGTGCCGGTCGTCAACGCGACCGGCCAGGTGACGGGGGAGATCTATTCCTCGCCCACCGAGACGAGGGCCGCGATCGGTCCGAACGGCGGCAGCTACTTCAACACCACGACCCTGCCCTTCCTGAACTTCCTCTTCAGCCCAGGCAACAACGGCCAGCGCGTTCCCGGCGCGACCTGGTTCGGCTACACGCCGGTGAACATCAAGGACAGAGAGCTGTCCGTCGGATACGCGCGCAGCGATCTCAACAGGTTCCGCGCCTACAACAGCACGCTGCATGTCGACGATGATCTGGGTTGGGCGCAGCTGGCGTCGGTGACGGCGGTGTCACAGTACGACAAGAATTTCCTGCTCGACGTCACCGGCTCCCCGGTCGACGGGCTGGTCTTCGCAGCCAAGTCGAAAATCACGACCTTCTCGCAGGAAGTGCGGCTGAGCGGCGGCGCCTCGACCTTCAATTGGTCGGCCGGTGTCTACTACCTCTACATCAACGCCAAGGACGCCGAGGGCCTGATCGGCCCGAGGAGTTCGGCGCTGTCCGCCGCGTTCGGGGTGACCCCCGCCGGCATCGACCTGATGAGCATGTATTCGCTGAAGACGAATTCAACGTCCGTCTTCGGCCAGGCGACCTGGGAATTCGCGCCGAAGTGGTCGCTGGTCGTGGGTGCGCGCGGAATCTATGAAAAGCAGCATTTCGACTTCTTCGCGGGCGCGTTCCCCAGCCTCGACGACTACGCCATCAACACCACGGGCCTGCTGTTCCAGACCCTTCCCTCGTTTGAAGATCGGCGGACCGAGCCGCTCTGGGCGGGAAAGGTTCAGGTCGAATATCGGCCAAACCGCGACCTGCTCCTCTACGTCGGCCTCAACCGCGGCGTGAAGGCCGGCAGCTATAACGCCCAGGCGTTCGAAGGCGTCCCGGCGCTGGCGAGGGATGAAATCCCCTACAAACCCGAAGAGCTGGTGTCGCTTGAGGGCGGCTTCAAACTGACCGGACCCTCGAACCGCTACACGCTGGACGCCTCGGCGTTCCACTACTGGTATCATAACTACCAGTCCTTCACTTTCCTTTCGCTGTCATCTTTCGTCCAGAACCTCGACGCGAGGACGAACGGCGTCGAGGTCGAAGGCAGCCTGCTCCTGGCGCCAGGGCTTAGGGTGGGCGCGGCGGGGGCCTGGCTCGACGCGACCGTCCTCGATCTGCCAATCGCCGACGGCGTGGTCCGCAATGTGCGGCCGACCTATGCGCCGAAATATTCAGGCCGGCTGAATGCCAGCTATACCGTCCCGGGGGACATCCGCGGCGGGCAGCTCGAGTTCGGCGGCGTCCTGAGCTACCAGTCGGCCTTCTACACCAACGCCCGGAATTTCTCGGCCGAACGGTTCAACGGCCAGACGCTGCTCGACCTGAACGGCACATGGTCGGGGCCGTCTGGCGTCAGTCTGTCGGTCTTCGTCAAGAACGCCTTCGACAAGCGCTACAAGCAGGTCGGCCTCGATCTGTCGACGATCTGCGGCTGCAACCTGGAATCCTACGGCATGCCCCGCACGGCGGGGGTGACGCTCGGATACAAGTTCTGAGCGGCCAGAGGCGCGGACCCATGCCGCTCCAGGCCGACGCCAACCCCTTCCACAACATCAGTCCAAAGAGGGATTGCACATGACCCAGCAGCCACTGCTGACGCCGATCAAGATGGGCAGCCTGGAGCTCAAGAACCGCGTCGTGATGGCGCCGCTGACCCGGATGCGGGCGGCGAACCCCGACCGCGCGCCGACGGATCTCCACGTCGAATACTACCGCCAGCGCGCGTCCGCCGGCCTCATCATCTCGGAGGGCGCGGCGATCAGCCCCCAGGGCTTCGGCTGGGCCGGCAGTCCGGGCCTCTGGAGCCCGGAACAGCTCAAGGGCTGGCGGCGCGTCACCGACGCGGTCCATGCGGCCGGGGGGCGGATCATGGCCCAGCTCTGGCATACCGGGGCGATCTCCCATCCGGAGTTCCAGGATGGCCAGCCCGCCGTCTCCGCCTCGGACGTGAACGTGATGCAGGAGACCGTGCTGCCGGACCGGATGGCGCCCACCGTGCCGCCACGTCCGCTCTCGCTCGATGAGATCAAGGCGACGATCGCCGATCACGCCCGCGCCGCGCGCAACGCGATTGAGGCCGGGTTCGACGGTGTGCAAATCCAGGCGAACTACCTCTACCTGATCGCTCAGTTCCTCAACAAAGGCACCAACCGGCGCACCGACGCCTACGGCGGCTCGCTCGAGTCCCGCGCGCGCTTCCTGTTCGAGATCATCGAAGCCGTCCTCGACGTGGTCGAACCTGGCCGCGTCGGCGTGAAAATCGGTCCGATGCACGAAAGCGGCCCGTTCGCGGCGAACGACGAGACCCTGCCGATGGCCGAGTACGCCATCCGCGAGCTCAATGGCTACGGCCTCGCGCACCTGCTGACGATGGGCAACCTCAACGACTTCAGCGGCACGCCGCTGGCGGCGCTCGAGGGCGACGCCATGTTCCACCACTTCCGTCCGATCTTCCGTGGGGCCTTCATCGCCAACTCCAACATGGATCGCGAGCGCGGCAACGCGCTCATCGCCGCCGGCGTCGCCGACATGGTCGCCTTCGGGCGGCCCTACATCGCCAACCCGGATCTTGTCGAGCGCTTCGCCACTGGCGCGCCTCTGGCCGAGGTGGACTGGCCGAACGTCTACGGCGGTGGCCCCGAGGGCTACTCCGACTATCCGGTGCTGGCTCCGGTCGGCTGAGCGCTTCCCTCGCGGGCCTGCCGCGTCGCGGGGCCGTGCTTCAGACCAGGTGATACGACATGAAGCTCTATTATTCCCCCGGAGCCTGTTCCTTTGCCCCGCACGTGCTGCTGCGCGAGACCGGCCAGGCCTTCACCCTGGAATTCGTCGCGCTCCCCGAGCACCGCTTGGCGGACGGCGGCGATTTCCATGCGATCAATCCCCGGGGCATGGTCCCCGTGCTCGACCTTGGGGACCAAGGCCTGCTGACCGAGCAATCGGTGATCGCACAGTATATCTGTGACAAGGCGGAACGGCGCGACCTCCTGCCGGCGCCGAACACGCTGGAGCGCGCCCGGGTGCTCGAATGGCAGAGCTATGTCGCGACCGAAATCCACAAGCCCTATGCGCTGCTGTTCCGGCCGATCGACCCCGCGATGGCCACGATGATCAAGGATCAGCTGGTCGAACGCTTCTCACGGATTTCCGACCATCTGCTGGATCGGCCCTACCTCACCGGCGAGGCCTTCACGCTCGCGGACATGCTTCTGTTCGTTGTGAGCTTCTGGGGCGACCACTTCGCCCTGAACCTGCGCGCGCTTCCGGGGCTCCGCGCGTTCCAGGAGCGGATCGCCGGGCGGCCGGCCGTCCGCGCGGCGCTTGCCGCCGAAGGGCCTGGGATGATTGCCCTCTGAGGCGAAGGGCCCGCGAGATGCCCTCCCGGTCAATGCGTTGCCGGATCCCATACTATAGGAGATGATATAGTTCGCGGGCGAGGTGGACGATTCACCGCCGGCCGCCCGTGACAACCGACCGAGGCATCGATGGGCCGCCCGCGCATATTCGACACCGAACAAGCTCTCGCGACGGCCGAAGAGCTCTTTTGGCGCAAGGGCTATGATGGCGCCTCGCTGTCCGACCTGACGAGCGCCATGGGCATCGTTGCGCCGAGCTTCTATTTTGCGTTCAAGAGCAAGCAGGCCCTTTTTGAGCGGGTTCTCGAGCGCTACCGCGCCGAACGGATGGGCTATGTCGATGCGGCGATGAGCCAGCCGACCGCGCGGGCCGCGGCCGAAGGCCTGCTCTACGCCATGGCGAACTCGCTGACGGATCCGGCGTGTCCGCCCGGCTGCCTTGCCATCAACAACGCGATGCCCGCCGCTGGGATCGACGATCCCGTGCGCATCAAGGTCACCGAGGTCCGTCTGGATCTCCAACGGACGCTCGAGTCCCGCCTGGTCCAGGCCCAGGAAGATGGAGACTTGGGCCGGGATGTTGACCCTGTCGTACTGGCGCGTACGATCCTGACGTTCGCCTGGGGCATGGCGATCGAAGCGCAATCGGGGGCGACCCGCGCTCAGCTCCACGCAACCGCGGACATGGCGCTGAAGGGCTGGCCGGGAAGCTGATCCGCCGGGGCCGCCTTGTTCGCCAGCCCTCGAGGCCCTGATCCAGCCTAAGCGGGCGCAGCCCTAATCCGTGACGCGCGATGGCGCGAGGCGCCAGCCCGCCCCGTCACGAACGATCCAGCCGCCGCTCGGGCGCGCAAAGTGAGTTCCGAGCACCAGCACGTCGCGGTCCTCGTGGTCCCGGATGAAGGCCCGGCGCGTGACTTCAGCTGCGGTTTTGTCCGAGTCGAAGGACGCCTGCAGGCCGGCGTCGGCCAACTGGACCGGGTGATGCATGATATCGCCGGTGATCACCGCGCTCTGCCCACCTGAGGTGATCGCGACGCTCACGTGCCCCGGCGTATGCCCGGGGGTGTGGAATAGCTTGAGCTCGTCGGTGATCTGGTGATCGGTTTCGACGAGCTGCTGCAGGCCAGCCGCGAGGATCGGCTTCACCGAGTCTTCCATGAGGACTTGGGCCTCGGCCGCCGCCTCGGAACTCTCAGGCTGGGCGATCTCACTTTGCCAGTGCTCCCACTCGAGCCGGCCGAACAGATACTTCGCCTTGGGAAAGGTCGGGACCCAGGCGTCTCCCGTCCAGCGCGTGTTCCACCCGATATGGTCCACGTGCAGGTGGGTGCAGAGCACGTAATCGATGTCCTCGGGTTGGAAACCCGCCTCGGCGAGGCGCTCCAGGAACGACGTCGAGAGCATGTTGAAGAAGGGGAGATGCCTCGGTTTGTCGTTCCCGGCGCAGGTGTCGATGATGATCCGGACACCCTTCGACTCGACCACATAAGCGTGGATCGACACGACTAGGTCACCCGCTGGACTCGCGTAGTGCGGATGCAGCCACGGGACGTCGCGGACCCGTTCTTGCGTGAGGTTGTCGAAGACCACGCCTGGCGGCAGGTCGGTGATCTCCAACTCGACCACACGAGTGATGACGACATCGCCCACCCGCCAAGTGTCAGCTGACTCAACCATCTCCATCCCTAGGTTCCTGCTTTTTCGGGCTTTATTATATCGAACGCTATATTTCGACGCTCGGGCGGTCAAGGGTATTGTAGCAACTGATATATTTCGCACGAAGGAGGCGGAGCGGCGCGCGCGTCGGAGGGTGGAGCCCGCGCAGGACGCGCGGATCGCACACGAAAGACCCTTTCATTCAAGCGGTCGCGAGGCCGAGCGACCGAGGATGGGCGCCGCAACCAGCTGACAGCCAGACCCCCTAAGAAGGAGCGACCCGCGTGTTCAGGCCGGCCGAAATCCGCCGATGAGCCGGGCGCCTGCGACGACGGCTCCTGCGTTCACGCCGACTGCGGTCGCCGACCCGCTGAGCCGGTCGCATCGCTACCTCAATCTCGGAGGCTCATGGGCGGCGTGGCTGTTCGATGCGCTCGACGCCACCATCTTCGGCTTCGTTCTGCTGTCCCTCGCCAAGAGCTTCCATGTCGGTCTCTCGGACGTGGTTTCGATCGTCGCGCTGTTCCTGCTTGCGACAGGAATCGGCGGGTTTTTCCTGGGCAACCTCGCGGACAAGATCGGCCGCAAGAGGGCCATGCTGCTTTCGGTCTTCGCCTATGCGACGGGAACCCTGCTTTGCGCCTTCGCCCATAGTCTGTGGGAGATCGGCCTCTACCGGTTCTGCATCGGCCTCGCGATCGGCGGTCTCTGGTCGGCGGCCGCCGCACTCATTTCCGAAGTCTGGCCGGCCTCAAGCCGGGCCCGCGCCTTCGCGGTCATGCAGACAGGATGGTCGGGCGGCGGCCTGCTCGCCGCCATCTTCGCCTGGACGGTCCTGGACGCCTCCGATCCGGAGTCCTGGCGCAGACTGTTCCTGTTCGCTGCGCTTCCGGGCTACGCGACCTTCCTCTTCATCCTCTTCTTTGTGCGGGAGTCCCCGGTCTGGCTCGCCAGCCGGGCGCGAGCGCAGACAGCCAAGACCGCCAGCCCGCTCACCGAGATGTTCCAGATCCGGTACCTGAGGACCACGCTGCTCGGCCTCAGCATCTCGATCCTTGGCATGTACGGCTACTGGATCATCACCACCTTCATGCCGACCTACCTGCAGAACATTCTGCACGTCAGGATCGACGAGGCGCCGGTCTTCATCGTCTGGATCGGGATCGGCGCATCGGCGGGCTACCTTGCCTATGGCTTCATCGCCGAGCGCATCGGGCATCGGCGCACATTCGCGATCTTCTTCACCGGCATGGCGGCGATGGTGCCGACCTTCGCCTACGCCGTGACCAAGATGCCGCTCACAAACGGACGGCTCGTCTTCACCGCCGGGAACGTGGCGTCGCTTGGCGCGCTGGCGGCCCTTCTCGGCTTCTTCACCGGTTATTTCAGCGGGTTCGGAGCCTGGTATTCCGAGCTGTTTCCGACCCGCATCCGCTCCACCGCGTCGGGCTTCTGCTTCAACTTCGGCCGGGTCGGTGCGATCGCGGGCATCAAGCTCGTGCCACTCCTGATCCCGCTGATTGGCTTCACCGCGACCATATCGCTCGCGTCCGTCGCCTATGTGGTCGCCGCCGTGATGGTCTTCTTTCTACAGGAGGCCCGCGCCCCGGAACTCACGACCTCCACCTGACCTCTCCCGACAGGAAAGCCGACGCCATGAAGAGTTTCCGCATCGGACAGATCGTTCCGAGTTCCAACACGACGATGGAAACCGAAATTCCTGCGATGCTGACATCGCGCTACGCGGAGTTTCCCGACGAGCGCTTCACCTTCCATTC
>FTIT01491314.1_pt1 | contig 9992 bp, 5 predicted proteins | sample 1658061 | NCBI WGS metagenome assembly FTIT01 (sample SAMEA3914795, study PRJEB12502) | metagenome | biome: forest; material: soil | place: Canada | collected 2011-07-05 | depth 0.3 m
GGTGGTCATCTTCGGCATTATCCTCGCTTCCATAAGCTTCTTTCCCGGATTCCAAATGCTTATGAAATATGGCAATCCCGATCTCGAAGCGGCGCAAAAATCGAGCCCAGTCTTTGTCGTGGCCGATACGACAGACTGCACCTTCCAGTTTGACCTGTTCAATACAGCGGTCTTTACGTCGCCGTGCGATCTCGCCAAGAGCATCGTGACCGGCGTTGGCACCCCCTATGCCAGCAAGCCTGGCACGTCCGGCGAAGCCAGCGTACAGATCGGCGACAATACGATTGCAATTCCGTCGGGCGCGGGTCTCGACAAGGCTGGCATCAAGGCGTTGAAAGCCAAGGCGACGGTTGAGATCAAAGCCGCGCTGAAGGCGGCTGGCTATCCGGAAAAGGCCGATCCGAAAAAAGCCAATCTGTGGGCAATGTTCGGCGTGCTTTGCCTGTTCGCGGTCGCCTGTACCGCGCTTTATGGTCCCATGGCCTCTCTGCTGGTCGAAATGTTCCCAACGCGCGTACGCTACACCGCCATGAGCCTGCCCTATAATATCGGGACAGGCTGGTTCGGCGGCCTGCAGCCCGTTCTATCCTTCGCCATGGTAGCGGCCAGCGGCAATATCTATTTTGGCCTGTGGTATCCCGTGGTGACCGGCCTGATCGCAGCGTCTATATCGCTCTTGTTCCTCAAAGAAACCAAAGGCCGCGACCTGAATACGATTGAATAGGATTTAGTCCAGGGCCGGCCCGTCACTATCGGAGACTTCTACGTAAGGCTTATCCGGACTAACAAAGATTCCCCGTGTGCTGTCCTTAAGGCATACGCGTCTTTTGAAATTCGCCCGCTCTGAAACAAGTTCGATGTCGCTGCACCTGTGCAGAACGATCGGTCTGCTTATGTTTAAGCCAGTCGATGGCTCAGCTCTCATATGGCCCAAATAGATTTGATTGCCATCGATGGTCAATCGCACATCATCGTTGTAAAAATTGAATATTGTGAGCGTGACCCTGTATTGGGCGGCGTTAAACGGCTGGCCCCAAACACCCAGCAAAAGTAGGGAGACGAGGCTCGACAACAGTCCAGCTATCTTCATTCCACCCTCAATTAATGATCTATTCCGGCCCTGACGAACCTATTGCCTTTACACGCACATGGCTCTTGTCGGTGTGCCCCTGGGCATCGACCAAGGTCAGGTCGTAGAAACCCTCGGATTTCGGAAACCAGCTAAAGTCTCCGCCTGAGTCTTCGTACAAGGGTTCGCCGTTGACAAACCATTCGATCGGCCTTTGCCCCTGTGCCGACAGTTTCAGAGGTCGAGCTAGGGTCATGACGCCCGATTTATCCTGACCCGTGCGCTCGACATAGACGGTGGCGCCTTTTGGCGGGAACAAGATTGAGGCTTTGGATTCCTTGGCATTCAGCTTCTGCAAGGCCTGCGGCGCGGCATTGGGGGCAATGGCGCCCGGCACCTGGGATGGGGCCTGCAACTGGTCGAAGACATCAAACAGCAAGGGCGCCGCCGCCTCACGTCCGGTCTGGTCGGCACGCGCGCCGCCATCGGGTCGCCCGGTCCACACCATGACGGCATATCCTCCCGCCACACCAACCGCCAGCGCATCGCGGTAGCCATAAGACGTGCCGGTCTTGAAAGCCGGGCGATTGGCAGCACGCATCAACGGCCCCGGCAGGCGGCCTTCAGGTGGCGGCGTTTCGCGTAAGATGCTGATGATTTTGTCGGCGGCTTCAGTGCGCATGAGGCGCTGACCTGTCTCTGCGATACGCTTTTTTTCGTCAACCAACGTGTAGGCCAAAGGCTTGACGATGCCATGATCGCCCAATCCCGCATAGAGCGTGGCCAGATCGTCGAGTCTTATGCCCTCTCCGCCTAGAGCCAGCGCCAGACCTGAATCCTTCAGCCCCGATTTTGGCACCACGAGCTTGACGCCGACGCTGTCCAGCCGTGCTTGAAAGACGGATGGCCCGACACGATTGAGCACGGCGACGGCGGGGACATTCAGGGAATTGATCAGGGCTTCCTTGACCGAAACTTCGCCGTGAAAGACGCGGTCGAAATCTTCCGGCTGATAGTCACCGAATCGGGTCGGCGCGTCCATCAGGCGGGTATCGGGCGCCACCAGCCCTTCCTCAAAGGCGAAGCCGTAGATGAAGGGCTTGAGGCTTGACCCTGGCGAACGCAAGGCGCGCGTCATATCCACCCAGCCGCCAGGACGATTGAGGCCACCGGAGCCCACGCTTGCGCGCACGCCGCGCGTCTTTATATCAATGACCAAAATGGCAACGGATGAGGTCAGCCCTTGCGTCCGCGCTGTGGTCGCCGCCATGGCTTCCAGCCGCGCTTGAAGGCCCGCGTCGAGCGTCGTCACCACCGTCGCCTGCAAGCCTTTAACACTGCGCGCCATCCGACCCGCCGTATGCCAGGCGATAGCCGGAAATGGACGACGCGTGACCGTTAGGGGCTCACTCATAGCCTCCTGCGCGGCAGCCGAACCAATGACATTGGCGGTGGTTAACCGTTGCAAGATCAGATTACGTGCTGCGGCTGAAGCCTTGGGATGCCGATCGGGGCGGCGGGCTTCGGGCGCCTGAGGCAGGGAGATTAGCACTGCCTGTTCGCTCAAGGTCAGGCTTTCCGGCTCGTGCCCGAAATAGGACAAAGACGCCGCCCGCACGCCTTCGAGATTCCCGCCATAAGGGGCCAAGGTCAAGTAAATGGACAGAATTTCGCGCTTGGAATAGCGCATTTCGAGCTGTACGGCGCGCAGGGCTTCGATCAGTTTTTGGCCATAGTTGCGCGGATGCGGCGACAGGAGCCTTGCCGTTTGCATGGTAATGGTGGAACCGCCGGAGACAATATTGCCGGCGTGCAGGTTAGAGGTCAAAGCTCTCACGACTGCGGTCGCATCGACGCCGGGATGCAGATAAAAGCGCTCATCCTCGATTTTCAACAGGTGGTCAATAAAACTCGGGTCTGTGCGATCGAGGTCAGCGCGGATGCGCCAGCGCCCGTCATCGACGGGCAGGGCGCGCAGCCAAGCACCGTTGCGATCCAACACCACGGCGGAGGCGCGCATCGCCTGGGTCATGTCTGGCGGCACGGCGATATTGATCAGCGCGACGCATAGCTCAAACGCCATCAAGCTGATCAAGACCTTCACCAGTGGGCGGATGAAGGAATCGGGATTGAAGCGTTTAAGACTAAGCACGACGGCACAGGCTCCTGCCTGCTCCACTTCCGGGTAAGGTGGCATTTGCGAGGCAAACGATAGAAGGGGGGAGTCGCAATTTGTAGCCTCCTCCCACCTGGACAAACGAGGGTCTGCGCCCCCCACGTCGTTTGGAGGGCGCAGATAGATTGAATGGGGCTCTCATCACCTTGCAGTGATGGTGGTTCGGCCGCCTGACGTGTGGCCATAGGTGTCTGAGCGATAGAAGTCCTTGGCCTCGGCGCCCGGCAGGTAGAACTCGCCCTGCGTCACCGCCCGCGCGATATAGGCCATGGTGAAGCCCTTGTCCGACGACACATCGAGTGCCGCCACAAAGCGATCGTCGCGCGCTTCGGAGACCTTCAGCGCGCTCAGTTCGCCGACAAACTTGAACGGCCCGTTTTGGGCGTCTTCGCTCGTCAGAGTGGACTCAATCTCCAGCCCCGCCGGCAACGGATCATCGACAACGATCGGCCGTTGTTCGGCGCGATCGGAACGGCCAGAAATGACAACCAGAACCTTCTGGCCCTGCGTCAGGTGCGACGGATCGATCCGTGAGCCATCGAGCGCATAGTAGGTTTTAACCAGGCTAAGACCATGGCTTTCCGCCGCCGGACTGGTGATGGGCGTTCCGATGACGGTGACCGTGCGCCAGATCGGTCCGGAACCAGCGTTTTTCAGGCGTGCGGCGACCAAGTTGGCGATACCGAAGCGCGCACTGTTACGCCCTCCGTTCAGGATGTTTACACCGACCGCGTCAATCTTCGCTGAGCCGGATGCTTTCAGCATGTAGCTGGCGGCACGCAACACATAGGCCTGCTCGATCGTGTTCATTTCAGAAGGCGACTTCATGGCGTTTTCAAGACGTGGCACCAATGACTTGGCGATATCGGGTTCCCCGGCTTCATAGGCCAGCGCGATGACACCGGCCAAATCTCGCAAGGGGCTCTGATACCAGTCCGTCGGATCGGTATAGCCGAGCTTTTGGATGGCCGCATTAAAGCCGGAGCGCGCGCGTGCGCGATCCCCCATCATGGCCAGACCGGCCGCCACTTGAGCGCGTGACAGGGGCGAGTCTTCCGAAGCGAACTGGATATCGTGATACCAGCGCAGACGCGCCAGATCACCGGTGTGCGCCTTGGCCATGACGTAGAGCGCATAGGCCGAGGCGCGCGAACGCAAGCGACTGGTCATCTGCTCGGAGCTGACCCCGAACCAGCGCCATTCATTCGGCACGCTCAAGCGGTAATTCACCGAGCTGAAGCCGTCCGGCCGCGACATTTGGCGCATGGCGTTCATCGCCTTGTCGATAGCCTCTTGCGGAACATAAACGCCGCGCGCCCGCGCCTCCAAGAGGAAGTCCGTGGCATAGGCGCCGATGAAACCGTCAGCATCGCCGTCACCCGGCCGCCACAGCCCAAAGGCTCCGTCCTCGGTCTGTCGGTCGAGGATCTTATCGACTGCCTGTTTGAGGGCATAGGTCGCGGGCCGGGTGTTGTCCTTGCCGGCCAGTGATTCCGAGACATAGAGCCACGGACTACCAGAAGACGTGACCTGCTCTGTGCAGCCATAGGGATAACGATTCAAACTCGCCGCCAGCGGCGCCGGGTCGATATTGCGGAAGGGCGAATAAGAAACTTCGACCGTGGCGGACCCTGGCTGCATGCCCGCCAGCAAATTCGCAGGCGGCGTCCAGTTTTCGTTGACCGCTTGCGATTGCGTCACGACACGTGCCTGAGGCCCCCAGCCATTTCGCGTTTGGATCTGGAAGCTGTCATCGAAGGTATAGCCCTGTCCGTTCAGCCCGATCTTCACCGTCGAGATGCCAATGGTATTGCCAGCCTGCAAGGGAATGGTCTCGATGACGCGCTGGCTGTGGCCCAGATTGAAAGCCTTCTGGAAAGCGACCACGAGGCCGTTAAACCCGCGCACGATCGCCTGATAGATACCGGGTTTGCCATCGACATTATCCAGTTCGAACGTGGCGAAGGCTTTATCGCCGGGGCTCAAGAATCGCGGCAGGGCGAGATCGGCGACCACGGGCTCGCGGACGACCAGCTTCTGCTGGGCACTGCCCACGGCTTCGTCAGTCCAAGCCACGGCCATGACGCGCAACTCTCCGTTAAATTTGGCGATCGGCATATGCAACACAGCCTTGCCATCCAAACCGGTTTGGAGCACGCCCGACCACAGGGCGACGGTGCGAATCGGAGTCGTGGTTAGGCCTTCGCCGCCGATTTGGTCACCACCGTATTCAATGGGCGCCGGGGCACCGAGATTTGGATCGAGTAAGCGGCCGTAGTCATCGTTGTAATCAACGCCGAGCGCGCGCTTGCCGAAATACCAGCCCACTGGATCAGGCGATTTGAACTTGGTCAAGTTGAGAATGCCCTGATCGACTACAGCGACGCTGATCTTGGCGCGGTCTCCCAGTTTCAAGCCCTTGACCTCAATCGGCACGTCGATATAGCCGTGGCCCTTGGCATCGAGCTTCGGCTTTTGCGGTGTATCATTGACGGGAATGGCGACCTCAAGTTTGCGCGACTTGGGATCGAGCGGCACATAGATCAGTCCGATAGCACGGCGTGGTTTTGAGGCCGTTACTGGATCGCGGGGCTGTATGACACTGACCATGATGTAGGCGCCGCCACCCCAGGCCGCAGAGGTTTTCAGGCGCACAGTGGTACCGCCTTCGCCGACGCTGACTGTCTTGACGTCGATCACGTGATCGGTTGCCACTGCCACCTGGGCCTCGCCCTTATACGGCGCTTTCAGCGTTAGCTCGACCGTATCTCCTTGCCCATAGGATTTACTACCTGCGGTCAGGCGCACGAAATCGGGCGCGTCCGTCCCCTTGGCGGTCGAGCCCCAGCCGGAGGAGAAACGCGTTACGGTTTTCGCCTTACCGGGAAGCTCGACCTCCAGCCGGTAATCGCCCCAGTCAAGGTTTCGCTGGATAGTGTATCCCGTATTGGCATTGAGGTCGCGCGTTTCGGTCGAGACAACGACATCATGGTGAGACGAACGCCAATTCCAGTGCCCGTCAGAAATATACCAGTCGTAGTCCCAGATCTCAGCGATGAGGCTGATGGTAACGCCGCGAACGGCCGTCTTCTGGCCCTGTGGCGTTAGGCCAATGATGTTGAACGCCATCTTTGGCGTGTCCTTCCACGACCCATCCTTTTGATCCACCTTAACGCCGAGATACAGCGGCGATGGCATGATTTTCAACGTCTGGCTTTCTTTAACCGGCCGCCCGCCCGGCTCAAATACCGACGCGGTCAAAAGCACGCTGAGCGGCTGTGTGGTGTCACCAGCAAGAGATGCCGCGAACGGGAATAGGGCATTGCCCTGCGCATCGGTCGTCACCTCAGGTAAATCTGAATATTTTTCCTCATAGGGCTTGGTCTCGTCGCCGAAACGGTAGTCCTTGTAGGCGGGGAACGGGTTCGGATCGGAATGGATGCGAGCTTCCCCTGTCACCTGCAGGCCTGAGCCGATGGCACCGTAGAGGTAGCGGGCATTGACCGTCACCGGCCGCGTTTCGTTCAATGACAGCATGGGCTTGTCGGCATCCGCCTTGACATCGACAGCGAGACGTTGCGGGGCGAAATCCTCGACAGCGAAGGTTGCCGTTCCAGCCGGCTGGTCCATGCCATCCAGCACCACCTTGGCCGTCCACTGACCACGCGGGGAGGTCTTCGGCAAGCGGATATCGGCGCCGGCATAGCCCATCGGCGTTTTTGCAAAGCCGAAGCGGAAGGCTTCAACGCCAGACGGCCGCGTCACGACTAGAAAGCCCTTGCGGTCCTTGATAACCTTGCCCTCGGGGTCACGCACCATGGCGACCAGGTGCACGACTTCGCCGGGACGGTATATGCCACGATCTGTGTAGAGATAACCGTCGGCACCCGTCGCGCTGGCGCGGCCGTCGGTCGTATCGCCCTCGTCCTGACGGCCGCCAACCCCGTGTGAGGTCAAGTCCATCGGCGAGCGGTCGAGATCGACAGCGGTATAGTCGTCGCCCGGCCCGTAAGCCATGATCATTTTGGCTGAAAGGGCATCTGTGCCCTTGAGCAGCGCGCCGTTGAAGGCGACATGGCCATCGACGCCACTGCGCACTTCACCCAGCGTGTCGCCATTGGTTGCGACCAGATCGATCTTGACGCCCGCCAGGGGCTTCGCACTTTTCAGCGAACGCACGATGACGTCGAGCCCGTTTTGCCCCTTATAGGTGGTCAGGGCCATATCGGTGTAAATAATCCAGCGTCGCGCCTGAGCGGGCCGATCGTCAGGGTTCTTATCACGGCCGCCGCTGGCATCCTTGACCTTGACGACATAGGCCCCAGCCTTCAGCGTTTTCAGAACAGAACCGAGTGGAAAGACTGTCGTGACGCGTTCACCGTTGCTGGTCTTCACCGCGACCTTGCCGGTCCATATTTTGACGCCCAGATCATCGGCAGCATCGTCGCCATAGGCGTAATCGTAGTCACCCTCAGCTATCGCGTCGGGCGCCGATACGGACTTACGCACAAGATTGCGATCCGAGACGTGCCAAACTTCAAACGCCAGGGACGAGACGTTGACTGTTTCGACCGCCACGCCGTCGGATTCTTCACGCGGCAGGATGACGCCATTGCCGGCGAAGCCCACATAGGGCGGCTTTTCACCGACCGAAAAATCGAGATCGACGTTGGACTTTAGGGAATCGAACCCCCTGCCGGGCAGGCCCTTAAGTAAGGTGACGCGGCGATCGGTGAAACCGAAACCCGACACGCACAAAACCGATCCTTTTACGCTGACGGCCGGGCTGGACGGCAGCGCCGGCGATACCACGACATAATCGCCATAGGGCTTACCAGGATCGAGGGGTTTCGAAAATTCGACACAGGCCTTGGGTGCGTTACCGGAGGTATCAAGATTTTGATGCCACACGGCAAAACCCGAAGGCTTGGCATCGCCAGCGCGCGGCGCATTCTTGTCACGCGGCTTACCGAACAGTCCCGTGGCCGGCCCGGCCAGTTCACCGGTGGCCGTGACAGCGACGATCGAAGGATCGGGGGCATGGGTGGCGCGCGCGGTCAAAAATCCTATGCCAAAACCGGCCAACAGCACCGCGGCGGCGCCTGCGATAAGCGTTCTGTTATGCCAGTCGATCATGAGTTTAGCCCCCGCCGCCACGGAGCCTCAGCGTGCCCCGACCTGTTATTAGAAACGCCAGATACACGCGCCGGAAATCACCGGCGTAAACGCATACAGAAGCACAGTTGCTGCGCGAATCAAGTGCTGATTTCGGTCAACTTCAATCTTTGTTTTGTGAAACGACCAAATAAGGGTAGTGATTCTCGAAAATGGCGAGAGTCTTCCGGCGGAAACCCTTCCAATATTACCGTTTGCGGTGATAGGGCGACACTGGTGGCTTGCTTCCGGAGAGCAGACCCTTGAGTAATTTCGCACGCGTTATGGTGCTAGTGGTCGATGACAATCACTACATGCGGGTGATCGTCTGCACCATGCTGCGATCCATGGGCATCACCCTGATCCGCGAGGCCTCTGACGGCATCGAGGCCCTGGAAATTGTGCGCGATTGGCGGCCGGATGTCATCGTTCTTGACCTCATGATGGAACAGCTCGACGGCCTCGAATTCACCAAGCTCATCCGACGCGGCACCGACAGCCCGCACCCCTATGTGCCCATCATTATGATGACTGGACACACCGATCGCCGCCGCGTCATGGAAGCGCGCGACGCCGGCGTTAATGAATTTGTGGCCAAGCCGCTGACCGCCCGGGCCCTGATCGACCGGATGCGCAGCGTGGTCAATAACGAACGCGGCTGGGTCAAGTCGTCGAACTATGTAGGCCCGGATCGTCGACGCCGCAATGCTGCCGACTACAAGGGTCCCTACCGGCGCGCCGCCGACAAGGCCGAAGGCAAGATGTAGGGGCCAAAAGCCCTATGCCGTGCCCTCATAGCGCATTATGTGGCCGAGATACGAATTTTGATAGCGGCCTATTAACGTATGACGGTCCGAGGTACGGCGGCGTAATAGGTGTTATAGTTCTTCACATAATCGTCGAAATGATATTCCAACATTTGCCGATAGCCTGCCGTAAAGGTGTCCAATGCTTGCTGGCGCACGCCCTCCAGCTCCTTGGAAGTTAAGGCCTTGTTGGCCGTTGCCCACACTGAAAAACGCGCAGCGGCATAGGCGGCGGACGCCGCGACGCGATCCTCGGGCACATTGGTCAGCTGGGAATTGCACAGGTCAATAACGGCTGTGGAGCGGGTATAAAATTCGGGATCGGGCAGGTCGGCCATGGCGATTACTCGTATATGAAGGGTATGAACCCGCACCTTGGCGCAAAATAACAGGCTTGACCAGTGCCTTACACCTGGGGAGTCCCTATTTGATCGGCTTCTCGCCCATCAGGCGATGAAGCGACAATTTGCCCCGCCTTTTGCGGCGTTTACTTACAAATACGCTTCGCATTTTTAAGTTTTTCGGTCTAAAACACCCGCATGTCAGATACCGCAACCTCCCCCTTCGGTTTCAAGGACGTCGATGCTCGCGAGAAGGTCTCGTTGGTGCACGGCGTTTTTGCCAGCGTCGCCGCCGATTACGACCTGATGAACGACGTCATGTCTGGTGGTATTCACCGCATCTGGAAGGACGCGGCGTGTGCGCGCCTCAATCCGCAGCCCGGCGAAGTCATAATCGACTGCGCCGGCGGCACTGGTGATATCGCCCGCCGCCTGGCCAAGCTGGC
>FTIT01511556.1_pt1 | contig 9989 bp, 6 predicted proteins | sample 1658061 | NCBI WGS metagenome assembly FTIT01 (sample SAMEA3914795, study PRJEB12502) | metagenome | biome: forest; material: soil | place: Canada | collected 2011-07-05 | depth 0.3 m
GTGAGGTATAAATCCGATGCTTATACCTCACGAAAATAGATCGCCTGCTGACCTGAAGGTGGGTCTACCAATGGGGCTTGTGCCGTCATGTTGAGAGCAACGCTCATAATCTCTCTAGCTTTGGGTTAGCGTTCCGCCAGCGCCTCGCCTCTTGCGCGCAGCCGAGAACGTCGTCATCATTATCGTGCAGCACGCGAATTGGCAGCCGCGGCTGCGGGACATTTCCTGCCAGCGTCACACACGCCCGTCCTTAGCGGCCGGGCGGCCGAACCGGAACACAGGTGCCCCATCGGGCGCCCAACGGCGGCACCCGCTGGAGGTCACGGACTCCTTGATCGGACCATGACGGCTGCCCGTCAGGTGCTCGATGATCTTGATCAACTTCGCGCGGCCTTCCGGTCTGGAGCGGGACCGATGACGCGCCGGTCCTTGCTCCCCCGCGCGTCCCAGACGACGCTCGACCTTCTCTATCGCCGGCACGCGCGCTGGCTTGGCGGCCTTTTGCGCCGCCAGCTCGGCGCGGGAGCTGAGGAAGCGGACGATCTCGTCCAGGAATCCTATCTTCGGATCGCGCGCTATGATGACGAGGCCGCCGCCCGACATCCACGCGCCTTGCTGCGCCAGATCGCCATCAACCTCGCCCGCGACCATATGCGCCGCAATGTCATCCGCGGCGGTCTCGCCCGCTCGACGGACGAACTCGACGAAGCCCAGACCCCGATCGCGCAGCCCGAGCAGGAATCGGATCTGCTTCTCAAGACGATCATCCTCTCACTTCCGGATCATTGTCGGGACGTCTTCCTGCTCAGCCGGTTCACGGGCATGACCAACGAAGAGATTGCGCGACATCTCGAAATCTCGATCAAGACGGTTGAAGCGCGCATGAGCAAAGCCCTGGCCTTGTGCACACAATATTTGCGGGACTAAGCTGCCACCATGATCGATGTTTCTGCTCGACAGTCTCAGGCGCGGCGGGAAGCCGCTGACTGGATGGCCCGGCTGAATAGCCGCGTCGTCCAGACGGAGCTTGTCGAGCAATTCTTCGACTGGCGGCGTGATCCGCTCCACCAGCAAGCCTATGCCGAACTCGAACAGGTTTGGACCGAGAGCGGCAAACTCGATCGAGATCCGGAGATCGCCGATGCGCTGGAGCAGGCGATCAGGCCCCGGCGACGCCGCTCTTTTTCGATCGGTTCGCCCACCACATGGGGGGCATGCGCCGCGATGATGCTGCTGTTCATCGTCGGTGCCGGTATCTGGTGGCAATTTCCGCGCCCCATCACGACCGCCAAGGGGGAGCAGAGGCGCCTGGTGCTCGCAGACGGATCGCGGCTTTGGGTCAATACCGACAGCCGGCTCCGCTTGTCGGTGTCACGCGATCACCGCGAAATCAGCATCGATCATGGCGAAGCCTATGTCGAGGTCGCCCACGACCCCGCCCATCCCTTCCAGGTCAAGGCCGGCGGTATCGTCGTGCGTGCGCTGGGCACGCACTTCGACGTCCGTCACGAGCACGGACAGACCGACGTGATGTTGGCCGAAGGCTCGGTGCGTGTCTCGGCAGGCAACCGGATCGCGGCAACGCTTTCTCCCGGTCAGGTCATCCGATTGCGGGGCAACCAGACCACAAGCCTTGATCTCGTCGATACCACGCGGCTGTTGAGCTGGACCAATGGCAGGGTCCGTTTCGAGAGCACGCCGCTCGAAGCCGCCGTCGCCGAAGTCAATCGCTATACCGACAAGGGGATCGATCTCGCGCCCGATGTGCCGGGCCAGATTCAGGTTTCGGGCACGTTCGAGACCGGCAGCACCCAGGACTTCCTGGCAGCGGTCACCACTCTGTTTCCGCTGGTCGCACGGCCCGAACCCAATGGCCGGGTCCGTCTCGAGAACCGGTCTTAGAAAAATTGAGCCAGGCCGATAGGGTCAGGCAGGAGGATCAACGTTTCCCCTTCATGGGCCGCAACTGGCGGCCTGCGGGAGACGGCCGGAGCAACCGGCCGCTCTGCAAAGGGGGGACGATGCAAAGCTTTCGACGATTCATCGCCATGCAGATGGGGGGTTCTCTGGCCATCTGCGCGCTCGCAGCCTCAGCGTCCGCGCAAGCAGCCGGCAGTCCGATCGAGTTCCACATTTCCGGCGGCACACTGGATGCGGCGCTCCAGGCGTTCGCCAGTCAGGCTGGCCTCGAGCTTTTCTATCCGAGCGCCCTGGTGGCAAACCGACGCGTGCCTGCGCTCGACGGACGCTTCACTCCGGACGCAGCGCTGCACCACCTCCTGTCCGATACCGCGATCCAGGTCGCACACCCCAATATGCGCGTGGTCGTCCTTTCAGCCGCGCCTGCCGCCCCGGCACACGCCTCCAACAAACCGGTCCGCACGAAGCGCGCTGCCGCAACCGAGCCTCGGGCAGAGGCTGCAAGCCCGGCGCCCAACGAGATCCTGGTAACAGGCTCGCATATCCGCGGGCGAGATGCCGCGGCATCTCCACTCCTCACGCTCGACCGCGATGCGCTGGACCGCACCGGCCGCACCACGCTCGCGGACGCGCTGGCAGCTCTGCCCCAGAATTTCCCGGGCATGGCCACGGAGCAAAGCGCGCTCACCCTCGCAGACGGCTCGGGGAGCAATGCGAGCCTCGCCACCGGCATCAACCTGCGCGGTCTGGGAAGCGATGCGACGTTGGTCCTCGTCAATGGCCGCCGACTGGCGGGCTCAGGCTCGATGGGCGATTTTGCCGACGTGTCGAGCATCCCGACCGCGGCCGTGGACCATGTCGACATCCTGCTCGATGGCGCATCCGCTCTCTACGGATCGGACGCGATCGGCGGCGTCGTCAATATTATCCTGAAGGATCATTATCGGGGAGCCGAAACACGATTGCAGCTCGGTACTGTGACCGCGGGCGGCGCCCGCGATGTCCAGGCCGCGCAGACGATCGGTAAGGACTGGGGCAGCGGCAGTCTTCTGCTCTCCTACGAATATTATCTTCGCAGTGCGCTGGCATCGGCCGATCGGCGTTTTGCGGCATCCGCCGATCTCACACCGCTTGGCGGCACCGACCACCGGCTCTTCTACAGTTCACCGGGCAACATCCTGTCCTTCGATCCCGCCACCGGCTCCTTTGCGCCCTCTTACGCGATCCCCACCGTCAGCGGACGTCCGCTGACTGCGGCGGACTTCGTTCCCGGCAGCGTCAACCTCTCCAACCAGCGCGCCGGAACCGATCTGCTACCGCGCCAGGAGCGGCACAGCGTCTATAGCCGCCTGGTCCAGGACGTGGGCGACCGGCTCACGCTGTCGCTCGACGCGCGCTACTCGCACCGCGCCTTCTCGGTCGCCGGACAACCGCCCGTCTCGGCCTTCGCGGTCACCGCCGCCAATCCCTATTTCGTCTCCCCCGACAGCCCGGCCTTCGACATCATCGCCTATGACTTCGGACCTGAGCTTGGGCCGACGAGAACCTCGGGCTTTGCCGAGACGATCGGGACAAGCGCCGGTGCGGATCTCAATCTCGGACCATGGCAATTGCGCAGCTATCTCGCCTTCGCCCAGCAGCGAGAACGCAACCGCGTCAGCAACGTCGTCAACAGCCAGGCGCTGGCGGAAGCTCTGGGAACCATTCCCGACGATCCCACGACGGATTTCAGCACTGCCCGCGACGGCTATTTCAATCCCTACAGCACCAGCACCAACAGTCCGAAGATCCTCAGCTTCATTGGCGAGGGTTTCCAGGACGTGCGTACGCGCAGCCGCGTCTACACCTATGATGCCGATATCGACGGCCCGCTCTTCGAGCTGCCCGGCGGCCCCGTCCGCCTCGCACTCGGCACGGATGTTCGCCGCGAAACCTTCGCGATCCGCGACGAGCTCTTGCTGTTTTCGACCCGTCCGCAGCTCAGCGTACCGCCAGCTCTGGGCCGCACGGTCGTCGCCGGCTTCGCGGAACTTCGTGTTCCTCTGATCAGTGCGGCCAACGCGCGTGCCGGTCTGCAGTCACTGGAACTCTCGGCGGCGACACGCACAGAACATTACAGCGACTTTGGAACGACCACCAATCCGAAGTTCGGGCTCGTCTGGTCGCCGGCCAGCGGGATCAGACTGCGATCCACCTATGGTACATCGTTTCGCGCGCCCAACCTGACCGAGCTCACGGCAAGGCAATCGGTCAGCGCAACCGTCCTGCCGCGTGCCGACGGAAGCCAGGTTGCGGTCCTCGCCCTGTCGGGCGGCAATCCCGCGCTTCAGCCCGAAAAGGCCCGGTCGTGGACCGTCGGCACGGATCTCGCCCCTCCAGGGCTTGCCGGCGTCCATGCCAATTTCACCTGGTTTCACACCCGCTTCCGTGACCGGATCGGACGCCCGGCTCTCGATCATGTCAGCGATGCGCTGATCGATCCTTCGCTCGCGCCGTTCGTGCAATTCGTGTCGCCATCCACCAACCCAGCGGACCTTGCCCGTGTTACCGCCCTGCTCGCCGCAGCGCCGGGCGCAGGCAGTTTCCCGCCTCAGGCCATCGGTGCGATCGTCGACACCCGCTACGCCAACACCTCCGGCACGACCGTCAGCGGCTTTGATCTGGGGGTTGGCTATGCGTTCCGGCTGGGCAGCAACAGGGTCAATGTCGACGCGAACGGGACCTATCTCACTCGTTTCCGGCAAACGCTGACTCCCACCGCCCCGTCGATCGAAAATGCCAATGAGGTCGGCTATCCAGTCCGTCTCCGTGGAAAGCTGATCGGCGACTGGTCCAATGGCCCCTATGGCGCGACCGTGACCTACAATCTGGTCGGCGCCTATCACGACCTGCTCGGCCAGCGGGTGGCGAGCTGGTCAACCTTCGATCTGCAACTGCGCTACGAATCCCAGGCGACCCACGGGCCGCTCCAGGGGACGAAGCTGGCGCTCAGTGTCCAAAACCTGTTCGATCGCGATCCGCCGTTCACGGACTCGTCCCAGGGTGTCGGCTATGATGCGGCCAATGCCGACGCACTCGGTCGCTTCATCTCGCTCCAGCTGACCAAGCGCTGGTGACGCCATGCGTCTCTCATCCGGCAGGGGCCGTATCCAGGCGGCATGCAGCGCAATCTCGCTTTTCGTGCTGGCCAGTCCGGCTGGCGCCCGACCCTATCTTGTCGACGACCTGCTCTGCGTCGAACAGTTCAGCCAGGTCCTGATCGACCCGTCCGACCGCTGGGCGGTGATCGAACGGCAGGATCCGGCGGGGTCCGCCGCGCGCTTCGACTATGAGACCCAGCGCGCGCTCACGCTCGGCCATCTGCTGCTCGTCGATCTCGCCCATCCCGAGCAGCTCCGCCCTCTCCTCGCCGACAATCCGGCGGGCCTGGTCGAGCTTGGCTTCTCGCCGACCGGACGCCGGCTCGCCGTCGCCCGGCTCCGCGACCGGCAATGGGAACTCGGCGTCGTGACGATGGCAACCCGCCGCGTCACCTGGCTCGGCGTTACACCGCAGGTGCTGTTGGCAGGCAGCCGCATCCTTCAATGGCTGTCGGACGACACGCTTCTCGCGATCACCTACCAGCCCGGCGACCTGCCGCTTCCACTGCGCGAGGGCTGGCAGACCATGGCGGAACTGCCAGCACTCTGGGAGCAGAGTGCGACCGGCCAGGGCTCGTCTGCGACCGCGGTCGGCAGCGGCCGTTTTCGCGATGTGGTCGCGCCTGCACGCAGTGTCCGGCTGGAGCAGATCAACGTCGTTTCGGGCGACCATGATATCCTGATCGAGGGCGGCATAACCAACTTCGAAGCCGCTCCCGACAGGCAGCATGCCGCCGTCATCGTCACCGGCGAGCCCGTCCAGCCGCCAGCCGGGGCCAGAGTGGGCGTCGGCACCGCCGACCATCGCCACAGGCTCGTGCTGATCGATCTCCACACAGCCGGCCGATCCGTGACCGTGAAGAATATCGATGTTGCGGGCTCCTTGCTGCGCTGGTCACCCAACAGCACGCAATTGCTGTTCCTGGGCAAGTCGGACAGCGAGGCGCCGGAGACGGTGACCATGCTGAGTACGGCTCCCGGACTGGATCACGCGGTACCGCTCGCGCTCGGATCGATCGAGCCGGTGATCGACGGTCCGCCCGATTTCGAACCGCACGTCCAGCTCACTTGGCTCGGCGCGCGACCCCTTCTCCTCGCGCGCGCGACCACGCTGCGCGATGCGAAGCCCGGTTGGTATAGCATCGACTCAGAAACCGGCCGGCTGCCAATCCCACGGGGCGACGATATCATCGCCGCAGATGCGCATGGAGCGGTGATGACGACCAACGACGGCCTGGCCCGTCTGGACGCCCGCCATCGGTCGGTTCCGCTCCCCGCCACACAGGGCCTGATCCGCGTCCCGATTGTGTACCCCGAAACGGGAATCCGGGCGGTCTCTCTCGCCTCCACCAATATCGCCTTTTCCAGAAGCCTCAGTGATGATCGGCGCGAGTTCGCGCTACTTGGCCGGCATGATCCGCTGACCCGTTTCACGCTCACCGGACCTGCCCGGCTCCGTGCGGCTTCAGCCCAGGGCCGGCTCGCCATCATCGAGCAGGAAGACTCCCAGGGCGTTGGTACGCTGCTGTTGCTCCGCGCGGGTCGAGCGCCCGTCCCGCTCGCCCTCATCAACCAGCATCTGTCACAGGTCACGCCCTCGATCCCGGTCGCCATCCATCATCGAAGCGCCGAAGGCATGCCACTCACCAGCTGGCTCTATCTGCCTGCCCCAGGGATCGGACACGCGCCCTATCCCCTGATCGTCATTCCCTATCCGGGCCAGGTTTTCGGGACGTCGCCGCCGTCCTACCAGCGCCCATCGGCCGGGCTGGTGAATATCAGCGCACAGGTGCTGGCCGGCCAGGGCTATGCGGTGCTCCTGCCCAGCCTCCCGTCGCCCGCATCCGGGCCCGGAGCGACGGATCTGGCGCACCACCTCGATGAGGTGCTCGACCAAGTCACGCCGCGCGCCGACATCGATAGCCGACGGATGGCGCTCTGGGGGCATAGTTTTGGCGGCTATGCCGCAGCCATGCTCGCAACCCGTACGCCGCGCTTCCGCTCGATCATCGCGTCTGCGGGGCTATACGACCTGGTCAGCGCCTATGGGACCTTCCTGCCCAACACGAGGCTCCATCCCGAGGATGGTCTGGGTATCGACGCGATGACCGGCTGGTCGGAACAGGGCCAGGCGCGCCTCGGTGGAGCGCCATGGCAGGTGCCTGCGACCTATGTGGCCAACAGCCCCATCTTCGCCGCCGATCGGATTCAAGCCCCCGTGCTGCTGCTCCAGGGCGACCAGGACATTGCGTCGCTCACCCAGGCGCAGGAGCTGTTCTCGGCGCTCTATCGGCAGAACAAGGATGCGATGCTGGTGAGCTATTGGGGGGAAGGCCATGTCGTCGAGAGCCCCGCCAATCTGCGCGATCTCTATACCAGGGTGTTCACCTGGCTGGATCGGACACTGCGGTCGCCTGCGCCTGCCAATAGCGCGTCCAGCCCTCGATGAGTGCGGCGGTCAGGATTTCGGAATAATAATCCTGACGGGCGAGCTGGTCGGGCTCGAGCATCTGCGACAGGGCGGTTGTATCGATCAGGCCGCGGGAAGCGAGCAGACCGTCGCAGAGATAGGTGCGAAGCATCGGGGCACTGCGAGCAACGAGCCGCCCATAATAAGCGGTGAGGTCACCCTTCCCTCTGCGCCAGACCACCTTGTCGGGCAGCCGGCTCGCAAAAGCCTGTCGCGCAAGCCACCGATCGCGTGACCCGACCGTGAGCTCGATCACCGGAATAGCGAGCAGGTGCTCGACCACAGGCTGCGACATCAAGGGATGCACGACCTCGGCGGCGAGCGTCCGCAACGAAGCCCCGAAATAGACCCGGCTGTTAACCAGCCCCCAGAGCTGAAGCCGCTTGGCGGGCGTCAGATCGTCGGTGCCGGCCAGCCATCGATGCGGAGACCAGCGCGACGATGTCGAGCGGAGGAACGGCACCGGGCGTGGCGGAGGAATGACGGATTGTCGCGGCCACATCAGCTGGCCAAGCACCGTCCAGATCGACCTTTGCGTCCAGACCGCGACCCGCGACGCGACGCCCAACCATTCCCGGGTTCGCCCCCTCTCGAAGGCCAGATCCGACGCCACCGCCGCGTCCGCCATTTGAAAGAAGACGGCGTCGCCTCCCTGCCCTGTGAAGATGGCATCGGCGCCCTGCAGACGGGCCTGATCTGCGAGCGCACCATCATAGTGAATATCCATCGCGTTGATCGCCGGGCGAGCCCAGACCGCCGCCGCGTCAATCTCAGCGGCGCTGATCGCGCGGGTTTCCCGGCTCAGCACGGTCAACGGCACGTCCAGCGCCTCAGCGGCCGATCGCGCGAAGGCACGCTCATCGCCCTCGGGCTGGGATGCGAAAAAATGAACGCCGAGCGTCGACCGTGAGGGCGCCACCTTGTGAACGGACGCGACGATGATCGCGGAGTCGAGCCCCCCGGAAATCTCGGCGAGGACGGTCTGGTAGCACCCCCTCCATGACGCGGTGCAGTCGTCGATCAGTCGTTCCAGGCGGTGCGGATCGGCCGGCTCCGGCCGCACCCGCCCGGCGCAATGGTCGGCCGGCGACCAGAGGATGGTCTCTTCTCGTCGGTTCCCCTCGAAGCTGGTGAGCACCCCCGGCTCGACCGCCTTGATGTCGCGGAAACCGAGTGCTTCGCCGGCATCGACGGGGTGGGCCAACAAGGCTGCTATCCGATCCCAGTCGAGCGCGAGCGGTGGATCGGTCGCAACACGGATCGCCGGGGACAGGTCGGAGGCGACGAACGTGATGCCCTCGCTCTGCCATGCCAGACAATCCAGCGCGCCGAGCGGATCTCGCAGCACCGACAGACGGCCTGGCCGGGAGGGATCCCGGATCAATGCGACATAGGCGCCCCAGCTCCGCTTGAGCATTCTCTTCCCCAGGGCGATCTCATGATCATGCGCCAACAGCGGCGGAGAAGAGACGGAGGGTAGAGCGCCGTCTGTCGCGTCGCGAGCAAAGACCCGGCCGATCGTGACAATCGGCGCGTCGAGCGACGGGCGTCCGCAGTCCAGGGCCCCCTCGATCCACACGCACAGATCCGGATCCTCCACCACGGGGCGCCAGGATGCCGGTAATCGTCTCCTTATCAGGGCGATACGACGGCTCAGACGCTCATCTCCGGGGCGTCCGAAGACCAGCAAGAACCCGTTCACCGGCGGCCAGGGGAAAAGATGGTGATCGGCTCGTACCCGATCACGCGGTGCACCGAGTCACCGACGACGATCGTACCGGCCGCGAGCCAGCAATGGGCACGAAACGGATAGAGCCGCACGCCAACGATCCAATCGAGATCGCAGCCCAGATATTGGCGCAGAAGCAGCGACCGGAAGCGGCATTCCGGCGACCAGGGCAGCCAGCTTGCAATGCTGTCGAAGGTCGCCACCGCAATCGCGAGGTCCGGTTGAGCGCGATCGGGCGGCCAATGCCCCGACCGGAGTCCCGTGAAAACTTTTCCCAGCGGACGCCCTGCTGCAAACCAGATCGATTGGCAGAGTGCGAAAGCGAAACGCCATAGGGCGGCAAAGTCGACGGCAGGCGGTACGCGAGGCAGATCCTGCCATTCCCGGCGCCGAGCCTCCTGTTCCGGCAGACGATCATTGGGCTTGCCCGTGGCGAGCCCCGCCTCCACCAATGCCGCTGCGAAAGCGCCCGTTTCAGTCGCCTCATTCTCGGCGATCCAGCACAAATAGGCATCGCTGTGCAGATCGAGGACGATAAAATCCTGTTCAATCTGGGCCAGATGCGTGTCTGGCGCCAATCTGAGAGGCATGGCCGACGCCCTTTCCTCGCGCCACGAAAGGGATGCCGGCCACAAGACCGGCACCCCACGACGGCTCAACCGACCTGCTGATACCGCAGGACCCCTTCGAGCTGGTCGCCGATGAAGCTGGCGCGCGTACTGCGCGTCGC
>FTIT01000174.1_pt3 | contig 9948 bp, 10 predicted proteins | sample 1658061 | NCBI WGS metagenome assembly FTIT01 (sample SAMEA3914795, study PRJEB12502) | metagenome | biome: forest; material: soil | place: Canada | collected 2011-07-05 | depth 0.3 m
GGTGGTGGTCTTGCCGCTACCGGTCGGCCCGGTCACGAGGAAGAGGCCATGGGCCGCCTTGGCGGCCTGGCGGAGCGTCATCGTGACGTGCTCGCTGAGCCCCAGGGTCTCGAGGTCGAGGGGCACGGAACTGCGGTCGAGGATTCGCAGGACGGCGGACTCGCCGAAGACGGTCGGTGAGGTCGCGACGCGCACGTCGATCTGCTTGCCCTGCACGATGAAGGTGGTGCGCCCGTCCTGGGGCAGGCGGCGTTCGCCCAGGTTCAGGTTGGCGATCACCTTCACCCGGGAGACCGCCGGCGACGCCAAGTCGATTGAGACGATCTGCTGTTCGAGCAGACGGCCGTCCACCCGCAGCCGGATCCGGAGATGATTGCGCGTCGGCTCGAAGTGGATATCGGAAGCGCCTAGCGCGATCGCCGCCTCGAACGCCGCCGCCACCAGGCTTGCGCCGCTTCCCTCCGCGGAGGTCTCGGTCACTAGGTCGAGTTCGCGTTCCAGCCGCCGCTTATCCGGCGCGGCCTTGATCTCCTGCCCCGACCCGAACGCCTTCTCGAACTCACGGCGCCACTCGGCCGGCCGGGCGGCCAGGATGGTGAGTTTGCAATTGGTGGCGAACACCAGGCCGGAGAATGTCTCATCGTCGAGCGGGTCGCACACGGCGCACACCAGCTCCGAGGGCCCCCGGCGTAGCGGCAACACCTTCGCGCGGCGCAGGAATTCGACGGAGACGCCGACCTTGGCGAGGTCCCGCTCGACGGGGGTCCTGGCGGGCTCCCAAACCTCGCAACCGATCACGTCGGCATAGGCTATGACCAGGTCGTCGTCGGCAAGGCTGCCGAGCTGGTTGAGAACCTGTTCGATGGGCTGCTTGGTCGTGGCCGCCACCACTTCGGCCCGCGCCACCGCAGAGTCATCGACCAGCCCCTCGTCCAGAAGCCTCGCAAGGACCGCCTCGCGCTTTGACTGGTTCGGTCTGCGAAATACGTCTTCTAACGCGGCCACGACAACCAACCTCGTTCCAGCGCCGCCCCGGCCGCCCAGCCCGCAGCCGCGATCATCGGACCGAACGGCAGCCGTCCCCGCGCATCGCGGCTGAACGGCGCCGCAGCAAGGCCAAGACCGCAGGCGATGGCCACCATCAGGGGCGTCGCCGGCCCCAGCCAAAGCGCCAGCGCCGCCGTCAGTTTGACGTCCCCCAGCCCGAGGCCCGGCTCGCCGCGCCGCCTGGCGACCGTCCACCGCACGCTCAGCATGATCACGGTTGCGGCCGCTGCGGCGACGACCCCTGCGGACAATGCCGCCAGGCCGTGTGTGGCGGCGAGCGCCGCCGCCGCCACCGCGATCGCGGCAGTCAGCGGATCAGGCAGCCGCATTGTCTTGAGGTCCACCGCCGCCGAAGCCAGCAAGGCGAGGCCCATGAAGCTCACCAAGGCGCCGCGCAGGGGTGACGCCCCCCACGGCGCCGCCAACAGCACCACCGCCCCGCAAAGCTCTCCGGCCAGATGGATCGGGTCAATGCGTGCGCCGCAATGCGCGCACAGTCCCTTCAGCATCAGATAGGACGCGACCGGGACCGTCTGGACAAAGCTCAAGGACCGACCGCAGGCGTCGCAATGTGACCGTCCCAGCGTCGTCACTTCAAGCCGCGAGACGCGAAGGCCTGCGGTCACGGCGTAACTCCCCAGCGCCAGGCCAGAAGCCGCGATCAAGGCCACCACGGCCGTGGAAATCATTGCTGGGCCGGGGCCACAAGGTCGGCGTCCAGCCCGGTTCCACCGGCGGCGCCATCCCGCCCAAGGCTGGTGACGGTGAAAGCGACACCGTTGGGATCGGCCTTGTAGGCGATGGCGTGTCCCCAAGGGTCCTGCAGCAGCTTGACGCTCTTCACATAAGGCCCGGCCCAGCCGTCGACCCCACCGGGCTGTGACACAAGCACGTTGAGCCCTTCGGCGTCGGTCGGATAGCGGCTGACGTCAGACCGGAAGGTCTCGACCGCCGCCGCGATCGTTTCGAGCTGCATTTGCGCGCTCTTCGCACGCGCGCGGCCAAGCTGGCCCAGGATGCCGGGCGTCAGAACGGCGGCGATCAGCGCGATGATGGCGAGTACGACCAGCATTTCCGTCAGTGTATAGCCCGCGTCGCGGCTCACCCGCCGGCGACCGCCGTCAACAAGTCGTCGCATTCCCCGCCCCTATCGCCAACCCTTGCAAAGGCCCGGCTCACCACCGCAGCAGGATGCTGCGGACTTCCAGTAAATCTCACGATCCGGTCGTCACGCCAACCCGCTGAAGTGGTAATCCGGACGCGCCACGCCTCGCCGATGTGCCAGGCTGGCTGATCGGCCGCCGCCGTGGGCGCGGACCGTGGCAGGAAGATCACATGGTCCCGCTGGCCGAACACCGAAATGGCGCTCGGGCCGCACGCCGCCCACAAGGGCGCCGCGTCGAGGCTCGCAATGGTCGGCCTGTCCGCCGAGGCCGCCAGAGCGGCCAGCCGAGCTCGCAGCGGCGCAAGATCCTGGACGCCCAGCGCCGCGAACACCGCGTCCGGCAGGCCCGCCGCCGCCGCAGGGCTCACCTTGTCGACCTCCGGCTCCGCCAGAATCTCGGTTTGCACGCCGCCCGTCGTCAGCGACCACTCGAACGGACCTGGCCCCGCATTGCGGATGATCGCCGCCTCGGCGACGAGTGCCGCGCCGTCGAGCGCGAACTCCTGTTGAGTTCGGCCGAGCTCGGCCCAGGAGAGCCGAAGGGTCATCACGCTCCGCGCGACGATCGCCGAGCAGATCAATGCGAGAGCCAGGCACAGCAGCAAGGCCGCGGGCGTCGCAAACCCGGCGGCCTCAACGCTTGGTCGGGAGCAGGCCATGGGCTTGAAGCTCCTGCATGTCCTTCAGGAGGTCGTCCATCGCGGCCTTCTGCGTCGGCAAATCCTTGATGATCTTCGCGGTCAGCAGGACGATCAACTCGGTGCGGGTGGTATTGTGAGAATCAGATCGGAAGAGCGCGCCGACCGCGGGTAGGTCCTTCAAATAAGGCACCCCGGAATTGCCGCTCGTCTTCGTGCTGCTGATCAGTCCTCCTAGCGCCACGACGGCCCCGTCGTGCATCACCAGCGTGCTCTCGAACCGCCGCTGTTGGATTGTGGGGGAATCGATCCCCGAGGTGACCGTCTTGGCGACGTTGCTCACCTCCTGGTCGACCTCGAGGGTGAGTTGGTCCTCGCCAGTGACCCGTGGAGTGACGTTCAGAATGACGCCGGTGCTGCGGTAGTCGACGCTGCTCACCACCGGTCCCCCGGTCGTGACCTGCGACTGGGCCGACTGGGTTACCACCGGAACCTGATCGCCGACCTGAAGCCGCGCGGTCTTGTTGTCGAGGGCGATGATCCTCGGCGCGGACACCACCTCGACGGCGGTCAAGGAGCCTAGCGCCGAGATCGAGGCCTGGATGTTGCCGTCGAGGTAGGTCGCCGAGAACCCGGGGAACGTGGCTGAGACGGTCCCCGCGCCCTTGCCGACAGATCCCACCGTGAGGTTCTTGGACAGGATCTTCCAGTCCACGCCGAACTGCAGATCCTTCGTCAGCGTCACCTCCAGGATCGAGGCCTCGATGAGGATCTGCCTGGGCGTTCGGTCGATCTCGCCGAGGATCCGCTGAATCTGGACCCACCGCGCGGGCGAGGTGGAGATGATCAGGGTGTTGGTGTCCTTGTCGACGCCCACACGCATGACGTCGTCGCCCGCCGCAGTCGTCCCGCCTGGCCCCGTCGGTGTCGTCATGGCTTGGGGCGCCAGGACTTGCAGGTCGGTGGGCGAACGCATCCCAAAACCGCCGGACGAACTCGTCCGAACCGCGCCGCCGGTGTCGACTGGCGCCTGGAATCCGAGGAGAGTGCTCAGGGTCCGCGCAAGCGCGTCCGCCGATGAGGCGTGCGGATGATAGACCCAGAGGGACGCCGAGGTCTCCTTGCCTGGGGTGTCGAGGCGCGCCACCCATTTACCCAGCTCGGTCAGCGATTCGTTTGAGCGCCCGAAGATGATGATGCCGTTCAAGCGCTTCAACGGTACGACGACCGTGGCCACCATCCCCCCGCCCTGCACGATCCTGTCGAGTTCCTCGGCGACAGTCGTGGCCTGGGCCTGAGAGAGTTCGAACCAGCGGATCTTCGAGTCGGCGAAGCTACTTTGGTCGAAGATCTTCACCGTCTCCATGGCGGCGCGCAGCTGGGTGCCGGAGCCGCCGAGCAGCAGCAGACCGAGCCGATCGTTCACATAGACGACCGAATTCTCCGACGAGATCGCGGTCAACGCCTTGGCGACTTCGCTGGGCTGGGCGTAAGACAGGGGTAAGGCGATGACTTCGTAGCCGGTGGCGTGGGTCGACTCGATGTGCTCGCTGACGGTGGCCGCCGACTTGGCCTTGGATTGCGGCGTGACCACGAGCTGATCGCCGTTGCGGACCAGCGCGATCCCGTTGGCCCCGAGGATGGCGTCGAACGCAGCGAGCAGTTGTTCGCGCGTCAACCTCTGCTCGATCCGGAATGTCAGCTTGCCAGTGACGCCGGGGTCGATCGTGTAGGGCACCCCCACCTGGCCGAGAACCTCCTGCGCCACCTGGGCGACTTCGGCGTCATGGAAGGCAAAGCTATAGGTCTCGGCCTCCCCCCGATGCGCAGGAGCCGACCTGGCTGGCTGCGCCACCGTGGCGATGGCGAGCAGCACGAGGCTGAACCCCAAGCCCCGCATCGCCAGCCCCATTAAGGCAGGGCGGATACCAAGGGGGACATGGAACATCATCGGGTTCGCGGCGCGCTGGCGGGTGGCGGTGGCATGCGGAATCCTCGGGTCGCGGGATCAATAGCCGGTGGCCGCGGAGCTGCCGGAGGGGGCTCCGCCATGGGCCGGTCTCCGAGGGTGACTTCTCGCTCTCCATAGACGGTGTCCACGACGACTGACGAACTGGTCACCGCCTGAAGCGTGACTCCATCGCGCGATTCCCCGCGGGACAGCCATTCGGCGGGCTTGTCGTTGATCGCCAATAGCGCGGCGGCCCTGCCCCTTGCGCGCGCCAATCCAGCCAACCGGATGACGGGTTCCGGCACCGCGCCGGGCCCGGTGGTCAGAGTGAAGAGCGGCGCCGCTGCCAATCCGGTCACGTCGCTGACCCACAGGTCGGGAAGACTGGGTCTTGGGCGCCGGAGAGCGGCCAGTTCAGTCGCAGCCGGGGCCAGCGCTGTCGATCCGGCCGCCGGGCCGCCGGCCGCGAACCATGCTAGGAATCCGGCCATCAGGCCGGCGGGGATCGCCGAAAGGATCAATGACGAGGGGCGCAATACACACGACCTTTGAAACTGAGCGTGACCGCTGACACCTTCGCCTGCAGATCAGCGGTGTCGATGAAGATCGTCGGCCGAACCATGGGCACGGCCGCGAGGACGCCAAGCGCGGCGTCATAGGGGCCCGTCGCCTCGAACCGTACATCGTACGGCTCCAGGCCCCCGTCAGCCGCCGTCACCACCGCCGGCTGAACGTCGATCCGCGGCGGGTCTAGGTGCGCGTTGCCGGCCAGCGTTGCAAGGTCGCGGCGCAGCTTTTCGCCCACCGCCGACGCCGGCGCGGCGCAGTCTGCGCTACGTGGCGCTATTCGATTGGGCCGTCGCTCCAGCAGTATCTTAGCTTCGGCGCTATCGCTGCGGATCGCCGCGAGGCGCATCTCGAAGCGGCTAGGCCTGGCCAGCGCGCTGAGGCCGAGGACCGCCGACAGGGCGGCGGCGATGGCGAGCATGATCGCCACCGCGATTTCCGTTGGCGGCGGCCGCTTCTTCGTCGTGCTCACGGTTGGCGGCCTCCTGCTGGCAGGGCCGCCGTCACGGATCTTCGGCGGACCCCCCAGAGCCAGACGCCGGGCTTGATCGGGCGCGGGGATCGGACGACATCGCGGTCCGTCGCGGCGATCGGCGTGGCCTCGCCGCGACTTTCGACGGCGAGTAGGCCATGGTCCCAATGCACCGCGAGAATCTGGACCTCGGCGGTCCTGGCGTGGCTTAGCCAGTCAAGGTCGTCGAGCACATCGCTCGAGAGGCCCGCGCGGCCTTCGGCCCGCGCCAGGGCCACGCCGACTTGCAGTTGCGCTTGGATCTGACGCCCTTCCCGGGCGCGGGCGGCAGCCTGCCTCGCCAGGACATCTAGACGACCGTCCACATCGGCGCGGGCGGTCAGGGCCGTCCCGACGCCCAACGCCACCAGACCCAGCATCACCGTCATGAGGGCGCCCGCCACGACGAGCGACCGCAGTCGTCGCAGGTCAGGAGCGTTCGCGCCGAACGCGACGCGAAACGCCTCACCATCCACATCGACGACCGTCTCAAATGGCGACCGGTAGTCGCTCCGCCGGATGTAGAAGGCCGCGAACCGCCCCGGCTGACCCGGCGACCAACCCTCCCGTCGTTTCAGGCGATGCATCAGGTCGGCGAGGGGCAAGGGCGACCCGTGCCGCACCTCGAGACTGGCGGCGCGGACCTGGATCCACGGCGCGCCCGGCGGGACAAGAAAGGTCCTGACGAAAACCTGTGGCGGCTCCGTCGGCACGTCCTGCGGCGGTCCCGGGTCGAAGTCGAGGGTGGAGGCGTTTCCCATCAACGGCAGTCCTGGCGGACAGCGTCGAAATCACAGTTGGCGGGCTCTTCGGCCCAAACCCGAGTCTTCACTAGTGTGACGGCTCCGGCCGCCGCCTCATCTACGACCGCGAGAGACCTCAGGGCCTGGGGCCTCCCGGCCGCCGGCGGCCAGGCCTCGCCAATGTCGAGCGCGCCGGAATAGAGGAAGTGGGTGCGACCGGTCGCCGGTAGACGCCAGGTCCGTTGCATACCATCCGCGTTGAGACTTAGATTCGCCCCGATGGCGTCGCGGGTAATCGCCGCCACGCAATCGTGCGCTTCCCCGCAGTCTATCCTTAGCGACTGGCTGTCGCCCGAGAAGTGCGCCTCCTCCTGTGAGCGGTAGGGCGCGTTTCGACCGAGGACGCGGCCGAGCGTGGCCTGCGCAAGGCGCGAAGTCTGGGTCTGGGCGGCCGCATCATTGAGGCGGGTCTGCTGCCGCATCAACACCTGCACGCCGGCGGACATGCCCCCGACCGCCAGGGCGACCACCATGAGCGCCACCAGGGTCTCCACCAACGTGTAGCCCGCTTGGCCGCTCATGAATCGGGGGCCGGGCAGGTTTCGATCGTCGTCGTCGCATAGGATCGCGCTGAGCGTTCATTCTGGACCACGACCTGCCGATTACAGAGCGCCACGGGCCGCACGGCGGGGGTGGCGTCCATTTCGACAAACCAGCTGAAGCCGCCGCGTTCTCCGCGCGCTGGGGTCAAGCTGCGAACGCCGTCCATCATCAGGGCGCGGAGAAGCACCTCGGCCTGACGAACCTCTTCTGCGCGCACCGCGGCGTCGCGCGCCGTCTGCGTACCGACGAAGCTTAGGACGAAGGTTGCAGACAGGATCATCAAGGCGACGATCACGTCCACCAATACATAGCCTTCCGTCTCGCGAGGCGGGGCCGCCAAAGCCGCGAGCCGACCGGTTCGTGGGCCCGATGTGGTCGGGCCGAGACGCCTCGCAAGCGTCAAATATGAATGCACTTGCCCCGCCCCCCCCTACGTTGCGCACGAACCGATATCATATAGACAAGGCAGCGCCATCTCAGTTTGCAGCGAGGCAATGAACGCGTCCGTGGGTTTAGTAGCGGAATCCGCCGATTTCCGCAGGGCGCGGCGCCCGCCGAGGAAAACGCGGCGACGCGCTCTCGCGGCATGGACTTGTTCGGCCGCCCTGCATGGCGCTCTGGCGGTGCTCGGGATCGGCTCGATGGGCGGCGCGCCGGTCGCTGCCGCCGGCCGGAACGCTGAGGACCGCGGCGACATGACAGTTACGCTCGTCAGCCCCGCCTCCGTCGCCGTCCCGCAATCGGTGGCGACGTCAGAGGGCCTGCAGCCCCTGTTCGCCAGGTTCGATACGGGGGCGCCTCCGGTCACGCGCAACCCAGAACCGACTGGCGATCTCGACAAGCTCTTTCGCCGGCTCGACTCTGCCGCCCCACGGCCGACCCAGGCAAAGCAGGAGCCTGCGGAGACAGTGACCGCCGAAACGGACACCCGCCCGCCCGGACCGGAAGCTCGAACCGAGGGGGCTGAAGCTGCCATTGGGGGCGGTGGCCTCTGGGGGGTTGTGGCGCCCTGCTGGAAGTCGCTGGCGTCGCGCAGCACAGTAGCGGTTACGCTTGAAATCGCTCTGGACGTCCGCGGCGATGTCTCGACCCCGCCGCAGATCGTCCGACCCCCAGGCGCGGTGGTGAACGAGCAACGCTTGCAGGCGGAGGCCAGGGCGCTCGCCGCGCTTTCGACCTGTATGGCGCGGCACCAACCGCGATTTGGCGGGCAGGTATACCGGCTTCAGTTCCGACCGACCCGGCGTTGATGCGCGCCTGACGCGCTGGACGGAGATCCTGCAGGCCGACGCCTATTGCGGCCGCGACTCCCTCTACCAGGCCGAACGAAGTTGCGGGTCGATACTGGCTGCGTTCGTGGTCAGCTAGATCGGCTTCTTTTTTTAGATCTCGCTCAGGAAGACCGCGGCTTAGCTGCTGTGCCACCAGCAGCGCAGCGCAGCGTCGCGAACGCTCTGTCCTTCACGCGGAACTCCTGAGATCCCAGGATCGAGCGTTACCGGGCACGGGGGAAACTCAAGGCGAGGCCTCGGAAAGCGTCGGGCGTCATCGGTCGAGAGGCTCTCTGGTGCTGAGAAAGGAGGTCCAATCAAAGCCCCGAGTCGCCTTCGGCATGGAGATCGCACCTGCCGCTCTAACCTGCGATGTACTACGCTGCGAGGTGCGAATTCGCCAGGCGCGGTAAGGCGTTGGTGAAAATGCAGCCTGCGGGGCGACCGCGCGCCGCGCGCGTGGCATTTGTATTTGCTGTGCTTTCCACCCCCAACCGCCGCCTGCACCTCGCGGCTTTTATCCTGCCGTCTTAATCGGGGGTCCACAGTCAGCATCCGGCGGCGTTTTCGGTCGTCTCGCGTTAGTCATCTCCATTCCACGTGCGTCCGGGGGCCGCGCAGCTTCGGCAGTCGCCGTTGATGATCGTCAACGGGTTCCGGCGCTGCCTCATGACACCTCCGCTTCACGGTGCGTGCCCGAGCTTCCACCCCCTGCTGAAGAACAGTCCGTTCGCGTAATAGCCCCGACGCGAGGCGGGCGCATTGGTCGTATCAGAAGTCGAACGTCATCTGATCGCGGCTCAGGGGCTTTAAGCGCAAGCGTGGCGCCGGCGTGCCCGCTCGCGGATGCCGTGCCGCGGTGCCGGGCGATGTGAGCGCAAAGTCCGGTTCCGACGTCACGTCGGCCAGGGACGGCGGCAGAGGCGATCGCGCCGCGTCCTCGCTTCGGGGCGGCTCGGCGGCCGCCTTTCCGGTCTCTCCACGGTGGGCGCGCGACATCGTCCAAGCCGCTATTTCACACTCCCTATAGCCCACGCGTCCCCGCGAAATGACGTAGGGCTTCTGGAAGTCGCCGGTCTTCTGCAGGCGCCAGGCCGTGGTGCGGCTGATGCCCACCCGCGGCTCCACCAGCCTCCAGGGAAGATAGGCGCCGGTCGGGGTCTCAGGACCCAGGAGGTCCATCCAGTGTGCCATGGCTCACCTCCTGTCCAGCGGTCCCGCGCGCGGCCGGGCGTCCGCCGGAGACGCCGGCTGGGCGTCGCCGTCAGCCGGGCCGAACCAGGCGCCGTCCCCGTCCTCGGCCCGCGTCTGTCGCAAGCCTGTGCGCTGACCCTGCGCCCAGCGGCGGAGTTCGCCACGGGGGTACCAGGGCTTGCCGCGGATGTGCTGGCACGGCGGCCCGTTTCCGCCCACCGACCAGACCCGCGCCAGGGTCGCGGGCTTCATCCGGAT
>FTIT01511568.1_pt1 | contig 9938 bp, 6 predicted proteins | sample 1658061 | NCBI WGS metagenome assembly FTIT01 (sample SAMEA3914795, study PRJEB12502) | metagenome | biome: forest; material: soil | place: Canada | collected 2011-07-05 | depth 0.3 m
CTGCTCATGGATCGATCGTGCCCGCGAAATGGAACGGCCGCAATTGGGCAACCGGCGCGTGTCGCAATTGGCAAAGTCTGAGGCGTGCTCCGCCTGATAGCTGACGCGTTTTATGCTTCTGGCCTCCCTATGCAAAAACGCTAACATCCTAACGGGGATGCCTTGGGGGGTGTGGTGCGTAAAGAGCTCTTGGGGGTCACTGCGGCGCTGTTAGCCACGATATCAGCACATAGCCGAGTGGACGCCGCCTGTTCGCTCAGCCAGGTCGCCGAGCTACCCGTGACGATGCATCGGATGGGCCCGATGATCGACGCCAAGATCAACGGCACGTCGGTTCGCTTCATGGCGGACAGCGGTGCCTTTTACAGCATGATCTCCCCGGGCAGCGCGCAATTGCTGCATTTGCCCACCCAGCCGGGGCCCAATGGCTTCTATATTCGCGGGATCAACGGAACCGCATCGGCGAGCGTGGCCACTGTCAAGACATTCACGATCGCCGGTGTCGATATTCCGCATGTTCAGTTCATCGTCGCGGGAAGCGAGGTGGCCGGCTTCGGGGTAATCGGCCAAAACATCCTTGGTATCGGCGATGTCGAATATGATCTTCCGCATGGCGTTATCCGGCTCATGAAGTCGGGAGGCTGCGACAGGACGAATCTGGCTTACTGGGCGGCAGGCCGATCCTATTCGATGATCACAATCGAGGCGCGTAGCCCGCAGAATCCGCACACGATCGGCACGGTGTACGTCAACGGCAAGGCAATCCGCGCCACCTTCGATACCGGCGCATCGACATCGATCCTGTCCCTCGCCGCCGCGGCGCGCGTCGGGATTAAACCGGAAAGCGCCGGCGTCACCGACGGTGGCGCGACCTGGGGCTTCGGCCGCAAGCTGGTGCGCACATGGATCGCACCTATCCAAAGCTTTGCGGTAGGAGACGGTGAGCAGATTCAGGGGGCCCGCATCCGTTTCGGCGCCATGGACGGCGATACCGATATGCTGATCGGTGCGGACTTCTTCATCGCCCACCGTGTTTATGTCGATAACAAGAACCATCGGCTGTTCCTCACCTATGAGGGCGGCCCGGTTTTTAACCTCAAGGCTCGGTTCGACGGACCGGATTCGAAGGACGGCGCGCCGTCCGCAGGCACGGCGGCGACGCCCGCCGATGCCGAAAGCTACAGCCGGGATGGAGCGGTGGCCCTGGCGCGCGATGATCTTGGCGCGGCAATCACGGACTTCTCCAAGGCGATCGACATGGCACCGGCCGAGTCCCGCTATCTGGATCAACGCTCCGAGGCATATTTCCGTCAGGGAAAGACGGCGCTGGGGCGAGCTGACCTTGATCGGGCAATCAAACTCAAGCCGAACGATCTTGATGCGCTGCTGGCCCGCGCGACGACGATGCTGCACGATCGGGACAGGGCAGCGGCTCTGGTTGATCTCGACGCGGCAGACCACGCCGCCGATGCTGCTGCAATGGAGCGCCTGCTGCTCGGCAACCTGCTGACTGAAGCGGGCCAGCCGCAACGTGCGGTCGGCCAGTTCGACCAGTGGATCAAGGTGCATCCTGATGACGTGCGCCGTCCATCTGCGTTGAATGGTCGCTGCTGGGCGCGAGCGCTGGCTGGGCAGGATCTCGATGCAGCCCTGCGCGACTGCGATGCGGCGCTCCGCACGCGACCAGGCACGCCCGCCTTCCTCGACAGCCGCGGTGTGGTTCAGTTACGGCGTGGCGAATGGGTGAAGGCCGTCGCGGACTTCGACGCCGGCCTCGCCAAGCAGCCCAAAATGGCTTGGTCCCTCTATGGGCGCGGTATCGCGAAGCTTCACACGGGGGACGTGGCGGGCGGAAAGATGGACATGGATGCTGCGCTTGCGATCCGCCCCCGCATAGCCGACGACGCAAAGGCCTATGGCATCACGCCGTAGTCACCCCGCCGATCCGAGCGGCCTCGGTTCGGCTCGCTCCCTCATAGATCGCCACTAACGCGAGCAGGCGACGGGCCTGCGCTCCATCGTCCGATTTACGGGCGCAGCCCTCACCATGGTCTCTATATCGGTCAGTGAGAATTCATCGCCCTTGTAGAGAAGCGGCATCCAAGCAAGCCGAGCCCCCGCATAGGTAAAGCAATCTCCGAAATTGAGCGCGGCAGGATGGCGGCCCTTGCCGAAGCAGTCGAACGCCGAGACTGCAATGGCACCAGCCTCGGCCACAACCGGCTGAGTTTTGATTTCAGCGAGATCGAGAAGTTGGGTTACGGCGTGATGCGCTTCGCCCATGGGAAGGTCTAGTATGCGCGCAGTGGCGATTACCACCTCCCAAATCGCCAACGGCGAGGTAATGCGCGGTCCGCCTTCTGGAGACGGGCCAGCAATTGCCGCGCATCACTTTCATCGGTCGGGATCGCGGTAAGCGCCGACGCATCGACGAACATCAGGGTTCGCCGTAAAGTTCGTCGATCAAGGGCTTGTCCGCAACACCCCGATCCTTACCAGCGCGTTCCCGGAGGGCGCCCGTGAACGCGATGCCGCGATCGACGAGGCCAGGCTGATCGGCGTGACGCTCCAGCTCATGGTGCAGCGCCCGGCGAACCGCTTCGGTCTTGCTGACATGGTTGGGCGCAGCGAGGCGTCCCGCCATGCGATCCACTTCCTTATCCCTCACGAACAAAGCCATATATCCTCCGATACCAGGGGATATACCTGCGTTATTGCCCTGCCGCGAGCAGGGCCATTTCACAAGCCCGACGGTCAGACAGCGTTACCCGAACCTTCCGCGACAAGAGAGGGTCCGGGATGTTTGAACAGCGTTTCGGCTGGGATAAGTGGATCAGCGGCCGGTGGCTATGTCGCGCGCAATTGTTGCCGCGGCGCGCAGGGAGGGCGTAGCCCGATTGGAGTAATGAGCGCGACGATCTGTAGTCACATGCCTGCCGAACTTCGCCCTTGCGGTTCGCAGGCCATTGAATGCTAAGCTCGCGAAGCTTTATTTGCCGTCGGGGATGCCATGGATGATCATACCGACGCCGATAGCGTCGAATCGCTGTTGGGCACGCCTCACCTGGCGGATGCCTTGGAAAGCGATCGCTTCAAGCAGTTCCTAGACCATGTTCCGGTTGCGATCGCGGTGTCCGAATTGCAGCCATCGGAGGCGATCAACTATGCGAACCTCGAATTCACGCGGCTGACGGGCAAAAGCGCGGGCGAGGTCGAGGGGAAGAGTTGGCGGGCACTCCCCGGCATGGCGAGCGCGAAGGACGATGACGAACGACTGAGCCACGCAGTCGAAGCCGGCGACGAATATGTCGGGCGTTTCACGATCTCGCTCGCTGATCGCGAGGTCGAGGTGGATGCCTGGTCAAACACGATCCAGGACGACGAGGGAGTTGACATCTTTCGGTTGGTCGCGCTCGCCGAGGTCGGTCCCCATCGTGAAGCCAACGAGGAGGATGTCGAGCGACGGCTACGCGAGAAGGATGTGTCGCTCCTGGAGTTGCAGCATCGGGTGAAGAATAATCTTCAAATGATCACCGCGTTGATCCGCCTCGAGGCTCGCAACCTGACCGACGCCGAGACGGGCAAACGTTTCGATCGCCTGGGCGGGCGGATCCAAGCGCTCTCTTTGCTCTATGACCTTCTCTCGACGCAGGGACGGAGCGAAAGCCAGACGATTGATCTCGGCGTATATCTTAGCCAAATCGCCTCGTGGGTAATGCAAGCCCACGCCGTAGAGGGAATCCGTCTCGACCTGACCGTCGACACCTGGCCGGTCTCGATCAACGTCGCCATGCCAGCGGGCCTTGTCGTCAACGAGCTGATGACCAACGCTTTGAAACACGCCTTCACCGGTCGGGACGGTGGGACGATAAAGCTGCACAGCCTGGTCGACAGCGATGGCTGTCACGTCACGATAGAGGATGACGGAGTCGGGTTCCCGGATGGCGTTTCATGGCCGAAACCGGGCAAGCTCGGTGCGATCATCGCACAGTCGCTTCGTCAGAATGCGGGAGCGACTGTAAACGTAACGTCTGCTCCAGGCGAAGGAGTCAGTGTAACGCTGTCGTTCGCGCGCGACGCAGCGCAGGCGCCGTCCGCCTGACCTGATGCTTCAAAGCAGCTTGCCGAATGAGGCGGCTGAGCGATCTGGCGGCGGCGTCATGCCCAGCGACCCTTTAATGGCTCCGTCGCCGAAGCGTCTTTCCCACGAGGCGGGATAGCTGGTCGAGCGACTACGGCTTGCGGAGCAACTCGAAGCATCAACAATGACGTCGACACGGTTGACTATACCCCGATTGTGTTCGGGAAAATGCTATCTGACATGTGGAACGACAATTTTCGAGTCCGGTCGACGTCAATGACGATGACCGCAATCGCCTGAACCTGTAGCCGCCCCGGGCGGCGCGCAGCGCGCGCCCAATCTGAGCACCCGGTGGTCTGCGCGCGAGGGCGGCCGTTTTTTCGCCCTGTACTCGACAGATGTGCTGCGAAGTGCTGCAAGGCCAAGCCCGGCGGATGGGTATGATACTGCCAACACAGGACTCTTCTTGGTGAAATCTGTTCCCCCCGAAACTATCGGCACCGCCGACGCTGCCTTAGAAAACGATCTCAGCCATCCCGCAGCGCTCGAGGTCGAGGCGCGAGACCTGCTCAAAAGCGGAGACTCGCTGCAGGCTGAGAAGATACTTGGTCGCATCCTCAGGCTGACCCCCGGATCCCCTTGGGCTTTCGATACCTTCGTACAGCTTCTCGTGGACGCGGGGCGCGAAGAGGATGCCGAGATTGTCGCGCGGGAAACGGTCGCGCTGGCTCCAGACCATGCCGACGCGCATTCCAAGCTCGGCGTCTTCCTGTCGAAGCGCAACGCGCTGGTGGAAGGGGCGTGGCATTTCCGTCGGGCGGCAGACCTCGGAGAACCCGATCCCCATCTTCTCCTGAATCTGGCCCGCAATCTCAAGAGCCAGGGCCAGCTCGTCGAAGCCGAAGCGCTTGCCACAGAGGCCGCGGTAAAGGATCCTGACTCTCTTCCTGCCCTCATGCTTCTTGCCGAAATCGCCGAACAGGACGGCCGAATGGAGGCCGCGGAGGCGGCGCTGGACCGCGCCATTCCCCTCGCGCGGGCGCAAGGCGAACATCTCCGCCTCCCTCGAACGGCCTTGCTGGGTCGAGGAGCGCGCTGGCGCGAGGCGCTCGAGCAGTTCGATAGCCTTGCGGAACTGCCAGGTGTCCTCCGCCTCGCCCGTGGGCGCCTTCGTGAGAAAGCGCAGCGACACGCCGATGCCTGGCAGGATTATGTGGAGGGCAAGGCTGCGATCGCGCGGGAGCAGGACCATCGCTACGATCGCTCCGAGATCGAGCGCCATTTCACTTCGATCGCCCAGGCCTTCTCCGCTCCATTCTGGAAGACGGTCCCCAAGGTCGCCACGAGAACCGACGTACCCCAGCCGATCTTCATTCTCGGCTTTCCGCGATCGGGCACGACCATGACCGAGCAGGTCCTGTCCTCCCATTCTCAGATCCGGCCCGGAGGAGAGCTGCCCTTCGTCATGCAGCTGCGCGATTTTGCCCAGCAATTGCTCGGTCGCGGCCTGCCCTTCCCCGCCGGCATCGGAGACCTGGCGACCGCCGATCATCACCACATTCCCATTCTTTTCCGGGATTTCTACCTCGCGTTGGCGGAAACCCATGGCCTGACCAAGCCGGGTGTGCGCTTCTTCACCGACAAGATGCCGCTCAACGAGGTGTATCTTCCGTTGCTGCGCCTCGCCTTTCCGAACGCGCCGATGATTTCGGTGCGGCGCCATCCGCTCGACATTCTCGCGTCGGTGATGGCGCACGACCTGACCCACGGCTTCTATTGCGGCTATCGACTGCACGATGCGGCGCACCAACTAGCCGCCGCTTCGCAACTGATGGTGCACTATCGTGACACGCTGCGCATCGCGATGCATGAACTCGTCTACGAGCATTTCATCGCCGACCAGGAGCGCGAAACGGCGAAGTTGATGGCCCATCTCGATCTGGAGATGGAGCCCGGGCAACTTCGCTTTCACGAAAGTGAGCGCCACGCCCCCACACCGAGTTACGCGCAGGTGAGACAGCCCGTACATGCCGGTTCGGTCGCCAAGTGGCGGGCTTATGCCGAGCAGCTGGCGCCGATCCTGCCGCTTGTCCGCGATTCGATCGCCGACGGCGGCTATACGCTCTGATCCTGTCCACAACAAAAGGGGCAGGTTCGATGCCTGCCCCTTCGTTTCCTTCTTGAGAGAGGTCAGAACTTCTTGGAGACTTCCAGGAAGAGCGACCGACCGAGGAAGTCATAGCCACTGTAATTGAAGTAGTTTCCAATCCGCGAGATCTGGCCATTAGTGGCGACGCTGACCTTCTCCGGCTTGGCGTCGGTGAAGTTGGAAACACCCAGTGTCGCCAAAATGCCGTTCTGAGCCTGGTACTGCACCGCCAGCGTGTGGGTGAAATATTTGCCCGTCTTCAGATCTTCGGGATCGGTCGACGGATCGGTGACACCGAAGGCGGCATAGCCGTTCATCGGGCCCACATAATCGAGGCCATAACGGAAGGTGAAGCCGCCGATCTTGTACTGGAGATCGAGGTTTCCGGTCCACTTCGGGCCACCCGCAAAGCCTTGATTGCCCAGCGATCCGCTATAGTCGAACGTGTCGGTGAAGGCGCTTTCCTTGTATTTCTGGCTGAGCACCCGCGTTGCGGTTGCGTTGGCCGTAAACACACCCTGCCCCAATACGTGAGAGTAGCGCGTCGTGAAGTCGATACCATCGGTCGACTGCTGCGCGACATTGATGAACGGATCTCGGAACACCGTCAGATTGCCAGAGTTCGGATCACGCGGACTGATGAACTGGCAATAATAGTTGTTCGGGAAATCCGTCGAATCGTAGCAGAAGTTGAGGATATCGGTACCGAGCTGCTGCACCTCGTTCTTGACGACGATACGATAATAATCGACCGCGAAGGACAGATCGATGAACTTGGGCTGGAGCACCAGGCCGTAGGTCAGCGATGTCGATTTCTCCGCCTTGAGCTGGCCATGCCCACCCTGCGAGATCGACTGCGGACCGCCGCTCGCGATGAAGTTCTGGCCACCGAAGATCGAAGCGCAATTCTTGTAGCGATTCGAGCTGGTCGGATAATTGTCAGCGTAATCGTTGCACGGATCCAGCGTCGGCCCGAAAAAGCCGGTCTGGTCGGCAACATTCTGCTCGTAGAGGTTGGGCGCGCGGAACGAGGTGCCGTACGAGCCGCGGAAGCGGATGAAATCGAACGGGCTCCAGTTGCCGCCGACCTTGTAGGTCGTGTCCGAACCGTAGGAGCGATAATGGGTGTAGCGCCCGGAGACGCTGGCACTGAGATCCTCGAAGAAGGGCTTGTTCTTGAGCAGCGGAATGCTGAGCTCGCCATAGACCTCGGTGACGAGGTCGGTGCCCTTGGTGATGCTCGCCGACGAATATTGATAGAGATCGGCCTGCTGGGCGTGGATCGAGGGAACGTCATTCAACTTGTCGTGGCGCACAGACGCGCCGAGCGAAAAGCCGAGTGCACCAGCCGGAAGCGTGATGAGATCCCCCGAGACGTTCACTTCACCGGTAATCTGCTCATAGCTGGTGTGACCGGTCACTGGCGTCAGCAGCCAGCTGCGCAGATTGGCTGGCACATTGCCCGCGAGCAGGCTCGGCGAGAAAACGTCGATCGGCACGCACTGCGGGTTGCTGACGCCGATGTTGGCAGCGCAGGTGTAGCGACCCGGCAGCACGCGGTCCGGCCCTGCAGTAACGGTCAGACCGTCGGGCATGCCGGCTGGCGCCGCGACCAGATCGAAGGACTGGGCGATGTGGCTCGTCAGCGTGTTCTCGGTCGTGTAGCGCGACCAGTTGCGCGCATACATGGCGTTGGCGTCGAACTTCCAGTTCTTGATGCCAACATCGCCGCGGATGCCGCCGTCGGCGCGTAGATAGTTGACGCGCTGGCTCGACTGCGTGTTGCCGAGGATGAACAGCGGGTTGGCGAGGAAATATCCCGCATTAGCAAGCGCCGTCGGGAACAGCTGATAGTTGTAATAGCCCGGATAATAGCCCGGAAGGACATTCTTGAGATCGGCGCTCAGCTGCCTTGTGTCGGTCTGGTTGGACAGACGCCGGCTGAACAGCACTTCACCGTAAAGTTCGAGGTCGTGCGAGCTGCCCAGATCATACTCGCCGTTGCTGTAGAGCGTCAGCTTCTTGACCGGTGAATAGATGTCGTCGTTGAGCTGATCCGTATTGAAGGGCGGCCGCAGCGCGACTTGGTCGACGCGCGTATAGCCGTCGAGATTGCCCCCACCGGCGACCTGGCCGGCGTTGGGCGTGAAGCGATGGACCGAGCCGTTCAGATTGTAGGCGACGAAATAGTCCTGGGCGATGCCCTGACCGCCGCTGTAGCTGAACGGGAAGCAGCGATCGGAGCCGTCGAGATTGACATCGGCGCCGGTCGGCTTTCCGGTCGTCGGGTCGACCAGACCATCGGTCGGGCAGCGCGCATAGCCCCGATCCTTATATTGCAGGCGGTTGGTGTCGCTATATTCGGCCGAGATCGCGAACCGGCCCCGGTCGAAGGTCTTGCCGTACACGCCTGAGACACGAAATGTGTCGCCGCCGCCCTGATGGATCGGCAGGTTGCCATAGGTATCGATGGTGAGCCCGTCGACCTTGGTCGGCGTGATGATGTTGATGACGCCGGCCACCGCGTCCGACCCGTAGACCGAGGACGCACCGTCCTTGAGCACTTCGATATGGTCGACCATCGCGGTCGGCAGCACGTTCAAATCGGCCGCGCCGACCTCGCTCTCGGTGCCAGCCGGCGACAAGCGACGGCCATTGAGCAGCACCAGCGTACGATCGGGGCCGAGGCCGCGTAGGCCGACCGTATTGGAGCCTGGGCCGCCTGAGGTCACAAAGCCGAGGAAGGTGTTGTTGACCTGCGCACCGCCCGACGTCACCGAGGAGCCCTGCAGCACTTCGGTGGTCGAGCGGCTGCCGGCCAGCGTCAGGTCCTCATGGGTGATGATCTCGACCGGCGAGGCCGTGTTGTAATTGCTCTGGCGGATATGCGAGCCGGTGACGATGATATCGTCGGTCCCGTTCTGGCCCGACTTCCTGTCATCCGCCGACGTTTGCGATGGCGTCGGGCTTACCGTGGTGATGTCGCTGCCCGCTTGCGCGAACGCCGCGCCGGACACCAGCAATCCCCCTAGAACAGAACTCGTCATCAACGCGCGACGCACGCCAGCTGAGCGAACAAACCTCATGAATAGTCCCCTGTTGCAGATGAATATGCGCAGCTGCATCGCCGCCTCCCGTGCGACGATGCCCGCGCCCTTAATAACATCTTGTTATTATACGATAATTTCTTCGCCGCTATTCAAAGAAGGGCGGCGCTGAGGCCCCGTTTAGCGGTAGTCATAAACCCGCAGCATCATGCGTCCCCTTCCTGCGGGACCGCCTCGATGGCGCTCGCGTCTCTCATCGGAATGCCACTCACTGTTGTTCCCAAATTCAAGACGCCGCGAAAGACGCAGAACCGTAAGGGATTTGCGCGAGCGTCTCTCGCTCGAAGCTGATGGTGGACATGCGCGCATCGAGGCCCTGGACGACCGCGGCCGTGAGGTCGTTTGTCATGTTGCCGCCGATGACCGATGTGCGGTCGAGGAGCAGGCCACAGCCCTTGGCCTGATAGGCCTGTGCGACCACCGGCTGCATGGCGGTGACGATGCGGGCCATTGCCTTTTCGCGGGTCGCTTCGATCTCGCGACGGCGCAGGCTCGCCTTCTCCTGGACCGCGCGCAGCCGCTGCTCGAGCGCCTGTGCACGGCTCTGGCGCAGCTCAGGCGAGAGCTTGGCCTGCTCGGCCTGGAACGCCTTGGCATCGGC
>FTIT01004976.1_pt1 | contig 9896 bp, 5 predicted proteins | sample 1658061 | NCBI WGS metagenome assembly FTIT01 (sample SAMEA3914795, study PRJEB12502) | metagenome | biome: forest; material: soil | place: Canada | collected 2011-07-05 | depth 0.3 m
GCGGACCCAACGATTTAAAATCCAGAGATACTGATCACAATCCTTGAAGTATCCGTCTGCATCTATCTCGGCGTGATAGTTCGAGTAGAGGTTGCTTGGGCTTATCGAACGCAAAAATGGCGCGACAATCGGAAGGTTAAGTGCCACCATTTCGCGAAGGGTGCAGGGGGCAATAAAATTATCGACGTCCACTACGAAGTGGAAATCGCAGTGGGTCGCCGCCACGCGGCTCAGGGCTATGTTTCGAATGCCCCCAAGCACACGGAATCGCTTATCGTTCCACTCATGTACACCGAATTTCTCTACGCGAATCCCCACGTCTTCCGCGTCAAATTCTACGCCGCCGTAGAGATGGCCCACCCGGTCCACCCACTCGCGCAAGAGGCGTTCAGTTGCGTCGGTGTTGTTATTTGTACGAATGTACAGAACGATTGAGGCCTTCGGGTAATCCAGCGCCTCGATGCATGCCAGATATAGCGTCAGGAACTCCTCTTTCTGCTTGGCGAGTATCACGAGGAGCACGCGCGGCGAACCCACTATTCGCGATTGGAGTGATCTCGGAGGCGACAAGGCATGCTGACCGGCGAAGTCCTCGGCGCCGAGCGATCCAAGGGACGGATCTTCCGGCAATCGCTTGCTTGCGAACTGCGCATTCGCGACCACACGCTGTGTATCCGCGGCCGGGAGATTCCCGGTCGCGAGAAGTTGCAGGCTTGCGTCCAAGCAGTCCTTGTTTCGCTCGCACCAGTAAGCGTTGACGGCGAGCTCATCCAGCAGGCCGGTTTGGTAGATCCAGGGCTCCATGAACAATCCGTCGTCGGGCATGGGGATTTCCAGCCCGCGCTTTGCTATCTGATATCCCTCCTCGTAGCGCCCGTTATGGCGGCAGGATCGGCTCGCCCCGTGCAGCGCTTCGGCCCGTGTTGGCAGCGCGGCCGCGGCATGGAGATAAGCGTCGATAACCTCTTGCCCCGAATGCCCGAGCGTTTCCTTGATCTGAGCGGCGTAGTAGAGGCTGATGAACACCTCCTCCTGCCAGAACTCGAGTGCGGCCCGGGCCAGGTAGTTCTCCAGCGCTTTGTCCAATTCTCCGCAGTCTCGATAGCTTTGCGCGAGATAAAATCGATAGCGTGCGAGCAGGAACGGACGCGTCTCGGTCTGTAATTCACCCTCCAGCACCGCGGCGTCGCGCAAATAGGTTGTTGGGTCTTTGCGGCGCGCACCATCGTGATTACGCAGCATTCTGATCCCCGGGATCTGATCGGGCGGACCGGCTTCATCGCACGTAAGATATTCGTGAAGAACGCCTTCGTAGCGCCACGGCAGCGCGCTGCGTACCAATTGCATGCGTTGATATATGAGGGCGGTATCGCTGATCTCGATCATGTATGAGTCAGCAGTGAGCTCGCCGAGGGCCGTGCCGGGCGCAACCTCCAATGTGTCGTCGGCGTCAATGACCAGAGTGTAGTCGCTCTTCCCGCGCGCGAGCTTCAGGGCCTCGGAGCGGTTGTGTGCGAAGTCCCGCCACGGCCGCTCATGCAACTCGCCCGGCAACTCGCGCAGATGCTCACGGATGATGTCCTGAGTGCCGTCGCTGGATCCGGTGTCCACAATCACCCAGCGGTCAATGAGCGGTAGTACGCTGTCGAGGCATCGGCGAATTACCGACGCCTCGTTCTTGACGATCATGTTTAGACAGAGTGTTTGGCTGGCGCTGTTCATCGGAGAGCCTCCGTCCGGGTCGCCAATAACAGAGACGACACACGAACGACGGGCCGTTGAGCTTCGCCTTCTCCGCAGGGAGTGCCAGTTTCAATCCCCGTGCGACGAATCTGGCTCATGCTCGACGCCCTTCAGGAAGCGTTCGATATTCTTGGGGGCGACCTATTCCTGCATCGCTCAGTTTCATCGATACACCTCAACAGCCGCCCCTCCTGGCCGGATAACGGCGATTGATCGTTCGAGAATGGCCAATAGGAGAAAGGGATTACAGGCTCGGAATCTACCTATCTTTCTCTGGACTGGGGCGGGCCCGTTTCAGGTGAAGAATTCACTGGGGACAGGCGAAGGACGTTTCGCGGCGTTAGCGTGTATTAGTCGCTCTTTCCCATGATTTGCCTCAAGAGGAGCCGTTCCGCCACGTTGCCACCAGCCTCGAAAAGCCCGCCAGGAACCATGTCGCCGCCAGCGTCCCTTGGTTTCGGTAAGTGTCCACTATGCCTGGAGTGCGTAGTTTCCGAGGCTCGCGCCGCCGCTTGGTCGGTTGCAATGGTTTTGACGATTGGTCGGTTGCGGAGGCGACCTGGGGGTGGGGGCTTGCCGTCAGCGGCCCCGCCGGACAGGAGGGTCAATACAATGACAAACCAAGCGCTGAGGGAGCTGCCATCGTCGGATGAAATCAACGCGGAGCTCACCCGGATCATCGCGAGCCCCGAGTTCTGTGTCCCCGAGCGGGGCCGCTCATTCTTGCGTTACATTGTCGGTGAGACGGTGGCCGGGCGTGGAGACAGGTTAAAGGCCTATGGCATCGCGCTTGCGGTCTTCGCGCGCAGCGATGCCTTTGACGCTCAGAATGATCCCGTGGTCCGGATCGAGGCAGGCCGGCTGCGCCGGGCACTTGAACGTTATTACCTCGTCGCGGGATCTGCCGATGAGATTCTGATCGATATTCCGAAGGGCGGCTATCGCCCAACCTTCACTGTGCGCAAGCGCACGGTCGGCGCGCGGTGGGGGCAGACTCATTGGCTCGCTCATGCGGCGAGACTCGCCATTGGAATGGCATTGATCGCCGTAGCCTTTTGGGGCGCGGATATGGCGACCACGAAGCTGAGCGCTCACAACAGTCAACAGGCCCTCGCGGTTGTTGCCGCGCCGTGCAAGAATGAAGTCGCTCAGAGTCTCGATTGCGAGCACTCCGGCCGGTGACGAGGCGGTGGTTGCTGTCTCTACTCGGGGCCGGCATATTGTTTCCGTTGGAATCCAGCGCCGCACGAGCCTACCCTCCGCGCGTGACGTTGCTCACCGCCCCCTTGGAACTTGCAGGAGCCTGGGGCGGGTCGGAGCCCGGGGATGTATCGGCCGTGATTGAGCGCATGCGCGGAGCCTGTCTGGCTGGCGTGACCCTGCTCTCCGACCATCAGCCCGAGATACTCCGCATTGACGACCATTCGGGCGGCAGCACGCCATCGATCTGGCTTCACACCGGGGAGCCGAAGACGGGCTGGATCATCGTGATTGTCAACACCCGCGACTGGTGCAATCTCGCCTACCAGTTTGGGCATGAATTCGGGCATGTGTTCTGCAACAGTTGGGCGCCGGATGCCGCGCCGCGCCCTCCCTGCCAGTGGATCGAGGAGGCGCTGGTCGAGGCGTTCTCCCTGCGCGGCCTGGCGCTGTTGGCCGACGACTGGGCACACGCGCCTCCGTTTCCGAACGACGCCGCCTATGCCGGCTACATCCGGAGCTATCGGGAAACTATTCTTGGCGGCTATCGTGCGATCGCGCGGAAACAGAAGGTCGCCGCCGACTTCAGCGGCTGGTTCCAGCGGCATCAAACTATCGTCGAAGGGCAAGGGGGGCTCGATGCCGCCCGGGGAGCTGTCTCGACCATGCTTGACCTCCTGGAAGGCGACAAAGCCATGGTCGCGGACATGGGAGCGTTGAACCGCTGGCCGGGGCGAAGCGGTGTCCGCCTGCACGACTACCTCGACCTCTGGGCGAAGAGTTGCGCCGAACTGAACGCTCCTGGCCGATTGCCGAGGCGGATAGGGGAACTCCTGGCCGGTCGTTGAAGTGGGGTGCCATCCTCTCCGCCGACACCTGCCATCTCCTTGAGGCCGATGATGGACGATCGAAGTCGACCGAGCCTCCGCGAGCCTCCGGCATGTCGTCAAGGCCCGACACCCTCTTGTCCGTCATTCGCCCACAGGATCGTATCATCTTGCGGCGATACCTCTGGCGCCGTTTCTGCCGCTGACCTCGTCCCGGCTGCTACCGTTAGCCTTTGGTCGAGCGCCGAGAGTTCGTCGGCTGCCTCGGCTATCCCAAGCGATGCCGCATGCGCATACCATCGGCGGCCAGCTTCGATATCCTCGGGCCCGCCCAGACCGCGCACCGCGTAGCGCGCGAGCATCAGGAAGGCGACGGGATGCTCGTGTTTGGCGGCTTCGGCGAACCAGCGCCGCGCCTCCGCGTGATCGCCTTCGTTGGCTTGCTCCTCGCCGAGCAGCATGCCGAGCTCAAACATCGCCCCCGCGTGCCCCGCGCCTGCCGCGCGCAGAAACCAAGACTTCGCCAATTGACTATCACGGCGTACGCCAAGGCCGTTCAAATGCCGCTCGCCGAGCGCTGCCTGGGCTTCGGGCAAGCCGGCGTCGGCAGCGCGGGAAAACCAGGCGGCGGCCTCGGCATCGTTTTTCGCAACACCGCGGCCCTCGGCAAGTAACCTGCCGTACCAGTATTGCGCTTTCACCACTCCCTCGGCCGCGCGCTTCAGCCAGTAGGCGGCGCGCTCATCGTTGCGCGGCATGCCGACGCCCTCGGCCAGGCACACGGCGTAGTTGAAGGCGCCGATCAAATCGCCTTGCTCCGCCACGCGCTCGAACCATTCATGCACGGGCGGCGCGTCAGGGGTAAGGGCGAGCGTGGCGCCTACCTGTAACAGCGCCGCGAGTTCGGCCCGGACGTGCGGTTCGCCGGCCTCGGCCGCACACTTGAACCAGGCGGCCGCCTCTTGCGGATCCCGAGCGACGCCAGCGCCGATGAGGTAGAGCATGCCGAGCGAGCGCGCCGCTGTCTTGTGCCCGCCTTCCGCCGCGGTGCGGAACCACTGAGCCGCCTGGGCATAGTTTGGCGCCGAGGCGCCGCCGCGGGCATAGATGTCGCCGAGCCGAGCCGCCGCCTCACAGTCGCCGCCGAGCGCCGCGCGGCGCAACCAGCTCTCGCCGTTCAGCAAATCCACCGCCCCCCCGCGGCCCTCGATCAGCAATATGCCCAGTCTTGCTTGTGCATCGCAGAGTCCGGCCTCGGCGGCGATCCTGTGGTGTTGCCGTGCCTGGGCCTCGTCTAGCACCGTACCTATGGCGCATTCCGCGCCTACGCCGAGCAAGTAGTGCGCTGTCGGCAATCCCGCTTGCGCCGCGCGAAGGAGTTCCTCGCGCGCGGCGAATGTCTTCTGCGCAGTGTCGGCGCGCAGCATCAGCATGATGCCGTAGCCGAGCTGGCCCTGGGGGCAATCCTGCTCGGCGGATTTGCGGTACCAGTCGAGCGCCGCATCGGGATCTTGCAAATCTTCCGGACCGTTCGTGAGGATGTACCCCAGCATGGCCTGGGCGTCCGATGCACCCGCCTCGGCTGCGCGCCTCGCCCAGGGCGCGGCCGCATGATAGTCGGCGCCTCGCACCTCGGTCGGCTCGAATAGACTCACATGCGGGCCGACTGCGGCCGGCGGCAGGCCGAAGAGATGCAACTGGGCAAGACGGCATTGCGCCTGTACGTGGCCAGCCTCGGCGGCGCGGTGGTACCACCGCGCTGCTTCGACGGAATGGCGCAGGGTTCCTTTGCCCTCAAGATAGCACTCGCCGACGATAAAGGCCGCGTCCACATCGCCGGCCTCTGCAGCCGCGGCGAACAATGCGAGCGCGCGATCGGGCGTCGATTCGAAGAGCCGCGCCGCCCGTGTACGCGCCCACTTCGCAGAGCGGGATGCGAAGTGATCGAGCGGATTGGCGAGGAGGCTCAATCTGGTCATGGAACTGACAACCTAGGGCTCACGTATGCTGTCGTGGGCGATCGGGAGGATCTTGCCGATAAAGTAGCCAAGCACGGATCGCGTTCCGACCTTCACATCCGCGGTGAGGGGCATGCCAGGCGTTAGGCGGAAGCCCGGCGGCGTGTCGTGCAGCATCAGCTTACCGAGCGTGATATCGCCCTTGTAGTAAAGCGTCCGAGGCCGGTTTGGCAGCACAGAGTCGCCCTCAAGGGGTGTGGTCTCCGGGCTGAAGCTGTCCGCGCTGATCGCGCGCACCACGCCACGTGCGCTGCCGTATTGCAGGAAGGGAAGCGTGTCGAACTTGATCCGGACCTGATAGCCCGGACGAACGTAGCCGCTGTCGATACCCGATATGTCCACCTCGGCCGAAAGCGGCGCGTCGATTGGTACCAGCTGAAGCAGCGGTGCCCCGCTGGCGACGACCGAGCCCAAGGAGACCTTGCCCACCGACAGCACGACCGCGTCGCGCGGCGCAGTTAGTGCTTGAAGATTGCGCTGCAGATTTGCCTTCGCAAAGGCCTGCTGGGCCTGCACCAGCTGGCTGCGCGTATCGGCGAGTTCCTGCGCGTTCTGCGCTCTCCAGCGCTGCACGAATGCGTCGCGCTCAGCACGCTGGGCGTCCAATTCGCGATCTGCCTGGGCGGCGCCCGACTCCGCCTCCGCGCGCGCCGCCGCCATGTTCAGCCGGACGTCTTTAGCGGTCAAAGTAAGTACCTTGCTGCCAAACTGACGATCCTGAAGCTTCTGGCGTATGTCTTCGAGATTAGCGGCGATGCCTTGGCGCTCAGAATAGATGGCGGCTTGGGATTTATCGCCGGCGACCTTTGTGTGAAGTTGATCGATCTTCTGGTCGTAGTTCTTCAAGGAGAACTGATACTCCGCGATTTGTTGCTTGGAGATCGAAGCCTGCAAGGCGGCAAGTGGGTTGGACGGGTCGGGCGTATAGTCCGTGCCGGCGGCCACCGCCTGCAGGCGAGCAGCCTTGGCACTGAGCAGATCGACCTGGTTCTTGATCGTCGTGAGATCGGCGGTGGCGAAGGTCGGATTGAGCCGTGCAAGGATCTGGCCCTTGCGAACGACTTCCCCGGCGCGCACATCAATGCTCTCCACGATGCTCTCGCCAAAGGCCTGAACGACGATGTTGGGCGCCTTGGCGACCAACTTGCCGCTGGCGGAGACGATCTTGTCGATGCGGATCAGTCCGCTGGCGGTGATTAGCGACACGACCAACAGGAATACGAGGTGATTGGTCGAGCGCGAAAGCGGCGGGACGGGTGTCGCGATGATCGCCGCCGACGGGCTTTCGAATTCGAGCGCGGCCAGAGGCAGCGGGGGCTCGCGCACCAGTTTGCCGTCGGTCGCCTTAGCCAAGCGTCGAAGCAGGTGCTGCATGGAGTTTTCCCTGTAGATCGATATGGCGGTTCTGCTGTTGCCAGAGATGGCGATAGACGGAGCAGCGCTCGACCAGTTTGCGATGCGGCCCGATATCGACGACTTGGCCGCGGTCGAGCACGAGAATTTGATCGCAATCGAGAAGTGAAGAGAGGCGGTGTGAGACGATGACCATCGTGCGCCCGCGTGCCATACGCTGAAGATTGGCGTTGATCAGCGCCTCACTCTCCGGATCGAGAGCCGAGGTGGCCTCATCTAGGATCATCAACTTGGGATCGACGATAAGCGCACGCGCGATGGCGAGGCGCTGGCGCTGGCCGCCGGAGAGGTTTGGTGAGCCCTCCTCAATCCAGGTTTCATAGCCCTGCGGCAATCGTTCGATGAACTCTTCGGCGCCCGCAAGGCGGGCCGCGCGCACCGCGTCCTCGAAGCTGAGACCGGGGCGGCCGGCGAGTATGTTGTCCTTCACCGAGCCGCGGAACAAGAAGTTCTCCTGCAGCACGACACCGAAGCTCTGGCGCAGGTGACGCAGGTTGATCTCGCGTAGATCAGTCCCGTCGATCTTCAAGGTACCCGAATAGTTGCGATTAATGCCCATGAGGAGGCGAGCGACAGTGGATTTCCCAGAACCCGAGCGGCCGACCAGCCCAAGCATCGTGCTCGGGGGAATGGAGAAGGTGACCTTGTCGAGCGCCGGCGTATTCGTACCCTCGTACTGGAATGTCACATCCTCAAAACTGATCGCGCCTTCGAATTTGGGCCGCAAGCCTTGGCTCAGCGCGCGCTTCTCGGTCGGTCGGTTGAGCACCCAGCCAACCTGGAAGAGGGCTGCACGCGCTTCCTGCATGTCCTGGAGGAGGCGCGCGAGGTTGACCAACGGCCCGGCGACGCGCCCGCCCACCATCATGAAACCGATCAGGCTGCCGAGCGAGAGCGGATTGTTCGAGGACACTGCGAGGTAGGCGCCGAAGGCCAGCACGCCAGCCTGGGTGTATTTCTCGAACGGCATCACGAGAATCATGGGCCAGTTGCTGAGCCTGCCCATTTGGAGGTTGCGCTTGCCCACCGTCGCGACCCGTTGATCCCATTCTGCGGCACGTGTGCTTTCGAGACAAAGCGACTTCACAGTGCGAATGCCGTAAATGCTCTCGACCAGTGTAGAGCCCTTGTCCGATTCAGCTTGGACCACCTTGGCGGTCATCGCCGCGAGCGGCTTAAGGAAGGCAGCGATGACGAGGGTGATGCAGCCAGCGGCGATCAGCACGGTCCAGGCAAGCGTCGCCTGCATGTAGAACAACACCGGGAGCAGCAGGAGGACCATGACGACATCTATGAACGTCGTTACCATCCGGCCAGTGAGAAACTCCCGTACGCGGTAGAGCTGGGAGATCTTGTAGGAGATCTCACCCGCCTGGTTGCGTTCGAAGAAGTCGATTGGCAGCGTCATCAATCGGTCGAATATCGCAAGATTCAGTCGCGTATCCAGGCGGTTGGCGAGAATGACGAGCAACATCCGTCGCGACCAGGCGATCAGCATCTCGAAGCCAAGTGCGATAAGCAGGATGACGATGATGAGCGTAAGCGTGTTCATGTTCTGATACATGATCACGGTGTTCAGCGTCGTCATGATCATCAGAATCGGCAATACGCTCAGAATGGTGATGGTGACGGAGCCGATTGTGACGTCACGCAGTATAGATCTGTCTCCCCAGACCAAACGAGTGAGCAGCCCGAGGTCAAACGCCTCCTCGTCATTGCCCCCATCGCGCGACGCGCGCACGAGGAGCGTGGCCCCGTCCCAAACCTGATTGAGGCGAAGTTCGTCCACCGGTGTAGGTGACTCCGTGCTGGGTGCTCGTGGATCGCGCACCAGCAGAACGTTGTGCTCGCGGTCACGGCCGACCACGACGGCGGCGCCACCGTCGGCGAGTAGCAGAAGGATCGGCGCCGTACTGTCGATCTTTATCAACTGGCGGAAGGTGAGACGTGCTTCGCGTGCCCACAGGCCAGATAGGCAGAGCCATTCGACGAGCACGCGCGGGGAGGGAGGGGCGTCCAGGGTGTCGAGCCTGGCGGTGGCGGGGTCGATATCTGCACCGTGATGGCGGGCGACGCTGACGGCGGCGGCCACGCGCGGCTGTAGTGGGTGGGGAATCTGGGGGCCGCATGGCGGCAGTTGTTCGATGCTCAGCGAGACGGTCATCCCTACCTCGAAAATGCGAGAGAGATCGGTCATTGCGGCCGATCTCTCTCTACGACGCCAAGCTTCAGTTCCGGTGGATCAAACCGATATTATGTAAGCAATCTCTGAAGGTCAGGGACAAGATATGGCCCCCGTGCCCGCCAGTATTGGACGCTGCGCCCACCGATGCGCCCTGTGTGTCGCCCTTGAGCAAACATGATGCGCCACGCGGCACTATATCGGTCGGGGTCAGCGTTGGGTTCATTACCTGCCCAATGCTCCGAAGGGATCCTTCCGCGCCTATCGCTGCGGAGTGAACTGTCCCGCATTCGTGGGCCCCCTCAGTGTGGCTTCGAATGAAACACATCCGGTCGCCAACATTGACCTGATGGCGCCACCACGACGCTCCAGAGCACCCGGTGTCGCCGGTTTGTCCTCTAGCTCCGGTGTGGCCCTGAGCTCCGGTGTGGCCCTGAGCTCCGGTGTGGCCCTGAGCTCCGGTGTGGCCCTGAGCTCCGGTGTGGCCCTGAGCTCCGGTGTGGCCCTGAGCTC
>FTIT01002423.1_pt3 | contig 9880 bp, 11 predicted proteins | sample 1658061 | NCBI WGS metagenome assembly FTIT01 (sample SAMEA3914795, study PRJEB12502) | metagenome | biome: forest; material: soil | place: Canada | collected 2011-07-05 | depth 0.3 m
CCCGCCGGTGACGGCGCACGACTGGATGGGCCTGCTGGACCAACAGGCCGCCGTGCGGCGCAAGTGGACGCAGGTGTTCGAGGCCTTCGACGTGGTCATCGCGCCCTGCCTGGGCGTCGCGGCCTTCCCGCACATCCCGGACGGCGGCGCCTGGAACGAGCGGACCCTGACGCTGGACGGCGAGGAGACCCCCTTCGCGGCGCAACTGGCCTGGCCCGGCATGGCCAGCCTGGCGTGCCTGCCCGCCACGGCCTTCCCGATCGGCAAGACCCGCTCCGGCCTGCCGATCGGCGTCCAGGCCATCGGCCCCTACCTCGAAGACCGCACCACCCTGGCGTTCGCGCGCCTGGTGGAGGAGGAACTGGGGTAGCCGGGCAGGGAGGTCTTGCGATCCTCAGGTAATTTTCGCATATCAACGTTCTCAAATCGCCGGCGCGGTCAAGAAAACGCCACCGGACATTTTGCCCGGGCCTAACAACTTATTTTCGCCTTATTCTGACACCGCCGCGCGGACATTGCGGAATACTTTGGATTTTTCAGCTCAAACCGGCTATGGTCGCCTCATGCCGAACAATGACACTTTCGAGGGGCCCGGGCTGAGCCTGGACGCCCTCGCGCGCCGCATAGCCGCCTTGGTGTCGTCGCCGACACCCAGCGGCGGCGCCAGGCGCAGTCCGCCGCGCCCTGCTTTCCTGCATCTACCCCTAGTGCGAGGCGCCGCTCTGCGTCGCCCGGAGATTGTCTGATGGCCCGTGTCCTGGTGCAATGCCCCGTTCGGGAACGTCCCGCCCCCACCGGCTACTGGATGAACCCCACCCAGTTCGCCGCCGCCGGCGCCCGCTACGCCTTCCGCTGCGCCGCCTGCGGCGAGATCCACCAGTGGATGCGCGAGGACGCCTGGCTCGAGGGCACCGTCCCGCCGAACAAGGTTCCGTCGGTCAAGGCCGCCGATCCGGTCGCCGGCCCCGCCGAGTGAGCCTCGTCGAGTTCATGGGCATAAAGGGCCGCGTGGTCTGGGTCAGCCCGGGCCAGGTGACCCACGTCCTGGGCCAGGACGCCGGCCAGGGCAGCATGTACGGCTCCAACAACGAAAAGTCCGGCGCCCGCATCGTCCTGGCGGGCGGCGAATTCCTGGACGTCCGCCAGACGGTGACCGAGACCGTGGCCCTGCTGGACCGCTACAGCGCCTAACGCGCCCCTCCCTCCCGGAAAAGGGCTAGCAGGTTCACACATCCCGAGGTCCGCCCATGTTGTCCTTCTCCCCTTGCGGGAGAAGGTGGCCCGCGCAGCGGGTCGGATGAGGGGTCGACGAAGCCTCGCCGGTTAGCGGCCTGCCGCCTCCGCGATGGCCGCCAGGACGACCTCAGGCTTGCTCACGATCTGGCCCTCGGTGAACCGCAGCACGCGGAAGCCCTCCGCCGTCAGCCATGCATCGCGCTCGGCGTCGCGAACCGGATCGTGGAAGTACTCGCCGTCCGCTTCGACGATCAGCCGATGCCGCAGGCACAGGAAGTCGACGACAAACCGGCCGATCGGAACCTGTCTGCGGAACTTCAGCTCCTCCAGCCGCCGATCGCGCAGCAGCCCCCAGAGCTTGGCTTCGATCTGGGTCGGCGCGCGCCGCATGCGCTTGGCCAGCGCCAATTTCCGCACAGGCTGAACCATGCGGCGAGTATGGCTAAGCTTCGAGGATCGCGCGACCCCTCATCCGACCTGCTTCGCAGGCCACCTTCTCCCGCAGGGGGAGAAGGATACGCTCGGCGGCGGTTTCAAGATCTGTGAATCTGCCAGCCCTTCACGGGGAGGGAGGCCGCTACCCCACCGCCCGTAGCCCCGCCCGCCGCCGCACGGTGAACACCGCCATCCGCCCGCAGGCGCGGTCGGTCAGGGTGGCGGTCGCTTCCAGGCCCAGGGACGCCAGCACCGCGCGCGCGGCCGCCTCGTCGCCGGCGTGGGAGATCTGGATGGCCATGGCGCCGTCCTCGCGCAGCAGGCGGGCGGTGCGCCCCACGGTCTGGGCCAGTTCCGCCCCGGTCATCGGGCCCGCGATCAGCAGCAGGTCACTGGCCTCGTCTGCGCCGCGGCAGGTCGCCGCCCTGGCACACTCCACCTTGTCGAAGCCTAGCCGGCAGAGCGCGACCATGGCCTCCAGGCCGTCGGGACCGGCGACGCTGATCTGGTCTTCGGGGTGGGCCCCGGTAAGGGCGGCCGCGCGGGCGGCGACTTGGGCGGGAGACGCGACGATGTTGGCGCCAAAGGTGCGCGCGGCGGTGGACATGTGGAATTCTCGGGAAAAATGGGGAAGAGGAACGGAGCGGGACCCATGGGCGCGCCCTATCCCGATCGCTCGATCCGCCCCCGGCACGCCGCCGCGCCGCAGTAGCAGTCGAAGGGATCGGCGATCCTGGTTTCCGTGGTCAGGTAGTCGAAGGTGATCGCCTCGCCAGGCGCGATGTCGCGCCGCGCGATCAGGGCCATCAGGTCGAAGCTGGGACGGGTGTTGGGATCGCAGGCGTGGCCCACGCGGGCCAGCAGCGGCTCATACAGGTGCTGACCCTCCGGCGTCTCCACCGTGTAGCGGTCACGCCGGGGCCGCCAGCTCACCTTGGCGAACTTGAACACCGGCTCGCCGGCGGCAAAGCCGCGGGCGGCGTACAGCGCCTCCCCCGTGCCCACGTGATGGATGACCAGGCCCTCCGGCGCCGTGATCGGCTGCGGGGCGGGGACGATGGAGAGCGGGGGAGGGCTCGGTTGTGGAGGCTCCGATTGGGGAGGCTCGGCGCCTGGGGTTCCGCCGTCATTGGATCGGGCGGCAGGGCTGCAGTCGGGAAGTCCCATGGGGATGGGCCTTGAAAGTCGCACAACAAGCCGGTGCGAACGGCACGGTGGTTTTCGCGCCGATCACCGTAAGGGGTCGATGGGGGAGGCGGCGCCCGGCGTAAGCGGGGCGTAAGGAGCGCTTACGTCCCAGGTTGACGCCGGACGGCCGCTGCATCCGTTCTCTTCCCGGCTTAGGGCCACAATGGGGAAGCCTCGGCATTCACACAGGTGTTGACGCCGCCTCGGTGATCCTTCTCCCCTTGCGGGAGAAGGTGGCGGCGAAGCCGACGGATGAGGGGTCTCGCTGCCGATTGCTGAGTGGCGTCAAGAGCTTAGCCCGATGGGCCTCGTCGACCCCTCATCCGACCTCCTACGGAGGCCACCTTCTCCCGCAAGGGGAGAAGGACCGAATCTGGCTGCTCCGAGAGTCCTGCAACTGTCTGATATCATTTAAGATCAGAGACTTGTGTGAATCCGGAAGGAGGGGGAAGAGAGGGGTGCACTGGCGCCGAACCGTGTTCGGTGGTTTCCTCCGCCTGCGGCGCGGGGGCGCGCTGATTCACATCACGCCAGGGGGGCAAGCGCATGGCGCCGGACGCGATCGGTCTCGACAAGCGATTCTATCTGGGCATGGCGGTGCTGACGGCCGCCGTGGTCTTTCTGGGCTTCGCCCCGTCCTACTACCTCAAGAGCGTGATCCAGGCCCCGACGCCGCCGCTGACGCCGCTGACCCTGACGCACGGCGCGGTCTACACCGCCTGGGTGGCCCTGTTCGTGACCCAGGCGGCGCTGATCGGGGTGGGCCAGCCGCGCCTGCACCGCCAGCTTGGCGTGCTGGGGGCGATGCTGTTTGGCGCCATGCTGGTGCTGGGCCTTTCGACGGCGATCACCGCGGGCAAGATGGGCCACTCCCCGCCCGGGATGCCGCCGGCCCTGCCGTTCATGGCCCTGCCGGTGATCGGCCTGCTCTTTCCCGCCGGGGTGATCATCGCCGCCCTGCTGATGCGGAACCGCCGCGACTGGCACATGCGGCTGATGCTGTCGGGCATGCTGATGCTCACCCCGCCGGCCACCGGCCGCCTGGCCGTGGGCCTGGGCGTCGCGCCCCTGGGCTTCCAGCTCTCCATGATCACCGTCGAGCTCCTCCTGGCCGCCGCCATCGCCTACGACCTCTGGACCCGCAAACGCTTCCACCCCGCCTACGGCTGGGCGGTCGCCGCAGCGGCGGTGGAGCACGCCACCGTCGCCTGGGCGTTCACGGCGCCGGCGTGGTGGATGGCGATCGCGGGGTGGCTGACCCGGTAGGCGCCCGCGCGGGGACCGCAGTTCGACTGCCCCCGACGGACACCGATGCGGAGCGGGCCTCGGCGACCTGTCCCAGGCTACGGTGATGGTTCACTCTTCAGCGGAACCAAGAAATCAGCCGCCGGCCCCGAAACCTGCCGTGCGGGACGGTGGTGACCTAGCAGGAATCGAAGAGTTGGTAGCTTCTCGCCCTGGATCGCGCCGATCGACCGACCGTGCCGACAGCGGACCTTCCGAACGGGCACTGTGGGTGGAACGCGGAACTGAGGAAGAGTTTGTCCGGCCGGTGGCCGCAACGATTTAGGGCCACGCCTCCAGGACAGTTAGTGAGAGTGCTGCGTAGCGAAGTATGTACGGCTTTTCGTCCGGTTGACCGGCAGCGGAGGACGTTCGCCGAAGAAGGCAATGATGCAATCATGCAGTCCACCCAGGTCCTCAGAAGGCCAGCAGTGCACTACAACACCATACTCGGTACCGGGCGTGACCCCATTCCAGAGGCAGTCACGTCTCACCTTCGTTCCGGGGGAGAGATAGCGATCGTCTGGCTGTATGGCGGTCATTGGTCTCTGCGATCACTGGAAGCCTACGAGTTTGTCGGAACCGCCGAGCGTCTGCAACGGGTCGATTGTGTTGAAAAAGTCGACGTTGCCTAGGCTCTAGAACACTGATTCTCTTCAGGTATCGGAGCCTGGAGTGAGTCGCATGATGGGCGATCGTCGGGTTGATCAGGGGGCGCTGTTCTACAAGTTCTCTCTGGATGGGCATGTGCCGGCGGATCACATGCTCAGAGCCATTGATCGGTTCGTCGACCTGGAAGGGGTGCGGAGCCACCTGGCGCCCTACTACAGCTCGACCGGTCGCCCTTCGGTGGACCCGGAGCTGATGATCCGGATGCTGCTGGTGGGCTATTGCTACGGCATCCGCTCGGAGCGGCGTCTCTGTGACGAGGTTCACCTGAACCTGGCCTATCGCTGGTTCTGCCGCCTGGGCCTGGACGGCGACGTGCCGGACCACTCGACCTTCTCCAAGAACCGTCACGGCCGGTTCCGCGACAGCGATCTTCTGCGGCGCCTGTTCGAGACGGTCGTGGCCCGCTGTGTGGCCGAGGGGCTGGTGGGTGGCGAGGCCTTCGCCGTGGACGCCAGCATGGTGGTCGCCGATGCTCATCGCCAGCGTGGTGTGGCGCAGGCCGGCGAGTTGGACCCAGCGTCGAACCGAGCGGTCACGGAGTACCTGGCCGTCCTCGACGATGCCGCCTTCGGCGGCGCCACGCCGGTCGAGCCGAAGTTCATCTCCCCCACCGATCCGGCCGCCCGTTGGACGGCCGCCAGTGGCGGGCCGGCCGTCTACGCCTATGCCGACAACTACCTGATCGATCTGAAGCACGCTGTGATCATGGACGTCGAAGCCACCACGGCCGTGCGCCAGGCCGAAGTCACGGCGGCCAAGACGATGATCGACCGCACCGCCGACCGGCTTGGGGTGACGCCCGAGCGCCTCGCCGCCGACACCGGCTATGGCTCGGCCGAGATGCTCGCCTGGCTGGTCGATGAGCGGCGGATCGAGCCGCACATCCCGGTGTTCGACAAGTCCGAGCGCAAGGACGGGACCTTCTCGCGCGACGACTTCATCTACGACCAGGACGCGGACACCTATGTCTGCCCGGCCGGCAAGACGCTGCGACGATACCGCCGCGCGTTCGCCACGCCGCGAACCGGCGTGTTGAAGGACAACACGGTCCGCTACCGCGCCAGCAAGCGTGACTGCGAAGCCTGCCCGTTGAAGCCTCGGTGCTGCCCAATCACACCGGCCCGCAAGGTCCCGCGGTCTATCCATGAAGCCGCTCGCGACAAGGCCCGCGCCATCGCCAAGACCGAGGCCTACATCGTCTCTCGCCGCGAGCGAAAGAAGGTCGAGATGCTGTTCGCCCACCTCAAACGCATCCTCAAGCTCGACCGATTACGACTACGCGGGCCCCGCGGGGCCCGCGACGAGTTCCTCCTCGCCGCCACCGCCCAGAACCTGAGGAAACTGGCCAAGCTGCTCCCAATCCAGGCGCCGATCATGGCCACCTGACCGGCGGCGGACCTCCATCGCCTCCGCACGGACCCCCAGATCCGCTGGCCAGCCCCGCTCAAACGCCGGGTTCTTCAACACAATCGGCTCTTAGCGGTCGTTAGGAAAGTCCGCTTGTAGGCAGGATGTTGGTCGCGGCAGCGGGAGTCTGGACCTGTTTAGGTTTCTTGGTCACCCGCCAGGCACGAGGATGGGGTCGTCCCCGAAGGCGGGTGACCAAGAAAGCTCGAAGGCTGAACCGCGGGATGGCGTTGTCGGGCTATGGGGTTTTGAGCTGGTCGTTGGGCCCAGCGTGACGTCGGCGCCGGTGATTGGCCTCGGCTCGAGCGGCGGGCGGGATGCGGATGGCCGATGTTTTAGCCGCGAAGGGGTCGCGTAGACGGCCGTGAGAAGCCGGGGAGCCGCGCCAGCGGTGGTGTTGGCGCAGCCGTGGGCGTGTCCGGCGCGGAGCCGGCTGAGCGAGGCTGGCGTGAAGGTCGGGGCGCTCCGAGATCGTCATGAGCTGTCGATCCCGATGATGGCTCTGGTGGGCGCGGTCCTGGGCGAAGCGCCGCGCTCGAAGATCTCGATGAGGCGCATGCGGCCGCCGCAGCAGGGGCAGGCGTTGACCGGCGTCACGTCAGCCTCTGGCTCGAGGCCGGCTTCGGCTGGAGCCGGTGTTGGTGGCGGCGCTGGCAGCAGGGCGCGGGCCTTGGCCAGGTTGGCGGCGCGGGCGGCGTTGGCGAACAGGCCGTAGTGGCGGATGCGATGGAAGCCGCCGGGCAGAACGTGGATCAGGAAGCGGCGGATGAACTCGCCGGGTGCCAGGGCCATCAGCTTTTGTCGGGCTGGTCCGTCGGCGCGGTAATCCTTCCAGCGGAAGGTCACGCCGCGGTCGTCGAGACTGACCAGGCGGCTGCTGGAGATGGCGACGCGGTGGGTGTAGCGGGCGAGATAGGCCAGCACCTGTTCGGGCCCGGCGAAGGGGCGCTTGCTATAGACCACCCACTCCGCGCGCCGCAGAGGGGCCAGGTAGGCGGCGAAAGCGGTGCGGTCAGCGAGGCCGGTGAAGTCGCCGAAGAAGACCAGGCGCCGTTCGGCGTGGGCGGCGGCGAGCTGGTCCAGGAACAGGCGGCGGAACAGCCGCGAGAGCACGCGCACGGGCAGGAAGAACCGTGGACGGCAGGAGATCCAGCTCTGACCATCGGGCGAGAGGCCGCCGCCGGGGACGATGCAGTGCACATGTGGATGGTGGGTGAGCGCTGAGCCCCAAGTGTGCAGGACGGCGGTCAGGCCGATGCGAGCGCCCAGGTGCTTGGGATCGGCGGCGATGGTCAGCAGGGTCTGCGAGGCGGCCTTGAACAGGATGTCGTAGACCACCGCCTTGTTGTGGAAGGCGATGTCGCCGATCTGGGCCGGCAGGGTGAAGACCACATGGTAGTAGGCCAGCGGCAGCAGCTCCGCTTGGCGGGCTTCCAACCAGCGCTGCGCCGCCGCTGCCTGGCACTTCGGACAATGCCGGTTGCCACAGGAGTTGTACGAGATCTGCACGTGTTGGCAGTCTTCGCAGCGATCCACGTGCCCGCCGAGCTCCGCTGTGCGGCAGGCCTCGATCGCCGACATCACCTTGAGCTGGCCAAGGCTGAGGTGGCCGGCCTGGGCCAGCCGCCACGCCGGCCCATGGGCGCGGAAGATGTCGGCGACCTCCAGAGCCGGGCGCACCGGCCCGGCTGGCGCCTCAGGCCGGCGGCGGTCTCAGCATCAGGAGATCCAGCGGGCTGTCGATCCCGTCCAGGGTCTTGGCCACCACGTGGGTGTAGACCGCCGTGGTCTCCAGCTTCCTGTGACCGAGCAGGACCTGGATCACTCGCACGTCGACACCCTGCTCCAGAAGGTGGGAGGCGAAGCAGTGCCTCAGGGTGTGCAGGCAAACCGGCTTCTTGATCCCGGCTCGCCGGACGGCCACGTGGAAGGCCCGGTTCAACGAGCGGGCGGTCACCGGGTTGAACGGCGTGTGCTGGTTGGGAAACAGCCAGGCCGGCGGTCTGGCCAGCTTCCACCAATGGCGCAGCACGGCCAGCAGATGGGGCGAGAGCAGCGCGTCACGGTCGCGCCGTCCCTTGCCCTGCTCGACCCGGATGCGCATGCGCTGGCTATCAATGTCGCTGACCTTCAAGCCAACGACCTCTGAGGCGCGAAGGCCTGCGCCATAGGCCACGCTGAGCGCCGCGCGCCACTTGGGCCCGGGCGCCGCCTCGAGGAGGCTGGCGACTTCCTCCCGCGTCATCACCACCGGCAGCCGCTGAGGTTCACGCGCCATGGGGATGTAATCCAGAGCATCTGCCCGCCGCAGCGTCGTCCTGAAGAAGAACCGCAGCCCAACCATCGCGCCGTTGACCGTCCCCGGCGCCAATCCGCTCTGCATCAGCTGCAACTGAAAACGGCGCACGTCCTCGTAGGTCAGTTGCTCAGGCCGCCTGCCACAATATCGGCAGCACTCTCGAACCGATCGGATGTAACCGCGCTGCGTCCTCTCATCGAGGTTGCGGGCCGTCATGTCTTCGATCATTCTACGCCGCAACGGGTGCACGGTGTCTTCGGCCATCACTCGTCTCCTGTCTTGAGGAGGGCGTGACCCACTCACGCTCCTCTTCAGACAGGAGGCTCCCGTTGCTCATCCACTCAAAGCTGAGCAATACCGCGCTAGCGGTTTAGTCCATTGGCTCTTAGCCGTCGTTGGCAGAGTCCGCTCCTGGGCAGCATGGTCTAGCCGGCGGGAGTTCGGTGGCCGGCGGCTGTGCGATGTCAGGCGCTGACTCTGAGGGGGCGGCACCGGTGCCTTTGCAGCACATGGGCGATGGTTGGCAGAGTTTGGTACGCCTCGCGGCGCTCGATGTGTTCCGCCAGTACCCCGAACTCATTCGCGGAGAAGGCGCGCTGCTGCTACTTGAGGAGCCGGAAACACGCGGTAACATCGAAGGAGAACCCCTTGCCGTTCCGCTGCTGATCCCCGAGTTGCGCTACGAGGGTAAGGCGATCAAACACAAGTATCGCCTGGACTTCGCGGTCATCGATCCGATCACGATGCAGAAGACCGGCTTTGAGCTTTCACCATGGTCAAGCCATGGCGAGCTCACCGGGACAAAAAACAAAACTCAGGCGCAGATAAATGCGGAGGCTAGTGCCAATTTCGATAAGGAAATGACGAAACACAAGCAGTACTTCAAAAAGTATGGCATCTTCGCCCTCATCTACACGGATTCCGATCTATCGAACTTGGATGGAATTTTCTCCGATATCGAAGACTGCCTAAATCCAAAGCCGGTCAACACGCAGCTAAATTTTCACTTGCTGTCCAATTTCTTCAGCCCTTGAGTAGATCATCCGCGCGCATGTAGCAGGACAAGGTGCGCGCGACAGGCCAGCCGCGCATATTGACCGGCGAGGCCTCGGAACGTCCGCTTGGCACCCCTAGGCCGAGGTCTGCTGGTAAGCGGAGGGCAGCCACCCTTTGAAGGGTGATTGACTGATCTCAGTCTTGGTGGAGGGCCTTCCAGCCCCAGGGGGTGAGCTCGCTAAGGCGGCTCTGCAGATGTCCGTTCACCAGGCGGGTGAGGACATCGGTGAGGTAGGCGGTCGGATTGACGCCGTGGAGTTTGCAGTTTTCGACCAGGGTGGCCAGGACCGCCCAGTGATGGGC
>FTIT01000218.1_pt2 | contig 9854 bp, 9 predicted proteins | sample 1658061 | NCBI WGS metagenome assembly FTIT01 (sample SAMEA3914795, study PRJEB12502) | metagenome | biome: forest; material: soil | place: Canada | collected 2011-07-05 | depth 0.3 m
CGGTCTTGCCGGTCAGGTCGATGCCCTGAACGACCTCGTCGGCGGTGGTGTGGAAGTTGAAAGGGGAGTTGATGGTGTTCAATGTTGCTCCTGAGTGCCACAGCGCGTAGGTGGTGTTCTGATTCGCGCTGATTCGATGGTGCGCTCTGGCGCAATACGGAGCCAGAACCCCGGTTGTCCTGGGAAAAGGAGTAACAGGTTAGCTTTCGGCGCCGCGTTCCCGGGCGAGCCTCTCCATCGCAACCTCGGTGCCCGAGCCCGGAGTCGGGTAGTAGACGACCACCTGGATATGAGTCGGATCCGGGAGGGCCAGCTTCAGAAAGGACAGTTCCAGTCGACCGACCTCCGGATGGTTGATCACGCGTCGCCCCTGGGACTGCGGTCGCACCTCGAACCTGTTCCACAGTCGGCGGAAGTCAGCGTTCTGCTCGGACAGGTGTCGAGTGAGTTCGCGGAATCGCGGAGAGTCGACGTCCGGGCCCGCAAGGCTCCGAAGATGACCGACAGCGTCCTCGGCGACCGTCTCCCAGTCCTCGTAAGCAGTCCTATCCCAGTCGTTCAGGAAGGCCGATTCAATGAGGTTCGTGCCAGGCCGCATCGCCGGGGACAGATTGCGCGCGCTCACGTTCGCAGCGAGCACATCCATGAACCGATTCTGTGCGAAAGCGGGCAACGGCTCGATCGCGTCAAGCAGTTCTGAGACTCCGACCGGCACAGCGTCAACGGCATCTGGGGCTGATGAATCGTCACGATAGCGGGCCAGCAGCAAGAGATGCTCGCGCTCGGCGGTAGTGAGTCGCAGCGCCTGAGCGAGTGATTCCAGCACCTGCGGGGAAGGGTTCACATCGCGCCCCTGCTCGATGCGCAGGTAGTAGTCGGGACTGATCCCGGCCAGCCCCGAAACTTCTTCACGCCGCAGACCTCGGACGCGGCGTCTGCCGGTTGTGGGGAGCCCGACGTCTGCTGGAGACAGTCGTTCGCGCCTGCCGCGGAGAAAGCGGCCGAGAGCGTTCGAACCATCCACGCCCCAACTCTACTGAGGGGACAAGGCCACCATCACTGGCACTTCGAGGCCCACGCAAGGCTGATATAGCAGCTTGATATTAGTTGACTGTTCACGTGATGATCACGCTCAGTTCAAATCCGTACCCAAAGCTGAAAGCACACCCCCCGTTCGGGGGTATCGCGCAGGGGGGCGCCAGAGTCGACCGATTGTTGGCCGGCCCGTCTCTCTCAGCATGCCTGCCTGGACTCGAAGGTGCAAGACAGCAGATATGGAGACACGAATTGGACGAGAAGAAGCCGAAGAAACGCATCCCGAAAAGGGTGGTGATCCCTGCCGCAGCAATGGCACTTGTTCTGTGCGGCGGCGGTGTCGCGTACGCGGCCACAACGACCGGCTGGGGCAACGCCTTGATCGGACGGCAGCCGGATGGCTCGGTGCTGACGGCGACGAACCAGCGGGTGACGCCGGCGGGAACCAGTGTGGAGCAGAGCGGGCGGCCGATGTCGATGGCGGTGAGCCCGGACGGACGGACCGCGGTTAACGAGACCTACGACGGCCAGGGCCTGTTCACGGTGACCGACCTGGTGAGTCACAAGGTCCTACAGCAGATGTCGCCCTCCAAGGGCATCGGGAGCGGCAACCTCTCCTACGGTGGCCTTTTGTACTCGCCGGACGGCAAGACGCTCTGGGCTGCACAGACCCGGAACCTGGTAAAATTCGATGTTGCACCCGACGGAACGCTGTCGAACCCCATCGCCGTTGCGATGCCGGGCACCGCAGGCAAGGATGCCATTCCGGCAAGCCTCGCCTACGCCCCCGGCAACCAGCAGATTCTGGCAACCTTCAACGGCACGAACATGCTCGCCGTCCTCGATGCCACCACCGGGGCCGTGATCCGGCAGATTCCGGTCGGCAACGCACCTCGGGACGTTGTCGTGGCCAACGGTCGTGCATACGTCGCCAACCAGGGCGGCCGGCCCGCCCTGCCGGGAGACGCGACAAACCAGTCGTATGGCACCAGCATCGTCGCGAACACCGCGAACGGCTCACCGTCCACCGGCACCGTGTCCGAGGTCGACCCGGTCGCCGGAACTGTGGTGCGGACCTACACCGTTGGCCTTGGTCCATCGGCGTTGCTGGTTCACGGCTCCGACCTCTTCGTCGCCAACTCGAACTCGGATACCGTCTCCGTGCTCGACACCACGTCGGGCAAGGTCGGCCAGACGATCAACGTGAACCCGCTGCCCGGCGCCCCGGTCAGCAGTTCGCCGGATTCGATGACGATGGTCGATGACACCCACCTCGCAGTGAGCCTTGGCGAATCGAATGCCGTGGCAATCTACGACTACACGAACCAGCAACAGCCGGCGAGCTTCGAGGGCCTGGTGCCGACGGGCTGGTATCCGGGCACGGTGCAGTTCGACAAGCCGCTCGGTCAGATTGTGGTCGCAGCGCAGAAGGGCGTCGGTTCCCTCGGTACACCCGCGACCCAGACTGGCCGCTCCGTCTACTCGGACGTCGGGATGGTGAGCACCGTTTCGGTGCCGACGCAGAAACAGCTGCCGAAATACACCGAACAGGTCTGGGCGAACAACCAGTGGAATGCCGCGCTCGCCGACCTGAAGAAGAAGGCGACGACCACCCGGGCTGCGGTCGCAATTCCGCGCAGGGATGGTGACCCTTCCACGATCAAGCATGTGTTCATGATCGTGAAGGAGAACCGCACCTACGACCAGGTGCTCGGCGATGACCCTCGTGGCAACGGAGATCCGGCCCTGGCCGAATTCGGCGCGACGACGACGCCGAACTTCCATGCCCTCGCAAACGAGGGACCACTGCTGGACAACACCTACTCATCCGGGACCATGTCTGCTGACGGGCACCAGTGGCTCACTCAGGCGACCGTGGACGAGTACCTGACCCAATCCATCGGCAACTACGACCGAAGCTACCCGTACAACGGCGGAGATTCGCTCGCGTACAGCTCGACCGGGTTTCTCTGGGACAATGCTGCCCGCCACAGCGTCAGCGCCAAGGACTGGGGCGAGTACACCGACAAGTGGACTGGCCCGACCGGCAGCGGCGACTCGAACACCTGGACCCAGTGGTATCAGAACAGCCAGGCGATCGAGGCCGGTAAGCCGGCGACGATCGATCAGAACGCCTTCCACGCGTCGACGGACGTTCCATCCTTGACCAAGATCCTTCAGCCGAGCTTTCCGGGATTCCAGCTTCAAATTCCCGATCAGTACCGCGCTGATGTGTTCCTCAAGGACCTGAAGTCGGCCGAGCAGGCCAACAGCCTGCCGCAGCTGAACCTGATGACCGTAATGGATGACCACACCGCAGGCAATGCGGCCGGGTACCCGACTCCGTCTGCCATGGTCGCTGACAACGATCTGGCGCTGGGAAGGATCATTGACGGGATCTCGCACAGCAAGTTCGGCAAGGACTCCGCGGTGTTCGTAATGGAAGACGACAGCCAGGACGGTGTCGACCACGTCGACGGGCACCGCAATCCGACCCTGGTCTGGAGCCCCTACGCGAAGAAGGGTGCCGTCGTCAACGACTATTACACCCAACTGAACGTGGTGCGCACGATCGAACAGATCCTCGGGCTGCCGCCGATGACCCAGATGGACTTGGCTGCGGAGCCCATGTACTCCGCGTTCACGAACAAGCCCAACTTCACGCCATACACCGTCAGGCCCAACGAGATTCCGCTCACCACACTGAACGGTTCTCCGCAGGCCGCAGCCCCCGCGGCCGAACAACCGGCAGCACAGGCGTGGGCCGACTGGTCGAAAAAGCAGGACTGGAAGACGGCCGATGTGGCCGATCCGTCGCACCTGAACCGTATCGACTGGTACGCGGCACACAATTTCACCAAGCCGTACCCGGGTGATTCCAAGATCCTCACCCCCGATGAGGTCCGCAGCGACCCGAACGCCGACGGCTAAGGACCACTCGGCACCGAATGAGAACGGGCAGGTCCCCATCCTCTCCAACCGAGAGAATGGGGACCTGCCCGTTTTTCATCGGACGCCTAGTGTTCACCTTTGGTCAAGGAGGCAACTGCGCGAGCGACTGCCCTCGACCACGCTGCAAGAGGGCCGCGGCGGGTGGCCGAGGCCTCATCCGAGTCGGGATCTTCGGCATTGTCCAGGAAGACGGTGAAGCTGCACTCCGGGCAGGCCGCCGTGTACTCGTGCACGGCGAGCCCGACGCCGTAGAACGGATTCCGAGTGCGAACCATGGTTGTTTCGCACCGCGGGCAAGCCAGGTTCACATTCTTCCTTCCGGTGCTCCGGATCAACTTTTCGCGGGTGAGGGAGTGATTCAAGGGCCCCAGCGGATTGACCGCTGGGGCCCCCAGAACGGGTCGCTCTACCCGAAAGAGCGACACGTGATGCGAACTAGGTGATGCGTCAGTTCTCTCCCGATCGAGCGATCGTGACGCGTTCGCTGCCGGACCTTGGGGTCCGGCTGGTCAACGCTATCCGAAATTGAAACAACAATCTAGTACTTCAATTTGACGTAAACTCACCATCTCTACGACATCCGTCAGATGGTCGATCTGGCAAGCTTGGGATGAGCATTCCACCTGCCCGAAACCCGAGGAACTGCCGTGCCGATCCCGTCATCCGAAGAACCCAAGCCGCGTCGTCTGATTCGAGATCTGGCTTACGAAGCGATCCAGGGAGCCATCCTCGACGGGACATTCAGTCCGGGTGAAGCCCTCGATGACGGAGAACTCCAGCAGTGGCTTCACGTGTCCCGCACCCCCATTCGCCAGGCGCTGTACGCCCTGACACTGGAAGGGCTCATCGAAACAGCACCCCAGGCACACACGCGGGTCGTGCGGCCGCAATCCACGCAGGCGATCGAGTACCTGCAAGCCCTGGGCGTGCTGATGGTCGGCGTCACCATTCTGGCGAAAAGAGTGGCGTGCGACGCCGATCGAAAGGAGCTTCGCGCGATCCTCGCAAGAGTGGTCGCTGCGGCCGGCCAACACGATCACGCGGCTTTCATCCGCGAAGTCGGGTGCTACTTCGCACGTTTGAACACGCTGTGTCCGAATCCCACCCTCTGCCGCCTTGTCGACAAAAAGTCGATCGCACTGGGATACAACCTGACCGTGGTATTTCAAACCATGGAGGTGCCATGGGGTGAGATCGCCGCAGAATATTCGACCCTCTCGGGCGCGTGGGAGACTGACCGGGTCGCGGACATTGAGAGGGCGACGAAAGCACTGTTCCGCCTCAGCGACGACGGCTGACCTGGGCTCGACTGCTTCACTGCTGACGGCTAGTCATTCCTAGGGGACAGCGCTCGGCTCGGCAGGAAGTGCTGACATAAGGGTGATGCGGCCGTTGATCGCGCTGTTCGTGCATCCGTTCGCCAAAGAACGATGTTCCGGTCAATCCTTAGATCGCTCTTTGGCGAATGGATGCGGAGGGTGGCCGGACAGGTACTGGTCACACATCGGTGCGTCACCCGACATCAGCCTTTCCTGCCGAGCTGGGCCTGCGCTGGAACTGCTTCTTCGCACGGGCTGATTCAGTGCGGTTGCGAAAGCGTCGAAGTGATCATCAAACAGGACTGAGTAGGCGTCTGGTACTCATCGATCAGCTGGTCCAGCCTTGTATACCGTTTGCCGCTTGTATACCGTTTGGATCACCAGGGTGAGAACTAAATGCAAGCATTCTGGTAAAACGCCACTAGTCCCGAGCGCGAGCGAGCCCTGCCCGAGTGCTCTTTGCCGGCGGTAGTCACCTCGCGTGATTGCGGACAATTCATCCAGCAGCCCCCGAAATCAGTAGTTTTTCAGGGGATATCCCAACAGGCTCAACGGGTCAGAAGCCCCGAAATAAGCGGGATTCACAAGGTCACACTGAGCGTGCCCGCGGGTATCCCCGGTCGATCGCCGCCAATCCGGTTTGACAGCCCCAATCATTTTGTATACCGTTACGGAGAAATCACGACTGAATGGACTGACTCGACGATGAGCGCATTTCGGCTTGTAGGTGTAATCCACCTTCCACCGCTCCCCGGTGCTGTCAACTATCGCGGTGACTCCGTGCGTGCGATGGCCGATGCCGCCGCCGAGGATGCGCGAATTCTCGCCGAGGCGGGCTTCACCGACGTCATGATCCAGGACGCGAGCGACGAGCCGCAGCCGGTCACCGTCGAGTCGCCCTCGGTCGCCGCCCTGAGCGCGATCGGCGCCATCGTCCGCCGCGCCACCGACGTCTCACTCGGTGTTGTCGTCGGCCACAACGACGGCGCATCCTCTGTGGCCATCGCCCACGCGATCGAGGCGCAGTTCGTGCGCGTCAAAGTCCTTACCGGCATCTCGACCGGACCCACCGGGTGGATCGAGGGCTGCTCGATGCAGGTGGGCATGATGAAGCGACTGCTCGGTTCGAGTATGGAGGTGTGGGCCGACGCGCATGAAGCCACCAGCCGGGCGCTCACAGGGGACGTGCGCTGGGCTGCTGCCGAGGCCGCCTCCTTCGGTGGTGCAGACAAGCTCATCGTCACCCGAGACAGCAGTGTGGCCGATGCCATCGACGACATCGCGTCGGTCAAGAGCGCGTTGGGCAGTGACATCGACATCCTGATCGGCGGGCGCGTCAGCGCGCTCACGCTCGACGCCGCGATGCGCGGATCCGACGGAGCGATTCTCGGCAGCGCGCTCAAAGACGGCGGCAGTTACGACGCACGGATCGATCCCGTCGTAGCGCGGCGTTTCGGCGACGACTTCCGCAGGTTCGCGGCCATCGGCGATCCGCAGCTCCTCTCCTAGAACCACCCTCCTGAACTCGCCGGACGCGCGATCGGTGTCGTGCGCCCTGCCCTGAAGCCAGCAGAGAACCAATCAAGAAAGATCCCAGAATGAGCGTCAGCACCCTCCTCGACAGCCCCCTTCTCGCCGCGGACAGCCCTCTTGACGATCGACAGAAAGCGGTTGTCGAGCGCGTCTCCAAAGCCGAGCGGGCGGGCATCCTGGCCCTCCCGACAGACGATGCACTCGACCCGAAGCGCCGCGCACGGGTGGAAGCAACCCGTGGTGAGATGTTCGGTCAGCCGCAGGCGATCCGTGCTACCTGGAAACGCAACGAGGAAGAACTCGCCAGAATCGCTGAGCGCGTCGCCGGCGCAACTTTCGATCGGGTCTTCCTGGTGGGAGCGGGCGACTCGCTCGCCGTCATGATCGCGGCCCGACGCGCGCTCGAACTGATGCTCGGCGTGCCGTGCGAGCCCGTTCAGAGCCTCGAGTTCGCGTACTACCAGCAGCACCTGGTCACCGAGCGTTCCCTCGTGATCGCCCTGTCCAGTTCAGGCGAGACCACCCGCACGGTGGAGGCGGTTCTGGTCGCCCAGCACGCCAAGGCGCTCACCCTCGCGCTGACCAACACCGTCGGCTCGTCACTCGATCAGGAGAGCGAGAACACCCTTCTCATCCAGGCGACCCGCGTCGGATGGCCGACACAGTCGTCGACGGCGGCGATGGCCCTTCTGCTGCGTCTGGCTACAGACATCGGCGTGCTGCGAGGCGTCGCGGGCGCTGTGGAGCTGTCGGAGGAAGTGTCGACTCTGCCCGAGCTGGTCGAGCAGGTGCTCGCAGACAACGACGCACCGATCGCCGAGATTGCGCGGACAGAAGCACATCGCACGATGTTCCTGTTCTCAGCAGGCGGTCCCAACTGGGCTGCTGCGATCGTCGGCGCGGCGAAAGTCAAGGAGACCACTCCTGACCACGCCGTCGAAATCCAGGTCGAGGAGTTCCACCACTACAACTCCCAGAAGCCGGGTGAGCCGATGTTCATCTTCGCTCCCAGCGGCCCGTCGGTGCCGCGCGCTGTCGACACCGGTCGCGACTCGCGCCGTTTCGGCGGCCAGCTCTATGTCGTGACCACCGTAGGCGAGACCGCATTCGACGAGCACGCCAACCGCGTGCTCGAGGTCCCCGCCGTCAGTGAGACCCTGAGCCCGATCCTGTATGTCGTGCCCGCTCAGATGATCGGCTACCACCTCGGTATGGCCAAGTTCCACGCCGCTGAGGCTGCACTCGATGCCTGAGCAGGCGGCGGGCGTATCCCTCGTCTGCGTCGGCAATCTCACGATCGATGAGGCAGTCCATGGGGGAACACGCAGCGAGCCGGCCATCGGTGGCGACGCGGCCTATGCGGCGCTGGCCGCTCGTCTCTGTATCGACGACGTCAGGATGCTGGCCCCGGTCGGCAACGACTTCCCTGCCTGGATCCTCGACTCGCTCCGCGAATGCGGCGTGCACGCGGGTGAGCTGCCCACCCGCGACATCGCGACTGTGCGCAACGTCGTCACCTACCACGCCGACGGGTCCCGCACCTGGGAGATGCTGTCGAGCGAGGGCGACTTCGACGCATTGTCCGTCTACCCGTCCGATGTGCCCACCTCGCTTCTCTCCTGCGACGGCATGATGCTGTCTGCGATGAGCCTGGACTCTCAGCTCGCCCTCACCCCGTGGCTTCGGGCCAACAGCGACGCAACGCTCTACCTCGATCTTCAGGAGGACTACCTGGAGGGCAACCGCGAGCCTCTCTTCGGGATCATCGCTGCCTGCGACGTGTTCCTGCCGAGCGAGGTCGAGGCGGTGGCCCTGGCAGGTACGACCGACCTGGCTGCCGCGGCCCGTATCTTCCAGGCCCTCGGACCCGGCATCGTCGTGATCAAGCGGGCCGAGAACGGCAGCATCGTGCTCGACGGCGATACCCTCTCCGAGGTTCCGGCCGAGACCGTCGTCCCCGTCGACAGCACAGGAGCGGGCGACGCGTACTGCGGCGCATTCGCCGCGACCCACCTGCTGACCGGCGACGCCGTCGAGGCGGCACGCGCAGCCTCTCAGGCGGCCCGGGTCGCTATCGGCGCTTTCGGAATCGCGGGCCTGCTCGATGCCGCGGCTTGCGAACCGCAGGTCGCTGGGCGCACCTCATGATCCGCCGCCCGATGCGCATCGCCATCGTCAATCCCAACACGACCCGGTCGATGACACTGTCGGCCGTCGCATCGGCGGGCTCGGCTTCGCGGAGCGACACCGAGCTCATCGAGGTCACGGCGGCGACGGGCGTCGGCAGCGTCGAAAGCCATGTCGACGAGGCGTGGGGGGCTCTAAGTGTCGTGAAGGAGATCGAGCGGTGCGAGGCTTCCGCCGAGCGGCCGGATGCCTACGTCGTCGCGTGCTTCGGCGACACTGGTGTGTCAGCGGCACGTGAGGCGGCCGCCGGCCCCGTGGTCGGGATGACCGAAGCGGCGTTGATGACAGCTTCGCTTCTCGCGCACCGGTTCGCCGTGATCACGATGCCGAAGCGCACACTCAGGCAGTCCGAGCAGGTGGTGCGCAACCTCGGGCTAGAGCACCGGTGTACCGTTCTGGCGGTCGACGAACCTGTGGCCGAACTCGCCTCGGGTTCCCTGCACCTCCTCGATCTCTTCATCTCAGAAAGCCGGACCGCGCTCGACGCTCATGCGGCCGAAGCGATTGTCCTCGGTTGTGCTGGTCTCGCGGATCTCGTCGGTCCTCTGCAGGCGGCCCTCGGAGTCCCCGTCATCGAAGGCGTCGCAGCGGCCGTGACGATCGCAGAGGGACTGGTCGCTCAGTCGCTGACCACCTCGCGCGCCAGCACCTGGGCGCGATCGAGCAGCCCGATCGACGTGGTGAGCGCATGAGCGCCCTCGAGAACGCGACGCTCTTCGTCAACGTATTCGTCTATGACGCCGAGAGTCCCGCAGGAATGGTCGGCCCCGTCGACGTGCTTGTTCGCGGAAATCGCATCGCGTCGATCGGTGCGGATGCGCGGGCCCG
>FTIT01000739.1_pt5 | contig 9845 bp, 7 predicted proteins | sample 1658061 | NCBI WGS metagenome assembly FTIT01 (sample SAMEA3914795, study PRJEB12502) | metagenome | biome: forest; material: soil | place: Canada | collected 2011-07-05 | depth 0.3 m
CGGCTATTATGATTATGACGACGGGCGACAGCCGCTCCCTTCCGAGGAGGCGCTTGCCCTGATCAAGGCGTTCGTCAGCGAGCGGGGTGCACCGTTTCTCGATCTGAGCGACCAGGAAATATTGGAGCGGACCCTATACCCGATGATCGACGAAGGCTTCCGCATCCTCGACGAAGGGAAGGCCTTTCGGGCGTCCGACATCGATATCGTATGGATCAACGGTTATGGCTGGCCGGCCTATCGTGGCGGTCCCATGTATTATGCCCGACAAATCGGGCCGCGGAAGATCGTCGATGCCCTCACGGCCGCCGGTGCGGCCCAAACCTTGTCGGAGGGATTGCGCCAGGCGGCGCTCTAGCGCTCCGCCCGGCGATCCTATCCGCTCCGCCCGAAGACTCGGGACGCCGCACTCCTAAGCGGTCTTCACGCTCCCGAGTATCGCCTTCGGTTCCAGAAAAGTCTCGAGGCCGAAGACGCCATATTCGCGTCCGATCCCGGATTGCTTGAACCCGCCGAACGGGGCGAGCGGCTCATGCGGCGCGCCGTTGATGATCACGCGGCCGGCCTCGATTTGTCGTGCGACGCGCACCGCCCGGTCGTGATCGGCGGAGATGACATAAGCCTGAAGCCCGTAGGTCGTATCGTTGGCGATGGCGATCGCCTCTTCTTCGCTCTCGTAGGTGAGCACGGCGAGCACCGGACCGAATATCTCTTCGCGGGCTATCGTCATGTCGTTGGTGACACGGGTGAACACCGTGGGCTTGACGAAGAACCCTTTCTGCAGACCATCCGGCCGCCCCTCGCCGCCCGTCAGCAGAGTAGCACCGGCCTTGATACCCGCCCGGATATAGGATTCGACCCGGTCATACTGCCTCTGGCTCACGACCGGGCCGAGAAAGGTCTGCGGATCGCGGGGATCGCCGACCTTGAGCGCCTCGACCGCCGCCTTGAGCTTCCCGTTGAAGACATCCGCCAGGTGTCTCGGGATGAGCACGCGAGTTCCATTGACGCAAGCCTGGCCATTATTGTTCATGCCACCCTGGATGGTCAGGGCGACGGCCGTGTCGAGGTCGGCATCGTCGAGGATGATCGTCGGGGACTTCCCGCCAAGTTCCAGGGTTACGCGCTTCATCGTTTCGGCGCCGGCGCGCATGATCGACTTGCCGACGGCGGTCGACCCCGTAAAGCTGATCTTGGCGATATCCGGCGAGGCCGTGAATTCCGCGCCCACGACGTCGCCCCGACCGGTGACGATGTTGAAGAGGCCTGCCGGCAGGCCTGCCGCATGCAGGCATTCGGTCAGTGCTTCGGTCTGGATGGCGCTCATCTCGCTCGGCTTGATCACGCAGGTGCATCCAGCCGACAGGGCCGTCGCCAGCTTGTTGCAGATAAAACCGTAATTGGCGTTCCAGGGCGTGATGATCCCTACCACGCCGACCGGCTCCATCACGATCCCGGCATTGCCGATCGTCCGGGTGAGCGGATAATTCTCCAGGGTCTTGATCGCGTTCAGGAACGCGTCCGCCGCAAATCGCGTGGTCCAGATCGCGCGACTGGTCGGAGCCCCATATTCCTCGATGGTGAATTCAGTGAGGTCGTCGACTCTTGCGCTCACCGCCTCGTAGAGCGCCCGGAGCAGTTCGATGCGCTCCTTCTTTGTGGTTCGTGCGAATGCCGGAAATGCCTTCTTCGCGGCCGCGATACCAAGGCGGGCGTCAACCGCGTCACCGAGCCGGACCGAGCCGATCTGTTCCTCCGTCGTAGGATTGAAGAGAGAATACCACTCGTCGCCGTGCGGCTCCACGAAACCGCCGTCGATGTAAATCCGATCCACATGTTTCATCGCCTGATCCTTCACGCTGGAACTTGATGCGTCGAGGTCCGGTCCGGACGCGGGCGGGGAGCGTGCTCGTTCCGAACAGCCCCCCGACCCTCCGGGATAGCCCGCCTCCCCGGGATAGATTGTGTCGGACCCTAGAAGTGCATGGCGACTTCCAGTCCATAGGTCCGTGGAGTACCCGGAATTTTGTAGATGAAGCCCAAACCTCCGCTCTGGTCCTCGCCGCCGACAGAATATCGTTTGTTGGTCAGATTGCGGACCCAGACGGCGACATCGAGCTTGCTCGTCACCGCCAGGTTCACGCGACCGTTGAGAAGCGCATAGGCGTTCTGGATCGTATACTGCCTGGTACCGTTCGGAAACGGGTTCTGCCCGTTGGGCAAAAGGCTCGACGGCTTGTTGAACGCCGACGCGGGAAGATGCTCATCCGGCGTCCAATCCACCTTGCTCTGATAGGTCGCATCCAGGCTGGTCGTAAGGGGCCCCAGCGGCGTCGTCACGCGGTAGCTCGCCGACAGGTTTCCCGTCCACTTGGCAATGCCGGGAAAGGCGTTGTGCGACAGGTCCTGACCGGTCGCCTCGTCGATATACCGATCATATTTGGGATCGGTATAGGATCCGCTCGCGCTGAGCGTCAGGCGGGTCGTAGGGCGCAGCGTGATTTCAGCCTCGATGCCCTTGATCGTCGCCGATGCCGCGTTCTGGATCTGGGTGGTCGGCCCACCGCCGAGGCCCAGAACGACCACCGAGCGCTGGATATTTTTGTATTTCGATATGTAACCCGCTAGGTTGACGCGCGCCCGGTGATCCCAGAATTCGGATTTCAGGCCAATCTCGTAGTCGGTGACCTGTTCGGGCCTGAAAGAGTCCAGGATGCCCGAAGCCGAACTGCGCGAATTGACGCCGCCCGCCTTAAATCCTCGGCTTGTCTTTGCGTAGGCGAGAACGCCCTGCGTGATGTCGGCGTCGATGCCCCCAGTATAGGACCAGTTCGAGGCGCTCGTTGAAAAGGACGCCACGCACGCGGCCGTTTGCAGGTAGATCGGAGGGATATTGCAGATCTGCGTCGCGGGTGTCTGAATATAGTTGTTGAGCGTGATCGGATTGGTTTCGTGCGTGAAGCGCACGCCGGCATTCAGGCGCACGCCGGGAAAGAGGTTGTATTTTACCTGAGCATATCCCGAATTGCTCGTATCGACCAGGTGCGCCTTGTTGACGATCACCTGGCCGGTTAGAGGAAACAGAAGGTTCGCAAAGGCCGGTTCGTTTCCATCCAGGCGATAATAGAAATACCCAAGCGTATAGCTCAACTTATTGTCGAGAAGTTTTCCGATCGCCTGCAATTCCTCCGTGTAATCATTGTAATTCTGGTTCTCGAAATTGCCGTCCACACCGGAAATCGGCGTATTATCCGTATCGCCGTTGATATGCGTCACGAGATGCTGGTGTGCGCTGATCGACTTGATGGTCAAGTCCGATACCACATTCCACGTCAAGGTCAGCGATTGAGTTTGCTCCTTGACCACCTGAAAGGCCGGTCCGTTAAAGGAGCGATCGAAACCCTGCGGATTGGCGTAGCGATCGATGAGCATCGTATAGGCCTGGTTCAACCCGGCCTGCGTGAAAGGAAGGCCGAAGAAGAAGGCGGCGCTTTGCACGAGAGCGCCACCCGGGACGGCTGCGTTGAGATAGTTGGGAGTACCCGTTCCCCTGGCATAAAGGGCGTCGCCACGGAGGATCGCCTCGAAATTATCCGAAAGCTTCAGCCGTAGCGTGCCACGAATGGAGCGCTCGTTGAGCGCTCCCAGGGATGTATCGCTGTAAACATCGCGGCCATAACCGTGATTGCGTTCGTAGTTTCCGGAAATACGGAACGCGATCTTGTCGTCGACGATCGGAACGCTTACCGCCGCGTAGGCTCGGCGATCGTTCTCGTTTCCCACGCCGAGCCTCGCACTGCCCGTAATCTCATCATAATCCGGCAGAGGAGTCGTGATCTTGAGCGCGCCGCCAGTGGTGTTGCGGCCGTAAAGGGTGCCTTGCGGACCTTTGAGAACCTCGACCGATGCCGCGTCATCCAATCCCAGCGAATTGATGCTCAAGGTCGATGGCTGATACACGTCATCGACGTAGAAACCCACAGCGGGCGACTGGGTTATCGTAAGGTCAGTCGGCCGCTGGCCGCGGATGGCCACGAATGCGCCCAGCGGACCATAGGTCGATTGAGCAAAGCTCATGCTCGGCGTGTGTCGCCCGATGTCCGTGACCAGCGTAATATTGCTCTGGCGCAGCGCGAGAGCGGAAAAACTTGTGACGGCAGTAGGGACCTTCTGGAGATTTTCGGTTTGCCGGCGTGCCGTGACCAGGATTTCTTCCAGCCCCCTGCCATTGCCGGTTGGAGCAGCACTAGCCGGGGTCGCAGGGGCGCTCGACGGGGCGGCCGCCGTGCCCGGAGACGCCGCGGGCGATGCGCCAACCTGCGCGCTAGCCTGCTCTTGGGCTGCGGCATTGGCGCATGTGGGGATTCCGAACGCCGGCAAAACGCACGCAGATATCAAGAGGCAGGTCCGGAAGCGCATCATTCCCTCTCCCAATTTTTGATTATCGACCATCGCTGCACTCGTGGTCTTCGGGGACTGCATAGAGCGCGCGCGGGGTTATGCCTTAGTCGCGTTGGAACAGACTTCGGAGCATTCTCCAGTAATGGGGACGTAGAACGAGGCTCGAAATCGAGCGCACGCGATCATCGCCGGGAGCGGTACCGCCGCATCGTCGAAGAGCGGAGTTTTTCCGGATCGGACAAGCAAGAGGCCGCTCCGCAGCCTCGATCGCAGAGGCCCCGGTTTCGCACCGGATTCCGTAAAGGCCTTTGGGGATGCGATATTCTGTTGGCCGTATCTCGGGCCTCTCGTCGTGGCCAGGGAATGCCGACTTGGAAAAACCAACCGAGCGGCTTTGCCGCACGCCGGAGGCGGCGGTGACCGATCGCATTGGAGAACATAACTCAAGAGTTTCGCGAAATGCATATCGAGAGTCGGGCACGCGCGGGTAGAATTACGAGCAGTCTGTGGTAGCCTCAACGCAAACCAAGACGGAGAATGCAGTCCACAAAAACAGGTATTGGTCGTCGATCCATAGAATTGCCCGTCGCCACCTTCCGTGACCCGGATCCAATCCGGCCCACCGGGCGGCGAACAAGACACGGCTGCATCGAGGACAATGCGCCCATTCATTATGGGCGGGCCAGATCAACTCGGCGACGACATGCGAACCTGTCTTCACCGCTTTTCCGTCAGGATGGGAAAAGCGGTCCGATATCGTCGTCCAATGCACCTGTCGGACCCGGAGCATGTTGGCGAAACCGATAGTCGCCGAGTGAGGAATAGCCTCGATCGTCGACGCAAAAATCAACGAACCCCAAGACGAAGACGAGAGGATTTCGATGAAAGCCGCGATACTGCGTCAGTTCAACGGTGTTTTCGATATCGAAAACATCTCCATCGACGACCCGATCGGTTATGAGGTGCTCGTCCAGGTCAAAGCCTCAGGCCTGTGCCATTCCGATCTGCACGCGGCCCAGCACGATCTCGGCTTCTTCCCTGTCCCCAGCGTGTTCGGTCACGAGCTCGCCGGTATCGTGATCGAGGTTGGCCCGGACGTTTCGGACTTTTCAGTGGGCGATCATGTCGTGGGCTGCCTCGTCCGGTTTTGTGGACATTGCTCGCCCTGCAATTCGGGCCACTCATACCATTGCGCCCACCCGGACGACACCCTGCGCCCATCCGGCCAGAGACAGCGCCTGACTCAACAGGGCAAACCCATCCATCAGATTTACGGGCTCGCAGGCTTCGCCGAACAAGCTTTGGTGCATGAGAACCAGCTTGTGAGAGTACCCAAAGCCATTCCTTTCCCTCAGGCGGCGGTGCTCGGATGCGCCACCGTCACCGGAGCAGGTGCTGCGATCAATACCGCAAGCATAAGACCAGGAGATACGGTCGCCGTCGTTGGCGCCGGCGGCGTCGGCCTGAACGTCATATCCGGCGCGAAGCTCATGGGCGCGACACGCATCATCGCGCTCGATCTCAACAGTTCGAAACTCGATCTGGCGAAACGCTTCGGCGCCACAGATGTGATCGATGCCGGCAAGGTCGATCCGGCAGATGCCGTCAACGCCCTCACCGGTGGAGGCGTCGACCATGCATTCGAAGTCGTTGGCCTCGCTTCGACATCGATCCAGGCGATCCGGATGACACGGAGGGGTGGCGGCGCCTATCTCATCGGCGTCCACCAGCCAGGCTCGAAAATCGAACTGGACGTTCTTGGCGACATTCTGGTCCCCCAGCGAAGGCTGGAGGGCGTCTATATGGGATCGACCAACATCAAGCGCGACATCCCGATGTACGCCGAACTTTACCTCCAGGGCCGGATCAACCTCGACGACTTGATTTCAAACGAGATCTCGATCGACGAAATCAACGAGGCTTACCGTCAGCTCGGGCAAGGTACGATCGCTCGCAGCGTCATCACCAGCTTCTAATATTGCGACCGATCTTCGAGACTATTGTCGCAGAACCGATCGGCTCACTCATTTCCCGATGGCGGGACGCGCATCGCATGGAAGGAATCCCGTTATGGCAGTTTACGACGTCGCGATCATCACGCCCAAGGAAGGGCAACTCGAAGCCGTGCGTCAGGCGATCCTGACGGAGGCGCAAGGTTGCCACACCGAGGAGGGCATCGAGGTCTGGACCTTATTCCAGGCAACTCAGGAGGGGCTTTGCTCGCTCAACGAAGACGGTTCGCTGAATTACGAGCTCCGGGACATTCACCCGGTGCTCTTCACGATCGAGAAATATACCGATGAGGAAGCCTACCAGGCCCATCTGAAGACACCGTGGTGCAACACCGCCTCGGGGGAAGTGCTCACGAGGATCGCCGAACCGGTGAAGATCTATCACCTGACGGCAAACCACACCGCCCACATGGGGCCGAAGGGAGATCTTTGATCCAGGCCGTAGACATAAGGCGGATGACCGCTTGCGCCCAACTATGTGAAGGTCCCATGAGGGTAGCAACCGGCACTGTGGCAGAGCGAGGTTGCTGAACTCTCGGCATCTTCACATAGTTGGGCGTTCCGGTCGCCAAATGCGTTTCCCGGAAGCCGTCGTTCGTGAGGTTGGCCAGCAGCAAGGATCGAACTTGCAATCTGCCGAGGCAGGGCGGTTGTAACCGGCGGGTCTACCAATTCCCCAACACTGGCCGCGAGCGGCATAGCTCCACGAACCGACTCCATCAACGGATTGGCGGCAGCCGCCCAGAGGCCGCCGTTCACTAATCTAATGCCTTGCCCGATAGCGGACGCGCTAAACCTCGTCCGATGCCTTGCGCGTTGTGAGCAGGTAGAGATAGAGCGACGCATCAAAAGTAGCGGGGTCCATGTCCTTCTGGTTCTGCTTATCGACCCCAGGAAAATACGCACGCACCTTTGCGACCAGTTCGGCCTTTTGCAACTTGTTAATCCTTAAATACGGAAGAGTATTTGGGGTGGCAACCCTCTTATCATCGACCAGTTTGAGCAAAACGAAATTAATCACCGGGCCCAGTGAATTCCACAAATTACCACGGTCGACCTGTAGAGTTGACATTCTGTCTGCCATATCGGCAGGCGTCATCGTGCCGAGGTTTTTGGTGAAACTGTTGAGGCGGTCGTTCAATCCGATCTGCTGATGCCATGTGAACAAAATGTTCTGTGAAACCATGCGCGTCATAGTGTCGGTGGACGGTTGATTGAATGAGGCGAGCGGAACCTCTGCACACGCAAAGTCCGAGGCTTGCTCCTTGCTGATGCGCAGCAACTCGGTCATCAAGCTGACCATATCGCCGGCGTCGGCAAGCGCAGGCTTTATCTCGGCAGCACGATCCGAGGCGTCCTTGCCATATGAAAGAGAGTAAAGGACCGCGAGCGCGAAGCCGTAGCTATCGTTCGTGATGCCGATGGTTCTGGTGCATGTCAGGCCGGGCGCCTTGTCCCATACGCCAACAAACTGCGGCAGCACTTTGGCATCCTGATCCCGCGCCACAGCAGACGATGCCATCAATCCCAACGCAACCAGAGCAGCAACGCGCATATCATCCCCCATGACCGCTCCTGTCTATCTCAGCGCAGCGGCCAAGCAACTTCGGAATGACGGCATCAGGCCCGTGGCGACTCAAAGCTGCCTGTGGCGAATCCACCAGACCCCGCTGTTCCCGGCCATGCCGACCAAAGCAGCCAGCCCGATCGCGCGGACCGGCCGGTGTTGGGAAGCGGAGCGGTCGGGCGGCAGCCGCCCAATAGCGGAAGTTCGCGGTAATCTGCTATCGATTGACCCCAGCTATTCAGGAGGTGGGGAATTGGATTTTAAACGCGAAGCGGCCAAAGCTTTGGAAGCTCTGGGTCGGCACGACAAGTTCCTTCTCAGCTATTTCTGCGAGTGGTTGATATTAAACCGGGCTATCGCCGATGCTAATGGAGTAAGTCCTATCGAGTCTGTAAGCGCCATTGCGACGAGCGTTCAGCGATTTTTATCGCAGACGCTACCGGAGGAGGACGCTAATACTCGTCATGCCCTCTATCTAGAGATGACTAACAGCGCTTGGCAATTAGGATACCCCCAGCGGTTTTTTAAGTTCGAGCCCAATTTCCGCCGGACGATATCGCATGGGAACGGCAGCTAGCCACCAATGTGAGCTATTCCCGTTTATGAGTTCACGGCCCACCTGCCTGCGGGGCCCAGTCTCCCCGCCCCGACCGGACGGGAGGGGGCCATCGGTCACCGCAGCGAATATGTTGCCGTGTTCATCGATTTGCGGTCGCGACCTGCGGTCGCGATGGGATTGCCCAACTGGGGAAATCTGATCGCATTCTCCAATGCCACGCTGAAGGGCATGCTGAGCGCGTCCCACATCGCCTTGACGCTGCCTTCGATCGCAACGGGATGTTTGGAAGCGATAAAGCCCGCAAGCTCGTGACCGCGGTCCCAGAGCTTGTCGTTGGGAAGGACCTCGGTCACCAGGCTGATCCTGAGCGCGGTCGCCGCCGTGATCCGCTCGTGATTGCCCAAGAGCACCATGCGTTGGATCTCCGAGAACGGCATTTTCGCGAGCGCGCCGATCGGCTCGCAGGCGGAAACCTGATTGTAGGTTACGTGCGGATCGAAAAAGGTCGATTCCTCCGAACAAATGACGATATCGGCCTCGTTGAGAAAATAGAATGCACCGCCCGCGGCCATTCCGGACACGGCGACGATCAGCGGCTTCCACACCTTGTTGCGCTTGATCCCGAGATAGTCCGCGGGGTCTTCATACTGCCACGGCCGCGAATGAGCGTCCGGAGAGCGCCAGGGTCGCTCGCCGGGCTTGGGCGATACGTCCACACCCGTGCAGAATGCCTTGCACGGCGCCGCACGCAGGACGACGACGCGGACGTCGTCATCGGTGCGAATGCCCTGCCAGACCTGCTGCACCTCCTCCACCATGTCGCGGGAAAAGCTGTTATAGGCCTGGGGACGATTGAGAGTGACAGTGGCGATATAGTCTTTCACCTCGAACAGGATCGTCTTGTAGTCAGCCGCCTTGTAGTCCACCTGACCGCTCCATCGTGAATTGCCGGAGCCTGACCTTGGCCCCAATTCCTCATCCTGCTGCTTTGGTTACACCGCTTCTCCAGGGAATTGGCGGCGAGTCTCGCCCGATCCGGGGCTTTGCGGCACCTGATATGGATATGGCGCCGGTTCGATAGGCAAGGCTTCGCCGTCATCGTTTAGATGCGACGCCACTTTCGCAGACGATGACGCATAAGGCTGCCGGCAGCGTGCGCGCCCTCCCATTGCCTCGCGGAAAATATAGAATCGGCACGACGATAGGGATCGAGGATCAGGCAATGGACGCTTCCAAGCTTATGTTTCGCGACGGTCTGCTTGGCGGCGAGAAAATCCTCGTAACGGGCGGCGGCACCGGCCTGGGC
>FTIT01001739.1_pt1 | contig 9788 bp, 9 predicted proteins | sample 1658061 | NCBI WGS metagenome assembly FTIT01 (sample SAMEA3914795, study PRJEB12502) | metagenome | biome: forest; material: soil | place: Canada | collected 2011-07-05 | depth 0.3 m
GCGCGTCCTCGGGGTCGAGGATTCCTTTTATGATCAGGGGGCCGTCCCATTTCGCGCGAATCCAATCGAGATCCTTCCAGCTGATGGACGGATCGAAATTCGCCGCCAACCACCCCATGAAGTCTTCGAGGCCGCTGCGGCCGCCGAGGACCGGAGCGATGTTGCCGAGGGTGTGGGGTCGCCCGCGCACCCCGACGTCCCAGGCCCACCCCGGTCGCGTGAGCGCCTGCAGATAGCGGCGGCTCGTGGCGAAGGGCCCCGACATTCCCGAATGCGGGTCGCGATAGCGGATTCCAGGAACGGGCATGTCGACGGTGAACACGAGCGCTTCGCATCCCAGGGCCGTTGCCTGGTCGAGCAGGTCCGCCATGAAGCCGCGGTCGCGGATCATATAGAGCTGCAACCAGGGAGGCCGACCGGCGCCGCTGACCTCCGACAGGCTGCAGACCGACACCGTCGACTGACAAAAGGGTATGCCCGCCGCCCGCGCGGCCAGGGACGCCTGCACCTCGCCGCGGCGCGCATACATCCCCGCCAGGCCGACCGGCCCCAGGGCGATGGGCATGGCGAGCGGCACGCCGAACCATTCGGTCTCGAGGGCGATACCGGAAACGTCGACAAGCACGCGTTGGCGCAGCGACGTCCGCGAAAGATCGCCGCGATTCCGCGCCAGGGTTTCTTCCGCGAACGCGCCGCCCTCCAGGTAGTCGAAGAGGAAGCGCGGGAGGGCGCGGCGCGCCGCCTCCCGGTAGTCCGCGGGTGATGAAATCATCATCGGGCGTCGGCATCCTTCGGCGCAGCAGGGGCTTCCCCATCCCGCAGCAATTTCGTATATGGATTGTGCTTTCATATTTGCCAAACGCCGGCAAGACGGATTAGACCGCTCACGTCGCGATGTCCTGCGACGACCGCGGGCTGGGGAGGTCGCCAAGATGATCGATGCCGCGCCTTTGAGCGTCGAGGAGCACGGCGTCCGCGCGCCGTTGGTGGAGCGGCGATTCCGGGTCGCCTTCATCCTGGTGACGAGCCTGTTCTTGTCCTGGGCCCTGGCCGCGTCGCTCAACGACGTGCTGATCCGCCAGTTTCAGAAGGCGCTCGCCCTCACCCGCACCCAATCCAGCCTGATCCAGCTGGCGTTCTACATCGGCTATTTCTGCGCCGCGCTGCCGGCGGGCATGCTCATCCGACGGCTGGGCTACAAGAGCACCATCCTGGCCGGCCTCGCGCTCTACGCCCTTGGCGCCTTCCTCTTCTACCCGGCGGCCGAGGCGGAGCAGTTCCCGTTCTTCCTGGCGGCGCTCTACATCATCGCCTTCGGGCTCGCCTTCCTCGAAACAGCCGCCAATCCCTACGTCTCGATCCTGGGCGACGCGACGATGGCCTCATCGCGGCTGAACCTGGCGCAATCCTTCTATGGCATCGGCGCGGTGCTGGGGCCGGTGATCGGCGGCGCCTTCATCTTCTCCGGCGTTGAGCACAGCAAGGCCGACCTGGCGGCGATGTCGGCGGCGAACCTCGCCGCCTATCGCACCGCCGAGGCGCACGCCGTGCAAGGTCCCTATCTCGTTGTCGGCGTGGCGGTCTGCCTGGTGGCGCTGTTTGTCGTCCGCACCAGGTTTCCAGAGCCGCCTCGGCCAGCCGAAGCGTCGATGACGCCCAAGAGCTCCTTCATGGGGGTCCTACGGCGCAAGCATCTGCGGTGGGCGGTCGTGGCGCAGTTCTTCTATGTCGGCGCCCAGGTGACGATCTGGAGTTTCTTCATCGACTTCAGCAAGTCGGTGATGCCGGAGCTTCCGGAGCGGATGACGGCCTACCTCCTGTCCGGCAGCCTTGGCGTCCTCTTCATCGGTCGTTTCTCAGGGGCCTTGATCCAGCGCCACATCCCCGCACCTCGGCTGCTGCTCGGCTATGCCCTGGCCAATGTGGCCCTGTGCCTGCTGGCCGCCGTCAGCGGCGGCGCCTTCGCCGTCGGCGCGCTGTGGCTGACCAGCTTCTTCATGTCGATCATGTTCCCGACGATTTTCGCCCTGGGGATCACCGACCTCGGGCGCGACACCAACCTCGGTTCGTCGTTCCTCGTCATGTCGATCATCGGCGGCGCGATCATCCCGCCTTCGGTGGGGCTGATCTCGGAACACACGGGAATCCACCACGCCATGGTCGTGCCGGCCATCGGCTTCGCCGTCTGCGCGGCCTTCGCGGCGAACGTCCCGCGGCTGATCCGGGAGGACCGGCATGCCCGGGCCTGACGCTGCCGCCGCCATGCCCTTGCGCCAACTGAACCGCGGCGACCTCAAGCTCAGCGCGTTGGGGTTTGGCGCGGCGCCCCTGGGCAACCTGTATCAACCGGTCGCCGAGGCGGACGCCAGGGCCACGCTTGAGGCGGCGCTCGAGATGGGCGCCACCTATGTCGACACGGCGCCCTATTACGGCTTCGGCTTGAGCGAGCGGCGCGTCGGAGACGTCCTGCGTGAGCGTCAGGGCTGGACACTGTCCAGCAAGGTGGGTCGCCTCCTGCGCCCGCTGCCCGCGCCCAGCGGCGACGCCGAGCGCCACGGCTTCCGATCGCCGATGCCGTTCGAGCCCCTCTACGACTACACCTATGACGGGGTTCTGAGGTCTTACGAGGACAGCCTGCAGCGGCTGGGCCTGACGCGGATCGACATCCTCTATGTGCATGACATTGGCGCGCTCACGCACGGCGACCGGCACGCGGAAACCTTCCATCAACTGACCGCTGGCGGCGGCTTCAGGGCGCTGGAAGACCTGAGGGCCTCGCGCGCCATCACCGCGTTCGGCCTGGGCGTGAATGAGTGCGAGGTATGCCTGCAGGCGATCGAGCATGTCGACCTGGACGTCATCCTTCTCGCCGGCCGATACACCCTGCTGGAGCAGGGCGCGCTGGACGACTTGCTGCCCCAATGCGCACGGCGGGGGATCTCGATCGTCATCGGCGGCCCCTTCAACTCCGGCATTCTGGCGACCGGAGCCAAGGCGGGTGGGCCGATCCGCTACGACTACGCGCCCGCGCCGGCTTCGGTGATCCAGCGTGTCGCGCGCATCGAGGCGATCTGCGAGGCCCATGGGGCGCCCTTGGCGGCCGCGGCGTTGCAGTTTCCCTTGGCGCATCCGTCCGTGGTCAGCGTCATTCCCGGAATGGACCGGCCGGCGCGGGTACGGGAGGCGGTCGATCTCTACCACACGCCGATTCCGGCCGATGTCTGGGACGAGCTGCGCCAGCAGGGCCTGATCCGCCCCGACGCGCCCGTGCCGGCGCCATGAGGATCGACGCGCATCAACACTTCTGGACGACCGCGCGCGACGACTACGGCTGGTTGACCCCGGCCAGCGCGCCGAGCCTCTACCGGAACTTCCAGCCGCAGGACCTGCACCCGCGGCTTCAGGCGGCCGCTATTGCGGGAACGATCGCCGTGCAGGCCGCCCCTACGGTGGCTGAGACGGATTACCTGCTGGGCCTGGCGGAGCGATTTCCTTGGGTTCTCGGCGTGGTGGGATGGATCGATTTCGACGCGGCCGACGCCGCCTCGGAGCTCGGACGCCTGGCAAGGAATCCGAGGTTCGTGGGCGTGCGCCCCATGCTGCAAGACCTTCCCGACCCGGATTGGATCCTGGCGAGAACAAGGGCCAGCGTCCTGGAGATGCTGGCGGGTCGCGGCCTGGTTTTCGACGCCTTGGTCCGGCCCGTGCATTTGCCCCGGATCGCGGACCTCGCGACGCGCCATCCCGGCCTGGCCGTCGTCATCGACCATGCGGCGAAGCCCGCGATCGGCGACGCCGCCCTCTTCAGCCAATGGCGCGATGGCGTCCGCGCGCTGGCCAGCCGGCAAAACGTCGCCTGCAAGCTCTCTGGCCTGCTGACCGAGGCTCCCTCAGCTGCGGGCCTTGAGCTTATCGAGCCCTATTTCAAGGTGCTCCTGGAGGCGTTCGGCGAAGATCGCCTGATCTGGGGCAGCGACTGGCCGGTGCTCCTGGCAGCCTCCCCATACGCCGAGTGGTCGCTGATGTGTGATCGCCTCCTCGAGCCGTATGGCACGGGCATCGCCGCCAAGGTCCGTGGCGCCAACGCCGTCCGGATCTACAACCTCGCCGGCGCTTCGGCCGGCCACGTCGTCACCGAAGGTAAGCCGCTATGACCGTGAGAAGATTGGAAGGAAAGACGGCCCTGATCACGGCCGCAGGACAGGGGATCGGCCGGGCCACGGTCGAACGGTTCGTGGCGGAAGGCGCAAAGGTCTGGGCGACGGACATCAACGAAGCCGCGCTTGCCGAGCTTACCGGATGCGAAACCCGGCGCCTGGACGTCCGGGATGGCGATCAGGTCGCCGCGCTCATCAAGGTGATCGGACCGCTCGACGTCCTGTTCAACTGCGCGGGATTTGTCGCGGCCGGCGCCATTCTCGACTGCACGGAGGAGGACTGGCGGTTCTCCTTCGATCTCAACGTGACCGCCATGTACCGGACGATCCGGGCGGCGCTCCCAGCCATGCTCGATCGGGGCTCCGGATCGATCATCAACATGTCGTCCGTCGCGAGTTCGGTGAAGGGGGTGCCCAATCGTTTTGCGTACGGCGCGACGAAGGCGGCGGTCATCGGCCTGACCAAATCCGTGGCCGCGGACTATGTGGCCCAGGGCATCCGCTGCAACGCCATCTGCCCCGGCACGGTCGACACGCCCTCGCTGCATGAGCGCCTGCAGGCGACGGGTGACTATGACGCCGCGTGGGTGGCGTTCAAAGCCCGCCAGCCCATGGGGCGCGTCGGCAAGTCCGACGAGATCGCGGTCTTGGCCACCTATCTCGCGTCCGACGAGGCGTCCTTCACCACAGGCCAGATCCACGTCATCGACGGCGGCTGGTCGACCTAACCCAAGAGATTTTGCCATGAAACTGCTGCGCTATGGCCCCGTGGGCGAAGAGCGACCTGCGATCCTGTCCCAAGGGGTCATCCGGGATTTGTCCGGTGTCATCGCCGATGTCGACGGCCGCGTGCTCGACGATGACAGCCTGGAGAGACTTCGGGGCATCGACCTGCAGACCTTGCCGGAGGTCGCAAGCGATGTGCGCATCGGCGCCTGCGTGGCGTCTCCGGGAAAGTTCATCTGCGTCGGCCTCAACTATGCCGACCATGCCGCGGAGACGAACGCGCCGGTCCCGGACGAGCCCGAAATCTTCATGAAGGCGACGAGCGCGCTCTCCGGTCCGGACGATCCCATCATCAAGCCGCGCAACTCCACGAAGCTGGATTGGGAAGTCGAGCTTGGCCTCGTGATCGGGCGGGTGTGCCGCTATGTCGACGAACGCGACGCCGAGGCCGCGATCGCGGGCTACTTCGTCTGCAACGATGTTTCGGAACGCAACTTCCAGCTTGAGCGCGGACGTCAGTGGGACAAGGGAAAGGGCTGCGACAGCTTCGGGCCGATCGGGCCGTGGCTGGTGACGCGCGACGAGATCAAGAACCCGGCTGAGCTCAGCATGTGGCTGGAGGTCAATGGACGGCGCTTTCAGGACGGATCCACACGCACCATGATCTTCCGTCCCGCCTTCCTGGTGTCCTATCTCAGCCAGTTCATGAGCCTGCACCCTGGGGACGTGATCTCCACAGGAACGCCGCCGGGCGTGGGTCTTGGCCAGCGTCCGCCCATGTACCTCGAGGTCGGGGACGTCGTGACGCTCGGCATCGAGGGGCTCGGAGCGCAGCGGCAGGTCGTTGTGGCGGCGGGCTGAAGGGTCAGACGCGGTGGTCGGCCATCAACAGCGAGGCCGAGATTTCGGCCGCTGCCGCTTTGAGGTGACGCAGGGCCTCGTCCATGGGCATCACCAGCTGGGTGGCATGCACGAACGGCACGGTCAACGCCGCCGCCGCGGTCGCGCCCCGCAAGATGGGCGCAGACAGGTCGGTCACGCCGGTCACGAACTCGCTCTTAGCGCGGTCATAGCCGCGCGACCGGACGAGGTCCGCGCGGTCCCGCAGTTCGGCGATCTGCGCCTCGGTGATCTCCGGATCCAGCGAGGCGATCCACTGCTCCCTCGTGCTCTCCTGCTGGTAGGCGAACAAGACTGCGCCGGACCGCGTCAGCGCCAGCGACCGCCGATAGCCGATACGCACGGTGAAGCCGATCTGCTCTGCAGATTCCATCCGCGCCACAACGACGATGTCACCGCGCGAACGGACCGCCAGGTGGGCCGACTGCCCGATCTTGCTCGAAAGGTCGCGCATGATCGGCAGGGCGATCTCCAGCATGTTCTTGGTGGGCGCCTGCTCCATCCCAAGCGAGAACAGCTTGTCGGAAGGCCTATAGCCTTCGCCGTTTGGCGCCTGCTCGATGAAGCCGCGGCGCTCAAGGACCTGGATCATCCGGAAGAGTTCGCTCATCGAGCGCTGCAAGCTCTGCGTGATCATCGATGTCGTGAGAGGGCGGGGTGAGCTCACCAGCAGCTCAAGGATGTCGAGCCCCTTTTCCAAGGCGGGCGCCCGATATCGCTGCTCGTCGTCGCCCCGCGGGCTGCTCCTGTTCGTCATCTCGTCTTTACCGCACCTGTCGCCGCAAACCCCGGAATCTGCTCCCGAGCGTCACCGGACGAGGGACATCGCGGGCGCCAAAATCAAGCTCTGTTTTTATCAATGAAAACGCAACGCGAAACCCCTTTCGCCTCGCGCCAGGCTGCGCTGCGAAATCGCCGCGCCGCGGCCTCGAAACCCCAGGGAGCTCCGCTCATGCCACGCCGCTGCTTCGCCCTCGACCTGAAGAACGATCCGCAGCTGATCGCCGAATACGAGCAACACCATCGCCCGGGCGGGGTCTGGCCCACCGTCACCGCCGACATCCGCGCCGAGGGCTACGAGGGCATGCAGATCTGGCGCAGCGGCACGCGCATGTTCATGATCGCCGAGGTCTCCGAGGACTTCCCACGCCATCGCCGATCCGCCGAAACTCAACGCGAGGTCGACCGGTGGGAAGCCCTGATGACCACCTTCCAGCAGATCCTGCCGCATGCCCCGAGTGGTGTCCGCTGGATGCCGATGGACTGCGTCTTCGACCTCGCGGACCACTAGCGTCTAGGGCGCTGCGCCCTCCACATGCCGGAAACGCCTTAGGGTCTCCGGCTTCATCGTAATGGAGAAGCCCGGCGCCGTCGGTGGCATGTAAGCGGCGTTCCGGATCACGCACGGATCCACGAAATGCTCATGCAGGTGGTCCACATATTCCACGACGCGCCCCTCCGTCGTGCCGGCGATGGCGACAAAGTCGATCATCGCCAGGTGCTGAACGTATTCGCACAGGCCGACGCCGCCCGCATGCGGGCAGACCGGCAGACCATACTTCGCCGCCATCACCAGGACCGCGAGGATCTCGTTCACCCCTCCGATCCGGCAACTGTCGATCTGCACCACGTCGATCGCGTTGCGCATGATCAGCTGCTTGAAGATGATGCGGTTCTGGCACATCTCGCCCGAGGCCACCTTGGTGGGCGCCACGCGTTCCCGGATCTTGCGATGGCCCTCGATGTCATCGGGACTGGTCGGCTCCTCGATGAACCAGGGCTTCGCGAACTGGAGCTCGCGCACCCAGCGGACCGCCTCGTCCACCTCCCAGACCTGATTGGCGTCGATCATGAGCTTCCGCTCATCGCCGATCACCTCACGGGCGATCCGCAGCCTGCGGATGTCGTCCTCCAGATTCTGGCCGACCTTGAGCTTGATGTGCTGGAACCCCTGGTCGACGGCCTCGTGGCAAAGGCGGCGCAGCTTCTCGTCTGAATAGCCCAGCCAGCCTGCGGAGGTGGTGTAGCAGGGGTAGCCGTCCGCCTCGAGCTTTGCGATCCTTGCAGGCTTGCCTTCGGCGCGCGTCTTCAGAAGCTCCAGCGCTTCGTCGGGGGTGATGCAGTCGGTGAGGTAGCGGAAGTCGATCGCGCCAACCAAGGCCTCCGGCGACATGTCCGCGACCAAGCGCCAGAGCGGCTTCCGCTCCGCCTTCGCCCAGAGGTCCCACACCGCGTTCACGACGGCCCCCGTCGCCAGGTGCATAGCCCCCTTGTCCGGCCCGATCCAACGCAACTGGCTGTCGCCGGTGACGTGCCGCCAGAAGCGGCCCGGATCCTCTCGCACCCAGTCGAGGTCCAAGCCCTTGACCAGGTGCGTCATGCTGCGGATCGCCGCGCAGCAGACCTCGTTGCCGCGGCCGATCGTGAACGTCAGGCCATGGCCGGAGAGTTCGGGGTCGTCGGTCTCCAGAATGACGTAGGCGGCCGAGTAGTCTGGATCCGGATTCATCGCGTCGGAGCCATCGAGTCTGGCGGACGTCGGAAAGCGGATGTCCAGCACCCGCACGTCCCTGATCACCGTCATCTTGGCCCTCGCGGCTCGTCCGATCGCATCAACGTATTTTCTATATGGAATGTGTTTCCATATGTGAAGTTGTTTCACTGAATGCGTGGCGCTGAAGTCGCCAGCGCGGAAGCCGTGGAGGAAGGACCCGGCGGGGCGAACAGGCTCATCCAGGAGGGCCCGCCCGACCATAATTGAGCCGTCACGGCGCGGCCGAACCGAGCGCCTCGCTCAGGGTTGGACCTTCCGGCCGGCGTTCGCTCGCCGCCTTGGTCGCCTTGACGGTGATAACTCAGGATTATGGACCGCGCGAGCGCCCGCGGCTTGCTAGAGGCAATGCGCGCTGGCGCCACGCCAGAGGCCAAACTGTCCGGCCAGGATTTCCAACGCCTTGTGTTCTGGGCGATGGTCGAGCGCGTCCTTCCTGACTTGGCGGAAGGCAGCTCGATCGAAGAGCACCCAAAAGGGGCCATCGACATCGTGGTCACCGAGCGGACCGCGGGACCTCCGCGCCTGCTCGACGAGGTCCGCTCGCACTACTTCGAATGCAAGCACCACGGTCGACCGTTGGAGTTGGACACGATCGCCAAGACCTTGGTCGTCGGTGTCCGAGAGCAGCCGCTATCGCTCAATGTCGTATCCTCCACTCACCTCCTGCCCCAGGCGCTTGATTACGCCTACGCACTTTTCGCGGGAGGGGATCCTTCCCGGGCCCCCATGTTTCGTCATCCGGTCTTCCGCCATTTCACGGTGGGAGAACTGATCGCAGACGGCTGGCGGCGGGCAGGGGGCGGAGGTGGACCGGCCCAACGCCAGGCAGGCCTAGCGGAGATCAGTTGGTCGCTTTCGGAGTGCCTGCCCTTCATGGAAAGGACCTTGGCGACGTCGGAGGCGCATCTCGCGGACCCGGTCGCCGTCGCGGTCGGCGCACTTTACCGTTTGTCCGTCCTGGCTCCTGCACTCCGCCGGAACGACCACTTGTCGTTCTCACCTTCGAACTCTGTGTGCGAATTGGTCGAGACGCAGCGGAACCACACCGAGGGCGGCTCCCGTGTCGACTTCGTCCTGCGGTTTACCGCGCCAGCGTCGCTGAAGAGCTTGGGCGTCTTCACCGTCGCGAACGGCAAGGGGACACGCGCCGTCATCACGCCAGGGCTTGCGGCTGAGGTCGATGGCCCCAGCCTCCATGCCGAGCGCAACCTGCGGGAACCCCGAACGCAGGCTGTCGCGGCGCGGCTAGCGGACTCCAGCGCGCCGCGTCTCACTCTGGTTGAGGGTCCGCCGGGCGTCGGAAAGTCTGTCTTCTGTGAAGAGCTGGCCCGCTGGCTGCGGACCAACCGCGGGTTCGACGCTGATCGGTTTACGATCGAGGCGCCGGCCGAAGGGTCCCTCCTGCAACGCATGCTGGTCAGCCTGTTCACGCCGGCGAGCGCGCGGGCCGA
>FTIT01000107.1_pt3 | contig 9787 bp, 9 predicted proteins | sample 1658061 | NCBI WGS metagenome assembly FTIT01 (sample SAMEA3914795, study PRJEB12502) | metagenome | biome: forest; material: soil | place: Canada | collected 2011-07-05 | depth 0.3 m
CTGGCCGCGGAGGCCCTGGGCTATTCTGCGGTGCAACTGTTCGTGGATCGCATCCAGGCCAATCAGCTGGGCTATAGTTTCTCCGACGAGGATGCGCCGCTGGTGTCCGAAATTTGTCGCAAGCTCGACGGCATTCCGCTGGCGCTGGAGCTTGCCGCGAGCCGGGTGCCTTCCTACGGGATCAAGCAGACTGCCTGCCTCCTGAACGGTCATTTCCGTCTGCTCTGGCAGGGCAGGCGAACCGCGCCTCCTCGCCATCAGACGCTGAGCGCGGCACTCGACTGGAGCTATGACCTGCTTTCGGTGCCCGAACGGCAGGTTCTCCGGCGCGTGTCCGTTTTCGTGGGCATGTTCATGCTTCAAGGTGCCGAGGCCGTTGCAACATGTCCGGGTACGACGTCGGACGATGTCGTGCGATTGCTGGCCGATCTGGTTTCGAAGTCCCTCCTCATTCTCGATGAGAATGAGGAGGGGCCCCGTTATCGGCTTCTGGACACGACGCGGGTCTACGCGCTGTCGAAGCTGCTGGCGACAGAGGAGGCGACGACCATTGTGCGGCGGCACGCCTTGTACATACGCGACAAGTTCCACGAGGATGGAGCGCTAGATGCCTTCTTCTCGAGGCCGAGCATCAATCCCTATGACGACCAGATCGGCAATGTCCGTGCTGCCCTGCAATGGAGCTTTTCAACCGGCGAGAACGATGGGTTCGCAGCGTCACTGGCTGCTGCATCAGCCCCTCTTTTTCTCGAACTGTCCTTGGCGGACGAGTCGCGCGAATGGGCTGAGCGAGGCTTGGCCGCGCTGACGCCCGCTGATCGCGGCGGGCCTATCGAGGCCAAGCTGCAGGCCGCGCTCGGCATCGCACTTTTGACGGTCAGCGGCGACCGGGAGCGCGCCGAGCGGGCCTTCCGCCGTGGCCTCGTGATCGCGCAGAACCTTGGCGACCCTTATAATGAGCTGCGGTTTCTCGGCGGGCTTCATGTCGCTCTGATCCGGTTTGGCGATTTTAAGTGCGCGCTCGCCGTCGCCGAACAGGCGCGCGCGGCGGCCGAAGCGTTAGGCGATTCATCGGCGATATCGATGACCGAGGCCATGCTGACGGTCGCCCACCATTTTGCCGGAAATCACGTCGAGTCCCGTGACCATCATGCGGTTGCGATCGGCCAGCCCTCTGCCTCCGGGCGTGCGACGAACATGCAACTCGGCATCGATCACCGGAGCCGGTTCAAGGCTGCGCTCGCCCGCGATCTCTGGATCAGGGGAAATCCTCTCGCCGCTCACGAGGCCGCCTGGGAGGCGGTCGATGAGACGGCGCGGCTCAACAATCCGCACGCGCATGCCACCTCGCTCGTGTTCAGCGCGGCAGTCTTTTTCTGGCAGGGCGACTTGCTGGCCGCCCAGGACATGGTCACACGGCTTGTCGAACATGCCGACCGCCATCTTCTCCTCGCTTACATCGCGGTCGGAGCGGGGCTTGAGGGTATTCTCGAGCTCCGTCACGGACGCGTCGAGGCCGGCGCGCGCCAGATCGCGGACGCGCTCGTTCAGTTGAGGCGGCTGCGCTTCGAGGTGGTGACCCCCTGGCTTGAAGGAGCGTTGGCAGAATGCGAGGCTGGCATGGGCCTGAAGGCCGACGCGTTGACACGGATAGACGGCGCGCTCGCACTCGTCATCCGCAACGGCGACCGCTTCAACATGCCGGATCTGCTTCGCGTCAAGGGCGACATTCTGGCCAGCGAGCCAGCTGATCTTGATGCAGCCGCGAAGTGCCTCGAAGAGGCGGTGGCGTGGGCTCGGGCCCAGTCGGCGCACGCATGGGAACTCCGGGCTGCGGTCAGCTACACCCGAATACGCCGCAAGCAGGGACGGGCATCCGAGGCCGCGCCCAAGCTTGAGGCGGCAATCGGGCTGTTCGATCCGGAAGCGGCGGGCAGCGAATATCGCACTGCCACCGAACTGCTGGCTCAGATCACAAGCGCGCCTCACTCGGCATCATCCAGGATTTTCTTCGTCCAGCCCGTCAGTCCGGCTTGATCCGCTCCGGAAATCGCGCCGGAAGCTGAATAGACGGCGCCTGCCGGGGGCAAGAGCGGCTTGTTTGAGCGCCAAGCGACCACCACTCGTAGGTCCCTTGCGAAAACGATTCAGGAGCAAGTCTTCGTCGGCGGATGATTATTCACGCCTCGGCGGTGAGGAGTAGGTCGAGACCGACATCCGCCCGTTCCTCCTCTCCTGCAGGCCGCTTGGGGCCAGCGCCTTCGACGTGGAAATCGGCCCAGCTTTGCATCCGGCTGAGTCCATGCTCGATTGTCAGAACGCTGATCGCCATGTCAGAACGCTGATCGCCATGTCGGAACGCTGATCGCGATCATCCCCGGAATGCTGAGCGCGATGATCTCGGAATCCGCATTTGAACGCGTATGCCGGGTGCAGGGTCGTCTACGCGGCCGAGGCAAGCTCGCCGCAGGATGGGAATTCGCGATCCGGTTATCGATGGTGGAGCTGTGCCGGTCTGCCTGCGTCATGTTGAAAAAGACGGTCAGGCCGGACGTGCTGTTGCCCTCGTCGGAGCGGCCCGTGAGCTGCTGGTGGAGGTTCACCCACATGCCATAGGCAAAGGACCGCTCCAGAGGCGGGAGATGGGTATTGATCGATCGGACGCGGAACTGAAAAAGCGGTCATTGCCACCCGCCACCAAGAGCCAGGAACACCGAGATCTGGTCGCTGTTGATCGCGGCTTGCTGTGTCGCGACCGCTGCCTCGGCGGTTACCCAGGTCCGTTCCGCATCGAGCGTTACGAGGCCTCCGACCTTGCCACCCCGACGCAGTTCTTCGGTGCGGTGCTGGACGGTCTGCGCCTCCACCAGGGCAGACTGCAGCTGCTCCAGCCGATTCAGCCCCGCACCATAGTTGTCCAGCGACGTCTCGGTCTCCCGAAGCGCCGTTAGCACGACGCCGTCGAACATCGCGAGGCTCGCCCGCGACTGGGCCTCGGCCGCCTGGATCCTGTCCCTGACCGCGCCGCGATTGAGGTTCCAGCTGATCATCGGCCCGACGCCGAACCGGTTGGTGAGTGGCGAAAGGAAATCTGCCGCTGCGCCGGTCGACCCCAGCGTCGCTCCGAACTTGATGTCCGGGTAGAGGGCGGCAGTGGCAACGCCAATGCGAGCGGTGGATGCCGCGAGCTGACGTTCGGCAGCGCGGACGTCCGGCCGGCGCTTCAGCATCGCCTGTCCATCGCCGGTGGGCAGAAGCGCGTGCAGGCGGAGCGGCGTATGGCATGCAAGAAGGCTGCGGTCGTACTGCGCGGGCGGAAGGCCGGCGAGCGTCGCTAGACGGAAAGCGGCGTTGCGCTGCTGCGCTTCGAGCGGCGACAGCTGGGCCTTGCTGGTGTCGATCGTGTTCTGCTGGCGGGCCTCCTCGAACTGGGGGGCACGCCCGTGCGTGATGAGCGAACGGGTCAGCGCCAGGCTCTGTTCCTGCACGGAAATAAGATGTCTCAGAACGTCGAGCTGGTTGCCGGTGTTGCAGATGTCCGAATAGGCGCGCGCCGTCTCGGCCGCGACGTTGACGCGCACGAGGTCGCGCGCCGCGGCGACGCTCTCGCTGTCGGCATTGGCGGCCTCGATACCCCGTCGGATGCCGCCGAACAGATCGAGGTCGTAGCTGATCCCGACGCCGAAATTGTAGGTGTAGCGCTCGGGAGGCTGGACGTGCTGCAAGGACTGTTCGGCCGATTGCTGCACATAGCTCGCCTCGACATCGGCCAAGCCAGACATGCGGCTTGACCTGACATCGGCGAGAAGCGCCTGGCTGCGTTGGAGATTGGCCTCCGCGACGCGCAGGTCGGTATTTCCGGCCAGTGCTTTCTCGATCAGCCCGTCCAGTTTGGGATCGTCAAAGAGCTTCCACCAATGGTCCGGCGGCGCATCGGATGTCATCGCGGCCCCCCCGGACACAAACGCACCCTGTGCGGCCGGAGCGTTGATGATCGCCGCCTCGGGAAGCTTGTAGTTGGGGCCGACAGCCGCGCAGCCGGCAACCAGCAAAGCGCTGCCGAGGACGAGGATGGGATGCCATTTCACCAGGGGAAGCTCCGCTTGATCCGCAGTTCGTTTGCCGTGCTGTGAATCTCGACGGTCGCGGTCTGGCCCGGCACCAGCCGGACGCCGGGCGGGACATGGTCGATAACAATGCGAACTGGGATACGCTGAGCGAGGCGCACCCAGGTGAAGGCGGGATTGACGTTGGCGATCTGCGCCTCGCCGCCGGCACGCTCGCGATCCTCGACGGCACCGGCGATGCTCTCGACATGCCCCCGGATCTCGTTCGCGACGCCCATGAGATAGATGCTCGCTGGATCCCCGACGTGAATGGCAGGCAGCTTGGTCTCCTCGAAATAGCCTTCGACCCGGAGCGATCGGTCGTACACCAGCGCGAACGCGGACTTGCCTGCGGTGAGATAAAGGCCTGGCTGCAGATCCATGTTGGTTACCGTCCCATCGACGGGCGCGCGCAGCTCGGTGCGCTCGAGATTGAAGGCAGCGAGGTCGCGCGCGACAACCGCCTGCTGGAGTGAGGCTCGGAGCTGGCCGACCCGGGCTGTGCCCTGCTGGGTTATCTCAAGGGCGACGACGTCCGGCATTGCGCGGTTGCGCCGATCCTCCCGGATCGCCTCATCGAGCACGACGCGCGCATTCGAGAGGTTGGCGTCGGCCTGCGCGAGCGCAAGCTGGTAGCGGGGCCGGTCGATCACCAGCAAGACCTGCCCCTTCTTCACCTGCTGGTTGTCATGCACCAGCACGTCTGTGACGAGGCCGCTGACATCGGCGGCGACCGGCACGATATCCGCCCTGACCTTGCCGTCCCGGGTGAGCGGTTCGACCTGGTAGCGCAGCCAGAGCGCGTAGATGATCGCGAGGATGACGGCGATCAGGAGAACCGTGAACACGGTTCGCACGAGATTGTGCAGTCGGAACATTCAGAAAATCAGTCCATGTGGAAGGAGGCCGTCGCCAAGCCACACAAGCGCCCACCAGATCGTCACGAAGACGGCGAGTTCAAGCAGCGCAGGATGCCAGAGAAACCGGTCAAGGGGCAGCCGCTGCAACAGGTCGCGGAGCAGGAAGGTGATGATCAGCGCGAGCATCGCCCACACCAGCGCGGCGGGCAGGTAGATACCGAAGACGTGGATCTCCTCGATCATCGTCCGGGTACTCCGTAGGGAATGGCTGTCGGGAAAAGGTTGCAGCGCATTCCGACGAGCGCGAGCAGGGCCTGATCGTTCATCTTCGCAGCCGGATCTGTCCCGACCGCGATTGCGCCGTCGATCGCAGATAGCAGCTCGGGCTCCGCGGGGATGGGAAGCCCGGCGCGAAGACGCGAGCGGAACAGTGCGGCGACGCCGTCGAGCACGGGCGAGACGGCGAGTTTCGCCCTCTCGGACGCCCACTGGATGCCGCGTCGGATCTGGATGATGTTCCGGCCCACCCGGAGGTCCACGAGGCCGTCGGCCGCGTGGAGCGTGTCACCGGGCCCCGCCTCGGCCATGCGTGTGGCGACCTGGCCGAGGCGGTCGACGGCGCGGGCTGTCCAGACCTCAGGCGAAAGCGGATCTCGCCGGTCCGCGAGGTAATGGAGGTCGCGCCAGTTGCCGCGGATGATCCGATGAGCAGTCCAGCGGACGCTTGCGGAGCGAAATAGCCGGGTGACCGCCAGTGTAGCCACAATGCCTCCGATCTGGGCGAAGCCGACATTGATGAACTGGGCGAAGTCCGCTTGGTACCGATCCACGAAGCCCATCGCTACGATGAAGCAGGAGAACATCGGCAAGGCCTTCGCTGAACGTGGTGGATCGGCCTGGATATACCCGATCCAGATGAGCGCTGGCGCGAGCGTCAGGATAAGCATGCCGGCTCCGTCAACACGCGGCAGCACCACGAAGAGGTACAGGGCGGCGAGGGGATATGTGCTCAGGGTTGCCAGCAGATAGCGGCCGATCACCGGCGCCGGGTCATCCTGGGCCGCAAAGGAACAGGTGATGATCGCCGCGAAAGCTGCAGTAGACGAACCGGTAGGCCAGGCGAGAAAAACCCAAACCGCACAATAGAGGCAGATGGCCGTCGCGGTGGCAGCGCCCGCCAGGGCCGCCAGGCCGTGATCGCGGGCGAGCGCGAACCGGGATGCGGCGCGGACGCCAAGGTCTGCGGCGTTTACCGGGGGCTCCCCGCCATCGAACGAGGCAACCAGTTGCCTCGTCTCGCTCAGCGCCTCGACAAGGGCGGCAATACGATCGCACAGGCTGGCGGCGAGCAGCGACGCCCAGTCGTCCCGCTGCGCGCGGTTGGACATGATGGTGCGGCAACGAGCGACCAGCGTTGCTCCCGAAGCATCCAGCCGCTCGTCGGCATCCTTCAGCCAGATGACCAGCGTCGATACGATTCCGACGATCTCAGCATCGACCGCGTCGAGCGTACGCAACCGGTCGAGACGATCCGCGGTGGCAGAGGCGACGGACAGGACTGCTGCAAGCCGGTGCTGGATCTCGAGCACGGTGTCGCGGGTTGCCAGGGCCAGTCGCTGGTCGAAAGGCAGGTGAGTTGCCATCAGGCCAAGTTCGACCACGTCTGTCGCCAGTCGTCGGCGATGCGCGTATTCGAGAGGCGTGTGGTGGGTGCCGAGCGCTTCGGCTGTCCATGTCGACGCGTGGGAAAGGAAGGATTTCGCGCGCTCACGGATGATCGGTCTGACGCTCCACGGCTGGAGAACCATGTGGCTCACCGTCACACAGAGGATCGCAATCGTCATTTCTTCGACCCGCGACACGGTGGTGGTGAAGATATCGCCGGGGTCATCGAGATAGGGGAAGCTCATCACCGCCGCGCTGAACGCTGCCATCTGGAAGAGGAAGGCGCGTGGAGTGCGGTCGAGCACGGCAAGATAGATGCATAGCCCCGTCCAGACCGCGAGGCAGAAGACCAGCAGGATGGGCGAGTTCTGAAGGTTAGGTACCAGTGCGATGGTGATGGCAGCACCGATCGCGATGCCGCCGAACCGATACAGCATCTTCGGTCGGAAGGCGCCGGACATCGGCTGCGCCGTTACATACACCGTCAGCAGCGCCCACCACGGACGGGGTAGGCTCGCCTCGAAGGCAATGATCAGCGTTGCCGCAGCGGCAAGGAAATTGCTGATTGAGAACAGCAGTTTCCTTCCATCTACGGACACGAGACTGGTAAGGCTTAGGCGGGGGGCATGGTCCAGCATCCATTATGCCATGGTGGGGGATGGGCTGGTGTCGCCCTGGTTGAAATAGCCCATGCAGACGTCATCCGCCTCGTTCACGCAGCAGTCCGCCGAGGACAAACGCTCGTTCACGCGCTCGCACTCCTGGGATAAGCCGGCACCGGCTGGCGAGCGGCGTGGTGAGGAGGGAACTCCGGTACACATAGCACCTACGGGCACCGGAGAGGAGAAGCCGGCGAAGGGGGGCATGCGGCTTCCAGTGTCGGCCGTTCAGTCCTGCGTGGGATGCCGATCGACGTCCCGGTTCACGGACAGGCTGACGACCTTGCCGCCGGCCGTGTAGAGCAGCGTGTGCCACTGGACGTGGTCGATCGAACCGTCGCCAATCCGCACGTCATTGTAGATGCAGCGCAGGGTCTGCGCGTCGTTGTGCTTCGGCTTGCATTGCGCGCCGGCATCCTGGAGGATCGCCTCCGCAGTCACCACCGGCGTGCCCGGCGGTATGGCGCCGACGACGGCCGTGCGACCTTCGGCGAGCGCGCTGTCTCCCTCCAGGCGGTTTTCGATGCCGCGGAAATCCGGCCCGGTGCTGGCGGCGGGAAAAGCGTACGCATTGGTGGAGAGGCCGGCGAGTGCCAGCACAAACATTCCGATGAAACCACGCATGTAAAATACTCCTACAACGACATCGCGCGTCGATTGAGTTGATTTTACATGCATAGGCATGAGCACAACCATCGTCGTTTGGTGCGTTCGGATGACTGAGGTAGGGATTGCGCAATCAAAGCTAGAACGAAATCCGATATCGCCGATAACTATTGCTTAAATAGTCAGTGTAGGCGGCATCTGTTTTTCAGATTTAAGCTTTCTTCGCTCTCCTTTCGAGCACCCGGTTACGCTTCTGTGAATCGGTCGGACAGCGCAAAATCTTGCTCGGTTGTAGCAAGATTTTTGCAGTGAAACGGGTCTCTGCCGGCGTTGCGCGTGATTTCGGCCGTCAGCCGCTGACGGATGGAGGGGGAAGGTATCTTGCCTGGCTCGCTGGCGGCACCATCTTTAGATGGGCAAAGATTTCTTATGATCGCCACTTCATAGCAGGAATTTTGTAGATGGATGTTGGTGTCGCCCGTACGTTCCTCGAGATCGTGAAGACGGGAAGTTTCGTGAACGCGGCGACCAACCTCAATCTGACGCAAACTGCAGTCAGCGCGCGCATCCGCGTCCTTGAGGAGCAGCTCGAGCGTCCCCTGTTCATCCGCAATAAGGCCGGCGCTCGGCTGACCCCTGCCGGTGTCCACTTCCTGAGGTTCGCGACGACGATCGTGCAGGCCTGGGAGCGGGCGCGCAGCACCGTCGCTCTTCCGGCTGGCAAGGAGACTGTGGTGACGCTTGGGGTGGAGCTCAGCCTATGGAACCCGCTGCTTAAGCATTGGCTGCTCTGGATGCGCCGTGAGTGCCCAGCCTATTCGGTCCACACGCGGATCGCGGGCGCAGACGAACTGATGAACCTTGTCCAGGACGGGACGCTGGACGTGGCGGTGCTCTATGCGGCGACGCGCCGCCTCGGTGTCGTGTCCGAACTGCTGTTCGAGGAAAAGCTCGTCCTTGTACGCACGACCCAGGTCGACCGTCCGCTTACCTCAGATGATCATGTCCGGGTCGATTGGGGCGACGAGTTCTCTGAGCTCCACCAAGCGGCGTTCCCGGATCATCCCAGCCCGGTTATGTCGATCAGCTATGGACCGCTCGCGCTCGACTATATTCTCGCGGTCGGGGGTAGCGGATATTTCCGCAAGGGTTTCGTGAGGCCGTGGCTGGAAGATGGCCGGCTGGAGATCGTGCCAGACAGCCCGGAATTCTCCTATTCTGCATATGCCGTGCACTCGGCCAAGGCGGACGAAGGCGTGATGGCGCGGATCCGTACCGGATTGCGGGAAGCCGCTGCCGAAGCGCTCTGAGATGATGTTCAGAAGCTCGAATACCCGCTCGCCCTTGTTGCGTTGGCGCGATTGCAGTCGGGCCTAAGCGCGAAGCCGGCTGAACGTCTCGGGGCCGAAGGCTGGATTGAGCGTGTCCAATGATTTCGCGGCGATTTTCTCGCCGGCGTGATTAAACGCGCTCATCCGATGGATGTCCGGCGAAGGCTTCGATGCTCCCGGGTTGCGGTGCTTTCCAGAGGGCGGCGAATCGCGGCAGCAGGAAGTGACTGAACGGCAGGATCGCAGCGCCCACCGCTGGAGCGTCTTCCGCAAGCGTCGCTCGCGATACCGGAGCGATGGTCGGCAAGTCAGTTCCGACCTCGCCGAGGCACGCATTGACCCGCTCGGCGAGCAATTCGAGCAGGTGCGTGGGCAAGCGGCCGCCCAGCAACACCACCGCAGGATTGAACAGGCAGTTGACCGCCGCGAGAGGGGCGGTGAAGCGCTGTGCCGCGCAGTCGATCCACCGTTCGACACAGGGCGCAGCGGCTTTGGCCCTGGGTCCGCCGCCCAAGGCCTCCTTGAGCGTAAATCCGGCGCTGGCGAGTTCCTCGGCCAGC
>FTIT01507419.1_pt1 | contig 9754 bp, 8 predicted proteins | sample 1658061 | NCBI WGS metagenome assembly FTIT01 (sample SAMEA3914795, study PRJEB12502) | metagenome | biome: forest; material: soil | place: Canada | collected 2011-07-05 | depth 0.3 m
CGGCGCCGTCGATGACGATGAAGCGCGGCCCTCCGCCGACGGTCGCGGCGGCTGAGACCTGGGACGGCGGCGCGAACACCGTGCGCTGGGCGATGCCGGCGCAGATCATCACTGCGGCCACCACGAAGGCGACGATGGCGAGTACGAAACGCAAAAAAGCTCCTCCTGTGCTGCCCGCTCTCGCAAAGCGATTCCGTGGTGCGGCCGGACGGCGGTTGCCGCCTCATCGGGTTTCTGGACCACACCATTCACAGCGGGCACACCGCCGGTGAACGGCAACAACAAAGTCACCCAACGATACCGGACCACCCTGAGAGCCCGCTAACCGTTCCCTGCAAAGGGCGCAAGTGCGACACCCAGAAGTGCTCGGTAAGATCGGATCGGTTGCAGCGCCCCACCCCCCGAATGCCTGCAGTCAATTGACCAGGAGAGACAGTGGCGACCGACGACGAGAACTTCACGCAGGTATTCCGCGGCTACGACAAAGATGAGGTCGACAAGGCCATCCAGGCGCTCCGGCGCGAGCTCATCAAGTCGAACACGCAGAGTGCCGAATCGACCAAGGAGATCAAGCGGCTCCAGATCCGCGTCGAAGAGCTCAATGCCGAGATCGAAGAGGTCGGGAGCCCGACGTTCTCGGGCCTCGGCACGAAACTCGAGAACACCCTTCGCGTCGCCGAGGAGCAGTCGACACGCCTGATCGCCCAGGCGGACATCGACGCTGAGAAGCTGCGCAGCGGCGTGGCGGCAGAAGTCGAGAAGATCAAGCAGGCGGCTGCCCAGCAGGCGGAGCGCGTGCTCGCCGATGCCCGTGCCCGTGCCATGACGGCTCTCGAGGATGGGCAGATCGAGGCGGCCGAGCTCGTCGCGAAGGCGAAAGAAGACAAAGAGAACCTCACGCAGGACGCCATGCGCGAGGCCGCGGCCATCCGTGGCGCCGTCGCCACCGAGGCTGCGGAGCTGCGCGCGACGAGCAAGCGAGAATCGGCGGCAGTGCGTGCCGAAGCCGAGCGCGAGGCGGCCGAACTCAAGGTCGTCGCGACCCGCGAAGCCGCGACCGCCCGTGCCGAGGCAGAGGACATCGAGCGCGAACTCGATCAGCGTCGCGCTGAGGCGACCGCGGATCTCGCTGCAGTCCGCGCTGCATTCGAGAAGGAATCCGAGCAGGCTCGCCTTGCACTCGCACGCGATATCGAGCAGACGAGGGTCGCCCTCGAGGCCGAGACGGTCGAGGCGCGCACCGCCCTCGCCAACGAGACACGGCAGGCCCGCGCAGACCTCGCAGGGGAGACCGAGCGTGCCCGCGCGGTCCTCGCCGGCGAGACGTCCCAGACGCGCGCAGACCTCGCGAACGAGGTGCAGACCACGAAGCTGGCGCTCGAGACCGAGGTCGAACAGACCAAGAGGGCCCTTGCTGCCGAGGTCGACCAGACCCGGACCGCGCTCACGGCCGACGTCGAGCAGGCCAGGAGCGCCCTCGACGACGACGTCGTTCAGACGCGGAGTGCTCTGGCCGACGAGGTCCTCCAGACGAAGACCAGCCTCGCCACCGACGTCGAACAGACCCAGGCGAACCTGTCCGCAGAGGTCACGGCGACGAAGAGCGCCCTCGCGGCGGAAGTCGAGCAGGCCAGGAGCGCGCTCACGACCGAGGTGGACGAGACGAAGAGGACACTGGCCCTCGAGGTCGAGCAGACGAGGAACGCCCTCGCCGCCGAGGTCGACAGCACGAAGAGTGCTCTCGCCACCGAGGTCGAGGAGACCACGACATCCCTCGCCGCTCATGTCGGGAAGACGAAGGCCGATCTCGCCAATGAGGTGACGGACACGAAGGCCCGGCTCGAGAATGAGGTCACCACGACCCGGACCGAGCTGGCCAACGAAGTCAACGCGGCGAGGGCGGAGCTCGAGAACGAGGTCGGCACCACCAAGGCCGCACTGGAGAACGAGGTCAGCACCACCAGGGCCGCGCTCGAAAGCGAAGTCACCACCAAGCGCACGGCACTCGAGAACGAGGTCACCACCACCCGTGCGAGCCTCGCGGCGGAGGTCGGGAAGGCCAGGGCCGACCTGGCGACCGAGGTCGAGAAGACGAAGACAGAACTCGAGACGGAAGTGCGTACGACGAAGAACGCGCTCGGAGCCGAGGTCGAGGAGACCCGCAACGCTCTCACCGCAGAGGTCGACGGAACGCGCGAGGCGCTGGCCGACGAGGTTCTGCAGGCGAAGACCGCGCTCGCTACCGAGGTCGAGCAGACGCAGGCGAACCTCGCCGCAGAGGTGACCACGACCAAGAGCGCGCTCGCGGCCGAGGTCGAGCAGACGAAGAGCCGTCTCGCCACCGAAGTCAAGCGCACGAAGAGCCGCCTGACTGCCGAGGTCGATCAGAAGACGAGCGCCCTGACCGAAGAAGTCGAGACGACGAAGGCGGCCCTCGCCGACGAGGTCCAGACGACCAGGGCAGCCGTCGCCGAGGAGCGCGAGACAACCCGGCTCGAACTCGCGAACGAGCGTGAGCAGACGCGCATCGCCCTCGCACGAGAAGCCGAGGACACCCGCGTCGCACTTGCCGAGGAGACCGAGCAGGCGCGCGTCGACCTCGAGAAGGAGTCATCCGAAGCACGCGCCGAGCTCGCACGCGATCTCGAGCAGGCGCGCGCGGACCTGACCGACGAGATCTCGTCGACCCGGTCCGAGTTCGCAGCAGAGAGCGCCGAGGCCAGGGCCGCCCTCCAAGCCGAACTGGCGAAGGTGCGCAAGGACACCCTCGACGCCGCACAGGCCGGGACCCGCGAACTCGAACAGGCTCGCATCGACCTCGACGTCGAATTGAAGGCACGGCGCGACGAGGCCGAGAAGGAATACCTCTCCCGGCACCAGGAAGCCGTCGCCCAGACCCAGAAATACCTCGACGAGGCCAACCAGCAGCTCGCGGAAGCCATCAAGCGGACGACGGAGAAACGGGAAGAAGCCGACGCCATCGAGGCGGAGGCCCGCGCCGAGGTCAAGGCCGCGCGCAAAGAAGCAGAGACGACCGCACGGAAGATCGTCACCGACGCGGAGAAGCGAGCAGCGGACCTCCTCGACGACGCCGAGAAGCGCACAGAACGCCTCGTGGCTGACGCAGAAGACCGCCTCGCTCAGATTAGGATCGAGCGAGAAGCCGTCGCCGGCTACTTCGAGAACCTGCGCGGTGTGCTCCAGCAGGCTGAGAAGGTGACGGCGGAAGACAACGGTTAGACCACGGGGAGCTCCGGATGAAGATCCAGAACGCGTTCAGATTCGGCCTCATCGGAACCCTGGGCGTCGGCCTCGGCCTCCTGATCCTGATGTCGATCGTCACTCTCTCGACGATCCTCACCTATATCGGAGCTGCGCTCTTCATCGCTCTGGGTATCGAACCGTTGATCGTGTTCCTCGAGCGGCGCAAGTTCCCCCGGTGGGCGGCGCTGGTCACGGTCCTCTTCATCATCATCGGCGCCTTCACGGCCCTGATCTGGGCGATCGTGCCGATCGCGGTCGGCCAGGCTACGCAGCTCGTGCAGGGCATCGTCACCTGGGTCGAGAAGGGCGACGCCCAGAAGTGGTTCGAGCAGCTGAAGCGGCAGTTTCCGACGATCGTCAACCAGGACAACATCAATAACGTCACCCACTGGCTGCAGAGCAATGTCGGCAACATCACCAGCGGCATCCTGCAGACCGGCATCGGCATCGCCAGCGGAATCTTCGGCGTGATCATCGTGATCATCCTCACGATCTATTTCACCGCATCCCTGCCCAACATCAAGCGGGCCAGCTACCTGCTCGTTCCCGCCTCGAAACGCGCCCGTTTCGCCGACCTGGCCGACCAGATAACCGACTCGGTCGGCAAGTACGTCATGGGCCAGGTCTCCCTCGCCCTCGTCAACGGCGCCCTGAGCGCCATCTTCCTGACGATCATCGGCGCGAAATTCCCGATCCTGCTCGCCTTCATCGCTTTCTTCTTCTCGTTGATCCCCCTCGTCGGTACGATCACCGGCTCGGTCATCATCGTTGCGATCTGCCTGCTGTCGGGCTGGCCGACGGCACTCGCGGCAGCGATCTACTACCTCGTGTACATGCAGGTCGAGGCATACGTCTTGAGCCCGCGCATCATGAACCGCGCCGTCCAGGTCCCCGGGGCTGTCGTCGTGATCGCAGCTCTCGCCGGCGGGTCGCTGCTCGGAATCCTCGGCGCGCTGATCGCCATCCCGTTCGCCGCCTCCATCCTGCTCATCATCAAGCAGGTCGTGATTCCCCGGCAGAACGAACTCTGAGGTCCCGGATCAGGACTCGGCCGGCTGCTCCTGCCCGGCCGGGCCCGACCACTCGGTCGGCAGCGGCAGCGCAGCCGGGTTGACCCGCTGCACGATCTCCGTCAGCACGCGCCGCGTCTGGTTCTCCCCCACCCACAGGTGTTTGCCGCCTTCGACGTTCACGAGTTCGATCTGCGGCACGCCTGCGAAACGCTCGGCGGCGGCTGCAGGCCGCAGGTAGTCGTCGTGCTCCGGGATCAGAGCGACGATGGGCCGGCTGTCGCCCGCCCAGGCGGCGAGTTGCGCAGGCGTCGCACGATGGAGGGGCGGTGAGAGCAGAATGACGCCATCCACGGCCAGCTCGCGGCCGTACATGAGAGCGAGTTCGGTGCCGAACGACCATCCCACCAGCCACGGATGCGGCAGACCGCGCTCGGCGACGAACGCCATCGCAGCATCGACGTCGTAACGCTCATCGATCCCCCCGTCGAACTGTCCACCGCTCGTGCCGCGCGGTGAGCGCGTCCCGCGGGTATTGAAACGCAGCACGGCCAGGTCGGCGAGAGCGGGGAGCCGAGCTGCCGCCTTGCGGAGGATGTGCGAATCCATGAACCCGCCACCCGTCGGAAGGGGATGCAGCGTCACCAGTGTCGCCACCGGGGCGCGATCGAGCGGAGTCGCGAGTTCGCCGACGAGGGTGAGCCCGTCGCTCGTGTGAAGCTCGATGTCCTCGCGGCGGGCGGGGAGCTCGATACCGCCCCTGATCTCGATCGTCAACTGATCCTCCAGCAGTGCGTGTGCCAGTGCCGTCGCGCGGCGATGTCGGCGGCGTCGCCCATGAGACCGTCGGCGCGCCAGGTGACGAGATGCGCGACCCCGGGTTCGATCTCGAGCCCGCATCCCGGGCAGATGTAGATCTTGACGGCCTGGACGGGCGAGACGGGCTGCACGTTCCAGGCAAAGCCACGACGGACCTCGGTCCGCCGCCAGCCCTGCGTCACGCGCGCCAGGTCGAGAGCCTCCTCTTCGTCCTGACTGGGCTTTCGGCCTCGGGGACGGTTGCTGCGCGGCATGCATTCAGTCTAGGACGGGGCGGGCTCAGACCTCGTTGTCCCGATGGGAGATGCGAGACTCCTCGAAGTCGAGCATCACCTGCGCATGCAGCAGCACTCGCGACGAATAGCTGCCCCGGCTCCGTGCATCCAGCAGAGCAGTGCGCTCGGCCTCGAGAACCTGCTCCTTGAGCGCCTGGTACTGCTGGTGCGGGCCGAAGACGGGAGTCTCCGACTCTTCCCGCTCGGCTCGCTCCCACTGCGCCTCGACGCGGAGCATCGTGTCCTGACGCACGCGCTCGACGACATCGGGATCGTAGCTTCGGCCATCCGTCACCTCGTCGTCGGGGTGGTCGATGGCGGCCAGGCCGGCTTTGCTCATCTCCTCGAGCAGGCCCGCCAGTTCGCGCCGGTCCGCAGCCGCATCCGAACCTGTGATGCCGAGTCTTCGAATGAGCAGCGGAAGCGTCCCGCCCTGGACGAGGAGCGTAACGATCGCCACCGTGAACGCGATCAGGACGAGCGGCGCACGATACGGCGTGTTGTCTGGGAGCGTCTGCGCTGCCGCCAGGGTGACGACGCCCCGCATGCCCGCCCAGGTGAGAACGACTCCCCCGCGCCACCCGATCGGCGAATCCTGCAGGTCGGTCACGTCGGCCTCCCGACGCTCGAGGTAGCGGGTGAAGCGGTTCCAGCGTCGTTCGGTCCGTTCATCCTGCGGCGGCTGCTTCTCCCGTTCCGTGCGAACGCGCTCGAGACCGTCGGAGAGCCGTTCTCCGACCTCGGGTGCGCGCCTCTGGTTCGCCTTGAGCTGCCAGACGATCGGGAAGACGAACAGGGCGCGGATGACCAGCAGCACCACGCACAGGAGCAACCCGATCCCGAACGCGCCCCAGACGCCCAGCACGCCGCCCTGCGCCTTGTTCATGATCGAGTTCAGCTGGATGCCCATCAGGAGGAACACGCCGTTCTCAAGGAGGAACTGGATCGTGCGCCAGTTGATCTGCTCGCTGAGCCTCGCCTGCGCCGTGAACGAACGTGCCGCGCGGTGCCCGGTATAGATCCCCGCGATCACGACGGCGAGGACCCCGGATGCGCCGAGCGACTCCGTCGGGATGTAGGCGACGAACGGAACGATGAACGAGATCGCGGTCTCGAGCACCGAGTCCTTCAGCTTCGCCCGGACCCACACATTCACCACTCCGACGATCAGCCCGATGCCGACCGCGACTACCACCGAATACAGGAAGTCGCCGCCGATCGCCCAGATGCTGAGGCCGGCGCCCGCGGCCCCGATGGCGGCCTTCAGGAGCACGAGGGCGGATGCGTCGTTCACGAGGCTCTCACCCTCGAGTACGGCGACGAGGCGCGTGGGAAGCCCGAGACGTTTCGCCACGGAGGTCGCGGCTACCGCATCCGTCGGGCTGACGACAGCGCCCAGCGCGATCGCCGAACCGAGATCGAGGGCGGGCAGCAGAGCGTGCAGCAGGAAACCGACGATGAAAGCGGAGGCGATCACGAGGAAGACGGACAGCATCGAGATCGTGCCGAGGTTGCGGCGGAAATCGGTGAGCTGCACCTGCACCGCCGACGAATACAGCAAGGGCGGGAGCACGAGCGACAGGATGACCCACGAGGGCACGAGGATCGACGAAGGAAGCCCCGGCAGGAACGACGTCGCGATCCCGACGACGACCAGCACCAGGGGCGCCGCAACACCGAGCTGCTTCGAGAAGGCCGCCACAGCGACGACAGTGACGACCCCGATAACAGCGATCAGCGCGATCTCCATGGATCTACGCTACGACGTCAATACCAGCCGGTGCTCTGCGAGTGGTCCCACGCGCCGCACGGTGTGCCGTAGCGGCCGGTGATGTAGCCGAGCCCCCACGTGATCTGCGTAGCGGCGCTGGTCTGCCAGTCAGGGCCTGCGGAGGCCATCTTGCTGCCGGGGAGTGCCTGCGGGATGCCGTAGGCTCCGCTGTTCGCGTTGTACGAGTACACGTTCCAGCCTGATTCGCGGTTCCAGAGGGACACGAGGCAGTTGTATTGGTCATCACCCCAGCCGCGGTCGTGGACCATCTTGTAGGCGACCGCCTGCGCTGAGCCCGGATCGGGGGTTCCTGCGGCAGGAGCGCCACCGCCACCGCCACCGGACGACGATGACGACGAGCTTGACGAGTTCGACGCGGTGGGCTTCGGGATGACCGGCTTCGGCTTCTCTTTCACCGAGACCGCTTCACGTGTCACGGTGGTCGTGTACGACCCCTGCACGGTCAGCTGCTGGATCGGCTGCGTGCCGAAACGAGAGGTCGTCGCACTGAAGGTCGCCGCGGTCGCGCCCGAATACGGATCGACGACATTGACGAGCAGAAAGCCGACTGCCGCGGTGAACGCGAACGTCCAGAGGCTCGCACGCGAGCGGACATGGGGTCGCCTGACAGCCACCCCGACCGGATTGGACGGCGTGAGTGGCACTAGTTCGGCTTCTCGTCTACCCACGATCACAAAACCATAACGGACATCCGCATGGATACCAAGACGACCCGGTCAGTCTCAGCGAACGGCCAGCATCACGTCGGTGACGCTGTCGAGCAGCAGATCGACCTGGATTTCCTTGTATCCGCCCCGCTGTGGCCGGAATGTGACCGTGCGGACCTCATCCACACTCATGGGTCGCGCATCCTGGAAATAACGCACAAGACGACCTGCGAATTTGTCGACATCCGCTCGGTTGTAGCCGAATGTGAGGATGCTGGTGTGAGAGAACCGGTGCCCCTCGGGGCGGTCCAGGCGGTTCAGGATGACCTGCGCCGTCGTGCGGGCTTCGTCGTACCACGCGCTGTCACCGCGCACACTCCGGGCGGCCTCCCGCTCGCGGGACGCGAAGGCGTCCTCAAGCCGCTCGAGCGCCGAATCGACATGCGAGGTGGAGTATCCGCCCTTCTGCATGGTGAAGGCCGTGTGGCGGATGTCGGCCGCAGTCAGGAGCGTCACTCCGTCGGGGTCTGCGTCGTAGGCGCGCCTCGCCTGCTGGAGGAACTCCTCGACCTGGTCGGCGTCGTAGCCCAGCTTCGATTTGCGGGTGCGGGGGAAGGTGCTCACTCCCCTATTGTGCCAAATGCTTCATCTGAAGATGAGGAAGAGCGCGTAGGTGGCCGCCGCGGACGGGAGGATCGAGTCGAGGCGGTCGAGGAAACCGCCGTGGCCGGGGAGCCAGGAACTCATATCCTTGATTCCGATATCGCGTTTGATCAGGGATTCCGCTAGGTCACCCAACGTTGCCGTGCACAGCAGCACCAGGCCGAACAGGATTCCGAACCACCAGGGTTCACCGATCATGAAGACCGAGAGGAGGATGCCCGCCACGATGCTCGCGGCGGCGGCGCCCGCGAAACCCTCCCACGTCTTCTTCGGGCTGATCGTCGGCGCCATGGGGTGCCGGCCGAACGCAAGTCCCGTGGCGTACGCGCCCGTGTCGATCGTGATCACGAGGATCAGGAACGCGAGTGTCCACCACTGGCCGCCGTCCTCGGCCAGGAGAAGGGCCGCGAAACTGCCGAGGAAGACCACATACAGCTGGATGAGAGCGCCGGAGCCGAGATCGCGCACGAGGAGCCTCCCCGACACGCGTGGACGTTTCACCGCAGCCTCGATGAGTCTCCACACCCACACGAAAACGACGCCGGCCGCGAGCGCGACGAGCTGACCGCCGGAATGGCCGTAGTACGCCGCCGGAACGATCGCGACAGACGCGATCATGGTCGGGATCCGGGGAACATCCCGCCCGGCCGCACGCAGCGCCTGCGTCAGCTCGAACGCTGAGAAGACGATGGTCGCTGCGGCGACCAGCATGAAGAGTTCCTTGATCAGGATGAGGCTGAAGAGCATCAGCAGCCCGAACGCGAGCCCGATCAGGATGGCCAGGATCAGGTTACGGCCGGTACGCGCCTCGATGCGTTCGTTCGTCGCGTCGAGCTGGGCCTTGCGGGCCTGCATCTGGCGCTCGATATCGGCCCGTGTCGCCTTCACCTGCGCCCGGAACTCCGCGCGCGACGCCCGACCGCGCTGCGGTGGTATGGGCGGACCGGGTTCGCCCGGAGGAGCTTCGGTCATAGCGGCGGGCCCTAAACCTCGAGGAGTTCGGCTTCCTTGCGCTTCAGAGCCTCGTCGACCGCGTCGACGTGGGTCTTCGTGAGCTGCTCGAGCTCCTTCTCCCCCCGCGCCACGTCGTCGTCGCCGACCTCGCTCTTCAGCCCATCCAGGTCGTCCTTCGCCTTGCGCCGGATGTTGCGGAGCGCGACCTTCGCATCCTCACTCTTGCCTCGTACGATCTTCACGAACTCGCGGCGGCGCTCTTCGGTGAGCTCCGGGAGTGTCACACGGACGATCTCGCCGTCGTTGCCGACGTTGGCACCCAGGTTCGGC
>FTIT01001033.1_pt2 | contig 9751 bp, 9 predicted proteins | sample 1658061 | NCBI WGS metagenome assembly FTIT01 (sample SAMEA3914795, study PRJEB12502) | metagenome | biome: forest; material: soil | place: Canada | collected 2011-07-05 | depth 0.3 m
CGGCGAAAGCGGCGAAAGCGGCGAAAGCGGCGAAGCCGGCGTGCTCGGCGGCAGCGCGAGTGTCGGTGGGCGAACGTAGGCTCGGGGCATGGTGATCGAGGTCGTGAGTGCCGTGGGGCACTACGACGGGTTCTTCGAAGTGGTGGGCGTCAAGAAGCCGGGCGGCGCCGGATGCTGGTGCATGAGCTACCGGGATTCGCGGCTGAGCACCCTGGAACGTCCCCTCTACATGCAGGACGAATGCTCCCGCGAGCCTGGACCTGGGGTGCTCGCCTACGTGGACGGCGTGGCGGCGGGGTGGTGTTCGATCGCCCCGCGCTCCAGTTACCGGCGCCTCATGCGTTCGCGGACCATCCCGTTTCTCGACGAACGCGACGCGTGGGTGGCGGTGTGTTTCGTGGTGCGACCGAATTTCCGCGGCCACGGACTCATGAACGTTCTGCTGGAGGGCGCGATCGATCACGCCCGCTCCCACGGCGCCGAGGTCGTCGAGGGCTACCCGATCGAATCGGACACACCCGGCAAGGTCGACATCATCTCGGGGTACGTCGGTACAACGCGCCTGTTCGAGCGCGCCGGTTTCCAGAGGGTGGCCGAGACCATGGCCCACAGCGGCGGCCGGGTGCGCTGGATCATGCGCAAGGAGCTCGTTGACGCGATGTGACCTACGGTGAGCCGGCCGCTTCAGGCGCTCGACTCGAGCACATCCTTGAGGGTCCGGTAGCTCACGGGCGCGCCTTTGCGGGCCACAGACCGGACCATCGGCAGCAGGGCGACCCCGATGCCGTGGCCCTCGAACGACAGGGCGAAGGTCACATGCGACCCGGCACCGCCGTCGAGCGGGTCGATGGTCACCGTCATGTTCGGTCGGATGGGCCCGTCGACACCCCGCACGACCCACCGCCTCGGCACGTCGGCCTCGATCACCTCCTGCGTCATCGTGCGGTCGGCGGGGCCGATCCGGCGCGTGGTGCTGAAGCGCGACGCCACCTCGGACGGCGTCCCGCTGATCATCCGGGCGTCGACCACATCCGACTGCCACTCGCCGAACGTGCTCGGGTCGGTTCCGTAGGCGAAGACATCTGCCGGGCTTCTTGCGATGTCGATCGTGAAGACTTCATCGTCACTCATGTCGGCAGCATAGGCTTCTTCGGGTGAATAACGCGATCGTCCTCGGAGGCAACGGGGTACTCGGCCGGGCGATCGCCCTGCGGCTCAGGGCGGCCGGCTGGTCTGTCGATGTGACCGGGCGAGATCCGTCACGATTCCCGCTCGAACTCAGGCGGGCCGGCGTGCGCTTCCGCCGATCGGACCGCCGCGACGCGGGCGACCTGGCGGACGTCATCGGCGGCGGCGCCGACCTCCTCGTGGATGCGCTGTGCTACACCGCGGCGGACGCGCGGATGCTGCTGCCGCACCTGGACGGCATCCGCTCGACCGTGATGCTTTCGAGCAAGGCGGTGTACGTCGACACCCATGGCAACCACGTGAACTCGGAGGTAGCCCCGCGGTTCGACACGCCCGTCGCCGAAGACAACCCGACCATGCGGCCCGGCGACGGTGACCACGACTCACGTGAAGGCTACGGGTCGAACAAGGTCGCCGCCGAGCTGGTTCTGCTCGGGAGCGGATGGCCGGTCACCGTGATCCGCGCATCGAAAGTCCACGGCGCGGGCGCCGCGAACCCGCGCGAGTGGATTTTCGTCAAGCGGGTGCTCGACCGTCGCCCCGCAGTGCTGCTGGCGCAGGGCGGTCGCGGCGGCGATCACACCACGGCCGCCGTGAACACGGCCGCACTCGTGGAGACCGTCGCTGCGCATCCGGGATCGCGGATACTCAACAGCGCCGATCCGGATACTCCGACCGGCCTCGACATCGCACGTACTGTCAGCAGCCACCTCGGGCACGACTGGGTGGAATTCCTTCTCCCCCCCGACGCGGACCCTGCGCTCGGCGCGCACCCCTGGGATTTCGTGCCGCCGATCGTCCTCGACACCCGGGCATCCGCCGAGCTCGGCTACCGTCCCGTCGGAACCTACGCGGAGACCGTCACTGCCGAACTCGACTGGCTGCTCGCCTCAGAGCGGCACCCGCCGAGAGCATCCGACCCCTCCTTCGCCCGTTTCACCGACTACGCAACCGAGGACCGCTACCTCGCGGAATCACGTTGATCCGCAGCAAGGGACAGGCGACAGCGGCGCACTCAGGAGCGTAGGGTGTCGGGCATGGAAGTCGACCCGAGAAACGACCTCTGACATGGCCGGCCGCAGGCAGGCGAAATCGTCCGACGAGGCCGGGCGCACCAACATCGACACGGCAGGCGCGGCAGGCGACGGTTCGCCCAGCTACCCGATACTCACCGACGAGCAGCTCGTCACTCTCCGCTCCTACGGTGACGTGCAGCGTGTCTCCGTCGGCGACCTGGTGTACCACGTCGGAGAACCGATCACCGACCTGGTACTCGTCGACAGCGGAGCGATCGACATCATCTCTGAATCGACCGCCGAGTCGCCAGAAGTACTGGTCACTCGGCATAAAGCAGGGCGGTTCCTCGGCGAGCTCAACGTCCTCACAGGGCAGTTCTCTTACCTCACCGCACGTGTCGCCGAAGCGGGCATGATCCACCGCATCCCGCCCGACCGGTTCCGGCGCCTGATGGCCGAGGAGAGTGAGCTCTCGTCGATCATCCTCACCGCTTTCCAGGCCCGTCGAGCGTTGATCCGGACGATCGCATCGCACAAGCTGGAGATCCTCGGCAGCAACGGGTCGGCCTCATCCATGGCCCTCCGCACCTACGCGGAACGACTCGATGTTCCTCATCTCTGGTTCGACGCCGAGTCGGTCGCGGGCGTGACACTCATGACGGCGATGCACGTGACGCCCGAAGAGCTCCCCGTCGTCATCGTCCCCGGGGGCGAGGTGAGGAACGCCACACCGGCCCTCCTGGCGGAACGACTCGGGCTCGCCTATCGACGGAGAGACAAACAGGCCGACCTCGTCGTCATCGGGGCCGGTCCCGCCGGGCTCGCCGCAGCCGTCTATGGAGCATCGGAGGGACTCCACACCGTGCTGGTCGATGCGCTCAGTCCCGGTGGGCAGGCCGCTGCGAGCTCACGGATCGAGAACTACCTCGGCTTTCCGAACGGCCTCAGCGGCGGCGAGCTGACGAGTCTCGCGGCTGTGCAGGCGCTCAAGTTCGGCGCGAGCATGTACGCGCCGTGTGAAGTCGTCGAACTCGAACAGGCGGTGGATGCGGTCAGCATCCACGTCGCGGACGGCACGGTCATCGAGGCGCGGGCCGTCATCGTCGCGACCGGTGCCCGCTATCGCGGACTGGCCCTGCCGAACTGGAAACAGTTCGAGGGCGCCGGCATCTATTACGCGGCCACGAAACTCGAAGCCACTGCATGCGCAGGGATGCCCGTCACCGTGGTAGGAGGCGCCAACTCGGCTGCGCAGGCAGCCCTCTTCCTGGCAAGCAACAGCTGCCAGGTCGACCTGCTGATTCGCGGCGACAACCTCGGAGCGGGCATGTCCAGCTACCTCGCCGACCGGCTCAACGCAAGCAGGATGATCCGCGTGCGCACCTCGACGCAGGTCACCGAGATCCACGGCGAGGCGTACGTCGAAGCGATCACCATCACGAACAACTCGTCCGGCGAGGCCGTGCAACAGTCGTGCGGGGCGATCTTCTGCTTCATCGGCGCGACCCCGGCGACGTCGTGGCTCGAAGGTGTCGATCTCGACGACCACGGCTTCGTGCTCACCGACGCGAACCTGGACGCTGCAGCATTCGCCGAGCGGCACGGCGCGCAGGGGCGCGGTCCGCTTCCGTTCGAGACCTCCGCGCCGCATATCTTCGCGGCCGGCGACGTGCGCCTCGGGTCGATGAAGCGAGTGGCCGCCGCCGTCGGCGAAGGGGCGAGTGCGGTCTCATCCGTTCACAGGGCGATCGCTCTGCGCGTCTGACCGCTCCGACGCTGCCCACCGGACCTCCCCACCGGCCGGTGTAAGATCACGAAGTCCGGTCGCGGATGGCGCGGCGACTTCACGGGCGACTCCGGCCGGCTGAATCGACGAACGACGATCGGGGAACATGACCACAGGCAGCGCGGCGACCCACAACCTTGCCCTGGAGCCGGCGACCGACCCGGACGGCGAATTCGGGCCGAGCGGCGGTGACGGTGCGACTCCGCGCTCCTGGCCGAACACGCACAACCGTCCCGATGTCGTGGTCCGAAAAGGTGTCGCGAGGCTGGTCAACGAAAGCCTCACGCCGAATCAGGCGCTCGTCACCGACCTTCTGTTCATCGGTGATGTTCTGACTGATGCCGGCATCGACTACCTGTTGGTCCGCGGCAACGATGAACGCCCCGTCCTCGCCGTGGACCAGTCTTTGAAGGGCAGGATCGAAGCCGCTCTCGCCTCGGCGTGCGCGGACGAACCGCTGTACTCGAGGACGATCGATGGGAAGGCCCGGCCGGTCCTGCTCGCCGACGGCGCACTGTCGTCGAAGCGCAAGGCGCGCATCTTCCGCCTCTACCGGCCGCGGATCGTGCCGGTCGGCGGCCTCAGCTACGGCGCATCGACGGGTGTCGAACTGCAGCTCTGGCGGTTCGGCGACGACGTCATCGACTGCCCGGTCGAGAATTCGCTCACCCGCCGCCTTCTGCCCCGCTCCGAAGCGATCCGCACGTCTGTCGAACTCTACGGGCGAACGTGGCAGACCTTTCGTGGGATGTTCGACCCGCACGCTTCGGATGTGCGGTTCGACATCGACATCGTCTTCTCCTGGGTCGACGGCACAGACATCGAATTCCAGCGCCAGCGCGCGAAGAGGATGAAAAGCTACGTGGTCGGGGAAGGTGACGACTCCGAAGCGCGTTACCGCCAGATCGACGAGCTCAAGTACGCCCTGCGATCCGTGTACCTGTTCGCCCCGTGGGTGCGGCGCATCTTCATCGTGACGGACTCTCCGCGTCCGACGTGGCTGGCTGAGCATCCGTCGGTCGTGATCGTGCCCAGCGAGGAGTTCTTCAGCGACCTGAGCGCGCTCCCGACGCACAATTCGCAGGCCGTCGAAAGCCAGCTCCAGCACATCCCGGGCCTGAGTGAGCATTTTCTGTACTCGAACGACGACATGTTCTTCGGCAGGCCGGTGCAGCCGGGCATGTTCTTCTCGCCCGGTGGTGTCACCAAATTCATCGAGGCGACTACCCGCATCGGACTGGGGGAGAGCGAACCGGGGCGCAGCGGGTTCGAGAACGCCGCCCGCGTCAACCGGCAGCTGTTGTGGGACCGCTTCGGCGTCGTGATCACTCGGCACCTCGAACACGCCGCGACACCGCTGCGCAAGAGCATCCTCCTCGAACTCGAACGTGTGTTCACCGACGACTTCGCCCGCACCCAGCACAGCGCGTTCCGCGCGGCCACCGACATCTCCGTGACCAACTCGCTTTACCACTACTACGCGCTCATCAACGGCCGTGCGGTGCAGCAGGGGTCGGCCAGCGTGCGTTACGTGGACACGACGGCGCGCTCGCACCTCGCATCGCTTCCCGGGATGCTCAAAGAGCGGTCGTACGACTTCTTCTGCCTCAACGACGGGAGCTTCCCCGAGGTGTCGGCCGAAGAGCGGGCGACGCTCGTGCTCGACTTCCTCGAGAAGTACTTCCCGATCGCGGCGCCGTGGGAGAACCCGGCGGACTGACGCGGGGCTTCAGACCCCGGCGAGGATCCCGATCGGGGTCGTCGGAGGTTCGCTGGACGCGGCTAACGACCTGGTCGACACGGGCACAGCCGGAATCGCCGGCGGAATCGAGACATTCGACCGGCGCAGCAGCTCTGCCGACTCCTCGGGGGAGACGTACGACACCGTCGGGAACTGGCCGACGGGCACGACGGAGTGCAGCACGGTGGAGCCGTAGACGTGAACCAGGTTGAACGCCTGCGCCCCGTCCCGTCCGCGCGTTCCACCCACCGGCACGTTCAGGTCCTGGGTGTAGCAGGTCGCGGATGCGACGGACACCGGGATGCCCGCGAATGTCGCGTTCGTCGAATAGTGGAGGTGGCCCGCTATGATGCTGCGCACATCCGACCCCTCCAGCACTTCGGCCAGCGAAGCCTGATCGCGCAGTTCGACGGAGACGGCGAGGTCGAGCACACTGGGCACCGGCGGGTGGTGCATCGCGAGGATCGTTCCGTGCGGCGCCGGGATGGCGAGCTCCTCCGCAAGCCAGTCGAGCTGGGCGCCGGTGACCTCGCCGTGATGCTCACCGGGCACCGTAGAATCGAGAGAGATCACCCGAAGGCCGTTGATGCCGTAGACGCGGTCGATGGTGGCCATGGACGGCGCGAGGTCGAGCAGTTCGGAGCGGAACGCGGCACGGTTGTCATGGTTGCCCATGACCCAGATCAGCTGGGCGCCCAACCGGTCGGTGACCGGTTCGACGATCGACCGGAGCTTCGCGTAGGCTGCGGGGTCGCCCTTGTCGGCCAGGTCGCCCGTGAACACGACGGCTTCCGGTCGTGCGCCGGCCCGCTCGAACTCGTCGAAGATCTCGCGGAGGTGGGCGTCGGCGTCGACCGCGTCATAGAGGAGACCGTCGCCGGTGATGAGGTGCGTGTCGCTCAGGTGGACGAGGAAATGGCTCGGACGGGGGTACTCCGCGATCCGCGCTGCCAGCGCCGGCGTGCTCATACGTCAATCCCACCAGCACAAGCTGAACGCGAGGTGGACAATACGCGGCGCGTTGGAAAAGGGCGCGGCGCCCTCAGGGACCTGTTCGGTCAGGTGCGCGGGGCGGGGAGGTCGAGATTCCAGTGCCGTGAGACGGTGAGAGCGTACTCGTCGCCCTCATCGGCGTGCTCGGCGGGACCTCTGGAGATGAAGAAGCGCGAGATCACGCGCTGGCTGCCTTCGGCGTCGCTGTAGAGCACATCGACGACGAACGAGTCCTCGCTCGCGAGGTGCCCCCGGATGCGCTTCGAGGACTCCGTCTCCGGGTCGCGGATGGCGATCTGGCAGAAGCCCGGGTCGGTCGTCGGCACGTAGATGTCGCGGGTGAGCCGATAGAACTCCGACGGGTCTGCGTGATCTTCGCGCGGATCGTCCGGGATATGCCACCCGTGGAGCACGGCGAGCCCGCTGCCGACGTTGCGCAGTGAGAGGACGGCGTAGACGGCGTCGGCGGTGATCTCCACCGCCGCCCGGCCTCCGTGGACGATCACCCATTTGCCCTCGAGATACCGCACCTTCTGCACGGGATCACTCCAGTTGGACGGGAGGAGGATGGGGCGGATTCCTTCGAGCAGTGCGCGCTCTGCACTGCGGGCGGAACGGTTCGCCGAACGAGTGGCCACGAACGTCGCGACGGCGAGGAGGGTCGTTCCGAGCGCGGTGGCGAGATTCGAGACCAGTAACCAGTCGATCATCCGCTGCCTTTCTGCGTAGCGCTCGACATGCCAACAGTGAAACAGTTCTTGACTATGAAGATAGACGACGTGGTCGATCTCTCGGTTGTGGTCGGCGCTGGAACCCAGGTCTACCCCGGCGACCCTCCCGTAGAGCTCGCGCCTCACGCCACGATCGAGCGTGACGGTTTCAACCTGCTGAGTGTTCACATGGGATCGCAGACGGGCACCCATGTCGACGCGCCCTACCACTTCGTCGCAACCGCCAAGCGGATCGACGAGTTACTGCTCGAGCGTTTCGTCGGCACCGGCGTGATCGTCGATGCGACCGGCCTGGGGCCTCGCGGCCGGATCACCTGGAAGCACGTCGAACCGGTGGAACACCTTCTTGCACCCGGCGTGATCGTGCTTTTGAAGACCGGCTGGAGTGCGCACTACGGAACGCGCGCGTACTTCGACAACCCGTACCTCGATGCAGGCGCCTGTCACCGCATGATCGACGCGGGAGTGCGCACCTTCGGTATCGACGCCATCAGCATCGACGAGACACCAGACGCTGGGCATCCGGGTGAAGGTTTTCCCGTGCACCACCTGATCGCTGCCGTCGACGGCATCATCTGCGAGAACCTCACCGCGCTGGCGTCAGTCGACTTCGACGACCCGTTCATCAGCCTGCTTCCGCTCGCCTTCGAGGGAGCCGACGGTGCCCCGGTGCGCGCCGTCGCCCTGCGAGTGCGGAGTTAGAGCGTATCCGAGGGGTCAGCGGCCGGCGAGCAGCGCCTCTGTCTCCGCCAGCAGAACGGCCGTGCTGAAGCCGTCGAGGGCGGTGCGCAGTTCGTCGAGTACGGGGAACGTCGGGGCGATGCGGATGTTGCGGTCGCGCGGGTCGTCGCCGTAGGGGAAAGTCGCCCCCGCGGGTGTCACCGCAATGCCTGCCTGGCCGGCCAGGGCGACCGCCCGGCGAGCGCATCCGTCGGCCACGTCGAGGCTGACGAAGTAGCCGCCCGCGGGCGCGGTCCAGCTGCCGGCGCCGAACGGCGCAAGGCGCTCACGGAAGATCGCGTCGACGGCGTCGAACTTCGGCTCCAGGATCGCCCGGTGGCGGGCCATGTGCGCCTCGACTCCCGCTTCGTCCCCCAGCAGCTGCACGTGCCGCAGCTGGTTGATCTTGTCGGGGCCGATCGTCTGCACCGACATGTTGCGGACGATCCACTCGATGTTGGCGGGGGAGCCGCCGAAGAACGCCACTCCGGAGCCGGGGTAGGTGACCTTCGACGTCGAGGCGAACACGAGGGGACGGTTCGGGTGGCCGGCCTCTGCGGCGAGAGCCAGCACGTCGATCGGCTCCGGGCGCGCATCCGTGAGGTGGTGCACCGCATACGCGTTGTCCCAGAAGAGCCGGAAGTCCGGGGCGGCGGGCGCGGAGACGAGTTCGCGGACGATCCGCTCGCTGTAGACGACCCCCGACGGGTTCGAGTAGACGGGGACGCACCACATCCCCTTGATCGTGGGATCGGTCGCGAGCAGGCTGCGCACGACCTCGGGGTCAGGGCCCTCCTCCGTCATCGGCACCGCGATCATCCGGATGCCGTACCGCTCGCAGATCGAGAAGTGACGGTCATAGCCGGGCACCGGTGCGAGGAAGGTCACCGTGTCCTCGCGTGCCCACGGGCGAACCCCGTCGGGCACGCCGTGAAGCAGTGCCTGGACGATGACGTCGTGCATCAGGTTGAGGCTGGAGTTTCCGAGCGCGAGCAGCTGCCCGACGGGAACGCGAAGCGGGCCTGCGAAGATCGACCGCAGCTCGGGGATGCCCAGCGGCCCGCCGTAGTTGCGCAGGTCGGTGCCGGACTGGTCGCGGAACAGCCCCTCACCCGGCAACGCTAGGAGCTCGCCGGACAGGTCGAGTTGTTCGGCCGAGGGTTTCCCGCGCGTCAGGTCGAGTTTGAGGCCGCGGGCGACGAGCGCGCCGTACTGCGCCGAGAAGTCGGCGTGGAGGGCGCGAAGCTCATCGAGGCTGCGTGCGTGCAGTGGGGTTCCGGTCGGTGCGCTTGCTGCTGTCACGCTCTGATCGTAGCCGCGCGGGGCGGCCGGCGCCTCTACCGATCCGCCCGGGGATGGGTCGGAGTCTGGACTGATCGTCCGGCGCGCGTGCCGCCGGCGAAACACAGCGCGGATATGGCAGCATCAGCACGTGACTTCAGTCGAACAACCGGTGCGTGGACGCTCGCGACTGCGCATGACCATCGCGTTCGTGGTCGGTACAGCCGTCGCCGTCCTGACCGGGATGATCACCGCCTGGACTTACGCTCTCGTCGCCGGCTGGGCGGCCGCCTGC
>FTIT01000882.1_pt5 | contig 9714 bp, 6 predicted proteins | sample 1658061 | NCBI WGS metagenome assembly FTIT01 (sample SAMEA3914795, study PRJEB12502) | metagenome | biome: forest; material: soil | place: Canada | collected 2011-07-05 | depth 0.3 m
TTCCAGTTCGGCATGAACTGGTCGTCATACTCCCGGTTCGTCGGCGACGTGTTCGGTGCCCCGCTGGCGTTCGAAGGCTTGCTCGCATTCTTCCTCGAAGCGACATTCATCGGCCTGTGGATCTTCGGCTGGAGCCGACTGCCGCGAGGGCTCCACCTCGCAAGCATCTGGATGGTGGCCGTCGGTACTATCCTTTCGGCGTATTTCATCATCGCGGCCAACGCATTCATGCAGTGGCCGGTCGGCTTCACCCTGAACGATGCGCGCGGGCGTGCCGAACTGACCGACATCTGGGCGCTGCTCACGAACAAGGTCGCCCTCGCAGCATTCCCGCACACTCTCGTCGCCTGCTTCATGGTGGCGGCGGGTCTCGTGATCACGATCGCGGCCTGGCACCTGTCGCGCGGTCGCAACCTCGACACGATGCGTCCCGCCCTGAAGTTCGGTCTCTGGACCATGGTCGTCGCGGGCGTCCTCACCGTGCTGACGGGAGACCAGCTGGGCCTTGTCATGGTGGCGACGCAGCCCATGAAGATGGCGGCGGCCGAGGCGCTTTACCACACGGCCACCGGGGCGAATGCCTCGTTCTCGATCTTCACCTGGGGCACACCGGACGGCGTGCACGAACTGTTCTCCATCCGCATCCCATACCTGCTGTCGTTCCTGTCGACGCACACGCTGAGCGGCACCGTCGAAGGCATCAACGAACTGCAGGCGCAGTACGTCCAGCTGTATGGCCCGGGCGACTACACGCCGATCATCTGGGTCACCTACTGGGCCTTCCGCTGGATGATCGGCCTCGGCCTCCTGCATGTCCTGATCGCGATCGCCGGCCTCTGGGTCACCCGCAAGGGTCGTTCGCCCGCGCGCTGGATCTGGAAGATCGCTATCTGGGCGTTCCCGCTCTCGCTCGGCGCGATGATCATGGGCTGGATCTTCACCGAGATGGGACGCCAGCCGTGGATCGTTTTCAGTCTGATGAAGACGACCAGCGGAGCGTCGCCGGGTGTCACGGGTCTCACGGTGCTGATCTCCCTGATCGCGTTCACCCTCATCTACAGCATCCTCGCGGTCGTGGAGTTCCGCCTGCTCAAACGTGCGGCTCAGAAGGGTCCTGACCCCATCGAGGAGCATCAGGACGAATCGGGCGAGATCGCCCCTCTGGCGACGGTGTACTAGGAGCGCGTGATGGATCTGACAATTCTCTGGTTCTGGATCGTCGCCGGTCTCTTCGTGGGCTATTTCGTCCTCGACGGCTTCGACTTCGGCGTCGGGATGGCGCTGCCCTTCCTCGGCAAGGACGACGTCGACCGCCGCGTGATGATCAACACGATCGGGCCGGTGTGGGACCTCAACGAGACGTGGCTGATCGTCGCAGGCGCATGCCTCTTCGCGTCGTTCCCCGAGTGGTATGCGACCCTGTTCAGCGGCTTCTACCTTGCCCTGCTCCTGATCCTTCTCGCGCTGATCGTGCGCGGGGTCTCGTTCGAGTACCGTCACCAGCGGCCGGATTCCCGCTGGAAATCCTGGTTCGACGGCATGATCATCGTCGGCTCGGCTGTTCCCGCGCTGCTGTGGGGTGTCGCGTTCGCGAACATCGTGCAGGGCGTCGCTCTGGATGCGCACCACAACTACACGGGAACCCTGTTCGACCTGCTCAACCCCTACGCCCTGCTCGGCGGCCTGACCACCCTCCTGCTGTTCTTCACCCACGGTGTCGTCTTCGTCAGTCTCAAGACGGAGGGAGACATCCGGGAGCGCGCCCGCAGGCTGGCCTCCCGCTCCGGCGTTCTCGCGATCGTGGTGGCGGCCGCATTCCTGTTGTGGACCGGGATCGCACATTTCAGCGTCGCCTTCGTGATCCTCGCCGCCGTAGCGGCTGTCACCCTGGTCCTGTCATGGGTCGCCAACCTGCGGGGAGCGGAGGGATGGTCGTTCCTGTTCATGGCCCTCACGATCGCGTTCGCGGTGGTGTCGTTGTTCGCCAACCTCTTTCCGAACGTGATGCCGGCGACGGACCCGGCCAACAGCCTCACGATCGAGAACGCCTCGAGCACGAGCTACACGCTCACCGTGATGAGCTGGACAGCGCTCGTCTTCCTCCCGCTGGTCGTCCTCTACCAGGGCTGGACCTACTGGATCTTCCGCAAGCGTCTCTCCCGGGCGAGCATCCCCCCCGATGCCGCGCATTCGGTGGCCGGCTGATCACGTGCGACCTCTCGACCGACGGCTCCTCGCGTATGCGTCGGCAGCACGCACTGCGCTCGGGCTCGGCGCCGTGCTCGCGTTCGCGCAGGCCGTGTGCATCATCGCCTTCGCGTGGATCGTCACGCAGCTCGTCGTCCGCGCGATAGCGGGTGACCGGATCGCGACCCTCGGCGGTCTCCTCGCGGCACTGGCAGCGGTCGTAGCCCTCCGCGGACTGCTGCTCTGGCTGGCGGACCTCACCGCCACCCGGGGCGGTGCCCGCTCGATCGGCCAGCTTCGGGCATCCCTCCTCGCGGCGATCGGGCGCCTCGGACCGTCCTGGCTCGCTTCACGCAGTACGGCCGAGGTGACCCTGACGGCGGGGCGTGGTCTCGACGCCCTGGACGGCTACTTCGCCCGCTACCTTCCGCAATTGATCATGACCGCGATCGCGACCCCGCTGATCGTCGTGGTCATGCTGGTGAGCGACCCGACGAGCGGCGTGATCGTCATCGTGACGCTTCCCCTGATTCCCCTGTTCATGGTGCTCGTCGGATGGGCGACCCAGGCGGCCCAGCAGCGCCAGTGGCAGACGCTCGGCATTCTGTCGCGCGCCTTCCTCGACATCGTGAACGGTCTCGCCACGCTCAAGCTGTTCGGCAGGCAGCATCGTCAGGTCGATCGGATCCGCGCGATCAGCGACGAATACCGGGTTCGTACGATGCGCGTCCTGCGTGTCTCGTTCCTCAGCGGGTTCGTGCTCGAGCTCGGTGCCAGCCTTTCCGTCGCGCTCGTCGCCGTCGAGGTCGGACTGCGCCTACTGGCGGGGGACCTCACTCTCGGCGTCGGACTCTTCGTACTGCTGCTGGCGCCGGAGGCGTTCCTTCCGGTGCGCAGTATCGGCACCAGCTACCATGCCGCCACGGAAGGCATCGCCGCGGCCGAGAACGCGTTCGTCATCCTCGACGAGGACCGTCGAGGTCAGGACGGCAGCGCAGCCGCGTCACGACCGGCGCCCCGGCTCGATCGGACGCTCGCGCCCGGCACGGTGGTGCTCGACTCCGTCTCGATCGACTACGGCGGCGTGGTCGGCATGCGTGACTTCAGCGCGCGATTCGCGCCAGGGCGGCTGACGGTCGTGGCCGGCCCGAGCGGTGCGGGAAAATCCAGCCTGATCGCCGCGGTGCTCGGCTTCGCAGCGTTCGAGGGCGACATCAGGATCGGCGTGGGCGAGCATCCACCGGCCATCGACAACCCGCGCGACCTCATCGCGTGGTCGGGACAGTTGCCGGGCCTGGCTGCCCGCACGATCGGTGAGAACGTCGCCCTCGGGACCGACGCGTACAGCGAGAGGCGAGTCGTATCGGCCCTGTCGCTGGCGGCGGCGGAGGAGCTCTCACCCACCACGATGCTCGGCGTCGGGGGCGCGGGACTCTCGGGAGGCCAGGCGCAGCGGGTTGCCGTCGCGCGCGCCGTGTACAGGATGCTCGAACGAGACAACCCGGTTCTCGTGCTCGATGAGCCGACGTCCGCCCTCGACGACCAGACCGAGGCGGAGCTCATCGGGCGGCTTCAGGAGCTCGCGGCAGCAGGCCGTACCGTCGTCGTCGTAAGTCATCGAGCTGCAGTGATCGAGGCAGCCGACGTCGTCGTCGCGGTGGGGGAGCTGAGCCATGCGTGACGCGCGAATCCGCTCCGTCCTCCGTGGTTCGCAGCCGCCGCTGCGGAGGTTCTGGCCTGCCGTCGCATTCGGCGTCCTCAGCGCGGCGTCGGCAGTCGCCCTGCTGGCCGTCTCGGCGTGGCTGATCACCCGCGCTTCCGAGCAACCGTCGCTGATCTACATCTCGGTCGCGGTTGTAGGGGTGCGTGCTTTCGCGCTCGGTCGCGCGGTCTTCCGCTACCTCGAACGGGTCACCGGACACGATGCGGCATTCCACCAGCTCGCGGCGATCCGCGCAGGGATGGTCGCCCAGCTCGTGCCGCTCGCGCCGGACGGGCTGGGGGACACTCGACGAGGGGACCTGCTCTCCACGCTCGCCGACGACGTGGACGAACTCCAGAATCGCTCGCTGCGGGTGATCCAGCCGCTGGTCACGGCCGGAATCGTCTCGATCGTCACGGTCGTCGGAGTCACGATCCTCCTCCCTTTCGCCGGCCTCATCCTCACGGTCGCCCTGCTGCTCGCCGGGATTCTCGGCACCTTCGCCAACGGGTCCGTCTCGTCGAGGGCGGAGCGGTCGATCGCCCCGCTCCGCTCCGAGCTCAACGATCGGGTGCTCGACCTCGTGAGCAACCTCCCGGTACTGACGGCGTTCGGCGCGCTCGAGAGCGAGACCCGCAAGGCGGTCGACGCTGGCGCGAAACTGACCCGCGCCATCCGGTCGCGTGCGTCGGGCGCCGCTCTCACGGCCGGGCTGGTCTCGGTGCTCGCCGGGGGAGCCACAATCGGGGCCTTCCTTGTCGGCGTGCCGGCGCTCGATGCGCACCGGATCGATGCTCCGACCCTGGCCGTGCTCGCCCTCGTGCCGCTCGCCGTGTTCGAGGTCTTCGGCATGGTCCCCCTCGCACTCGGTGCGCGACGCCAGGTCATCGCGAGTGCGGAGCGCATCGCCCGGACGGTCCCGAGCGCCATCCCTGCGGGCATCCCGGTCGATCCTCCACAGCCGAACGGCCTCCCCGCGCCGACGCACGACGACCTCGTCCTCGTACTCGACGATGTCACCGCGCACTGGCCGAACTCGGGGCAGCCGGTGATCCACGGGGTGTCCCTGCAGCTTCACCGCGGCGAACGGATGGTCGTCGAAGGTCCGACCGGATCCGGGAAGACTGCGCTCGCCCATGTGCTGACCCGCTTCATCGACTACGACGGCAGTTATCGCCTCGAAGGCGCTGAGGTGCGCGACCTGGCGCAGGACGACGTGCGAACCGTTGTCGGTCTCTGCGAGCAGCAGCCGTACCTCTTCGACTCCGACATCCGCCAGAATCTGCTCTTCGCGCGCGACACGGCGACGGATGCGGAACTCGAGGCCGTGCTCGAGCGGGTCGGCCTCGCCGAGTGGCTGCGCGATCGCGGGGGGCTCGGCGCCCGCGTCGGAGAGCGTGGCGCCCTCGTCTCCGGAGGTCAGGCCCAGCGCATCGCGCTCGCCAGGGCGCTGCTCGCGGACGTCGCTGTGCTCATCGCCGACGAGCCGACCGCCAACGTCGACCTCGACGTGGCCGACCGGATCGTTCGCGACATCGTCACCGTCGCCGCAGAGTCGGGCACTGCCGTCATCCTGATCTCGCACGTCGCGATACCGTCCGACCTCGTCGACACCCGCGTCCGCATGGAGCAGGGGAGGCTGCGGCCGGTGGCGCCGGCGCGGGAGGCCGCCGAATCAGCCGGGGTCGCCGAGGTCGCCGACTCCGTGGTCAGTCCAGGGGGCGTGCCAGCGCGGTGAGCCGAGGGCGCCACCGCAGTGCGTGATGGCCGTCGGTGTCGAGCTCGGGGCCGCCGACCCAGGCACTGACGACACGGATGCCGTGCAGCGCGTTGACCGCCCATACCTCGCAGCCTGCGAGGTCCTCAGGCGTCGCCTCCTCCTCGCCGACCTGAGTACCCATCGCCGCCGCGATGGTCATGATCGAGCGCGCCGTGACGCTCGGGATGCGCGGCAGATAGGCAGGCGGAACCATGAGCTGGTCTCCGCGCCACCACATCAGGGCGCTCGTCGAGCCCTCCGAGACCAGTCCGGCGTCGAGGATGACCGCCTCCCGTGCTCCGGACCGCTGCGCTTCCTGGCGCAGGCGCAGCATCGTTTCGAGGTCGGGCCCCTTGATCGTGGGTTCCGTGCGGGGATCCGCTCCGTGGTGCGTCGCGACGACGACCGAATCCTGTAGCTCTGGGGCCGACCGCAGGCGGAAGTGGAGGCGGAACGCACCCTCGTGCGACGAGACCTCCAGCCGGGGGAACCAGTCGGCCTCGCGGGGCAGCAGTTTGAGTGCATCCGCGAAGAATGCGTCGAGTTCGTTTTCGTCGGGGTATCCCCGGGCTGTCGCCGACTGGATGAACCGGCTCCGGTGGACACCGATCGCGAGCGCGCGGCCACCGCTCACCAGGAACGAATCGGCGACCTCGAGACGGGTGGCGAAGAGTTCGCAGTCTTCCCGCAGTCGGAGGGCGCCATCGTGCCAGTCGAAGATCGCGGAGATCTCGCTCATACGACGTCCCTTCAGGTGTCGCCCGCGGTGGGCGCCCGGTCGCTGCCGAGCCGCTCTAGGCTAGTACGATGGCCACCCGAATCCTGCGATTTCCGGTCTCCGAATGGCTGGAACCCGAGGCGGTCTTCCTCGCTGCGTTCGCGGACGAGCCGTATGTCGCATGGCTGGACGCCGGCGCGGATGCCGAAAGCGGCGTCTCGGTGATCGCGGCCGCAACCGAGAGCTCGCGCTTCGCGACCGCATCCGTAGCCCACGGCACCGTCTCCGTCGGCCGCCCGGGGGAGTCGGCCGCAGCGTTCGCCGGCGACATCCTCCACTATCTCGAGGCATCGCTGGAGCCGTTCGGAGACCTGGTGCCGAGGTATCCGGAGGCGACCGACTTCTCGCTCGGCTGGATCGGCTGGCTCGGATACGAGTACGGTGCCGCAGCGAATGGAGTACCCGTCGCTCCGACGCGCCTTGCCGATGCTGCGATGCTGTTCGTCGGGCGCGCCGTCGTCTTCGACCACGCCACACGAGCGGTGGAGCTGATCGCGCTCGACGAGGCGGGAGCCACGGAATGGGCGGACGACCTGCGGGCGCGGCTGGCCGCATCCGTTCGCCCGGACGCAGGTTCGCGCGCATCACTCTCCGTCCGGGCGCCCGGGGCGGTCGCGCTGCGGTGGCGCCACGACGGCGACGCGTACCTGCGCCTCATCGCCGAATGCCAGGAGGCCATCCGCCGCGGCGATGCGTATCAACTGTGCCTGACGAACGAGGCGACGGTCGACACGATCGTCGACCCCATCGAGGCCTACCTGCGGCTGCGTGCTTCGAGTCCGACGCACCACGGCGGTCTCCTCAAGTTCGGCGACATCGCGCTGCTGAGTTCCTCGCCGGAGCAGTTCCTGTCGATCACCCCAGGCAGGCGCATCCGCACCAAGCCGATCAAGGGAACGCGGCCACGCGGCGCGACGGTCTCGCGGGACCTCGACCTGAGGGCGGAACTCGAGGCCAGCGACAAGGAACGTGCTGAGAACGTCATGATCGTCGACCTCATGCGCAATGACCTGGGGCGGGTGTGCGTGGTCGGATCGGTGGAAGTCCATCATCTTCTCGCCGTGGAGAGCTACGCCCAGGTCCACCAGCTCGTGAGCACCGTCGAGGGCGTCCTCGCCGACGGGATCGGCCCGCTCACCGCAGTGGCGGCGTGTTTTCCCGCGGGCTCGATGACCGGTGCGCCGAAGATCAGTGCCATGCGCATCCTGCACGGACTCGAGAACGGTCCGCGCGGAATCTATTCGGGATGCTTCGGCTACCTGGGACTCGACGGCAGCGTTGATCTCGCCATGGTCATCCGCAGTATCGTGGTCGAACCGGAGCGCGCATCCATCGGAGCCGGCGGCGGGATCACGGCGCTGTCCGTGCCGGAGGAGGAGCTCGACGAAGTCGCTGTGAAGGCATCGGCCCTCATCGCTGCGCTCGGGCTGTGAGCGCAGGCGGAACGGACGGCCGCCTCCCAACGTTTAGTACCCTTGACGGTGGGCGTAGCCCGCTCTGATTGCGGGCCACCTTCAGCGTCGACGGGCCCATCAACACGATGATTGAGAGTTACGTGGCACACGAGCACGATTCAGCCAGCGCGCCGACCGAGAGCGCGCAGTACGATTTCGCCGCAATCCAGGACAAGTGGCTTCCGGTCTGGGACGAACTGAAGCCCTTCGCGACCGACGACCCCAGCGACAAGCGGCCGCGCAAATACGTGCTCGACATGTTCCCGTACCCCTCCGGCGACCTGCACATGGGGCACGCCGAGGCGTACGCGCTCGGCGACGTCATCGCCCGTTACTGGCGGCAGCAGGGCTTCAACGTACTGCACCCGATCGGCTGGGACTCGTTCGGGCTGCCCGCCGAGAACGCCGCGATCAAACGCGGCCTCGACCCCAATGGGTGGACCAACGACAACATCGCGCAGCAGAAGGCGAGCATGCGCCGCTACGCCCCGAGCTTCGACTGGGATCGCGTGCTGCAGACCAGCGACCCGTCGTACTACCGATGGAACCAGTGGCTGTTCCTCAAGCTCTACGAGAAGGGGCTCGCCTACCGCAAGGCGAGCCAGGTCAACTGGTGCCCCTTCGACCAGACGGTGCTCGCGAACGAGCAGGTCGTCAACGGCCGCTGTGAGCGCTGTGACCACCTGGTCACGAAGAAGAAGCTGACCCAGTGGTACTTCCGGATCACCGACTACGGCGACCGGCTGCTCGACGACCTGAACCAGCTCGAAGGGGCATGGCCGAGCAAGGTCATCAGCATGCAGCGCAACTGGATCGGTCGCTCGATGGGCGCCGACGTGCAGTTCGCCATCGAGGGCCGCGACGAGCCGGTCACCGTCTACACCACGCGTCCTGACACCCTCTACGGCGCGACGTTCATGGTGGTCGCGCCCGACTCGGACCTGGCGGCCGAGCTGGTGATGGATGCTCCAGACAAGGTCAAGGAGCGGTTCAACACCTACCTCGAGACCGTGCGCGGCACCACGGAGATGGACCGGCTCGCCTCCGACCGCGAGAAGACCGGCGTCTTCCTCGAGCGCCACGCCACCAACCCGCTGAACGGCGAGCGACTGCCGATCTGGGCCGCGGACTACGTGCTCAGCGACTACGGTCACGGCGCCATCATGGCCGTCCCCGCCCACGACCAGCGCGACCTCGATTTCGCGCGCGCATTCGACCTGCCTGTGCGGGTCGTCGTCGACACGAACCAGCCGGTGACAGGCGCGATCCCGGTCATCCACACCGACCCTGAAACCGGAGAGGCGATCCTCCCCGACGACCTGCCGCCGCTGAATCCGGCGGAGACGGGCATCGCGCTCACCGGCGAGGGACGCCTGATCAACTCGGGTCCGTTCAACGGCCTGAGCAAGTCGAACGCTATCCGACGCGTCACCGAGGCACTGCAGTCGAGTTCGCTCGGACGCTCGGCCAAGAACTTCCGGCTGCGTGACTGGCTGATCTCCCGGCAGCGATACTGGGGTACGCCCATCCCGATCATCCACTGCGAAGAGTGCGGCGAAGTGCCTGTGCCCGAGTCGGAGCTGCCCGTGCTGCTGCCGCCGGCCGAAGGCCTCGACCTTCAGCCGAAGGGCACCAGCCCGCTCGGAGCTGCAGAAGACTGGGTGAACGTGGCCTGCCCGGCCTGCGGTGGCGCGGCGAAACGCGATACCGACACGATGGACACGTTCGTCGACAGCTCGTGGTACTTCCTGCGCTACCTGTCTGCCGGCGACGACACGCAGGCGTTCGACCCGGCGGAAGCGGAGAAGTGGGCGCCCGTCGACCAGTACGTCGG
>FTIT01002380.1_pt5 | contig 9701 bp, 9 predicted proteins | sample 1658061 | NCBI WGS metagenome assembly FTIT01 (sample SAMEA3914795, study PRJEB12502) | metagenome | biome: forest; material: soil | place: Canada | collected 2011-07-05 | depth 0.3 m
CACCCGCGACCACCACGTCGAATCCGATCGTATCGATGAACGAGGCGACCGCTTCCTTGGCGGCCTCGTCGTCGCCGGCGATTGCGAGGGCCCGGCGATCCGGGTCGCCGGACGGCCGGCCGTCAGCGGTGAGGTCCGACGCGTAGATGTGGTTGAACGCCTTCACGACGTGTGCGCCGGGCAGGTGCACCTGCAGCAGTTCCGACACCGTGGTCTTCTCGTCGTCGAGTGCGACGATCTGGCCGTCGCGCTGCGGATAGTAGTTGTCGGTGTCGATCACGGTCTTGCCGTCGAACGCGCCCGCCGGAAGGTTCCAAATGCTCTTCAGCGGGATGGTCACGACGAGAAGGTCGGCGGACCGGGCCGCGTCCTCGACCGTCGCCGCGCGAGCCGACGGACCCAGCTCGGCGACGAGGGCGGACAGTGTTTCCGGGCCGCGCGAGTTGCTCACGATGACCGTGTAGCCGTATGCCACGCCGAGGCGTGCGAGCTGGCCGCCGATGTGTCCTGCGCCGATGAGTCCGAGAGTCGTCATGCCACTATGCAACCACGTCTCTATGCTGCGGCGCTCGCGTCGAGATCTCCGATGGGCCCTGAAGGCACAACCGACCAGGAGGACGTACGCGATTACAAGCGAAGAATGCACCAGCACCGGCCCCGAGAGGGCGGCTGCAGAAGCGGATGGGCATCCACTGCCTGATAAGCCGCAATAGCCTGGAGCACCACGAGCAAGGCAAGAATGATTCCTACCGCATATGCGGTTCAAAGCACGGTCTTCATTACTGAGCCTTGCAGCTTGCGAAGAATCCGTTGGTCCACGTGGCCACGATATCGTTTCCAGTGTTTCGGGGTGTTACGGGGGCGGATGCGGTGGCAGCGCACCCTGGGCACACTGGATGTCATGCCTGAAGCCCGCTCCCTCGCCGTCGTCGAGGTAACGCGCTTCCGTGCACACGATCCGGCCTACCACGACTACGTCCAGGTGCTCGTCGGGCGGACGGTCGCGCTCGCCGAAGAACTCGGCTGGCATGTCGATCGGGTCGCGGCGGCGGATCTCGGTCCCGTGTCCTTGCTCGCGCAGACCGACTCGGCCGATGCCGTCGTGATCATGGGCGGCGAGGACATCGCACCGGAGTTCTACGGCGGCGAGACCGGCTACGACGGCGAGAGCGCGCATTTCCCGGGCGCCGACGAGGGCCAGATCGCCGTCGTGCTTCGTGCGCTCGAGCGCGGGACTCCGCTTCTCGGCATCTGCCGCGGACACCAGATCATCAACGTCGCACTCGGCGGCACGATCATCCAGCACCTCGGCTATGGCACGGTGCACAAGAACCACGGCGCACCCATCGAGGAGATCATGTCGACGCACACCGTCGAGCTCGACCCGGACAGTGCCGTCTCGGCGCTGCTCGGCGCCGTACGGGTGAAGGTTCAGAGCGCGCACCACCAGGCCATCGCATCCCTCGGCGACGGGCTCGTCGTGGTCGGCCGCACGCCCGACGGCGAGATCGAGGCGATCGAGCACACGGCGGCGCCCATCCTCGGTGTGCAGTGGCATCCGGAAGATCCGGGTGCGCCCGCGGGGCAGCTGGCCGCACTGCTCGCATCCCTCGACCGTGTGCCGGTCGGCGTGCGCGCCGCCGCCTGACGGCCGCCCGCGCCACACTTCGCCGAGCACAGGAAAAGTGGGCTTTGGATCGCGCCTTAGCCCCGTTTTCCCTGTGCTCGGCGAAGTAGGCGCGTGGGGCGCGTCAGTCGTCGACGGGCCAGGCCTGCTCGCCGAGCAGGGGCACGAAACTGACCGCCCCGAGATTCTCCTCGCGCAGCCGGCCGTGCGTGTCGAGGGTGAACGCCGCCAGGTGCTGGGCTCCCCGCGGTGACCCGATCGGCATTACGATCCGGCCGCCAGGGGCGAGCTGTTCCACCCAGGCGCCAGGCACCGACGGTCCGGTCGCCGCGGCGAGCACGGCATCGTACGGTGCTCCGGCGGGCCAGCCCAGTGAGCCATCGCCCTCGATCACCTCGACCCGGTAGCCGAGCCGCCTCAGCAGGGTCGTGGCGCTCGCGGCCAGGCGAGGCTGGCGCTCGATGCTGATGACACGGTCGGCCAGTTCGGCCGCCACCGCCGCGGCATAGCCCGAACCGGTGCCGACATCGAGCACCACGTCGTCCGGTCCGATCCGGGCGCTCTCCACCATCAGCGCGACGATGTACGGCTGGGAGATGGTCTGGCCGTCGGTCAGCGGGAGTGGCCTGTCGTCGTAGGCGTAATCGACGATGCCGGCGGGCACGAACTCGTGCCGCGGCACACGGGCCATGGCATCGAGGACCCGTGGATCCCCGATCCCGCGTGGGATGAGCTGACGCTGAACCATCCGGCGCCGAGCTTCGTCGTATGCCGTGAGATCCTCCCTTCTTTCGATTAGACCACCGGTCCACCGGATCGGGAAGGTTCGAAAGCCGCCACTCAGCCCGCGACGGACACCGAGGCCTGGCGCGAGGATAGCCCGGCACGCGCCCTCTCCAGCGCCTCTCGGCCCGCCCCGACCGCCTCGAGCGCGAGCAGGCCGGCGCCGAGGATGGGCGCCGCGGTTACGAGCTCGATGTGCGCGAAGGGCGCGCGCGAGGCGAGGCCCTGCTCGATCCCGGCCATGAGGCGTTCGTCGCGTGCGCCGATGACACCGCCGCCGAGCACGAGCGGTGTCGGGCGGTCGAGCAGTTCGAGCTTGCGCAGCGTGGCTTCGGCGAAGACGACGATCTCGTCCGCCTGGCGGTCGACGAGTCGCGCGGCGACAGCATCGCCGTCCCGGGCCGCCCGGAACACCACCGGGCTCAGCGCCGACAGCTCCGCGTTCGCAAGGCGGCCGAAATGCATCGCCTCGATGACAGCCTGCACGTCGGCCAGCCCGAACGTCTCGGGAACCGCTTCGACGAGGGATGTGGCGGGCCCGCGTCCGTCGACGGCGCGGGCCGCGTGCCAGAGCGCGTTCTCGCCGAGGTGCCACCCGCCACCCCAGTCGCCGGAGATCATCCCCAGCGACGCGTATCGCACGACCACGCCGTCAGCACGGACGCCGACGCAGTTGATGCCCGTCCCGCAGACCACGGCGACAGCATCCGCTTCGTTCGTTCCTGCGCGCAGCAGGGCGAACAGGTCGTTCTCAACGACCGCCGGCCGTCCCGCTGCACCGGATGCCCAGTCGAAGGCGCTGATCGACCGGGCGAACTCCTCCACCTCGGTAGGCAGGTCGAGACCCGAGAGGTAGATGTTCGTCTGCACGATCGGGCGGCGGCCGGTCTGTTCGACGATGTCGTTCACGAGTCCGTCGATGAGGGCGATGGTCGCGTCGACGCCGATGATGTGGGGGCTGGAGGTGGCGGCCCGTGCGCTCGCCAGCACGTTTCCTGCGAGGTCGAGGGCGACGGCATCCGTCTTCGAGCCTCCGCCGTCGACGGCGAGTACGACGCCGTCTGCGGGGTACTCGCCGCTCATCGGGCCCACGCCAGGTGCTCCCGGTTGCGCGCGAGGAGCAGGTCGGTGAGCTTCTCGGCCCTGTCGTACTGTCCGACGAGCGGATGCGCGAGCATCGCGCGGACGACGCGGTCGCGACCGCCGTGCACGGCCGCCTCGAGAGCGAGCCGTTCATAACCTGCGACGTGAGTGATGAGACCGGCGATGTCGGCGGGGAGCGGATCGACCGGGAGGGCGGTGAGCCCGTCGGTGCCCACGAGAGCGGGCACTTCGATCACGTGGTCGTCGGGCAGGAACGGCAGCGCACCATCGTTACGCACGTTCACGACCTGCGTGTCGCGGCGGTTCGACGTCAGGGACGCGATCAGGTCGACGGCCGCATCGGAGTAGAAGGCACCGCCGCGCTTGCCCAGGGCATCCGGTTTCGTGTCCACAGCGGGGTCCGCGTAGAGGGCGAGCAGCGCGCGCTCGACCTCGAGCACGGCCTCCGCACGCGTCGGGGCGCCGAGCTGCTCGCGCAGGACCTCGTCGTGCGCGTAGTAGTACCGCAGGTAGTACGACGGCACGGAGCCGAGCAGCGAGATCAGTGAAGCGGGAAGCTCGATCTCTTCCGCCAGTGCATCGAGGTTGTCCGTGAGCAGGCCGGGAAGCGCGTCGTGCGTCCCGTGTTCGTCGGTCACGTAGGCCGCACGCTCCCATGTCAGGTGGTTGAGCCCCACGTGGCCGAGCGTGATCGCCGTGTGGTCGACGCCGAGCACGCTCGCGAACCGGCGCTGGAAGCCGATCGCGACGTTGCAGAGGCCGACGGCGCGGTGGCCTTCCTCAAGGAGAGCGCGGGTGACGATTCCGACCGGGTTCGTGAAGTCCACGATCCACGCATCCGGTTTCGCGTACGCCCGCACGGCTTCGGCAACCCGCAGGACGACCGGCACCGTGCGCAGCGCCTTCGCGAAGCCGCCGGGGCCCGTCGTCTCCTGCCCGATGCAGCCGCAGTCGTGAGGGAAGGTCTCGTCGCCGTGGCGTGCGGCCTGGCCGCCGACGCGCAGCTGGATGAGCACCGCATCCGCGTCGGATACGCCGGCAACGAGATCGGCGGTCGGCACGATGCGTCCGCTGTGACCGGCTGCGCGGAACATGCGCTCGCTCATCCCGCCCACGAGGCGGAGACGATCGGGGTCCGTGTCGACCAGCCAGAGCTCTTCGATGGGAAGCAGGTCGCGCATGCGGGCGAACCCGTCGATGAGCTCTGGGGTGTAGGTGGACCCTCCCCCGACGACAGCGAGTTTCACGGCTATCCCTTCACGCCGGTCAGTGTGATGCCCTCGACGAAGACGCGCTGGGCGAAGAAGAAGATGAGGACGACCGGAACCGTGACGAGGATGGTCATCGTCATCGTGAGGCCCCAGTCGGTGCCGTGCACACCGCGGAACGAGGCGAGGCCGTAGGCGACCGGCCAGTTGTCCGCGTTCTCCGAGGTGTAGAGGAGCGGTCCGTAGTAGTCGTTCCACGAGGCGAAGAACATGAAGATGGCGGTCGCCGCGATGCCGGGCTTCGCCATCGGGATCATTACGCGCCAGAGCACCCCGAACTCACCGCAGCCGTCGATGCGTGCAGCGTCGGCGTACTCGCTGGGGATCGTCAGGAAGAACTGGCGCAGCAGGAAGATCGAGAACGCGTCGCCGAGCAGGTTCGGCAGGATGAGCGGCCACAGGGTCCCGGTCAGGTTCAGCTGCGACCACATCACATAGATGGGGATGGCCGTGACCTGCGGCGGGAGGAGCATCGCGATGATGATCACGGTGAACAGCACGTTCGCGCCGCGGAACCTGATCTTCGCCAGCGCATACGCCGCCGGCACCGACGAGAGCAGCATGAACGCGGTCGCGAGCACGGCGTACAGGGCCGAGTTGCCGAACCACTGCAGCAGGGGGACGGTCTGGAACACCGTGAGGTAGTTGCTCCACACGAACGGCTTCGGCCAGAGGGATGCCGTGAGCGTCTGGTCGCTCGACATCAGCGAGGTCAGGACCACGAACACGACCGGTGCGATGAAGAGCACGGCGAGTGCCACCAGCACGGTGTGCTCGGCGATCCAGCCCAGGAGGCGCCGGCCCCGCAGTGGTGGAGTGCGACGCTTCGGCGCCGGGGGCGCGGGAGGCGGGGCGGGTTTCGCGGTGAGCGTTGCGGAGGTCATTGTGCGCCTTCTGGAGTGAACGCCCTGAAACGGCGGAGCAGGAGGATGAGGATCGCGCTGGACACGAGGAACAGGATGACCGCGAGGGCCGACGCGTACCCGAGCTGGTACGTGCTGAAGCCGCGGACGTAGAGCCATTGCGTGTACGTGAGCAGAGACTGGTCCGGGTAGCCGATGTTGGTGCCGATGCCTTCGCCGACGACCGCCTTGCCCGACGCGACGCCTGAGGCGACCGCGGCCTCGGTGAAGTACTGCACGGCGGCGATCACCCCGGTCACCAGGGCGAACAGCAGCACCGGCGAAATGCTCGGCAGCGTCACGTAGCGCACCTGCTGGAGTCCGTTGGCGCCGTCGAGCGATGCCGCCTCGTACTGTTCCCGCGGCACGTCGAGCAACGCCGCCAGGAAGATGATCATGATGTCGCCCATGACCCAGATGCCGAGGAGCACCAGCGACGGTTTGGACCAGGCCGGGTCGTTGAACCAGAGCGGACCCTGGATGCCGAAGACCTTCAGTATCTGGTTCACCGGACCGGTGCCGGGGTTGAACAGGAACACGAACGCCACCACGCTCGCGACCGGCGGAACCAGCGCCGGCAGGTAGAAGATCGTGCGCCAGATTCCCGACGCTTTCTTCGCGCGGGCGAGCAGGCCGGCGATCAGGAGCGCGAACACCAGCTTCGCGGGCACCCAGAACACGATGAACCAGAGGGTGTTGAGGGTGGCCGTCCACACGTTCGGGTCCTGCGTGAACAGGTAGACGTAGTTGCGCAGGCCGATCCACTGCGGCGCCGACACGAGGTCGAACCGGGTGAACGAGTAGTAGACCGATGCGATGAGCGGGTAGACGAAGAAGATCAGCAGGCCGAGGAGCGCCGGGGCCAGGAGCGCGAGTGTCGCCAGCTTGCGCTTCCTTCCCGCCCGCGAGGAGCGGCCGGCGGTCGCCGTCCGCCCCCCGCGTGTCGTGGTGGATGTCACGTCACGGACCCGAGACGAGCGCGAGCGCGTCGTTGATCTGCTTGTCGACGCTCTTCAGTCCGGCCTGGACGTCGCCGCCCTCGCTCTGGTACTTGTTCCACCAGTCCTGGAAGGACTGCTGGTAGCCGGCCCCGAGCGGGCTCGCCGGGGTGGTGGAGACGTTCTTGTTCGCGGCGACGTCGAGGAACGTCTTGTACTGGTCGGACACCTGGAGGTCCGGGGAGTTGAGCGCGTCGGTGGTGGTCGGCACGTTCTTGAGACCGTTGGCGAGTTTCACCACGGCGCCGGTGTCGGTGGTCAGGTACTTGAGGAGTGCCCAGGCCAGTTCCGGGTTCTTCGAACCCTTCGAGATGCCGATGATGTTTCCGGTCATGTAGCCGCCGCCGTACAGCTCGGCGTGGTCGTCGGCCGTCGGGAAAGGCGCTGTTCCGTAGTTGAGGTCTTTCGCCTGGTCGTCGATGAACGCCGTGCGGTATTCACCGTCCAGGTTCATGGCGACCTTGCCCTTCTGGAAGGCGTTGTCGGCCGAGAACTCCTGGCCGAGGCCGGACGTGAAGGTATTCAGCTTGTCCCAGCCGATCTTGTCGACGAAGGCCTTCTGCCAGTTGATCAACTCGGTCCAGCCCGGGGAGGAGCTGATCGCGCTGGTGCCGTCGGCCTTCAGCCACTCGGCGCCCGCTGAGGGCCCGTAGTGTGCCGCCGCGTTCTCATACCAGCCCATGGTCGGGTTGAAGCCCAGGGTCTTGATCGAGCCGTCGGAGTTGTACGTCGTCAGCTTGTCCGCCATCTTCTCCAGTTCGGAGAGCGTCTTCGGCGGTGCGCTGAAGCCCGCAGCGCTGAGCAGGCCCTTGTTGTAGTACAGGCCGTAGACGTCGGCGAGCATGGGCATCGAGCACCGGTTGCCCTTGTACTCGGTGTAGCTCTTGACCGTCGGCGAGAACTGGCTCATGTCGACCTTGTCGCGCGCGATCACCTTGTTGAGACTACGGAAGGCGCCCGTCGAGCAGAAGTTGCCGACGATGTCGGTCGAGTACGACAGCCCGACGTCGACCTTGCTGCCGGTCGCGATCGCCTTGCGGAGTTTCTCGTCGTCCTGGCCGGGGTGCACCTCGACCTTGATCTTCGGGTACTTCTTCTCGAAGTCGTCGACGACCGACTGGATCACTTTCGCCTCGCGGTCCGAGAAGAAGTGCCAGAAGGAGACGGTGCCCGAGAGGTCGGACGGTGCCGTCGACTGGAAGGCCGTACTGCTGCCTCCGCCGGAACACCCGGCGAGGGTTAGCGCGGCGGCCGCGGTGACCGCGACGGCGGCGACGATGTGGCGGGAACGGTGTTTCACTGTGTCTTCCTCACTGTTCTTGTTGTTGGCCGGTGCCCGTTCGGTGCTTCGTCGACGCTGGCGGGGCACGGCCGGCTGTTGGGTATGGGACGGTCAGGCGGTGATGCGGCTGACCTCGGAGAAGAGAGAGCTGCGGACTTCGGCGAGCAGGTGCTCGCGCGCTCCGCGGAGTACCGGATGCTCGGCCACATCGCTCGCGACGATGGTTGCCGTCCAGCGCGAGGCCCGGCGCACGTGCTGCCCGACGAGTTCGGCGAGGCGGTCGCCGCCGGCGCGACCGGTCGGGCCGCCCAGAACCACGAGTTCGGGGTCGAGGAGCGCGAGTACGGGTATGACGCCGACGGCGATGCGCGGCGCCAGATCGTGGAGCACCGCCTCGCGCTCGGAAGACGTTGCGATCGCCTCGACGAGCGCTGCATAGCCGCGCCCGCGAAGTCCGTGCGACCGCGCGATGCGCGCGACGCTCGGACCTCCGATGAGGTCCTGCAGGTCGGCAGCCTCGGGGTCGAGCGCGCTTGCCGATTTCGGGATCGGGAGGTATCCGATCTCGCCCGCGCCACCGGACGCGCCCCGGTGGACGACCCCGCCCTGGTCAACGGACAGTCCGAGGCCGTCGCCCATCCACAGCAGGGCGAAACCGCTGGAGTCCTCGCCTGCGCCTTCCGAGCGCTCGGCGATGGCTGCGAGGTTCACGTCGTTATCGATGTACACACCGATACCGAGCGCCTCCTCGAGGTGACGGCGGATTCCCTTGCGGGGCCATCCCGGCAGCGTCTCGACGAAGCTCAGCTCATCGGTGCGCGGATCGAGGGCACCCTGTATGCCGACGCTGACCGCCCTCACGGCGCTCGAGGTCACCCCGGCAGCCTCGCAGGCCTTCAGGATGGCGGTCCGCACATCCGTCGCCGCGGAGCGATCCCGAGCGGAGCGCGACAGCGTGAGGCTGACCGTGGGATGTTCGCGGCCGCTCGCGTCGACGACGGTTGCTCGCATGACCTGGTAGTTGATGTCGATCGCGACGCCGAGCACGCGGTCGGTGCGCACGGCGTAACTGGCCGCGTTCGGGCCGCGTCCACCCGAGACTTCGCCGACGGCGTGGATGAGCCCGGCCGTTTCGAGGCGCGCGACCATCTGGGCGGCCGTGGGCTTGGAGAGGCCGGAGAGTTCGCCGATCCGGCTGCGGGTGAGCACACCGTGTTCGAGCAGGAGGGCGAGGGCGGTGCGGTCGTTGGTCTCGCGCAGCCACGAGGGCGTTCCGGGTACCGGTTTCGGTGTCACGCGCCGCACATCCCTTCGTTGGAACGATTCTGGTTCCAGAATGTATCAGGAAAGTTTCTTAATAGTAAGGGCGGAGATTCCACTGAACCGTGTGTGACCGCATTTCGTTCTTTCCAGTAGGGGCAACCCTGGCCGCCGGGGAAAGAAGAGATCCGTCATGCACACAAGAATCGGGATCGCCGTGGCCGCAGCCGCGATCGGTCTTCTCACCCTCGCCGGGTGCTCGAGCGGCGCCGGCACCTCGCCATACTCGACGAGTTCGTCGACCCCGTCATCGTCTGCCTCCCCGCTGGCGGCCGGATCCCTCGACCTCAAGACGGCGAGCACCACGCTCGGCACTGTCGTCGTCGACGGCACAGGCCTGACCGTCTACGTCTTCGACAAGGACACGGCCAACTCCGGCAAGAGCGTCTGCTCCGGGCAGTGCGCCCCGATCTGGCC